>Ga0302320_10010031_pt1 | contig 20275 bp, 16 predicted proteins | sample Bog_T0_3_FD_202130 | JGI IMG/M metagenome (GOLD analysis project Ga0302320, IMG submission 202130) | Peat permafrost microbial communities from Stordalen Mire near Abisko, Sweden - Bog_T0_3 | ecosystem: Environmental > Terrestrial > Soil > Wetlands > Peat | place: Sweden: Abisko, Stordalen Mire...
CCCAGTTTTCTGGAAATGGGGCGGGCACTGATCACACCGGGCTTTCGCCAGGCAGGAATGATATACGTTGCAATCGGTATCATCGGCGCGACCGTAATGCCTCACAATCTTTATCTTCACTCTGCCCTGGTGCAAAGCCGGCAACTGCAAAAGGACGAACCGTCCATTCGGCGCGCCATCCAGTTCAACACCATCGACTCGACCGTTGCTCTGACCATCGCCTTCTTTGTCAACGCAGCAATTCTAGTGCTGGCCGCAACGGTGTTCTATGGCAAAGAAAGCGTCATTGTTGCAGGTGGACAGGTGGTCAAGTTCAGCGCCGATAGCGACTGGATACGGGTGGCTTACTTGACGCTCGCTCCGCTGCTGGGAGCCACGGCCGCGAGCACGTTGTTTGCAGTCGCATTATTGGCGAGTGGCCAGAGCAGCACCATTACCGGGACCCTGGCCGGACAAGTTGTGATGGAAGGCTTCATGAACTGGCGGCTCCGCCCATGGATTCGGCGGCTCATCACTCGCACACTCGCAATCCTTCCGGCAGTCCTGATCATCGGCATACGCGGCAACAGCAGCGTCACCGAGTTGCTGACTCTCAGTCAAGTGGTGCTGGCGTTGCAGCTTCCGTTCGCCATGTTTCCACTGCTGCAATTCACCAGTTCCCGCAAACGTATGGGTGAGTGGAAAAACGGCTGGTTCCTAATGGCTGGCGGTTGGGCCAGTGCTATTCTCATTACCGCAATGGATCTTTATGGACTGCCGGACTCTCTGAAAGCAGCGTGGCAGGTCATCGTTGGCGGCTGACGGTAAGACAACAGAAATGGATGCCATGTACGAGAAGATTCTAATCACGTTGGACTGCACTCCCACCGACCGGGCGATCATTGAGCACGTCAAGCAGCTTGCCACACTCATGCACAGCCATTTGGTATTGCTCCATGTGGCCGACGGATGGGCAGCACGGACTTTCGGCCGGGACGCGGTGAGTCCGGAGACCACCGCGGATACCGCATATTTGGAGGAGGTTCGGGCAGAGTTTCAATCGATGAACATTCCAACTGAGGCAAAATTGGCGTACGGCGAACCGGTCAAGGAGATTGTCAATTGGGTTCAGCGGAACGGTTGCGATCTGGTAGCAATGAGCACACATGGACACCAATTGATTGCTGACATAGTTCTTGGCACAACGGCCATCCAGGTTCAGCATAGTATCAGCGTGCCTGTTCTCATGCTCCGGGCGAAGTGAAGGATTTCGCGAAAGTTGTAATTATCGTAACGAATGCAGCCAGTCGCATATTGATTAACAGCATCCGCAAACCTCCCCGCAGAGCGCCCGTCTGCCTTCGATGAAGATGATGGGTACGGCTGCAAGGGCTGCCGCTGGGTCAATCCAGTGAATATGGAAAGCGGCATTGATTACCAGCCCCAAAAGCGTAAGGCCTGTTAAGCGAAGGGTTGTGGAGTCGAGTCCTACCTGAGGAGCCATTCTTTCAACAACGTAAAAACTCCAAAATGATCACTGTGAATCCGGGATTCGAATTCCCTCGACAATGTCTCATGGACCGAATTTCGCTCAGTTCGTGCGGTCGTGAGATACCCTTAAGTGGACGCGCAGGAACATCTTGACAAGACCCACAGTTCGCGAAGGGGAGTTGTGACGTGGCAAGAATAACGATTGGGAACTACCTGTTGGTACGATTGAAGGAATTTGGAATTGCACATCTCCTGGGAGTGCCTGGCGATTTTAACCTGGCGTTTCTGGAACAGGTAATGGCGTGTGAAAACATTCAGTGGATTGGCTGCTGCAACGAACTGAACGCGGCGTACGCCGCCGACGGATATGCGCGGATTCACGGCGTGGCTGCGATGCTGCTGACTTACGGAGTAGGCGACCTGAGCGCCTTGAACGGCATTGCGGGGGCAAACGCCGAGCACGTTCCAGTGATCTGCATCAGCGGTGTTCCTCCGCTGCATGCAATTCACAAACGTGAGATTCTGCACCACACCTCGGGTACGGGAGACTTCGAGGACGTGATGACCTGCCTCGCTCAGTTCACGGCCGCCCAGGCGCGAATCACACCGTCAAATGCTGCGATTGAAATCGACCGGTTGCTGCTGACCTGTCTGCGGGAAAAGCGCCCGGTGTATCTGCAAGTGCCTTCTGACATCTCCTATCTTGAGATTGATGCTCCGGCGAATCCATTGGCCGCGGCGACCGCGACCGGCGATGCGCTCCAGATTGAGCGTCTGGTGCAACTCATGGCGGAGCGGATCATGCGCGCGGAGCGTCCGGCGCTGCTGGTGGATGCCGATGCGCATCGCTTTGGTCTGCGGCCTTACCTCTGTGCGCTCGGTGAGCGCTGCGGGCTTCCGTTCGCCAGCATGGCCAGTGGGAGAAGCGTTTTCAATGAGCAGCATCCGCTCTATCGCGGAATCTACGCGGGACAGGCGAGCACTCCAGAGGCGTTGCAGACGATTGAGAATTCAGACTGCCTGATCACTGTCGGCGCAAGGTTTTTTGACGCAACCACGGGATACTTCAGCCAGCAGATTCCAACTCCGGAGACGATCGTTCTGGAGCCGTACAGCGCGACCATCAATGGGAGGGTTTTTGAAGGGATCACGGCGCATGAAGTGCTGGAGAAACTCGTGGAGCGACTACCGCAACGCAGCAAAGACGCTCGTGGCGGTGAGTCAGAGCGTGCGGAAGAGCGCACAGATGCTCAGCACGGCAGGGAAGCATTGACCCATGCGCGACTATGGCCGAGGCTGGGGCACTTCGTGCGCGAGGGAGACGTGGTGATTGCCGAATGTGGCTGCGCACAAGCGGGACTGGCCGGGGTCCGGCTGCCCGCCTGCACAACCTACATCAGCCAGACGACTTGGGGCTCGATTGGTTACACGTTGCCAGCACTGTTGGGCTCGCTGTTGGCAGCGCCGCACCGTCGGCATCTTTTGTTTATTGGCGATGGTTCAATGCAGATGACGGTGCAGGAGTTATCGACGATTCTGCGGCATGGACTGAAGCCGATCATCTTCCTGCTCAACAATCGCGGATACACAATCGAGCGCATGATTCTGGGTCCGGAGGCGGAGTATAACGACATCCAGAACTGGAATTACGGGAAGTTGGCCGGGACGCTGGCGGCTGGCCAGCCGGTGCAAACTTTTACTGTAAACAGCGAAGCCGAACTGGAAGCAGCTCTGGAGGCGGCGAATAGAGTCGAGGAATTTACGATCATCGAGCTGATGCTGAATAAATTGGACGCCCCACAAGGACTCCAGCGTATGGGCCCGCAGGTTGCGGCATTCGATTTCGGAGAGCGTGGGCCTCAGCGGGACTTTTGCCCCAGTGTGCAAAGTTATACAGACGCGCCTGTCGATGCTAAGCAATCCTAGTGGTGGACTGGAACCGCGGAAGGTGCATTCAGCAAAGCAGCCGGAAGCTACTCGCGGCGGTGACTGCCACGGATACGCCGATCCCGGAACTGGTCTGGTAAGAGGCTGGACGTCCAACTGCGTTGGCGGAGGGAATTTGAAGAAATCATTGATTGCACTGCTGCTCGGAGTTGTGATGTTGAGCGTAGCGAGTCCTGCATTTGCTCAGCACCATCGACATCACCATCACCACCATCATCACCATCACGCCGTTGTGGTCGTAGGATAGTGACCTGCGCACGAGGCGAACGGAACCATCCGTCTGTTGACCTCGATGCATTCGTAATATCCACCTGATCCCCTTGTCGAGAATGCCCCAGATCAGTGTCCGGGGCTTTCTCGATTCAAGGATGGTTCACTCCCGCACCAGATCTCCCACAACCGTTTCACCGCACTTCATTTGCTTGAAGTGGGAGATTCTATCGAGGCGTTTTTGTCAGCGATGGTTCAGGTGTCTCTGCCAATTTCACCTGCCAGGTGAAATCCTGTTCTGCTCTTGACCGTGGTACATTCCCTCAGTGAGTGGTTGATCACGAGTTACTGGGGTTTTCCATGAGCGAGTCTGGAACTCAACCTTTCGAACAGGCATCGGCCAGCGGAGTTGCCGTCAGCGGCTTCCTTCATCTTCCAGCAGATCCCTCTGGTGACGCTCTCGTGCTTACCCATGGTGCTGGGGCAAACTGTCAGTCACCGCTCCTGGTCGCTCTTGGCAATGCGTTCTGCAACTCGGGTCTAACCGTGTTGCGTTGCAACCTTCCGTTTCGTCAGCGGAGGCCGCACGGGCCACCACCTCGCGGCAGCGCAGAGCGCGATCAGGAGGGATTGCAACTCGCGGTGGAAGCCGTGCAGAAGCAAGTACCCGGTCGAGTATTTCTCGGCGGTCATTCCTACGGTGGACGGCAAGCATCAATGCTGGCGGCAGCACAGCCAGAACTGGTCGATCGGCTGCTCCTGCTCTCCTATCCGCTGCATCCCCCGACGCGTCCTGATCAGCCAAGAACAGCCCACTTCCAGAACCTTCACACTCCCGCACTCTTCGTCCACGGGACGCGTGATGCGTTCGCTTCCACCGAGGAATTAGCCGCGGCGCTGAATCTCATCCCAGCGACTACCCAGATATTGACCGTAGAGCGCGCTGGCCACGAACTCGTTACCGCGCGAACCCTGGAGGATGTAACGGCGGCAATCATCGAGGCTTTCTGGATGCTTTGCTATGGGAAGGATCGTAGTGAATAAGTGCAGCCAACCGACGGGGAATCGGGATGGCAACTCGCCGATTCAGTTGTGCCTGTGAAACAGCTTGTGGCTGATGTCAGGCCCGAACTCGTCCGTGAATTCGCCCGTGAAACCCCAGAGCAGGCTCACGGCGGCTCGATTCATCGTCAGTCCAAATCCACGGTTCGGTCGTGGATAATAAGCGTTGGACACGGCGCTTGACGCAAACGTCCCAAGCAAATTCGACCAGTTGACCTGTCGTGTGCCTTTGTCGCTTTTCGCGGAAACCTGCTGCGCCAGGGAATACAGTATCCGGTGTTCGATTGATCCGGAACCTAGGCGGAAATAGCGTGGGTCCTGCTTCAGAAGAACGCAGAGAGCCGTGCTCACGTACCCGCCATTGACGGCATCCAGCATCGCTGCCCCGTCTCGCTTTCCGTACCCGATTGATCCCTGACCATATTGCGGGAATTCGTTGCTTGCCTGACTCAAGCCCGCCTGGATTCCTGAAGATATCCACATGAATGGATCAAAGGTCTGCCGGGAGGCGAGTTTAAACTTCTGTCTCGCGGACAATGCTGGAGCGTCTTGTCGATTCGTTATTCCGAACGCGGGAACCACCAGAAATAGTCGCTCATGACTTTCAGCGTCAAAGGCTGAATCAGTTGCATCAGATGCGCTCTGTTGTACCGGCGCGCTCGGCAGTTTAATCTCGGACTGCACAACGGGTAGGTCTGGTATTTCCTGCGCAATCGCAAAGCTAGATGCAAAGATTGCGAAGACAACTCGCGGGAGCAGCGGCTTGGCGGTTCTTGCCGCCGAACAAAACCAAAGAATAAGCTGGAAAAAGTTCCGACGCGCCCCGTTGTTTACCATGAACCCCAAAGTTCTGACACGCAGCTACCCTGTCTATTCCACTTTTCGCCCTGAAATAGGGGCCATGTAAACTGTGGGGAATGAGGGCGTAGCATATGTGATCAGGTTGCCGGATGCAATGAGGGGTATGCATTAGGCCGGATGCGCATCTACAGTTCCCGCTCGCGCATCGGCTTCAGGAATCGATTGCCATAACGGATGCTTTGCTGGAGCGAGAGTCATCGTATATAAGAGCAGCAGGCAACGGATAGGAATCCAGCATGACTGAGCGATGTGCGTTTTCCGGTCTCCGCGAAATACTTGCTAAGGCGAACGAAGAAAAATCCGGCGATCAACTCGCTGGCATAGCCGCTCGTTCAGAGCGCGAGCGCGTTGCAGCCAAGTACGCACTCGCGGATATCCCTCTGCGCCAGATCATCCAGCAGCCTCTGATTCCCGCTGAGGCCGATGAAGTCACGCGCCTTATTCAAGACACATGGGACGAATCTGCGTTCCAGCCCATCTCTGCCTTAACCGTAGGCGAGTTTCGAGACTACCTTCTTCACGACTCCACGGATGAGCGCACACTCAAGTCCTTGCAGTGGGGTATCACGCCAGAAATCGCCGCGGCCGTCACCAAGCTCATGAGCAACCGCGACCTCGCTCTCGCCGCCTCCAAAATCCGCAACGTAACGCAATGCCGCAACACCATGGGAGAGCGCGGAGTTCTCGGCATACGCATTCAGCCGAATCATCCCGCGGACGATCTCACCGGAATCCTGCTCTCAACCGTCGAAGGACTCTTCTACGGCTGTGGTGACGCAGTGATCGGAGTCAATCCCGCAACCGACTCCGTCGATACCGTCTCATCGATCCTGAACGCACTTACGCACCTCATCGACACTTACCAGATTCCCACGCAGGCCTGCTGCCTCTCGCACATCACCACGCAACTGGCTGCCCTGGAGCGCGGCACTCCCATCGATCTACTCTTTCAATCCGTAGCGGGCACTGAACTCGCCAATCAGAGCTTTGGTATCTCACTGGCCATGTTGCGCGAGGGTCATGAACGCGTGTTAGAGCAGCACGCCAAGCGCAACGTGCCATGGGTCGGGAAAAATGTAATGTACTTCGAGACCGGACAGGGCAGCGCGCTCTCCGCCGGGGCCCATCACGGAGTGGACCAGCTCACTCTCGAAGCGCGTGCCTATGGCGTCGCCCGAGCCTTTGATCCATTCCTGGTCAACACCGTCGTCGGCTTCATCGGCCCCGAATACCTCTATGACGAGCGGCAGATTATCCGCGCCGGACTCGAAGATCACTTCATGGGCAAACTGCTCGATCTGCCCATGGGCTGTGATGTTTGCTATACAAACCATGCGCAGGCAGATCAGAACTCCGTAGACAACCTCATGCTGCTGCTGGCTTCTGCAGGTTGCAACTACTTCATGGGAGTCCCATGTGGTGACGACATCATGCTGAACTATCAGTCCACCAGCTATCACGATGCATTGGCCATCCGGAAGCTCTTCAATCTGCGCCCTGCTCCGGAGTTCCTCTCATGGCTGCAGCGCATGGGAATCTACGGCAATCTTGAGCCCGCCGCACAAAGCGAAGACATCCAGCGCCAGTTCTTGCGTAGTGTTGAATTGGCTCTGAAAGGCGCGTCGCACAATGCCCTCTGACAACGATCTGTCTCAAAAGAATGCCGACTGGCAGCAACTTGAGAACCGTATTCGTCAGCAGACACCCGCGCGTCTTATGGAAGGCCGCACCGGTGCCTCGTATCACACCTCAACCCAACTTCAGTTACGTCTTGACCACGCCGCCGCACGAGATGCCGTGCAATCCGAACTCGACCTGATCGCAAACTTCGGACAGGAATTTGTGGAGCGCTGGCGCATCTTCGAGGTTTCCTCCAACGCCACTTCCAAGCCCGAGTATCTGCTGCGTCCCGACCTTGGTCGCTCCCTCAACGACGCTGCCCGTTCAGAACTTACGGAGCAGTGCTCACACTCGCCAGTGTTACAGATTGTCATCGGCGACGGGCTGTCCATCAAAGCCGTCTCCACTCAGGTTCCCGGCCTGTTGCCGCTCTTGTTTGCAGGTGCAAGCGAACGTGGCTGGTCGCTTGGCCGGCCCTTTGTCGTACGCCACTGCCGCGTAGGAATCATGAACGACGTCGGTGAACTGTTAACCCCATCTGCAGTAGTACTCCTGATCGGCGAGCGCCCGGGAATGGCAACCGCCGAGAGCCTCTCCGCCTACCTCGCCTATAGCCCCCGTCAAGGACACACCGACGCGAACCGCAATCTCATCTCCAATATTCATCAGAACGGAGTGCAGCTTCCTGAGGCCGCATCGCGCATTCTCAACTTTGTGGATGCCATGCTGAAGAGCCAATCCAGCGGAGTAAATCTCAAGGAAGAACTGCAAGCTCCCGGACACATCCCAGGCGGACCGCAGTTAAAGGAAGGTTTATAGCGTCAAGCAAAAAGGAGCGGTGCGCGCTCTGAACGCACACCGCATTACGTCAACTTACTTCTTCTGCATCTCTCTCAATGTTGCCAGCACTTCCGCACTATGCTCGGCGGGCTTCACGTCGTCAAACACGCGCGCAACCTTGCCATCGGGCGAAATCAGGAACGTGTTGCGAGCCGCGTGAGTAAAGGGCATATGCGAGAGCGTGCCGTACTCGTTCGACGCCGTGTGATCGGTATCGGCCAGCAGTTTGAAACTCAGTCCTTCTTTCACACAGAACTGCTTGTGCGAGTTTGCATCATCCACGCTCACGCCCAGAATCACTGCGTTGTGCTTCTCATACTCGGCAACGTCGCGTTGAAAGTTGTGAGCCTCCAGAGTGCAGCCGCTCGTGAAGTCTTTCGGATAGAAATACAGCACTACCCACTTGCCGCGGAAATCGCTCAGGCTCACCGGGTTTCCATCCTGCGCCTTCAGCGTGAACTGAGGAGCCATCGATCCGGCCTGTGGCTGCGATGCCGCCGAAAGCATCAATACCGGCGCCAGCACCAATGCGCCGCAGAATAGCGCGAACAACAGTTTCCTGGACATTTGTCATTTCTCCATTCGCAGCCTCAGCCAATTTCTATTCCCAGCTGCCCGCAACACTTAGATGCTGGGATTCAGCAGCAAGGTTCAGTGCTCCGCAATCCCCGCATGTCGAGCGCTACTCTTTCTGCCCATCCGGGTTCAGGAACCAGGGAATCTCAATCACGGTGATACGCGGATTCTCTTTACTGTTCAGCAATCCTTTCAGCAACTGCGGTCGATTGTTGTGCAGTAGGAAGTTGTACCAGTGCCGCTCCGTCAGTTCCGGCACAAGAATCGCAAGATGCCGATCCGGATACTGGCTTTGCAACTGCAGCGCATACTCCATGATTGGCGTAACTACAAAACGGTACGGTGACGTTAATGTAACCAACGCGGGCACGGGCAGTTGCGCATCTCTCGCCGGAGCCTCCACCAGCGCGGTCCAGCGCTCCTGCAAGGTCTCGTCCTCTTCTTCACAAACCACGTGAACAAAGCGGATCTCCTTTGAGATGGACCAGGCAAAGCGCAGTGTCTTCTCCACCATGACGCTCAGTCTCTCCACCGGAATCAGTACCATCGGCTCACATATTGACCCGGTATTCACCGCATGTTCCAGCGCCGTTTCCCGCTCCACGCGTTCGTAATGCCGATGGATCGAATACATCAGCAGAATCAGTGCCGGAATCAGCAGCACCGTGATCCAAGCGCCTTCCGTGAACTTTGCCACCAGCACTACGCAAACCGTGATGCCCGTAGCAATGGCCCCCACCGCGTTAATCGCGAGACTCTTGCCCCAACCTTTGCCACCATTTTTCTTCCAGTGCACCACCATGCCTGCCTGCGACAAGGTGAACGCCATGAACGCTCCCACCGCATACAGCGGAATCAGCCGGTCCGTCACACCACTGAAAATCGTAAGCAGCACGCCCGTCAGCAAGGCCAACGCGTAAACACCCGGCGTGTACACCAATCGCCGTCCGCGCAGGGTAAATGCATGCGGCAAAAATCCATTTCGCGCAATTGCCCGCGCCAGTCGCGGAAAATCCGCGAACGCTGTATTTGCCGAAAGTGATAGCACAATCAGGATCGATACAATGCTCGTCCAGTAGAACGCGCCCTTGCCCGCCACTGCCGCTATCAACTGGGAGAGCACGCTCTGGTATCCCACCACGCCCGGCTCCGTCGCCGCCACGCCGTACACAGGCGCAAGATACGCAATCCCTCCGAGCATCACCATGAGGATCGCAATAATGATGGTCAGCGTCAGTCGCGCGTACTTGTCCGTCGGATCGCGAAATGCCATCACTCCGTTGCTTACCGCTTCCACGCCCGTCATTGCCGTGCAGCCGCTGGAGAACGCGCGCAGAATCAGCCACACACTCACCGCCGCTGTTGCAGAGGTCAGCTTGGGCGGCGCAATCACCGCCGCAGGATGCCCGCCAGCCAGCACAGTTTTCACCACTCCAATCGCGATCATCGCCAGCACGCACCCGATGAACAAGTACGTCGGCAGCATGAAAAGCCCGCCGGTCTCCTGCACTCCTCGCAGGTTCACCAGCGTCAGCACCGCGAGGATTGCCAAGCAGATCGCCAGCGTGTGGGCCTGCAAGCTCGGCACCGCTGACACCAGTGCGCCCACTCCGGCCGATATGCCGACCGCCGCCGTCAGTACGTAGTCGATCATCAGCGCCGCCGCGGCCAGCAGTCCCGGCCACACACCAAGGTTTTCGCTCGCAACCGTATAGGAGCCGCCGCCCTGCGGGTACGCCGTAATCGTCTGCCGGTAGGAGAAGTACACAATTCCCAGCAGCACGAGAATGCTCAGCGTGATGGGCCATATGTACCAGATTCCCGCCATGCCCAGCGGAATCAGCAGCGTCAGCGCCGCTTCCGGCCCGTATGCCGCAGAACTCAGCGCATCCAGCCCGAACACGGGAATCCCCTTCACCGGGCCAATTCGCTCGGCTTTCTCCTCCTCTGTTGCTAACGGGCGTCCCAGCAGCAGTTCCGCAACGTTCATGTGACCTCTTCTTTCTCGATTTCTTGTCCTCGAATCTTGTCCCGCTCGGCCTTTCTGAGTCTACTATTTCCTCGGCATCTTTCCCCCTCGTGCGACGTGTGGCTTCCAAAGCACGTTTTCGCCATGAGAGGATGAATCTACCGGTTTCAGGGAAAGAGGTTCTCCGTGCGCTGCTCAACGTCCGTTGCTCTCCTGCTCTCTTGCGTCGTGTGTGCCTTGACGTGTGGCTCGCTTCCTGCCGCTGCGCAGACTTCGGCCCCCGCACAAAAGGCCGCTCCGGCTCCCACGCGCCGCACGCTGGTCAGCCTCGATGATGATCTCCAGGCTCTCGCCGCACGCGTAGGAAGCTCCGTGGTCACCATCGAGGTCTCCGGTCTCACCACCGTGCAAGACCCCAACACGCGACAGTCCGCCTACATCGCGCGCGAGCAGAGCGTCGGTTCCGGCATCGTCGTCGATCCCTCGGGATACATCCTCACCAACGCTCACGTCGTCGAGCACGCCACATCCGTCTCCGTCCTCGTCTTCCGCCACCGTAATGAGAGTTCCGGTGTCATCGGCGACTCCGAGCGCTTTTCTGCCAAGATTCTCGGCCGCGACGCACTCACCGATCTTGCCCTCCTCAAGGTCGAGGCCACTAACCTGCCCGCACTTGAACTCGCCGACTCTGATCGCGTACACGTTGGTCAGCTCTGCCTCGCCTTCGGCAGTCCTCTCGGGCTGGAAAACACGGTGACCCTCGGCGTCATCAGCTCCACGCAGCGCCAGCTCAACGCCGCCGTGCCCATCGTCTATCTCCAGACGGATGCCGCAATCAATCCCGGCAACTCCGGCGGACCGCTCGTCGATATCGCCGGTCATGTCATCGGCATGAACACCATGATTGCCTCGCAGTCAGGCGGCAGCGAAGGTGTGGGTTTCTCCATCCCATCCAACACCATCAGTCATGTCTATGAACAGTTGCGCAGGCATGGACACGTGCGCCGCGGATCGCTCGGCATAATCGCCCGTGAAATCAGTCCAGCTCTCGCCGCAGGGCTTGGTATCCCGCAGCAGTTCGGGGTCATTCTTGAAGACGTAGTGCCTAACTCTTCCGCCGATCATTCCGGCTTGCACCCCGGAGACGTTGTGCTCTCCGTCGATGGCAAATCCTTCCAGGATCCTCGCGCGCTCTCCGTCCTTCTGTTTCAAAAAAAGATCGGGGACACCGCAATTTTCAAGGTTCAGCGCAGCGCAAAAGAGCTCACACTTACCGTCCCCGTCACTGAGCGCGAGGGCGATCCCGAAAGCATTCTCGATCCCACTCAGTCCGCCGGAAACATCATTCAGAAGCTTGGGATCGTCGGCCTCCAGATCACTGATTCGGTCGCACAACTGATTCCCCCCACGCGTCTTCCCGGCGGCATCCTTGTCACCGCCCTCACCGCTGGAGGCAACGCCTCGCTCTTCGGTCTGCAGACCGGCGACGTCCTCCACGTCTTCAATCGCACTCCTCTCGATTCGCTGGATACTCTTCGCAAAGCTCTCGCCGCGCTCAAGCCAGGCGACCCCGTGGTCTTCACCATCGAGCGCGCTGGACAGCTTAATTACATCGCCTTCAACAATCCTGAATAAAGCTCCGCTCTGTGTGATTTCAGACTTGCCGCCTTATCTGGGAGACGTGAGAAGTCTGATATTTTTTCAACTTACCCTTTTGCCCTTGAATACGGGCCAGCGCGCCTTCTAGCTCACTTTTATCGTTGACTTGCAAGGTACTGGCTGGCTATGCTTCGCTGTTCTGAATCTATCAATGGTTGATTTTATGGAACCTCTCATGGGGCAAGCTCTTGGCCTGCTTTTGGCGTGGGGACACTACAAATTTCCCTTGTCGCAGGGCAAAGCGGCTTGGGAGAATTGCACTTTCATTCTTAGGGAATCTTATTGCTCTCTTATTAACTACTTGTCCCCTCAAATCCCAATGCCTTACCAGCGTTCCTTGGCATTGTTAACCGCTCCATTTCAAATATCGAGAGGCATCCATGCATAAAGCCACCAACTGCACCAAGGCTGTTGAGATGATTCCCGACGGTGCAACGCTGATGATCGGCGGCTTCCTTGGGGTTGGCACGCCCAACCGCACCATTGACGAACTCGTTCGCCAAGGCAAGAAGAACCTTACAATCATTGCCAACGATACTGGCCGTCCCGCTCTTGGCATCGGCAAACTCATCGTCGCCAAGCTGGTCAAGAAGGTGATCGCCAGCCACATCGGAACCAATCCTGAAACCCAGCGCCAGATGATCGCCGGGGAACTTGAAGTCGTACTCACTCCGCAGGGCACTCTCGCCGAGCAGATTCGCGCCGGCGGGTACGGACTCGGCGGCGTTCTCACTGCAACCGGCATTGGAACCACCGTTGCCGAAGGCAAGCAGGTCATCGAAGTCAATGGCAAGCCGTATCTTCTCGAATTGCCTCTGCACGCAGACTTCGCCCTCATCGCAGCACACCGCGCTGACTATAACGGCAATCTCGAATATGCGCTCACGGCCCGCAACTTCAATTCCGTCATGGCTATGTCCGCCGATTTTGTGATCGCCGAGCCTGACCACATTGTTCCTATCGGCGTCATTCCGCCTGACTCCGTCGTCACGCCATTCTGTTGCGTGGACTACATCATCGAGAGGTGTAACTGACATGGACGAGAAAGTTGTCATCGCGAAACGGGTAGCTCTAGAAATGAAGAGCGGCTCCCTCGTCAACCTCGGGATCGGCCTGCCGACAACCGTAGCCAATTACATCGCTCCCGGACTTGATGTTTACTTCCAGTCCGAGAACGGAATCATCGGACTCGCCTCCGCTCCCGAACAAGGCATGGTGGACCCTAACCTCACCGATGCAGGTGGCGGCTACGTCGGCGCTGTCCCCGGCGCAGCCAGCATTGACAGTGCTGTTTCCTTTGGACTCATCCGTGGCGGCCATCTCGATGTAACCGTCCTCGGCGGTCTTGAGGTGGACGAACTCGGCCATCTCGCCAACTGGACCGTTCCCGGCAAAATGATTCCCGGCATGGGCGGAGCCATGGACCTGGTGAGTGGCGCAAAGAAGGTCATCGTCGCCATGCAGCACAGCGCTAAAGGCAAGTCGAAGATTCTCAAGCGCTGCACGCTGCCGCTTACTTCCGTGCGCCGGGTGAACCTGATCGTCACTGAGCTGGCTGTACTTGAGCCCACTGACGCAGGACTCGTGCTTAAGGAATTGGCCCCCGGAGTGACCGTCGAGCAGGTCATCGCCGCCAGCGAAGCCACCCTGATTATTCCGGAGAATGTCGGCGTCATGCCCATCTCTGAAAACGAAACAACTGCCGCACGGGCCTGACGCTTTCGGCCACTGCCATAACGGATAGCGAACTGAATTGGAAATTTCGAGAGGAATTGAAAATGACTGAAGTTGTAATTGTCTCCGCGGCGCGCACTGCCGTGGGAAAATTTGGTGGTTCTCTGGCCAGTATTCCAGCGCCTGATCTTGGCGCGATTGTAATAGCCTGTGCGTTGAAGCGCGCTGGCGTAGCGCCGGAACTCGTAAGCGAAGTCATCATGGGCAACGTGCTTGCTGCCGGACTCGGCCAGAACCCAGCGCGTCAGGCCTCGCTCAAGGCGGGTCTGCCCGTCTCGGTTCCGGCCATGACCATTAATCGCGTCTGCGGTTCCGGCCTTCAGGCGGTCATGTCTGCTGCCAACGCTATCATCGCCGGGGACGCAGACATCGTAGTCGCTGGCGGCCAGGAAAACATGAGCGCCACCCCGCACATCCTCAAGGGATCGCGTGACGGTCTCAAGATGGGCACAGCCAGCCTTGTAGACAGCATGATCGTTGATGGTCTCTGGGATGTTTACAACGAATATCACATGGGTGTCACGGCGGAGAATATCGCCGAAGAATTCCATGTCTCCCGAAATGAGCAGGATCTCTTTGCCGTTGCCTCTCAGAACAAGGCGGAAGCCGCGCAGAAGGCAGGCAAGTTCAAGGATGAAATCGTCCCTGTGCCCGTTCCGCAGCGCAAGGGACCGCCGGTGATGTTTGATGCCGACGAATTCATCCGTTACGGGGTCACCCTGGAAGCGATCTCCGGACTCAAGCCGGCCTTCGACAAAAACGGCACAGTCACCGCCGCCAACTCCAGCGGCATCAATGACGGTGCAGCAGCCGTCGTCGTCATGTCAGCTGCTCGCGCCGCCGAACTTGGACTCAAGCCGATGGCGCGCATCGTGGCTTACGCCGCCGCCGGAATTGATCCCAAAATCATGGGTATGGGCCCCGCACCGGCCTCGCACAAATGCCTCGCCCGCGCGGGCTGGAAACCGGAAGACCTCGACCTCATGGAAATCAATGAAGCCTTCGCTGCCCAGTCCTGCGCCGTGCATGACGAAATGGGTTGGGATCTTTCGAAGGTTAACGTCAACGGCGGAGCCATCGCAATCGGCCACCCTATCGGTGCTTCCGGTGCCCGCATCCTCACCACGCTGCTCTATGAAATGAAGCGGAGCGGAGCAAAGAAGGGACTCGCTTCACTTTGCATCGGCGGCGGCATGGGAGTCGCAATGGCTGTTGAAAATATTATGTAGACCGGATTCAGGGCAGATGTACCCTGATGGTGACAGGACATAGCAATCCTGCGAACGCCCTGGCTGTTTAGTGAACGTTTTTCAGGGGCCGCGTGCGCGACTGCGGCGCGGCCCCTGTTTCATTCGCAATTATGGAGAATTACAAACTCGACCATCGTACCTGCTAAATATCAAGATTATCGGAGAGTAAGCCCATGGCAAACCTCGATGTAAAGGCCGCAAAGAAAGCAGTTCCGGCCAGTAGCGTTGCAGACGGTCCTCTCGTCCGCTTCGGTCTCGCACTGTCCACCTGGAGTGAACGCTGGTTTCCCGATCCCCTCGTATTTGCACTCGCCGGTGTTGTCCTGGTCTTCATCTTCGGACTCTGCATCGGTCAGAAGGCCGGCGATCTAGCGTTCCAGGGTGGCAAAGCCTTTTGGACCCTGGTGCCATTCACCATGCAGATGGTGATGATCATTATTGGCGGATACGTAGTCGCCACCGCGCCGATCGTCAATCGCTTCATTGGCTGGATCGCAAAGTTTCCGAAAAATCCGCGCACCGCGATCGCCGTCGTTGCTTTCCTCTCCATGTTGACTTCGCTTATCTCCTGGGGACTCAGCCTCATCTTCAGTGGCCTGCTGGTGCGTGAACTTTCCAAGCGCGTCAAGGGCATGGACATTCGTGCCGCCGGTGCCGCCGGATACCTTGGCCTTGGCGCGGTCTGGGCTCTTGGTCTCTCCTCCTCCGCGGCCATGATGATGGCCACCAAGTCAGCGATTCCTGCGGGTCTCTACCAGATCGCCGGTGTCATTCCGCTTCGCCAAACGCTCTTCCTGTGGCAGGGCCTCGCAACCGCAGCCCTCCTGATCGTGCTCTCAACGATCATTGCCTACGCCTCCGCGCCGCCGCCGGAAAAGGCCAAGACCGCCGCCGACTTTGGTATCGAATACGAATCCGGTGAGCGCAAGTTGGAACCACGCACCCGTCCCGGCGAATGGCTCGAGTACAGCCCGCTGCTCAGCGTCCTCGTCGCAGCCATGCTCATCTTCTACCTCGCCACATTCTTCAGGCAGTCACCCACGGGAGCCCTGGCTGCACTCGACCTCAACAATTACAACCTCATCTTCATCACCGTCGGGCTGCTTCTTCATTGGCGTCCCAAGAGTTTTGTGAAGGCCGTCAGCGAGTGCGTTCCCGCCACCGGCGGCGTACTCATCCAGTTCCCGTTCTACGCCGTCATCTTCGGCATGATCGTGGGTACGGGCATCTCCGCCTGGATGGCCGCCCTGTTCGCCCGCGTCACAACTCAGGGCACGTATCCTCTGCTTGTTGCGCTCTACTCCGCGCTCATCGGAGTCTTCGTTCCTTCAGGCGGCAGCAAGTGGATTATCGAAGCGCCTTACGTCTTGCAGGCAGCCAACACTCTGCATGTCCATCTCGGCTGGGTCGTGCAGATCTACAATGCCTCGGAGGCGCTGCCCAATCTCATCAACCCATTCTGGATGCTTCCACTGCTCGGCCTGCTGCGTCTGAAAGCGCGCGACCTGGTTGGCTATGGAGTCTTGCAGATGATCGTTCACGTGCCGGTCGTCTTCTTCCTCTGCTGGTACTTTGCTCACACCATTCCTTACATCGCTCCGGTGAAGTAGGGACTGGATTGAAAATCGCGGACGGAGCTTCGGCGCCGTCCGTCGTGTCTATGCGGCAACCATCTACTTTCTCGTTAATCGTTGGCTTGCTCAAATATACTCATACGATAATGGTTCGCGGCCATGTTCAACGATTCACTAAAGGCTAACCTTCCGCCTTTCAGCGATTAATCACTTTGCCAATCATTGCTGCGTACGGAACATTCAGAAACCGCGAGCCTGCGCTGCGCATCTTTACACTTAGGCCTACATTCAAGACAGTTCGTAAGAAAGGGAAATACGAAATGCGTGCATGGTTGCTGGATTCATACAGCGGAGTTGATAAGTTGCGGATGGATGAGGTTGCCGAACCGCAGCCTGCGCCCGGGCAGGTCATACTGAAAACAATTTTGGCCGGATTGAATCCGGCGGACGCGTTTCTCGCGCTGGCTCAGTATCCCGCGAAGCCCAAGCTTCCGCACGTCCTGGGTCGCGATGGTGTTGGCGAAGTCGTCGCTCTTGGCGAAGGCGTAAGCAATGTAAAGGTTGGCGACACCGTCGGAATCCTCCGCGGCGACACTGGCGTGGAAGCATGGGGCACGCTTGCCGAGAAGGTTGCGGTTGAAGCCTCGCACGTCATTCCGGTGCCGCATGGCTGGTCATACGAAGAAGTTGCCGGAGCGCCGCTCGTGTATCTCACCGCGTGGCAGGCCCTCACCCAGTGGAGCGATCCGCCCACGCCACCTGCACCGGGTTCTGTTCTGCTCATCACCGGAGCATCCGGTGGAGTTGGCTCGGCGACGGTGTTGCTGGGTAAGTCGATGGGGTTGGTTGTGATCGGACTTTCGCGCAGCCCGGAAAAGGCCGCGAAACTGAAGCAGCTTGGTGCGGATCATGTCTTCGATCCCGCGGCAAAGGATTTGCGCAAGCAGGTGCTCGCGGCCATTTCACCGAAGCGCGTGGATATTGTTGTGGACAACGTTGGCGGTCCGCTCTTCAACGAAATTATCGGCATGCTCGGCTACGCAGGACGCATCAGTGTGGTCGGACGCAGCGGCGGCACGGTGCCCGAGTTCAATACCGCTTCGCTGTTCTTCCGCAGAAACCGCATTGGCGGCGTGACTGTGGCCGACTACTCCACGGAGGATGCGCAAGCAAACTGGAAAGAAGTTGTCGCCCGCCTTGACGCGCTCCATCAACGTCCTGTGGTGGATCAGGTGTTTCCGTTCCTTGATATAAAGGAAGCGTTTGCCCGCCTCGCCAAAGGGCCGATGGGTAAGGTGCTCGTCAAGGTTCGTTGATCGCACAGGCATGAGAACGCACGAACGAAAGGGAAGCCGGGTTGATTCGGCTTCCCTTATTTTTGTCGTGTGTGAGTTAGCTCAAGTTCGCGTGTTCGTAAGGATGCTCTTCCAGTCCCGGAGTCTGGCGCGCCACGCCGGTTTCCATTGCGGCTTTCACCACGGCGGCGGCCACGGCTGGAGCGACGCGTTTATCAAAGACGCCGGGAATAATGTAGTCCTCGGTGAGTTCTTCGGTTGAGATGGTTGCCGCAATTGCTCCAGCCGCAGCCAGGTTCATCGCCTCGTTGATGTCGCTCGCACCGCAGTCCAATGCGCCGCGGAAGATTCCCGGAAAACAGAGAACATTGTTGATCTGGTTGGGATAGTCGGAGCGTCCGGTGGCCATGATGCGTACGTAAGGTGCGGCTTCTTCGGGCATCACTTCCGGCGTCGGATTTGCCATGGCAAAGACGATCGCGTCCTTGTTCATCGTCGCCAAATCCTCGGCTTGTATCGCCCCCGGGCCGGAGAGCCCAAGGAAGAGGTCGGCTCCAACCAGAGCTTCCTTCACGTTTCCTTTGAAGCCTTCTGGGTTCGTGTTCTCGGCGAACCACTGCTTCATATAGTTCAGGTTTTCGCGACCCTTATGAATTGCGCCTGTGCGGTCAAAGCCGATGAGATTGGTAGCGCCGGCGGCCATGATCATCTTGGAACAGGCCACGCCTGCCGCGCCAACGCCGGTCACCACGATCTTCAAATCCTTGATTTGTTTTCCCACCAGCTTCACAGCGTTCGTTAACGCCGCGAGCACCACAATCGCCGTGCCATGCTGATCGTCATGGAAGACCGGGATCTTCATTTCTTTTCTTAGTCGATCTTCAATCTCAAAACAGCGCGGCGCCGAGATATCTTCCAGGTTGATGCCACCAAAACCCGGTGCAATATTCTTCACGGTGCTAATGATCTCTTCGGTGTCCATCGTATCCAGGCAGATGGGAAAGGCGTCCACGTTGCCGAATTCCTTGAAGAGCATGGCCTTGCCCTCCATCACTGGCATGGCCGCTTCGGGCCCAATGTCGCCAAGACCCAGCACCGCCGTGCCGTCACTTACAATGGCGATGGTGTTAGCCTTGATCGTCAGCTTGTGGGCTTTCTCCGGCGCATCATGGATGGCCATGCAGACCCGCGCCACGCCTGGCGTGTAGGCCATCGAGAGGTCGTCGCGGGTCAGCAGCGGAACCTTGCTGACCACCCGGATCTTTCCGCCCTGATGCATCATGAAGGTGCGGTCGCTGACGCTGATCACGTCCACGATGCCGAGAATCTTCAGGCTTTCCACGATGAACTGCCCGTGTTTTTCGTCGCGCGCCTGCAGCGTGATCTCGCGAATCTTGTGTGTCTTGGTAACGCCTTTGATATCGATTGCACCGATGTCGCCGCCAAGGTCGCTGATCATGGATGTGACGCGACCGAGACTGCCGGGAGTATTGCTGATTCTAAGTCTGACGATGATGCTGTAACTTGCGCTGGGTCGGATGGTTGTGCTCACAAACAACTCCTCTATGAATACATGGAAATGAATTCGAGTAGTGGTGCGTTATAAGTGTCGGTGCAGGGTTACTGCTGGTAGAGGTGCGTCCTGCACTTACTTAATCTTAGTCCACGCGGAGAAGATGGTCGAAGAATATCGGGCTTCTCTGGAGCGGGGCGCTCCAAAGCGGTATGCCATCCTACAAAAGCGAAGGGCGCCGGGATGGTCCCCAGCGCCCTGTATTTCGAACTAATCTTTAGAAAAGCTTCTTACCCAAAACGGAGGCCAGGAGAAGTCCTCCACCCAGCACCATCAAAACAGTAGGCGGCTCAGGGACACTGGGCAGCGTGCTATGCGTGGTGGTGATACCGCAGCACCAGGTCGTGGGAGGCGTGGAAATTCGCGGAGGCGGCGCGCCACCGTTCTTCGCCAACTGGTCAGCAGGCGGCACGGGCGGCGTTACCGTCGGAGGCATAAGCGAAGGCAGCCCTGTCTCCATTGCAATGTCTGGCGGAGGAATGTCCGGCGGCCCAACATGGGCAGGCATCGGTTCCGGCTTCTTGATCTCAATGCGGTTTCCGCAACGGGCGCGCACCATGTGCTTGCCATCGGTGAGCACAAGCTCGTTGGCAGGAATGGTAACGGGATGACTCGTCCAACGCACATCGCCGTCT
>Ga0302320_10010033_pt1 | contig 20273 bp, 18 predicted proteins | sample Bog_T0_3_FD_202130 | JGI IMG/M metagenome (GOLD analysis project Ga0302320, IMG submission 202130) | Peat permafrost microbial communities from Stordalen Mire near Abisko, Sweden - Bog_T0_3 | ecosystem: Environmental > Terrestrial > Soil > Wetlands > Peat | place: Sweden: Abisko, Stordalen Mire...
CGTGTCGACTGCGTCGAGCAGGTCGGCGATGGCCTTTTCACCCTCGGGCTTGCCCTCGAGGGCCGCCGTGGCGGAGCCGCGGATGACCTTCGCGCCCTTGCCGTCGAACTGGTACTTGGTGAGCAGATCGCGGATCTCCTCCTCGACCAGGTCGATGAGCTCCTTGTCGTCGATCAGGTCGACCTTGTTCAGGAAGACGACAATCTTAGGAACACCCACCTGGCGGGCGAGCAGGATGTGCTCGCGCGTCTGCGGCATCGGGCCGTCCGCGGCCGAGACGACGAGGATCGCGCCGTCCATCTGCGCCGCGCCGGTGATCATGTTCTTGATGAAGTCGGCGTGTCCGGGGCAGTCGACGTGCGCGTAGTGGCGCTTGTCGGACTCATATTCGACGTGCGACACTGCGATTGTCACCGTCTTGGTGGCGTCCCGCACGGTGCCGCCCTTCGCGATGTCCGCGTAGGACTTGACCTGGGCGAGGCCTTTCCTCGCCTGAACCGCGAGAATCGCGGCGGTCAGGGTCGTTTTGCCGTGATCGATGTGCCCGATCGTGCCGACGTTGACGTGCGGTTTCTTACGTTCGAATGTTCCTTTAGCCATGAGAGGAGGGAGACGTGTATTTGGGTTTGAATCGAAATGTTGCGACCGGCATTCTATTGTCTGCCCTGGAGCCCAGAACCGGACTTGAACCGGCGACCTCGTCCTTACCAAGGACGTGCTCTGCCAATTGAGCTATCTGGGCAGACCGGGGCGTGCTTGCCAAACGCCCATGATTGATTATCAGAGGCTTCTGGCACGCAGACGACGAAGATGCGGTCAAAAAACGGGAAAGAGGTAAGAAAGTGAACGCCACGTATGTCCCCGTCAACAGCAAACTTGACGGAACAGGTTCTCTTCGTCCTGACTGTGCGCGCCCATGTATCCCAACTCCGTGTCAGCCGATGCCCTGCGCATCTGGATAAGCCGTGTCTTTGTGGCCGTGGGCATGCCGGATGTCGATGCCGAAAGATCGGCCGGACAGCTGGTTCAGACGAGCCTCTGGGGCATCGATTCCCATGGGGTCTCCCGGGTGCCGCACTACCTGAACCGGCTCCGGCGCGGGTCGATCAAGGCGCGGCCGAACCTGGCCTTTGAGCCGACGGGGCCGGCCACCGGAAATGTGGATGGCGATCACGGGCTTGGCTTTGTGGTCTGCACGTTTGCGGAGGACAGGGCGATCGAAATGGCCCTTGCGGGCGGAGCCGGCATCGTCGGAGTGCGCAATTCCAGCCACTGCGGCGCGATCGGCCTTTACTCCAGGCGGGCAGCCGAAAAAGACCTGATCGGGATCTCATTCACCCATGCGAACTCCTTCGTGATCCCGCACGAGGGCAATCGCCCCTTCTTCGGGACGAACCCGATTTCGATAGCGATACCCACGACCGACCCGGCCCGCCCGCTCTGCCTGGACATGGCGACGAGCGTCGTGCCCATGAACCGGATTCACAATGCGCGGCGGGAGAACCGCACGGTCCCCCCGGGGCTGGGCGTCGACAAAAACGGCCGGGACACGACCGACGCCAGGGCGATCGCCGCCCTGAAGCCGATGGGGGGCCACAAGGGATACGCGATGGCCTTTGTCATCGACATGCTCTGCGGGCCGCTGAACGGGATGCCATACGGGCCCCACCTGAACAAGATGTACGAGGAATTGGACGAATACCGGCGCCTGGGCTCCCTCATGATCGCATTCGATCCGCGGCGCTTCTTCGGCGGCGCGGGCCTGGCGGCCGCCGCCTTCGCGGCGATCGCCGAGGTCAAGGGCCAGGGCGAGCGGGTCCTCTATCCGGGTGAACCGGAATACGAAAGCGAGGCCCGCCGCCTCAGGGACGGCATCCCGGTCGAACCCGGCCTTTGGGCCCAGTACGCTGAGTGGTCGGAGCGCCTGGCAATTCCCCTGCCGATCGAGTAGCGAATCGCGCAAGCGCCTCGCCGATTCGCGAAGGCCCGGCAGCCTCCGCCACGCCGGGCCTCACGGCCCGACCCAGATGCGATAGAATCCGGGCGCCAGGCGCTCGCCGATCCTGAAATCCCCCGACAGGTAGCCGAGGAAGAAGCTGTCCGCGGCCGTGCCCGAGCGCGCCGTCGCCACCAGGGGCCGCACAAGTCCGGCGGCATCCACCGCCGCCATGAATCCGAGCGGCTCCCAGGCCCTGCTCCGCAGCTCGGCGGGCGCGCCCGGCGCATCGGGTATTGATTCTGTAAATACTATCCGCCCGGTCCGGACATCGGCGGCGGAAACGCGGGCCAGGCGCTGGCCGAGGGCCGGCACGGGCGCCTCCGCCCGCCCGAACCCGATCAGGGGATTGCTGCCGAGCGGGCCCTCCCGCAGGGCGTCGGCGGCCCGCATCGGCGGGGCGGCATGCTCGAGGTCGAGTCCCAGCCTGTCCTCGGCGAAGACAAGCCTCGGGGCATACCCCGTGAAGGACCCTTCCGGCGGCCGGTCGGGGAGCTCCTTCTGGGCGCTGCTCCAGCGCGTGGGCAGGAAAAGCGGCGTCGGATCGTGGAGGGCGGCGTCCTCGCTTGCCAGGTCGCCCCCGCCCAGCGAATCCGCGCCCTTTGCGGCGGAACGCACAAGCCGGACGCTGGGAGGGGGCGGCGCCGGCGGGCCGGCCGGAGCCGGAGGCGGAGGGCGGAAAAGGGCCGAGGCCAGAACGATCAGGGCGAGTCCCGCCGCGATCGCCGGCAGCCGTTGCCGCGCCAAGCCGGAGGAGCTTTTCTCTGCCTTATTGTCCACGATGCCCGATTGCCTTCGCCCGCGGCCTATCGCCCGGCGGCCCCGGACGGGGACTCCTGGGCGGCGAGGGCCACGTAGGAAAAGCCCGCGCTGACCGCCATCGATTGGATGCGCGTTATCTCGCCTATCGGAACGTCCACCCCCGCCAGAAGGAGGAGGACGGCGTGCTTGTCCCTGCGGCCCTGGGCCCTCAGCCATTCCGGAAGCTGCGCCTGGGTCAGCAGGCCCTGGTCGGTCAGGATCTGGCCCGAACCCAGGATCCTCAGGTGGCAGGTCGTGCGAACGGCGCCTGTCCGCGCCCCATCCATGCTCGGCAACGGCTCACCCAGGGGAAGCGCCGGCGCCAGGACGAAGCGCGAGCCGAACATGAAGAAGAACAGGGCGAGGGCGCCCACATTCACGTAGAAGAGCACGTCGAAATTCCGCGGCGGCGGCGCGAGGTGCGAGGAAATCTCGAGCGGGCGGGTGATCATTTCCCCTCCTCCGCGGGCCCCGGAATCGCCCGGTAGTCGACCAGCAAGTACTTCATGATCTCGTTGCCCGACCATTCGATGTCACGGACGATCGCGCGGACCCGGCTCGAGAGGAAATGGTGGGCGATATGGGCGGGAATCGCGAGCATGAGCCCGCCGGCCGTGCTCAAGAGCGCCTGCCACATCCCGGTCGCCAGGGCGTGCGGGGTGGCGTAGTCGCCGCCCTTCTCGAAGGCGATGTAGGTCGTCGCCATGCCGAGGACCGTCCCCAATAGCCCCGCAAGGGGTGCCACTTGGGCGATCGCGGCAATCGAACCGAGACGGCGCTCGAGGGCGGGCACCTCGACAATCGCCGCCTCCTGGACATGGAAGCGCATCGTCTCGGCGTCGTCCTCCGAGTGCAGAAGGGCCGCCTTGACGACGGCGGCCACCGGCCCGGGAGTCTCCTCGCAGACGGTCAGGGCCTCGACAAGCCTGCGCTTCGCGAGGATGTTCTTGATCCCGTTGATGAATGCCGTGGAGCGGATCTGTCCGCGGTGCAAATAGAGCGTGCGCTCGACGACGAGGACGAATGCCGCGAGGCCGAGGACCAGCAGCACCACCATCATGGGGCCGCCCTTGGCGAACAGGCTGAAGTTGAAGACGGACATTGGCGAAGAGGGAAGGATTAGGGGTGCGCCGACGGGGAATTGAGGTTGGCCAGGTTGGACTGCGCGAGCGCCGAGAACGGAAGGCCGGAGGCGACGATCAGCTGCCAGGCCTGCACCGCCTGGTCGATCTGGCCCTGCTTCTCAAAAAGGTCGGCCAGCTCGAAAAGTGTCTTTGCCATCCAATAGCGTCCCTTTTCGCCCAGTTCGGCGCCCTTCGCGGCGTTGAGGAGGAACGGCTCCACGACATCGCCCCACCACACCTCCCTAGCCTGCTGCGGCCGCTCCCGCCGCATGTAGATGTAGCCCAGGTTGAATCCGGCCTCGACCCTGACGTCCGCCGGGGCGTCGACCCGCTCGCACAAACCATCGAAGAGAGTGCGGGCCAGATCCTCATGCGAGGAGTCGCTCCCCGATTGCGCGTTGTGGCACTTGGCGAGCGCAAGCAGGGCAACGATCGCGTTGGGCGTTCCGACGTAGGCGGGGCTGTCGACCAGGGACTCATACGTGTGCTGCGCCTGCGGGAACTGGTTGAGCCTGCTGAGAACATCGCCCTGCATCAGCCGCGCATCGAACACGAGATCGTCGTTGGGATAGCTCGTCACGAGCCGCTCGAGCATCCGCTCGGCCTCGTTCAGGTTTTGCTCCTGGCCGAGACGGCCCGCCATCGTCGCGGCCTGGTACAGGGCGTAGGGGGCATAGCGGCTCTTCGGAAACTTGTCGGCTAGGTTGATCAAAAGCTGCTGAGCCTCGACCACCTTGTCCTGGCGCTCGTCATAGTTGGCCTCGGCAAAGTAAGATTGGGCGGTGGCGTCGGAGGCGGGATAATTGGCGCGGAGCTGCTTCAGGATCGCGCGTTCCTGGGCCTCCCATTCCATGCTTGAGCCGTGGACCTGCAGGAGGCGGTCAAAGTAGACCTGGGCCTTGAGGAGGAGGCTGCTGCTCGCGATGTCCTCGCGCAGGCTCGGATCCAGCCCCGCGAGAAGCCCCGTCAGGCCGTCCACCAGCAGCAGGGCGCGCCCCTCGTCGTGTGCATCGACGGCCAGGCGGGCCTGGAGCCAGGCCATCCGGGCGCGCAGTTCGGCGGAGAGTTCGGGGGCCAGCCGCGCGGCCAGAAGCCGGTTGACGCGCTCGTAGGCCTCGGCGCTCCGGTTGTCCAGCTGGAGTGCCCTGGCGAGATTCCACTCGGCCTCCCACCGGTTGACCGCGTCAAACCGGGGGCTGCGCGCCTGCTCGTCGAGAACGGCCTCCGCATCCTTGAGCGCGCCCGCCTTGATTTCCGCCTCCACACGCTGGAACATGAAGTCTCCCGGCTTGATCCCGGGCGGCGGGCTGTTCACGACCCCGGCGTAGGCATCGGCGGCGCTGCGGTAGTCACGGGCCCGATACCAGGATTCGGCGACGACCACGTTAAGCTGGGATAGGACGCCCGGCCTGTCCGCTCCCGCACCCAATTTCAGGAGGGCCTCACGGGTCTGGCGGGCGTAGTCCGCCGCCGATCGGTACTGCTGCTGTTCCCATGCGGCGCGGACGAGGACGCCCAGGGCGTAGGGCGTCAGGGGCGAGCCGGGAAACCGGTCGAGCAGCGAGCGGGCGGAATCCTCGGCCCGGGCGTAATCCTTGTCGCCGAGAGCCCACTCGGCCCGGACCAGAAAAAGGTCGTCCAGGATCGGGTGCGCGGTTGCCCCTCCGATCAACTTGTCCAGTTCGGCCCTGAAGACATCCCGGCTGGACCCCTCGGCGAATGCGCGCGCCAATAGCTGCAGCGCCTGCCGCTGGCGGTCCGGATCGACCCCGTTGTCCAGAAGCTGAAACAGTGCGATCCGGCCGGGCCCGCTGCCCGCACCCGCGATCAGGCCCAGCAGCAGCCGGAAATCATCGGCGCGCGCGCGTTCGCGGACAGGAAGCGTGAGAATGTCGCGTTGCAGGGCGTCGATCGCGGCGGCCTGCCGGCCGAGCGCGTTCAGCATGACCGCGTACGAGCGCGCAAAGTCGTAGCCGACGCTGCCCGGATAGTTTTCGGCGTTCTTCCTGGCCTGCTCGGCTTCGTCCACGGTGACGCGGTCCACCTGCAAAAGCGCCTGTTCCCGGGCGAGCTGGAAGCGCGCCCGGGTCAGGTTTGTCCCTCCCGCCCCGGCCTGGCTCTCGGCCTGCCCGAAAAGCTCCCCGGCCCGGTTGAATTCGCCGGCGGCGGAAGCCACCATTCCCTGCAGGAAGAAATCCCAGGGCCGGTCCTCGGCCGGGAGGTCGGGCGGCTTGACGGCGGCCAATTCCGTTCTGGCCGATGCCATCTGCCGCGACGCCGCGGCGGCAAGCCCGGCGCGCAGATGCCAAGCGGAACTGTGCGGAGGCGGAAGCGCGTTGAGCGCCTTGAGTGCCGCATCCGGCCGGCCATCGTCGAGGAGCGCCGTCGCCAGGGCGATTGTCAGGGCCCGTTTGTCCATTCCCTGGGAGGAAAGAAGCTGCTGGTACATGCCGGCAGCGATGCTTGGAAGGCCCAGATCCTCCGCTCTTTGCGCAGCGGAGAGGGACAGCCCCGCCTGCCCCGGCGAAATCGCCGGCGGCGCCGGCGCAAGGGGCACAGGCGCATTCAGCGGCTCCTGGGCGCGCGCCATCGCAACCGCCATCAGCGTCAGAAAAAGGAATCTTCGAATGGGCATACCGGCCGGCGCGAGCATGCCAACTCTGCTGGAACAATCAACCGCGTTGTCACTCGCATAGCCTCTAGAGTCTTTTCACCCGGGCAGGGTTCCCTGGCCCACCGATTTACTCTGGCATAAGCGTGCCCGCGTGGTAGGGTCGGGAAACTAGCCCCCAAAGAATTCATGACTGCGCTCATTATTCTCCTCGGTCTCATAGCCATAGTCGTCATCGCGGCCGCCTGGGCCGTCGGAATATACAATTCGCTCGTCAGCCTGCGCAACCGCTTCAAGAACGCGTTTGCCCAGATAGACGTCCAATTGAAACGCCGCTACGACCTGATTCCAAACCTGGTCGAGACGGCGAAGGGGTACCTGAAGCACGAGCACGAAACCCTCGAGGATGTGATCAAGGCTCGGAACATCGCCTACACCGCCTCGCAGGCTGCGGCCGCCAATCCCGCCGATGGAAACGCGATGAAGGGCCTTGTGAGCGCCGAGGGCGGCCTCGCCGGGGCCCTGAGCCGCCTGATGGTCGTTTCCGAGCAGTATCCCGACCTCAAGGCGAACCAGAACATGATGCAGCTCACCGAGGAGCTGACCTCGACCGAGAACAAGATCGCCTTCGCCCGCCAGGCCTACAACGACACCGTGATGGTCTACAATACCTCGAGGGAGACCTTCCCCAATGTCCTGATTGCCGGCGTCGGCGGCTTCCAACCCGCGGAACTTTTCAAGATCGAAGACGCCACCGAGCGAAACGCGCCCAAGGTCCAGTTCTGATTCATCCGGACCGGACGCCATGGACTTCTTCGCGGCCGAAGAGCGCGCGAAAAAGCGCACTCGGTACCTGATCTTCCTGTTCGCCCTCGGATTGGCGGGAACGATCTTCGCCGCCTATTGCTTTGCGCGCCTGGGCGAGGGCTTTCTCGCCAATTCCTCCACCCACCGGTACCGCTACAACTACAACGGCTACGTCGAAGCGCAGGACGCCGACTCCCCCGTCTGGCAGCCCGGACTGATGCTCGCGGTGGCCTTTTTCACCTCGGGAGTTGTCGCCGTCGCCTCCCTGGTCAAATGGTCCGAACTGCGCCAGGGAGGGGCTGCCGTGGCGACGGGGGTCGGCGGACGGCGCATCGATCCGCACTCCACCGATTTGGCCGAGAGGCGGCTGCTCAATGTCGTCGAGGAGATGTCGATCGCCGCGGGCCTGCCCGTGCCCGCAGTCTATGTCCTCGACGATGAGCCTGAGATCAACGCATTCGCGGCGGGGCTGACAACCAACGACGCCGTCGTGACAGTGAGCCGGGGCGCCCTCGACAAGCTGACGCGCGACGAGCTGCAGGGCGTCATCGGCCACGAATTCAGTCACATACTCAATGGGGACATGCGCATGAACATGCGCCTGACCGCCCTGATATTCGGGATCCTGGTCATAGCGATCATAGGCCGGGGAGTCCTGTATGGCATGCGCCGCAGCCGCGGGAAGGGCGCGGCGGCGGCCCTGATGATCGGTCTCGGGCTCTTCATCCTGGGCTATATCGGGTATTTCTTCGGCCGGTTGATCCAGGCCGCGGTATCCCGCCAGCGGGAATTCCTCGCCGACGCCTCTTCGGTGCAGTTCACCCGCAATCCGGCGGGAATCGTCGGAGCGCTTCGCCGGATCGGCGCTGCCGGTTCCGCAATGGAGCACCACCAGACTGCGGCCATCGGGCACTTCTTTTTCTCGCAGAGTTTCCGCTCCAGTTTCGGAGGGTTGCTGGCGACCCATCCGCCCCTCGACGCGCGAATCCGCGCGATCGACCCCCACTTCGACGGGAAGTTCGTCCCGCCTCCGGCGGCGTCGCCACCAGCCGCGTCCGTAGTGCATGCCCCGCCCTCCCCTCCGGCCGGATCGCCCGTTCTGCCGCCGATAATTGCGTCCCTTGGATCGCCCGGGGGCGCCGCCTCGATCAATCCCCTTGTCCTCCTGGCAGCCGCGGGCACCCTGTCGCCGGCGGCCGTGAACGATTCCCGGATCCTTCTCCAGAAGATCCCGGAGCGCCTGAGGACAGCCACCCGCTCATCTGCGGAGGCTCCCGTTCTCCTTTTTGCCCTTCTGCTCAGTTCCGACTCCTCCGTGAGAGAGCACCAGATGTCCGCCCTGTCAGCCGGAGCGGACGGCAATGCAGCGCGCATTCTTCCCGAAATCGAGCCACCGCTCAGGAACCTGGACCCCTCCCAAAAGCTCCCGCTGGTCCTGCTGGCCCTTCCCGCACTGAACGCGCTCGATGAGGCCGCGCGCCGGAATCTCGACCAGACCCTGGACCACCTGGTCCACACGGATGGCCGGGTCACTACATTCGGTTACGCCCTCCAGAAGATCGTCCGCCGCAACCTGCTGGCTGGCGCCAACCCAACCGGGACGGCAGCCCGAACCTACTCGTTCCCCGACGTTGCGGGTGAAATCAATGTCGCCCTTTCGGCGCTGGCGCACGCCTCGAGCGACAACGACTCGGAGGCCGCCCGCGCATTTGCCGCCGGCGCCGCCCATCTCAAGCTCCTGGAAGGCCGCCTGAGCCTTCTGGCGCCCGGCGCCTGCGGTTTCGCCCAATTGGACGCCGCGCTCGACCGCCTGGCCGCCGCCAGCGGGCCGATCAAAAGGAGGCTCCTTACCGCGGCCGCCTACGTCGTCAACGCGGACGGCGTTCTTCTGTCCGGCGAAATCGAGCTTTTCCGCGCGATGGCCGCCTCCCTGGACGTGCCGTTGCCGGCGCTTCCAGCCTTGAGTCTATCCGAAAGCTGACAACGGCCATTGTCAGTTTTCGGATGGACTCTGGCTATCCGATCGGCGGATTGTCAGGGACCCAGGAGCTTCCGATTCTCGGAACTGTCTTTACCGTAGTCGTCGTCCCCGGTGCACGCTTCGGTCGATTCGACGAAGCGCAGCCCGTAGGGAAACCGCCACAGCCAGCAGGCGCCGTCGCGGCGGTCGTGCACGAGAATGAATTCCGGATCGGTGTCCCGAACGATGGTCGTGATGCTGTAGCTGCCCTGGGTCACCCTCCTCAAGTCTCCGGGAAGGCGCACGAGGATGGGGACCGGATCGAGCGAGACCGTCCAGCTTCCGCTGACGCCAACCGGAGATCCTCCCTGGAAATAATACCCGAAGAAGCGCGGCGGTTCGAAATGACCCGTCGCATGCATCCGCCGAAGCTGCTCGTTGACCGCGCCGATGAAGTGCACGCGCCACGGAAGATCCACCGGAAGGGTGAAGTTTGGAAGTGGGATGAGCACGTTGTCGGTCATGGCCGTAGGTCCTCGCAAAGCATAATAACGGCCAATTCCAAACGAAAATGAGCTTTCTGCTGACATAAAAAGAAAAAACCGGGCTTTGCGCTGCGGATTGTTTCGGTTAGCGTGCCCCAAACCGATGTCATCCGACTTAACCGAGCTTTATCAGCAGGTGATCCTCGATCATAACCGGCGGCCGCGAAACAAGGGCCGCCTGTTGGCCGCAAACCGGGTCGCGCACGGCGACAATCCGACCTGCGGAGACCAATGCCATGTCTACCTCCGCATGGACGGGGATCGGATCGCCGAAATCTCCTTTGAGGGCTCCGGTTGTGCGATTTCGCAGGCGAGCGCCTCCCTGATGACGACCCAGATCAAAGGCAAGACGGCGGCCGAGGCCGAGGAGCTTTACCGGCAGTTCCACGAGATAGTCACGACGGGAAAGGAGCCGGAGGAAATCAGCGACCTGGGCGCATTCGCCGGCGTCCATGCCTTCCCGGCCCGGATCAAGTGCGCCACGCTGGGCTGGCACGCCGCGCTGAACGCGATCAAGGGCGACGAAGCCCCGGCCACAACGGAAACCCACAGCGATTGACCGCCATGGCCTCACCCTGGAACAAGGTTCGCGACGATTTTCCGGTGCTTCACCAGCAGGTGAACGGCAAGCCGCTCGTCTATTTGGACAATGGCGCGACCACGCAGAGGCCGAAGGCGGTCATAGATGCCCTTTCGCGCTTCTACGAAATGGACAATGCCAACGTGCACAGGGGGTTGCACACCCTCTCCATGCGTTCCACCGACGATTTCGAGGGAGCCAGGAGCCGGATTGCAAAATTCATCCATGCCGCTGCGCCGGAGGAGATCGTCTTCACCCGAGGTACCACCGAGTCCATCAACCTCGTTGCCGCGAGCTGGGGCGGGGCCAATCTCAAGGCCGGGGACGAAGTCCTGCTCACGGAAATGGAGCACCACAGCAACCTCGTCCCGTGGCAGCTCGTGGCGCAGAGGACCGGCGCCAAGCTTGTCTATCTTCCGATAACGGGCGACGAGGGGATCCTGGATCTCTCGCAGCTGGACAAGCTGCTGACGCCCAAGGTGAAGGTGTTCGCCTTCACCCACGTCTCCAACACCCTCGGCACCATCAATCCGGTCGCGGATCTCTGCGCCCGGGCCAGGAAAGTCGGGGCCGTCACAGTCGTCGATGCCGCCCAGTCGGCCGGGCACATGCCGCTGGATGTCCAGGCCATCGGATGCGATTTCATGGCTTTTTCGGGGCACAAGATGGCCGGTCCGACCGGAATCGGCGTCCTGTTCGGCCGCGAGGACCTGCTCAATGCCATGCCTCCCTGGCAGGGCGGGGGCGGGATGATCGCGAATGTCGAGTACCTCTCGAGCACCTGGAAGCCGACGCCCGAGCGGTTCGAGGCGGGAACGCCCAATTTTGCGGACGCCTATGCGCTCGGAGTTGCCTGCGATTACCTGGACGGCCTGGGCCGGCCGGAAATCCAGCACCACGACGGCGAACTCGCCAGGCAGGCCTATGCCCGGCTCTCTGAGCTTCCCGGCATCCGCCTTCTCGGCCCGCCCGGCGAGCGCGGGGGGCTGGTGAGTTTCGCCTTCCGCGATGTGCACGCCCACGACGTGGTTACCTTCGCCGACCAGGACGGCATCGCCCTTCGCGGCGGACACCATTGCAACCAGCCCCTCATGAAGAGGCTGGGCCTGACGAGCACCACCCGGGCGAGCTTCTACGTCTACAACACCCAGGAGGAGATCGACGTCCTCGTCGCCTCCATGCGGCGGATCCTGAAGTTTTTCGGCGGGTAGTGGTCCCGTTTGCCCGACTTACAGTCTTTCGGGCCGGTGTTGTTCGCCTCGCCGCCCGGAGGGCACCCGCTCGGCTCACCCCTCGCTCTGCTCGGGGCTTCGCCCTCTCCGCGCTTCGCGCTCCGTCGCAATTCCCAGACGCGCAGGGCCCTCAAGGCTGTAAGTCGGGCAAACGGGACCGCAACGCCGATGGATAGACCTAGGGCGGGCTTAGGCGCGCCGACAATATCCTGATCGCCAGGTGATTGCCGGGCCGCGAAGGCGAGCTCAGATCCAGTTCGGTCACGCCTGCCGACATAAGAAACGGCGGCCTGGCCTGGATGGCACAGAGCATCGCGTTGGAGCAGGGTTTTCCAAGCATCGCTATTGAGAACGGCACCCGAAAAAAGGCCTCTGTCGTCCCATCGGCAAAGGTCAGTGAACCGGCGCCGTCGGTCGAAATGTTCGGAGCCTGGATGTCCACCTTGCCGTTCAACAAATGCGTTAGAATTCCTGAGATAGACGGCAGATCAATCGCCTTTGCAACGACCGCCTTAACCCCTTCCGTCTTGACCGCGATCTTGAGGAATTCGCCCATCGCCCCCATGACCGGGTATATGCGCCGAATTTGGGCCGCCACCGCAGCCTTCTCCTCCTCGGTCAGCGCCGTCTTTTCCAGGTCACGGCCTTCTCTCTTGAGTTTCCTCGCATCCACGCACCAGTCTCCCATCCCGTAGCTGAGCAACGCTGTCCTCACGGTGATCGAGGCCTTCGTATCCCCGCAGATGCGGGCAACGGGTTTCCCGGTCGAGTCGGCGCAAAACGGCCCTGTCAGCGTCAGGTCGAGGACGGCGTGCTCATCCCGGGCGCCCGTGTTCCTGGCCGAGGTAGCCTGCAGGATCCACTGATACTCGAGCCCTTTCTCAACCAGGCTGAAGAGTACGACAAGCGAATCCCCCTTGCGGATCGTTCGCTCCGAACGCGGCGCATCGAAGCCGGAGATGGAGATATTTCGTTCCGCCGCCAGGACCGTGAGCGCGGGCAGCGGTTCTTTCAAGAATCCCGCATCCGGCTCCGGCGCCGCCGCAGCCGCCGTTGCGGCAATGAACGCGGCAAGGATCGGGAAATATTTCATGAAAAGCGCGTTACGATAGGCCAGACCATTCCATGCCGTTCCGCAACGTTAGTTTCCGCACATAACACCCCGCCGGTTTCCCGTTGACTCGTGCCGTATGGCATTATTTGTTCAGCCATATGGCATCAAGGCGGCCGATCAACTATTCCACGGACAATCCGACCCTGGTTGACCGAGTCGAGGAAGGTTTGCCGGTACTGGACGTCGTCGCCTTCGGCCGGGCCGCCGGCTTCACGATCGAGGAGTTGGCCAAGCTGATTCAGATACCGACCCGCACCTATGCCCGTCGGGTCGCCGGTAGATCCCGTTTGAAGATCGATGAGGGCGAACGGGCTGTCCGTCTCATGCGGCTCTACGACCGGGCCAAGCAGGTCTTCGGAACACATGAAAGCACCCGGCGGTGGCTCAATCGGCGGCTGCGGGTGCTGGGCGGGAGGACCCCGCTGGATTTTGGGCGGACCGAACCCGGAGCCCGAGAGGTTGAAGCGGTGCTGGAGCGGGTCGAGGACGGCGTCTTTTCATGAGGGATCCGGTCACGGTCTGGCGCCTTTGTGCCCGGCAAAAGGCGGCGGCCGCTTTCACCGGCAACGGGGCCTACCGGCGCGGCGGCCGCTGGAATCTTCCCGGCACCCGGGTCGTGTATTGCGCCGAATCCCGCGCCCTCGCAGCCATGGAAATCTTGGTCCACGTGGAAGACATGGAGGACTTGGCCCAGCTCGAGTGGCGGGCTATGGCCGTAACCCTGCCCTGGGAGGCCATTGAACGCCCCGACCGCTTTCCCAGCTCTTGGGGGAAGTATCCCTACTCCCCGGCGACCCAGAAGTTCGGCAGCGCCTGGGCGCACGCCGGGCGCACCGTCGCCCTCCAGGTGCCGAGCGCGGTCGTGCCCGGGGAGTTCAACTTCCTTCTCAACCCGGAGCACGAAATGTTTGCGCGCCTCAAGATTGCGCCCGCCGAGCCGTTCCGGTTCGACTCGAGGATCGGCCGTTGAGTCTTGTCTGGACAGTCCTTTCGGATGATTTCCGGTGACGGGCTCGCGCGTCAAAGATTTGCCAACGGCGCACCGGCGGAATCACTCAGCAGCTTTTCTTGCAGGAGCCGCAGGATCCCACCGTGTTCCGTTGGACCAGGCGCAGGTCGGCCCGGACGTTCCAGCCGATGCGCCGCCAGAATGCCTTGCCCGGGGTGTTGCTGGCGAAGAGGAACAGGTTGCATTTCGGAATGCCCTCCGCGTGCAGCTTTTCAAGGCAGAGGCCGACCAGTTTCCGGGCCAGGCCGCGGCGGCGAATGGCGGGCACAACGACCAGGTGATGCAAATAGCCTCGGCGGCCGTCGTGCCCGCACAGGATCGTGCCGACAATCCGTCTCCCATCGGCTGCCACAAGGCTCAGGTTCCGATTCCGTTTCAGGAAGCGGGCGATCGCCTCGCGCGTGTCGGATTCGCTGAGGCCTATGCCCTCGGTCTTCTTCCAGAGGGCATAGACGCTGGGATAATCGGATATGCGCAGAATTCGGACTCGGGGCTCTTTCGGCGGCTTGGTCATCGGCTGGGCGGTTTCACCCCATTAACCATGGTTCTCCCGGATCCACGCAATCGTCTTTTCCGCGAGCGCGTCGAAGGCCTTCACGCAAAGCTCCAGATGCTCCTCCTTCGTGTCCTCGATCTTGTTGTGGCTGATGCCGTGCAGGCTTTGGACGAACATCATGACGGTGGGCACCCCGGAGCGGGCGACCGAAGCCGCGTCGTGAAGGGGCCCGGACGGAAGCCGGTGCGAGGTTCCGCAGGTCTCCCGGATCGACGCGTCGCAAAGGTCGATCAGCTCCCTGTTGAAAAGGATGGGCTCGATCTGCCAGAGGCGTTCCCAGGAGACCGAGACGTTTCCCTCTTTCGCGAACCGGTCGCTCGCGTCCTTTGCCTCCTTGAGCATCCGGGCGAGCGCGTCCAAGTCCAGGTGGCGCTGGTCGAGGGTGATGCGGCATTCCTCGACGACACTGGTCACGATTCCGGGGCGCGTCGTGCATGAGCCGATGGTGCAGACGCCGCGCTCCCGCTCGGCGATCCTGTAGATTTCCGGGCTCATTTTTGCCGCGGCGAGAAACGCGTCCCTGCGCCTGGCCATTGGGGTGCTGCCGGAATGGGCCGCCTGGCCCGTGAAGGTGATTGCGTGGCGTTCGACGCCGACCGTGCCGAGGACGGCACCCAGCGGCAGGTCAAGGTCCAGGAGGACAGGCCCCTGCTCGATGTGGAGCTCGAGATAGGCCGCGGCGTTCTTCCGCTCGACACCGCACTGCGCCACCCGCTCGAAGTCGATGGCCACCGCCCTGAGGGCGTCCGGCAAAAGGATGCCGTCCTTGTCCTTCAGCCCCCGGGCCTCGTTCATGTCGAGATGCCCGGAGAACGCCGAGGATCCGAAGAGGCTCTTGCCAAAGCGGGCCCCCTCCTCGTCGGCCCAGTCCACCAGGCGCACCGTGACAGGGGGCCGCGGGCCATACTGGGCGTGGATCCGACGAAGGATTTCGAGTCCTGCGAGAACGTTCAGGCACCCGTCAAGCCAGCCGCCGTTGGGCACCGAATCCATGTGTCCGCCTATCAGGAGCGCCTGGTCGGACTCCCCGGGCAGCGTCGCCCACAGATTGGCCGCCTGGTCCGCGTGGACCTCGACGGGAAGCCCTTCGAGCTTCTTCCGTAGCCATTGCCTGGTTTCCACCCAGGTCCGGGTGAATGCAACCCTCTGCGCGCCGTTTTCATCGGCCGTAAAGCTGCGAAGCTCCTTCAGCTCATCGATCGTCCGCCGAGGGTCCACGTGTGCGATCATTTTTGCCTTTCTTGTTGATGCGACCCGCTCGAAAGGGCTTCCTTCGGCAAAGTCGCGGATTTATTCAACTCGGCATGGAGTTTGCTTTATTTGGGTATTCTAGCAAACTAAGAACCAGCATCTGAAACCGCTTCCGAACTCGTCCCACGAACCGATCTCCTTGGGAGACACGCACGTCGGGATGTAGAGGAAGGGTTTCGGGCTGGTTTTTTGCTTTTAGCCTTCACGATGCGTTCGCCCCAGACCCATTGCCATTCGCCGGAGCGCGCCAACGCAGAACACCCCGGGGCCGCATTCGCGGCATAAATTGAATCAATCCAGACCAATCCCATGCCCACTCTAGCCACGACCGTCAACGGACTGAAGTTGAAGAACCCCTTTGTGATCGGATCCGGCCCCCCCGGGACAAACCTGAGCGTCATCAACCGCGCATTCGGCGAGGGCTGGGGCGCCGTCATAGCGAAGACGATCAGCCTCGACGCCTCAAAGGTGGTCAATGTGACGCCCCGCTATGCCAAGCTCCACGCCGCGGATGGCGAGGTGATCGGGTGGGAGAACATCGAGCTCATCAGCGACCGCCCCTTTGGAATCTGGATTGACGAGTTCAAGAAGTGCAAGGACACGAACCCCGACGGGGTCCTCATCGCCTCGGTCATGGAGGAATACAGGAAGGATGCCTGGATCGAGATCATCGAGCGCTGCCAGGATGCCGGGGTCGACGCCTTCGAGCTCAATTTCTCCTGCCCGCACGGCCTGCCCGAGCGCAAGATGGGGGCGGCGATGGGCCAGGATCCGGTCATCCTCGAGGAGGTGTGCGGCTGGGTGGCCTCGGCCGCAAAGAAGCCCTTCTGGGCAAAGATGACACCGAACATCACCCACATCGAGGAACCCGGCCGCGCGGCCCTGCGCGGGGGGGCGAGCGGCCTGAGCGCCATCAACACGATCCGCAGCGTCATGGGCGTCAACCTCGACACGCTGCGGCCCGAGCCGACGGTCGAAGGCTACACGACCCCGGGAGGCTACTCGTCGAAGGCCGTGAAGCCGATTGCACTTCGCATGGTCATGGAGCTGGCCCAGATGATCCGGGCCGAATTTCCCGACAGAACCCTCTCGGGCCTCGGCGGGATTGAGAACGGAAACGACGCCGCGCAGTTCATCCTGCTGGGAGCCGACACCGTCCAGGTCTGCACGGGCGTCATGAAATTCGGCTACGGGTGCGTGAAACCCATGTGCGAAGAGCTGCTCGCCTTCATGGCCAAGCACAAGTTCGAGAACCTCGGCGACTTCAAGGGAAAGAGCCTCGCCTATTTCACGACGCATGCCGACCTCGTGCAGCGCCAGGCAGGGCGCAAGGCCGCCCGCCAGGCGATCGCCAAGGTCGTCAAGAGCGACGGCGAGTGGAGCGGCGACGAGTTCGTGAAGCAATCCGACGCCCTTTCCAAAGGCTGAGGGCCGTCTGCCGATTGTTTTGCACTCGGCGCCGCGAAACGGTACGCATGGGAAATGGGCCGCGCAGCCTGCGGCGGCCCAATTGCACCTGATGCGCCAACCCATGAAGATTCGACTGAGCCATCCCGCCGATGCCGCGCAGATCGCGGCCATTTACGCTCCATTCTGCGGGGAGTCCCCCGTGTCGTTCGAGGTCGTGCCTCCGTCCGCCGCCGAAATGGCTGGGAGGATCCAGAAGATCACGAGCCGGTTCCCCTGGCTCGTCGCCGAGGAGGATGGCGCGATCGCGGGCTACGCCTACGCCTCGCCCCACAGGGAGCGCGCGGCCTACCGTTGGTCTGTCGACGTGACCGTGTACATCCACGAGAGCTTCCGCCGCCAGGGCGTTGGACGGGCGCTCTATTCCTCGCTTTTCGCGCTGCTCCGTCTCCAGGGCTATTTCAAGGCTTACGCCGGAATCACCGTCCCCAATCCGGGCAGCACCGGCCTTCACGAGGCGATGGGGTTTGAACTTGTCGGCATCTATAATGACGTGGGCTACAAGACCGGCGCCTGGCGCGACGTCGGCTGGTGGGGGCTGACGCTCCAGCCACCGGTCAATCCGCCCGTGGAGCCGCGCGCATTTCCCGAGATCGCAGGATTGCCGGAATCGCTCGAGGCGATGAAGGCCGGCGAAAAAGAGTTTGCATCCGCCTCCTAACCGGTAACCCGCCGCCCAATCCGCCATGGCCAAATCCGATTCCGCCCCCTGCCCTCTTTACATCGACGGAGCATGGATCGACCCCAAGCTTCCCGGTACACCCGTCTTCAATCCCTCGACGGGAGAGGTGATCGCCGAGTGCCCGGCCGGCGGCGCGGCCGAGGTGCACGCCGCGGTCGAGGCCGCCGCGGCCGCCTTTCCGGCCTGGAGGGACACGCCCCCGGTTGAAAGAGCCAGGCTTTTCTTCCGTTACCGCCAGCTCGTCGAGAAAAACTTCGATCGCCTTTGCCTGAGCGTGACCCGGGAGCACGGGAAGACCCTCGCCGAGTCCAAGGGAAGCATCTACCGCGGGCTCGAAAACATCGAATACGCCTGCGGAATTCCCTCGCTCCTGTTCGGGGACACGCTCGAGAACCTGGCTCGCGGGGTCGACTGCGAGACGTTTCTCCAGCCGCTGGGCGTGTGCGCCGGGATAACGCCCTTCAATTTTCCGGCGATGGTGCCCCTGTGGATGTTCCCCCTCGCCCTGGCCTGCGGAAACACCTTCGTCCTCAAGCCCAGCGAAAAGGTGCCGCTGAGCGCCGTCCTGCTCACCGAGCTTCTCGCGGAGGCCGGCGTGCCCAAGGGGGTCTTCAACCTGGTCCACGGCGGGCGGCCCGCCGTGGATGCTCTGCTGTCCCACCCAAAGGTCAGGGCGGTGTCCTTTGTCGGCTCGACCCCCATCGCAAAGTACATCTATGAAACCGGGACCCGCCACGGAAAAAGGGTTCAGGCAAACGGCGGAGCCAAGAATTACATCGTCGTCATGCCGGATGCGGATGTGCCGAAGACCGTGGAGGCGCTGGCGACGGCGGCCTTCGGCTGCGCGGGCGAGCGCTGCATGGCCGGATCGACCGCCATCGCCGTGGGCGCCGCCGCCGGACGATTCCTGCCCTCCATGGCGGAAGCCGCCCGCGCAATAAAGGTCGGACCGACCGACCGTCCCACCCAACAGCCCGACATGGGGCCCGTCATCACCGGCCAGCACCGCGACCGGATCCTGGGCCTCGTCGCCTCGAGCGAAAAGGAGGGCGCCAAGGTCCTCTGCGACGGCCGCGGGGTGAAGGTGCCGGACGCGCCGAACGGCTTCTATGTCGGGGCGACGATCGTCGATCAGGTGAGGGAGGGCATGACCCTTTCGCGCGAGGAAGTCTTCGGACCGGTCCTGAATGTCATGCGGATGGACGATCTCGATTCGGCGATCGAGCAGGCGAACCGCTCCGCCTTCGGCAATGGCGCCGCCATCTTTACGAACAGCGGCCGCGCCGCCCGCGAATTCAAGCACCGCGTGAAGGCCGGCATGGTCGGGATCAACGTCGGGGTGCCTGCGACGATGGCGATGTTCCCATTCACGGGCTGGGACGACTCATTCTACGGCGATCTCCATATCCAGGGACGGGAGGCGGTTCAGTTTTACACGCAGCAAAAGGTCATCACCTCGAGGTGGTTCGGCGGCGAGGTCTCCGACGTCTGGCGCAGCAAACCTTGAGCGTGTTCTTCCTTCCGCGCAGGGCCAAAGGTGCGTAGCATTCATCCATGAGCCTCCTAATCAAGAACGGGGAAATCGTAACGGCGGACTCCCGCTACAAGGCGGATATCTATTGCGAGGGCGAAACGATCAGCGCCATCGGCTGCGGTCTGGCCGTGCCTTCGGGAACAGAGACGATCGACGCCACGGGAAAGTTCGTTTTCCCGGGTTTCATCGATCCCCACGTGCACATCCACCTGCCGTTCATGGGCACCTTCGCGAAGGACAACTACGAGACGGCGAGCCGGGCGGCGATCGCAGGCGGAACGACGAGCCTGATTGAGATGTGCTGCCCTGCGCGAAGCGACGATGCTCTCGCCGCATTCGAGCACTGGATGGCGCAGGCGGAGGGCAAGTCCGCGTGCGATTTCACGTTCCACATGGGTGTGGCCCGGTACGACGAGGCCACCGAGGCCCAGCTGCGGGAGATCGTGCGTCGCGGGATCAGCTCGTTCAAAATCTTCCTCGCCTACAAGGGGGCCTTCGGGATCGATGACACCGAGCTCTACCGCACACTCAAGCTCGCCCGGGAGCTGGGCGTCATCGTCACGGCCCACTGCGAGAACGAGACCCTGATAGCCGAGCGCCAGAAGGAGCTTCTGGCAGCTGGCAGGACGGCTCCCGGAGAGCACCACGAAAGCCGGCCGCCCTTCGTCGAGGCCGAGGGCGTGCACCACCTGATGAGCTTCGCGGAATCGACGGGGGCCGAGACCTACATCGTCCACCTGAGCTGCCGCGAGGCCCTCGACGAGGCGATCGCCGCGCGCAAGCGGGGCGTGCGGGTCAACATCGAGACCTTGATCCAGTACCTTCTCCTCGACAAGACTTACGCCGAACGCCCTGATTTCGAGGGGGCGAAGTACGTCATGTCGCCGCCGCTTCGCGACGCCGCCAACCAGGCCGTCCTCTGGAACGGACTGCGCTCGGGCCTCATCAACACGGTTGCGACGGACCACGCGCCGTTCGATTTTCCGACCCAGAAGCAGATGGGC
>Ga0302320_10010035_pt1 | contig 20272 bp, 18 predicted proteins | sample Bog_T0_3_FD_202130 | JGI IMG/M metagenome (GOLD analysis project Ga0302320, IMG submission 202130) | Peat permafrost microbial communities from Stordalen Mire near Abisko, Sweden - Bog_T0_3 | ecosystem: Environmental > Terrestrial > Soil > Wetlands > Peat | place: Sweden: Abisko, Stordalen Mire...
GAGGAGATCACGCACGATTCCCATGGCCTCTTCTGGCCCGATTATGTCCGGCACCACTAGGACGAATTCGTCGCCACCGAGGCGGGCGACTGTCGCCCGGCCGCTGCTCGAGCGCACGAGCGTCTCAGCCACCTCGCAGAGAAGCCGATCACCGGTGCCGTGGCCGAGGGTGTCGTTGACCTCCTTGAAACGGTCAAGGTCCAACAGCGCCACAGCCGCCCGGCCTGTCTCGGCGAGGGCGGCGGTTGCGCGATCGAGGAACAGCGTGCGGTTGGGTAGCCCGGTCAACAAGTCGTGAGTCGCCTGGTGCCACTTGCTCTCGGCCTCGAGGCGCAGCTCCTCTACGAGTTGTGCCCTCTCCATCGTGGTGCTCGCATGGGCTGCCAAGGCCTCAAAAAGCCTCAGGTCATCATCGTCGAAGGGGGCAAAACCCTCATCGCGGTCGAGGGCTACAAGGGCGCCAAGGGTCCGTTCACCGCTCGCGAGCGGCACGATAATGGCGCCGGTGAACTCGCCCAGCAAGGAGTCAACATCGGAATCGCGCTTGTGGTTGCTGTTCGTACCGACCCGCAGGCTTGCCTGTTGCTTGGTGACGGCCTTGGCGATCACAGACGAGCTGTCGACAATCGTCCTTTGCACCGTCGAGCGGACGTCGCCGCACAGGGCGATGTGTCTCACCGAGGGCCATTCGTCCATGATGATCAGCTCGGCTCGGTTGGCCCGCATGACCGACTGCACCTGCTCGAGGACTGCCCATGCCGTTCCGGTAGTCTCGAGATAGGGCCCGCTCACTGATCTGCTGAAGTCGTAGAGCTGCTGAAGGGCTCCGAACCTGTTCGTCAGTCGGAGATAGCCCCGGTAGGCGAAGATGATCAGGGCGCCTACCGTGACAAGGGGGAGGACGGCCCAGGTGTCCCACCAGGCCGCATCGAGAACGACCAGGGCGAGAGCGATGCTCGAGACGAGCACGAGTGCCACCGTGGTGAACTCGAATCCGTACTTGCGCCGCTGGGCATGACCGTTCAGGTGTACGACGACCGTGACCGCTAGGTGGCCGTAGAGGAACGCTGCGCCGAGGGCGACCGCACCTGCGGCCCAGCCAATGGGAAGCACCGCGACGCGCGACGAGCCGGGATGGATGAAGGGATGGAGTATCGCCCGGTAAACGACGATGGCGACGACACATGACATGGCGGCCGAGGCAAGGTTGAAGGCAAGCTTCATGGGCGATTGCCGCCGCATCACCCCGAGGGCGAAGCCCTCTCCGAGCACCCGGCAGATGACGAGCACCACGGGCGCCGCTATCACAAGGGCCAAGAGCAGTGGCACTTCGCTCAAAGCGAACAGGTAGGTCTGGCCGCGGTAGTGGACCGAAACCGGTCCCATCATGACGGCCGCGAACGCGATTGTCAGCAAGGCTGCGACAAGGGGCTGGGCTATGAGCCCCCGGTATGGTGCCTCGGCCCCGATTGGGCCCCAGACGAGAAGGGCGGCCGTGCCGGCCGCGAGCAGCACCGCGAACACCGGCACGCCGATGCGGGCGCTGAGGTTCCGCTTCACGGTCCCCTGAGGTGCCTGCGAGCCGGCCGCCAGAGTCGCGTCGGTCGGCTCGATGTTGGCTGCGTCCCCCGACTTGACCGGTTCGGGGGCGGCCTTCGACGAGCGCGCTGAAGCGCGATCTTCGTAGCGGTCCGGTGTGGCCACGGGAAAGATTATCGGCATGTCGCCGCGATCCTTGAGTTTTTCAAGGTCGCAGGGACTTCATCTTTGGTACCACTGATGTGACCGTAGTGGCCTGAACGGGCAAAGCGGCGGCTTTCCGACCTGCGGGCGATCATAGCGATAGTATCGAACGTATGTACGACGAAGCAGCCTGGGATGCCAATCTGGACGAGGCTCAGCTGGCGGCGGTCGTTCACGGCAACGATCCACTCGTTATCGTCGCCGGTGCCGGCACCGGAAAGACGCGAACCTTAGTCGCTCGCGTCGCTCGGCTGCTCGAGAGCGGGGTACCTCCAGAGCGGATCCTGCTCCTTACTTTCACGCGTCGTGCCGCAGACGACATGCTGGCAAGGGCAGCCACCATGAGCGGCCATCGAGAGTGGTCAAGGCGTTTGCGCGGGGGCACCTTTCACGCCGTCGCGCACCAGTTCATCGCCAGCTACGCCGAGTCGCTCGGGCTGCAGCCGGGCTTCTCGCTGCTCGATCCGGCTGACGCAGCCGACGTGATGGACCTGTTGAGAGACGAGCAGGGTTTTGTCGCGGGAGAGGTCAGGGCGCCCCGGTCGGCCACCCTCGTTGATGTGTACTCGCGCTGTGTGAACACCCGCCAACGCCTCGGCGAGGTACTGGCGACGGATTTCCCCTGGTGTGAGCCACATACCGAGGCTATTGCGGGCCTGTTCAAGGCGTACGTCTCCCGTAAGCGGACAAAGGGCCAGGTTGACTTCGACGATCTGCTGCTCTTGTGGCGGGCGGCACTTAGCGATGACCGCCTCGGGCCGCGCATGGTCGAGATGTTCGATCACGTGCTCGTCGACGAGTACCAAGACGTCAACGCCTTGCAGGTCGAGATCGTGCGGGCTCTTCGACCCGACGGTAACGGGCTCACGGTCGTAGGAGACGACGCCCAGGCGATCTACGGATTTCGAGGTTCCGATGCCCGCTACCTGCACGATCTGTCGGGCTCGTTCTCCAAAGCAACGGTGATAGCCCTCGAGCGAAACTTCCGCAGCCTACAACCGATCTTGAACCTGGCGAATCTCGTCCGGCCGGCGGAGGCCGGGATTCGCCTTGTGCTGCACGGAGAAAGGCCGGGCGGTCGGCGGCCGGTCCTCGTGCGCTGCCATGACGCTCCAGGTGAGGCCCGCGCTGTGGTCGACAGGATTCTTGATGCCCACGACGAGGGCATGCGGTTGTGTGACCAAGCGGTGCTGGTACGTGCCGCGCACCACAGCGATCTCATCGAGCTCGAGCTCACGGCTCGGCGCGTCCCGTACCGCAAATACGGTGGCCTCCGCTTTGTGGAGGCGGCGCACGTAAAGGACTTCGCCGCTGCCTTGCGCCTGCTCGACAACCCCGCAGACGAGCTGGCTTGGTTCCGCCTCCTGCGTTTGCATGACGGCATCGGCCCTGCTCGAGGGCGCATGATGCTCGGGCTCTTGGCTCCTTTGGCCGGTAAGAGCGAGTACGAATGGGCCGAGGCTGTAGCGGCGGCACCGGCGAGATCACGGATTAGCCTTAGCCAGAGCCTGGAAGCCCTCGACGCCGCCCGCAAGCAGTCAGCCGTCGCCGACAGGGTCACTGCCGTCTTCCAGCTCCTTTGCCCGCTCGTGCTCAACCGCTACAGCGAAGCTCCGGCTCGGATCGATGATCTCGACCGGCTGGCGTCCGCGGCCGCGGCAATGGACGATCTGCCCGCATGGCTCGCTGAGATCACTCTCGACCCGCCGCAGTCGACAGGAGCCCGCGCAGGACCTCCTCATTTGGACGAGGACTTCGTCGTCATTTCCACAGTTCATTCCGCCAAGGGTCTCGAATGGGCTTCGGTGCACCTTCCCCACCTGGTGGATGGAGCTTTCCCCTCGGATATGGCCCTGGGCTCCGCTGCTGGGCTGGCCGAGGAGCGCAGGCTCTTCTACGTGGCCACGACCCGGGCCCGGGACCGCCTGACGCTCTACACACCCCTTCGCATGCCGTACAACCGCCGGTCCCGCAATGACCGGCATGGCCTTGCTCCGGCGAGCAGGTTCCTCGAGGGCGAGGTGCTTTCGGCCCTCGACATCCAAGAGGACACACCGTCGCGCCCGCGGGTGGCAGCTGGTGTAGCCGCGCACGCTACGATCACGGTCGACCTCGATCACCTCTGGCGCTGAGAGCCCGTTGTGGCCTCAGGGCGTTGTGCTCCGAGACGCCGCGGGCCAGCGACCATTTTTCTTGTTCAAGAGCCAGTTTCGCAGCGGTCACGGCTCGTTTTATCCACGATCGAGACTGGATGGGTCTTAGAAGAATGATCCTTCGAGGCAGTCGCGCATGTGCTTCTGCACTTCAGGGCAGAATCTGGGCCATGAACAACGATCCAGCCGATTCTGGTGCGGGGGCTAAGAGCGCGCCTGGTGGAGATTCGCGCCCGCTCGTGCCGGCAGAAATCTCCCAGCCCGTCGCCTTTGAGGAAGAAGAGATGGTTTCCCAGCCGGCCAAGCTCATGCGGATCGCCTCGATGGCCAAGCAGCTCCTCGAAGAGGTCCGCATGGCGCCACTCGATGACGCCAGCCGAATCCGGATGAAGGAGATCTACCACGAATCGATCCGGCAGCTCGAGGGGACGCTGTCCCCCGAGCTCGCCAAAGAGCTCGATCGCCTCGCGATTCCCTTTGATGACGGCGCGCCGAGCGACGCAGAGTTGCGCGTAGCCCAGGGCCAGCTTGTCGGGTGGCTCGCGGGACTCTTCCAGGGAATCCAGGCGACGCTGTTCGTTCAGCAGGTGGCCACGCAGCGCCAGCTCGAGCAGATGCGGGGTGGGGGACCGACTAGCGAGACGCGTGATGCCGCCGGCGGTGAGGTTCGGACACCTTATCTTTGAGGTCTTCCAAAGACCCTTGCTTGAGCTAGCTGGTAGTCCTGACCTGGGATTGTTCTCAAGTCAAGCTCCCCTTGGGCCGATGCTTAGAGTCGTGAGAGCGGAGAATGGGTAGTCGAGTGGCGTCCAGCTCTCAGCCCGAGCCGCCACCAGGAAGGACGGCGGCAGTCAACGACGCGATCGACGCCTTGTCCACCTTCCAGCAGTTCTTCGTCCTCTCCTATCGCACGGCGCCGGGCGGAGCGACACTCGTAACCGAGCTGAGCATCTCCGGCGCTGCCGTACTCGGACAGCCGCTCGAAGGCGCGGCGAGCGATCCCGGCACCTTCGCGCGACTGTTGCACCCCGACGACCGGGACCGGGTCCTCGCCGAGCATCGGGGCGCAGCGGCTAATGGTGATGCCTATGCCGGCCAGTACCGCATGGTGGGCGAGGGGGGCACAGTCCTTTGGATCTATGAGGAAGCGGTGCCAGTGGTGGACGCTACCGGCGCGACGACCCTGTACGGTCGCTGCCTGGACGTGACTCCGAGGCGCAAGGCCGGACCAAGACCGGGCAGCGCCGAGGAGTTCCTTCACTCGACGGTCGCCAACATTCCCGGGGCCATTTACCGCAGCGCTTGTGACTCGGTCGGCTCGATCGAGTTCTTGAGCGAGCAGATCGAGGATCTAGTCGGATATGCGGCGAGTGACTTCATCGCCAACACGGTCCGCACCTACGACTCGATCGTTCATCCCGAGGACCTCCCCTACATGATCTCGGAGATCAACGATGCCCTTGAACGGGGCTCGGCTTATGCGCTCGAGTACCGGGTAATCCACTCGAGCGGTGAGACGAGGTGGATGGGCGAGCGGGGGCGTCCTGTATTCGGCCCGGACGGCCGGCCACGCTGGACTGCCGGCGTGATCTTCGACATCACCCGGCAAAAGGTGTCCGAGGCGAGCCGTGAGTTGTTAGAGGGTCAGGTGCGCCACCAGTCCTTGCACGATCCGCTCACCGGGCTCACCAACGAGGTCTACCTGCGTGACAGCCTCACCGAGGCCATCGACCGGGCACGAGAGTCCGAGACAGAGCTCGTCGTGTTCGTGATGAACCTGGACCGCTTCAAGGAGATCAACGACACCCTTGGCCGCGACGCCGGAGACCGCCTTTTGCGAGAGGTCGGCAGCCGGTTCCACCAAGTGTTGCGCGGGGGCGACGCGATAGCACGCCTTGGCGCCGACTCATTCGCCGTGCTCGTCTCCGGGGCCCGACGGGCCGAGGCCCTCGAGGTCGTGCACCGCCTGCGTGAGTCCCTCGAGCCATCGATCGGCCTCGAGGGACTGGCCTTTCACCTCGAGGTGAGCATCGGCATCGCTTGCTGTCCTCGCGACGGGGTCGAGGCTGACTCAATTTTGCGGGCCGCTGACATGGCAATGGGCGTCGCCAAGGACGCCAAGCTCGGCTACGCCTTTTACGACGTCTCGGTGGACGCGCTTGCTGCCTCACGTCTGTCTTTGCTCGGCGAGCTGCGCCGTGCGATCGACGACCACGAGCTCGTGTTGCACTACCAGCCGAAGATCGCCGTGCAAAGCGGCCGGATTGTCGGTGTCGAGGCGCTCGTGCGCTGGCAGGATCCCGCGCGGGGACTCGTCATGCCCGACGAGTTCATCCCTGTCGCGAGTGGCACCAGCCTCATAAGGGCGGTGACCGGGCGCGTCCTTGACGAGGCCGCCCGGCAGTGGCGCGTCTGGGCGGACGAGGGGCTCAACCTCCAGGTCGCGGTCAACGTTTCCACCCGCGACCTTCTCGACCCCGCCTTCCCCGGTGAGGTGGCGGCATTGCTCGGCAGGTGGCGCATGCCCGCGACGATGCTCAAGCTGGAGGTAAAGGAATGCTCCATCTCTGACGACTCGGCGAGGACCGAGGATGTGCTCGAGCGCCTCGGGGCCATGGGCCTGTGCCTTTCGATCGACGACTTCGGTACGGGGCGCTCGTCGATCGCGTCCTTGAAGAGCCTGCCCGTCGACGAGATCAAGATCGACCGCTCCTTTGTCGCCACCATGGTTGCCCGTGAAGAGGACGAGGTCCTCGTGAGGGCGCTGATCGAGCTCGCCCACAATCTCGGCCTTGTGGTCGTGGCCGAGGGCGTGGAGAAGCGGGCCGTCATGGAGCGCCTGGCACAACTCGGTTGCGACTTTGCCCAGGGCTACTACGTGAGCCGGCCCGTGCCCGCCGATGAGCTCGCCGTGTGGCTTGAGCAGAACCCGGCCCCAGGAGCACCAGAGGCGAAAAAGCGCAAGTTCCGCGGGGAACCCGTCATAGAGACGCGCCCCTCAGTCTGAGTCCTCGACGGCGATGGCCACGATGTCGTCCCCGTCTGCGGTCAGACAGCGACCACTCGCGAGCTCGAAGCGCCAGCCGTGCATGGCGCACTCAAGCACGCCATCGCAAACGGTGCCGAATCGCGACAGGTCGGCCTTTAGATGGGGGCAGCGCCTTTGCACCATGTAGTCGCCGAGCTTGACGAGCTCGTCACCGCTCGACTGCTCCGCGTACCAGCCCTCGGCGTAGGACATGCGCTCGGGAGAGACACTTGAAAAAGGCGAATACATACTCGTTATATTGCTGTTGTCCGGGAAAACGAACCAGGAAGCGAAGTAGGCGGGAGAGCGCCACGGGTCGCAGAGCACGCTTCCCCTCGCCGTTTCGATGAACAATCCCGCGTGGCCGGTGGCGGTGATCCTCATGGCGGCGTGGGAGCTTAAGCGACTGGGATTGCGGCGAAGTGTTCAGGTTACGATCGACCATGCTCGAGCATGCGGATGTGATTGTCCTCGGGATGGGCCCTGGTGGTGAGCACCTCGCGGGCCGGCTCGCCGAGGAGGGGCTCGATGTTGTCGGCGTCGAGGGTCGGCTACTCGGGGGCGAGTGCCCGTACTGGGGCTGCGTCCCCTCAAAGATGATGTTGCGCGCCGCGGGTTTGCTCGCCGATGCGCGGCGGGTGCCCGGGATCGCGGGCAGCGTCACGGTGACCGCTGACTGGGCACCGGTTGCCAAGCGAATCCGCGCTGAGGCAACCGACAATTGGGACGACCGCGTCGCAGTCGAGCGCTTCGAGTCCAAAGGCGGTCGATTCGTGCGCGGCTGGGGCCGTCTCGCCGGAGCGCGGCGGGTAACTGTTGCTGACCGCGAGTTCGAGGCCGCTCGCGCCGTCGTCGTCAACGCCGGCACCCCGCCGTGGGTACCCCCGATGCCCGGCCTTTTCGAGATTGCCTACTGGACCAACCGCGACGCCGTCGAGGTCCTCGAAGTGCCGTCGTCGCTGCTCGTCCTCGGCGGGGGAGCCATCGGCGTCGAGCTCGGCCAGGCCTTTGCGCGCTTTGGGAGCGAGGTCACGATCGTCGAAGCAGGCGCCCATCTGCTCCCCCTCGAAGAGCCGGAGTCCGGGCGGCTGCTCGAAGACGCGCTCGAGTCAGAGGGACTGCGCATCGTCTGCGGGGCACAAGTGCGCTCGGCGCAACGGCCCGAGCTTGGCCCTCGAGCTCGCCACGGGCGAGACGCTCGTCGGCGAACGGCTACTTGTCGCCACGGGGCGGCGCTCTGATCTCGCCGGCCTCGGTGTCGGCGCGGTCGGCCTTGATGAGAACGCCCGTACGATTCCTGTCGACGACATGTGCCGTGCCGCCCCGGGGCTGTGGGCTATCGGCGATATCACGGGCGCGGGAGCCTTCACACACGTGTCGATGTACCAGGCCGAGATCGTTATCGCCGATATCTTGGGTCAGCCCGTCGCACCTGCCGACTATCGGGCAGTTCCTCGGGTCACCTTCACGGACCCCGAGATCGGGTCAGTTGGTCTCAGCGAAGCCCAGGCGAGGGCCGCCGGGCTCAATGTGAGGACCGGGTACGCAGAGTTGCCGTCGTCTGCCCGGGGATGGATCCAAAAGGTAGATAACGCGGGGTTCATCAAGCTCATCGAGGACGCTGACCGCAAGGTGTTAGTCGGGGCAAGCTCAGCTGGTTCGTGTGGGGGCGAAGTACTTTCGATGCTCACTCTTGCCGTCCACGCTTCGGTGCCGACAGCTCAGCTCGCCACGATGATCTATGCGTATCCGACGTTCCATCGCGCCGTCGAGGTCGCCGTCAAGGCACTGTCCTGCTGACCGACGGCACCCCCGAACTTGGCGCGGCTCGCCGAGCTACTCGAAGAGGCGTTCGGCCGGTCGCTCGGGTAGCCTGCGAGAGATGTCACGTTCGGAAAGGGGACTTCGACTCGTCACCGAACCGGCCCGTCACCCCTCGGCAGGAGGCCAACGCGTGCTCGTCGTCGATCACCCGATTGTTGCTCACCGCCTGTCGGTGCTGAGGGCGGTTGAGACCGACAACGCTACGTTTCGCTCGGTCATGGGAGAGCTGTCCGCCCTTGTTGCCTATGAGGCGCTCCGCGACCTTCGCACCGTGGAACAGCACATCGACACTCCGATGGTGAGCGACGTCTTGTGCCAACGCGTGAGCGAGATGGTCCTCCTCGTACCGATATTGCGAGCCGGGCTAGGCATGATCCCAGCCATCCAAGAGATGCTTCCTTTGACCGAGGTTGCCCATGTCGGCTTGCGCCGAGACGAGGAGACCCTCATCCCGACGGTCTATTTGGAGAGGCTCCCTCGTGACCTTTCTGGTCGGCGCGTGATCATCTGCGACCCGATGCTCGCGACAGGTGGATCGCTCGTGAAGGTCTGCGATCTTGTCAAGCAAAGGGGCGCGACAGAGATCCATGCGCTGTGCCTGATCGCCTCGCGGGCGGGCCTCGACCATTTTTGCGGCTTCCACCCTTCGGTGAAGGTTGCCTGTGTCGCCGTCGACGACGACTTGAACGAGCGTGGCTTCATCGTGCCCGGGCTCGGCGATGCCGGCGACCGCCTTTTTGGCCTTCCGCCTGACTCTCCACTCGTCTAAAGACCCGCGGACGGTCACACAGGCCGGGCCGGTGCTAGTGCGTAGTTGCACTCCGGGCCGTGAGCGGCGAGCATCGCGCACATGGTCATAGCTGCAGGTACCTACCGCGCGACAGTCGGCTCCCAAGAGATCGACCTGCCCCTGATCCCAATTACCGACGACCTCGCCATCGCTCTGCTCATCACGGTGGACCACGGTGTTCGCTTTGTCGAGCGGGCGGCGACCGAGCTCGCCGAACAGCTCGAGGCCTTCCACCTCGATCTCATCGTCTCGGTGGCGACGATGGGCATCCCCCTTGCCATCGAGGTGACGAGGGCGCTCGGGCTCGATGACTACCTGATCTTGCAGAAGACCCCAAAGCTGCACCTGCGCGATGCCATCACCGAGCCTGTCAAGTCCATCACGACAGGCGCCCAGCAGCGGTTGCTGTTCGATGCGGCTCGGGTCGACGTCGTAAAGGGCAAGAGGGTCGGCCTCGTCGACGATGTCATCTCGACCGGTGCCTCGATGCGCGCCGCGCTCAATCTCCTCAACCGTGTCGGGGCTCAGCCAGTGGCCATCGGAACCCTCGTCACAGAAGCAGCTACCTGGCGTCGAGAACTTGCCGACACCGTCAATATCGTGCACGCCCTCGGATCCATGCCGGTCTTCCGCCGCGACAGCACAGGGGTTCTCGTGGAGGACTGGGACGGCGGCGGCGAACCCGACGGCTTGGCATTGACACCCGTCAACTAGAGCCCTGCGCCCGAGTCCTTAGAAACTACGCCTGGGATCGGCGAGTCTCAGCGGGCTTGGCGGCTCACACGTCGAGCTTGACGTGCCAAAGCTTCTCGATCTGCTTGATGGCCGCCACGGCAACGATGTCGCAGCCTCCCGGCGTGGCGATGTGAATACCGTCTGGATCGCGGGCGAGCACGTTCTGGCCCGAGCTGTTGGTGAGATAAGCGCTGTACTGCCCCTGGGCGTTGGAGAACAGGGCCCAGGTAGACAGGTATTCGACGTCCGGGTGGTGGAGAGCTGCCTGGGCGGTGTAGATGCCGTTGAGGGTCTGCATCGATGCGGCGAAGCCTGGGTCCTGCATTATCGGCAGGCCAACCCAGAGGAGCTTTGCCCCAGCCTTTTTCGCCTCGATCATCATGAGGTCGACGCGTTGGGTGTAGATCGTCCGCCACAAAGAGGTGCCGAAGACGACGACCTGGTTGTCGGCGTCGAAGCTCTGCGAGTCGTTGCCGCCGATAAGGATCGTCACCACCTCTGGGTGGTACTCGTTCAAAAGGGCGGCCAGATGGGCCGGCCAGTTGTAAAAATCCGGCCGGGCCAGGCCGGTGTCGCCGCGGGCGGCTTGCACGACGCGCACGAGCGGGTTACTGCCAAGGGTGTAGCCGAGACCGAGGCCGAGATCCTCGCCGAGAGAGTCGCCCACGTCGAGGATCGTCATTGGCTTGGACGCTGTCGGCTGTGGCAGGCCGAGCATCGTCGTGGTTGAGGTCGTGCGCTCCTTCGAGGTCGGGGACCTGGTCCCGGCCCCAGAGTCCGCACGGCCGCATGCGCCGAGCGCGATGCACAAACTCAAGCCCACGAGTGCACCCCGCCCAATCGCGGTGTGCCGAGGGCGCTTTGTCATGCCGTGCAAGTTAGCCGCGCGACGTTGGCGACTTGTCGCGACGAATATGTGGCTATGACCGATGACTCACCAGTCAACTTGAGCTCAGGCCTTCCCGAAACCTTGCTGCCGGCTCCGCCCGAGGAGTGGACCGAGGACCTTGCCCGAGCGAGCACCCTATTGGGGCCAGCTCGATTTCGCGCGGTACGGGTGGCGGCGGGCCGCCACCCCCGTCACCTCGAGGCGTGGGCGACGCTTGCCGAGCTCGCCGATGACGACGTGGAGTCCTATGCCTATGCCCGGGTCGGATATCACCGGGGACTTGATGCTTTGCGCGCCGCCGGCTGGCGGGGCTCGGGTTATGTGCGCTGGCGGCACGAGGCCAACAAAGGTTTCCTTCGTTCCCTCGAGGCTCTGCGCAAAAGCGCCGGGGCAATCGGCGAGTCCGAGGAGGAGGAAAGGTGCGCCCTGTTTTTGCACCAGCTCGATCCGGGCACGAGCGCTAGTAAAAGGCTTTGAGCTTGGGTACCACTGTGAGGGCCAGCTATCTGCCGATGCGCTCAGCCAACCTCTAGGCGGCCGTGCAGGTAGTCGTCGTAAGCGGCCAGGTCAAGCAATCCGTGACCGGAGTAGGAGAACAGGATCACCTTGTCTTGACCCTCCTCCTTGGCTGCGAGCGCGTTGTCGATGACGGCCCTGATGGCGTGTGCGGTCTCTGGCGCGGGGATGGTGCCCTCCGTGCGGGCGAACTGCACGGCTGCCTCGAAGACTTTGTCTTGTGGGTAGGCGACCGCGTGCATGCGGCCTGTTTTGACGAGGTTGCAGATGATCGGGGCGTCGCCGTGGTAGCGCAGGCCGCCGGCGTGGATGGAAGGCGGCATGAAGTCGTGGCCGAGGCTGTACATCGGCAGGAGGGGCGTCATCTGGGCCACGTCGGCGAAGTCGTACTGGAACGTGCCGGCCGTGAGCGTAGGACACGACGATGGCTCGACGGCAAGCAGTTCGACGCCCGCGTCGGGCACGAACGGCAGTGATATTCCGCCGAGGTTCGACCCTCCGCCGCACGATCCGATGATGATGTCGGGAAGATGCTCGCCCGCGAGAGCCAGCTGGTCTTTTGCCTCAAGGCCGATGACTGTTTGGTGCAAAAGGACGTGATTGAGCACCGAGCCGAGCGAGTAGTGGGTGTCGGTGCGCGACACCGCGTCGCGCACGGCGTCTGAGATGGCCGAGCCGAGCGACCCGGGGCTATCTGGGTCGTCGACGGGGGAGGGGACCACCGAGCCTCCCCATGTCTCCATCATGATGCGCCGGTAGGGTTTTTGGTTGTACGAGGCGCGGACCATGTACACCTTGCACTCGAGTCCGAACAGGGCACAGGAAAAGGCAAGGGCGCTGCCCCACTGGCCGGCCCCGGTCTCGGTCGCCAGCCGGGCTATGCCGTCCTGCTTGTTGTAGAAGGCCTGGGGAACAGCGGTATTTGGCTTGTGAGATCCAGCAGGTGAGACCGATTCGTCCTTGTAGTAGATCCGCGCCGGGGTCCCGAGGGCTTTTTCCAGCCTTTCGGCCCGCACGAGCGGGGTCGGGCGCCACAGCCGGAGCACGTCGATGACCTCGCCCGGGATGTCGACGAATGGCTCGCTGGTCACCTCTTGGCCGATGAGCGCCTTGGGAAAGAGAGGAGCGAGATCGTCCGGCCCGACCGGCTCGCGAGTTCCCGGATGAAGATCGGGAAGCAGCGGTTCTGAAAGGTGAGGCACGACGTTGAACCAGGCCTCGGGCATCTGGCTGGGTGGAAGGTTCCAGCGCATCGAAGAGTCCCCTTTTTGCTCGGCTGGGAGAGATAGGTGAAGCGACTGTACAGAATCGCCGAGGCTGTCGGGCACAAGATGTTCTGCGCTCCGGTTCGTGTCCCTTGCGCCTGGAGGGAATGAAATCACTGAGTCAACGCTATAGTGAGTCATGCCCACTAATTGCCAAGCTTCGAGGCGACCGGAACTGCGCCAGGGCGTTCAGGCGCCAGCCGGGGACTCCACCGAGCTCGCTGAGCTGCTCGTGCGGACGACTCGGCGCGTACGGCAGAGCTCGATGGCCGAGCTGGGCCCGATCGGTTTGACGGGGGCCCAGGCCCGCGTCGTCGGCTACCTCGAGCACTTGGGCCATCCGGCCCGGATGGCCGACATCGCGGCCGCCTTGGAGGTAGTGCCGCGGTCGGCGACCTCGATCGTCGACGACCTCGAGCGAGCCGGTCTTGTCATAAGGGCGGTCGATCCTCGCGATCGCCGCTCAATCCTCGTCTCTTTGACCGACAAGGGAGCGCTCTTGCACGACCGCATCGCCCAGGCGAGGAGCCGAACCGCGGAGACCATATTCAGCGCGCTCTCGCCGCTCGAGCGGGCGGAGCTGACGCGGCTCTTGGCGATGCTCTGCGGCCCGTGTTGCGGGCCGAGGGACACCCGCGGCGGCTCGGTGGGCGCGGCTCAAGGGCACTCGCACTCCAATAAGGGAGATTAGCCATGTCAGCTGGACACTCGATGGCCCATGGGGGGGCCGCCGGCATGCGATCGCTCTTGAGGGACTCCTCGGTGACCAAGCAGAAGCTGCCACCGGGCACACTGCGCAGGATCGCGAGATTCGCCGCGCCTTACCGGAAGATCCTCGGGATCTTCCTCGGCCTGATCGTCGTCGATGCCCTTGTCGGGGTTTGGAACCCGTTGATCTACCGCCAGATCATCGATGGCGGCATAGCTGGGCACAACTCACATCTCATCATCTTGCTCGGCCTGTTGTTGGGCGTCCTGGCGCTCGCCGACGCGTTCTTGTCGCTCGGCCAGCGTTACATCAGCTCGCGGGTGGGCGAGGGGCTCATCTACGACATGCGGGAGAAGGTCTTCGGCCACATCCAGCAGATGCCGCTCGCGTTCTTTTCCCGCACTCAGACCGGTGCCCTCATCTCTCGGCTTAACAATGACGTCCTCGGTGCCCAACAGGCCTTTACCGACACCTTGTCGTCGATCGTGAGCAACGTGATAACCGTCATGTTGACCGTCGCCGTGATGGCCTTTTTGTCCTGGCAGATCACCGTCGTCGCCTTGCTGCTGTTGCCGGCGTTCGTCTTCCCGGCCCGGCGCATAGGTCGCAAGCTTCAGCAGCTGACGAGGGAGGCCTACAATCTCAACGCGCAGATGAACAACACGATGACCGAGCGGTTCAATGTCTCGGGAGCGTTGTTGGTGAAGTTGTTCGGCCGCCCCGAGGTCGAGCACGAAGCCTTCGCCAGCCGCGCGGCGCGCGTTCGTGACATCGGGGTGCAGACCGCCATGTATGGGCGCGTTTTCTTCTTGTCTTTGATCCTCACTTCATCGCTCGCCACGGCGCTCGTCTACGGCTGGGGCGGCGTGCTCTCTGTCGACGGCCGGTTCAAGGTGGGGACCATCGTCGCCCTGGCCGCCCTGCTCGGTCGGCTTTATGGGCCTTTGACGGCTTTGTCGAACGTGAACGTCGATGTGATGACAGCCCTGGTTTCTTTTGACCGGGTCTTCGAGGTGCTCGACCTAGCGCCGCTCATCGCCGAGAGCCCGGACGCGGCCACGATTGCCCGCGGACCGGTGGCGGTGGAATTCGACCACGTCGACTTCAGCTACCCAACCGCCGAAGAGGTCTCGCTTGCTTCGCTCGAGTCGGTCGCCGTTTTGGATCAGACACCGACGACCGAGGTGCTGCACGACGTCAGTTTCCGAGCTGAGCCGGGCCAGCTAGTCGCGCTCGTCGGGCCTTCGGGCGCCGGCAAGACCACGATCAGCTACCTGGTCTCCCGGCTCTATGACGTAAGAGGAGGAGCGGTCCGCCTAAATGGCCTGGATGTGCGCCAGGCGACCTTCGCCTCGCTTCGTGACTCGATCGGAGTGGTGACCCAAGACGCCCACCTGTTCCACGACACGATCCGCGCGAACCTGGTCTATGCAAGGCCCGATGCCACCGAGGACGAGATCCACGAGGCTATCGCCGGAGCCCAGATCCTCTCGTTCGTCGAGTCTTTGCCGGAGGGGCTCGACACCGTCGTCGGGGATCGTGGTTACAGGCTCTCGGGCGGCGAGAAACAGCGAATAGCCCTCGCTCGTCTCCTCCTAAAGGCACCGGACGTGGTCGTGCTCGACGAGGCCACCGCGCACCTCGACTCCGAGTCCGAGCTGGCGGTGCAGCGCGCCCTGCAGACAGCCCTCGAGAACAGGACGTCCATCGTTATCGCCCACAGGCTCTCGACGGTTCGCGGCGCCGACCAGTTGCTCGTGGTGGTGGACGGCCGCATCGTCGAACACGGAAGGCACGAAGACCTGCTCGCGGCGGGCGGTGTCTATGCCGATCTCTACCGCACCCAATTCGAGCACCAGGCGCTCGAAGAGACCTGAGTCATCGCCGATTAGGGCCGAGAGGAGAACTGCCCTCAGGCATGTAGTCCGCGTCGCGGCCCAAGGTTGTGCACTAAGAGGAGGGGACCGAACAGCGGCGCCGAAGAGTGGCCACCTGCGCTCAAGGCTGAGCTCAGTCCCGGTTGGCCGCAGGCTCTAAGGGGAGCCGGTGCTGGAAGATCGGCACAGGCTCTCCTTTTCTGGCAACCTGTGAGCCGATGTCCGATAACGGTCGACGGGTGCAGATCACAGGGACGACTACAGACGGACGCCCGGTCTCCCTCCGGGCGCTACTTGCCTTCGAGCCCCCATGGGTGAGCGAGTTCGACAACCTCTCGCATGAGTGGCGCCGTCTGTTATGTGAGATCCTCGGGACGTTCTTTCTTGTCCTCGCCGGCGCCGGGCCAACTGTGGTCGACACATTCGTGCCAGGTTCGGTGCCACATGCCCTCGCAGTGATCTCGCCCGGGCTCATGGTCATGGCGATCATCTTGTCGTTGGGCGCCATTTCTGGGGCGCATCTCAATCCCGTCGTCAGCGTCGCCTTCGCGCTCAGAAGAGAATTCCCTTGGCGCCGTGTGCCGGGCTACGTCGTTGCACAGCTGGCGGGAGCGACTCTCGGCTGCCTCTTCCTACGCGTGGTGTTCGGTCGCCTCGCCCTTCTCGGGGCGACGGTGCCGGGACCACACGTCTCAGATCCGAAGGCATTCCTGCTCGAGATCGTCCTAACGCTCGGACTGGTATCGGTCATCTTGGGTACCGCTTCGGGCGCGCAGCAGGTCGGCCCGCTCTCGGCGCTGGCCGTCGGCGGCTACATCACCGTCGCGGGCATTTGGGGCAGCCCGATCACTGGAGCGTCGATGAACCCGGCCCGGTCTTTCGGCCCCGACGCCGTGCTCGGGATGTTCCATCACTACTGGGTGTACGCGGCTGGGCCACTCGTAGGGGCGGCGCTCGCCGTAGGCCTGGCCCTTATATTCCGCGGACCCGGAGGCGACCCGAAGGCTGCTACGGCCGCGCAGGGAAATCTCGAGGAGCTCATGATCCGCGTCCGCCAATCGGGGTCCGAGCAGCCTGGCGGAGCTGGTGGGGTTTCGCCTCAGCCAACAGCCAATGGGGAAGAGGACAGATCGTGAGCGACAAGGAGCACTGGAAGCTCGAGCCGGACGATCATGACTACCCCGCGGCGGCGAGCTACCTTTCCCTCGTCTTGCCGGCCGATTCGGTCGAGTCCGTGGTGGCGGAACTGCGCGCCGCGCCGCTCGGGCATTGGAAGGCAAAGGACCTGCTCCGAGCAAGCGAGCTGCCGTTGCTGCCGGCCGACAACGCCCATGTCAGCTTGGACCTGAAGAAGGTCGCGAAGGGGGCAAAGCTCTCCCCGGTGCTCGTGGTCAGGGGAGACCTCCGGCGTTCGGCTCCCCTGCAGATTGCCGATGGCTATCACCGGATCTGCGCGAGTTATCACCTCGACGAGGACGCCGACATACCTTGTCGGGCCGCGGAGCGTCCCGTCGGGTAGCTCACAAAGTTGTCAGACGTCTACTTGACTGATGACAAGCACTGGCGTATCTTGCGCGCAAGTGGTCCGGAGCGTTGCCCGGACGCGAGAAGGAGGGGCGGGTGGCAGACCAACAAGCTGTCGTCATCAGGCAGGCCGACGCCAAGAACTTCATGGAAGGCGCCGAGCATTGCCGGGAGTACGTTCGGGACTCCAAAATGTGGTTCGGGACCTCCGTTGTCCCACCAGGCCAGCGAGGTGAGGTCGACCCCGGCCACGGTGTTTCCGAAGAGGTCTTCTTCTGTGCAGAAGGGCACGTGCTCGTCTACGACGGGGATCGCTACTACGAGCTCGAGGCCAAAGACGCCCTGTTGATCCCACCAAGCCTCGCCCACACGATCATCAACATCGGCGAGAGCCCAGCGACTGTCATCTGGTCGGGTGCACCCGGTGAGTGACACCACCGGCCCGCTGCTAATCGGACTCGATCTCGGCACGACGGCGCTCAAATGCGCCGCCTACTCAGAAGACGGCACGCTTGTGGCAAGCAGCACGAGGGAGTACCGCCTGCTCACGCCGGCGGCCGACGTCGTCGAGGTCCACCCCTTTACCTATTGGAACAAGTTCTCCGCCGCTATCGGCGAGCTGTTGGCCCAACCCGGTGTTGACGCCGAGCGAGTTGGCGCGATCGGGATCTCGGCACAGGGCGAGACGCTCATCGCGGTGCTGGCTGACGGGGCGCCGACGCGCAACGCCATTGTCTGGCTGGACGGTCGCGCCACTCGCGAGTCCGACGAGCTCGCCGCACGCTTCGACGAGAAGCTCTTCTACGAAGTCACCGGTCAGCCCGCCATGTTGCCCACCTGGCCCGCGGCCAAGATCCTTTGGATGGCGCGCCACGAGCCGAGCACGTTCGAACGCACGGCACGGTTCTTGTTGATCGAGGACTACTTCTTGTGGCGCTTGACCGGCGAGTACGTGAGCGAGGGATCACTGCTCACCTCCACTTGCTACTGGGACTTTCGCACCAAGCAGTGGTGGCCTGAGATGCTCGAGGCCCTGGGGATAGACCACTCACGCCTGCCCGCCATCGTCGAGCCGGGGACCGCCGTGGGCAAGTTGACGCCCGAGGTCGCCCGTGAGCTCGGCCTACCGAGTTCGACCATGGCGTGCACCGGAGCCCTCGACCAGGCCTGTGGTGCCATCGGTGTCGGTACCGTCGGTCCGGGTCGCTTCAGCGAGAACACCGGGGCTGCTGTCGCCCTTTGTGCCACTCTTGGCGAGGCCAGGCTCGACCCGCAGCGTCGCATGCCCTGCCATTACCACGGCGTTCCCGACACCTACATGTTCCACACCTTTACAAGTGGCGGCGTGGTGCTGCGCTGGTTCCGGGACAACTTCGGCGAGGCAGAGATGTCCGTGGCCGCCGCGGCCGGCCTCGACGCCTACGACCTGTTGGCGAAGGAAGCCTCCACAGTTGCCCCGGGCGCAGAGGGCCTCGTGCTCATACCTCATCTGCAAGGGGCGATGGCGCCTGAGTCCAATGCCAATGCTCGGGGTGCTGTCGTCGGCCTCAATTTGCGTCACGGCCGAGCCCACGTCGCCCGGGCGATCCTCGAGTCGATCGCTTTTGTCGTGCGTCGCAACGTCGAGGTCCTCGAGGATCTCGGCCTGGAGATACCCCAGATTCGTGCTCTCGGGGGAGGCGCGAGGAGCCGGCTGTGGAAGCAGATCGAAGCCGATGTCACCAAGCGCCAGGTCCTCACCACTCGCCAGCCTGACGCGGCGACCTTGGGGGCAGCGATCCTTGCCGGCGTTGGCATCGGGCGCTACGCAAGAGCGCAAGAAGCCGCCGAAGAGATGGTCCAGATCGACGAGATCTTCGACCCGCGGCCTAGCAACTTCGACCTTTATGACGAGGTCTACGCCATTTACAACCAGACCTACGAGGCGCTCTGCCCGGTTTTTGACACGTTGTCCGAGGTCGGTTCATGACCGACGCCGGGCGTGTTCGCGCACGCTCTGCGGCGGGCCTGCGTGTCGTGAGGCGCGATCGGGTGACGCTCACCCAGTCGTGCGCCGAGGCGCTCGAGGAGGCAATAGAGGCCGGCACCTACCGTCCGGGCAGCCGGCTCCCCTCAGAAGAGGAGCTCGCCGAGCAATTGGCGGTATCACGCCCGACGTTGCGCGAGTCACTACGTCTGCTCGAAGAGCGCGGCATGATAAGCCGGCGCCACGGACGGGGAACCTTTGTTCGCGAGCGACCGATACAAAAGGAATTGAACCGCAACTTCGGCATCACGAGCATGATCCGGGCGGCCGGCTATGCACCATCGGCGAGAGATGGCAACATCGTCTCAATCGCGGCCGATGAGAAACTTGCCGAAGCTCTCGGTCTTAACGCCGGGGATCCGGTATGGCAGATAGAACGTGTCCGCCTTGCTGACGAGCGACCGGTCGTTTTCTCTATAGACGCGCTTCCGGAGTACCTCGTCACAAGCGAGGACCTCGACCCTGTCATTACCGGAGGCGAGCAGTCGCTCTACTCCTTGCTCCACAAGTTGCGTGGGATCGTCATCTACCGCGGTCAGGCGGAGCTCATCCCGTGCAAGGCGACCCCGCAACTTCGCGCCCTGTTGGACGTCAAGCCCGGGGCGCCCCTTTTGTGCATGCGACAAATTGATTTCGACCAACACGGTAGAGCGGCGGTGTACTCCGTCGAGTACCACGTGGCCGACTGGGTCCGCTTCAGCGTCGAGCGGCTCGGACCAGGTATTGCCACCACAGACATGTAGCACCCAGTTGTTAGCGCAGTCCGTTGAGACCCGTTAGCTGGTGAGGAGACCAAGGAGGATCAGCACAAATGTCCACCACTGAGTCCGTCGCGCCTCAACCGGCGACGGGACCGCCCGGCGGAAGTGACGAGTCTTTTGACGTATCGACACGTGATGACATACAGAAGCTCAAGCCGCACGCCCTTGGTCTCATGGGGGTGTTGTTCATAGCCCTTGCCGGGGCGGCACCGATGTCGGCCATGCTTGGCAACGTCCCCATCGCCGTCGGCTACGGCAACGGCACGGCGGCCCCAGGCGGTTTCATCCTTGCGGCCGTGGTCCTTTTCCTCTTCTCGGTGGGCTATGTCGCAATGGCTCGCCAGTTCACGACGGCCGGTGGCTTCTACAGCTTCATCAGCCATGGGCTCGGCCGCCCGCTCGCCATGGCGGCCGGTTGGTCAGGGATGGCCG
>Ga0302320_10010037_pt1 | contig 20271 bp, 16 predicted proteins | sample Bog_T0_3_FD_202130 | JGI IMG/M metagenome (GOLD analysis project Ga0302320, IMG submission 202130) | Peat permafrost microbial communities from Stordalen Mire near Abisko, Sweden - Bog_T0_3 | ecosystem: Environmental > Terrestrial > Soil > Wetlands > Peat | place: Sweden: Abisko, Stordalen Mire...
CTGCATTCCGGTATAATCGCACTCAAAGCGCCGGAGAGATGGCCGAGTGGCTGAAGGCGGCGGTTTGCTAAACCGTTGTACGGTCAAAAGCTGTACCGGGGGTTCGAATCCCCCTCTCTCCGCCAGGATCCTTGCCATCTTCTTGATTTCAAACATAACTCTATATAATAGAATATCTTGCAGCGATTCTCATGAGTCGCATTTGTCGCGTTAGTTTGCATTCTTAGCCCAAAGTCTCGCGAAAAACTATAGCAAGGCGAAATCACTATAGCACGGATACAACTCAAGTCAGTGGATTAGGAGTCTTGCATAAGGGCCGATTCGAAGGTCGCTTGACTGTGGGAATTTCGCATGTCCGTCCAACGTGCTTGATAAATGTGGCTCAAAGCCGCCTGCACCCTTTTGTCACGCAGCAAATGATGCTCTAATCCGAACCTGCAACCCGCAAATGTCTTCCCCCCAGGGGATCGGTTGCAGGATAGAAAACGACGAGCGCCAGAATTCCTCCGCAGAATCAGAGCCGGCGCATTCTTCGCATACCGCTTGATGCGCGAAGGCGCGAAAAGCACAGTCAAGCGAATTTGGCTCACTGATACCGGTAGACAGTGTTTCGGCATCCGTTGAGGCGGGTAGCGGAGAAAGCTTCGATATCGGCCGATTATTCGGAAGACCGACCTGCAGAGATTTGAGCCTACGCGAGCCATAGTTCGCCACCAAAAATAGTCACGGGCCCAACCTGGACATACCTTCCGAAGTGACGCTTTGCGCTTACCCCGCGACGATATGCAAGAATTCTCCCGACGCGAATATGAGGCCACGGCAGGGATGATCTTCGAACCGATTCCAAAGATTGGCGAGGTCATTGCCTCAAATTCGGATTTGGAGCAAACAATCAACCTCAGACGGTGGTTCTTACCTTCATGCCCCTACGTAAGAAGGATGCCACTCGTTGCTGCCCAAATATTTGTGCCAACGACGGAGCGCAGCCTTATATTCAAAGACATAGGCTTTCCCCCACCGCCCGAGGATTTTGATAGTTGCTCAATTTAACAGACTATCAATTATCTTCGTGGTTCACGATTGCCAGAAGGCAAGATTGGGGCTCGGTTGTGAGCACAACAGTCAAGGATCGAATCCGTCAGCTCTATGCCTTCCTTCGGGAGGCAAATCAGCTCCGGTTTCGCCCAGTCCGGTTGCTGACGGAACATCCGAGGGTCGTTCACCTCGACGACATGCCGCACCACGAATCAATGCATCTCTACCGTCCTGTCCAGGTGCAAGATGCACAAGAAATCCCGGAGACTCTTCTACGTGTCACCAGGCCAGCGATAACCCCGTGCCCGAGGCCGCCTGAGAGCATCGCGTCATGGCTACTACCTGGTTGGGATGATCCCACGAAGCCAGCAGCCTACGCCGAGACACGCAATGAAGTTGATGAGTCCGGCGAAACGATCACGGTGAGGTTCGACAGCGACGAGCAGAGATCTTCGGATTTCGTAACCTGGGATGATCAACGTACAGCGTGGACCGTGCCGGAATTGCGCGCTCGCCGAGCGCTTCGCTTTTTTGAACTCTTCTACGACATCTACTCCAGCATCGAGAAAGATCGGGAGGGTCTCGAATTGATGATTGGGGACGGTCATCTCTCCTGGGTGACTACCTCCGCTATCGATGGCCAAGTCACAATTAGTCATCCAGTCTTGCTCAAGCGTGTTGAATTGCAGTTCAACGCCACGATTCCTGAATTCACGGTTCACGAGACCGAACGAGATGCAGAGCTTTACAGCGGCTTGTTCGTTGACTTGCAACAGATTTCTCCAGTAGCAATCAAGAATCGCAAGAGTGAGTTGGAAGCAGCGGGGTATCACCCGTTTGGTTGGCAAGATACAGAAGCTTTTTTCAAGGCTCTCATTCAGACCATATCGCCGACGAACGGCGAATTTTTGGATTCACCAGCAGGAAGCGCCTCGACAACCCCGACGATGTGGCGTGATCCAGTTTTGTTTCTTCGGAAACGTGTGGCCGGAATAGCAAATGCCGTCGACGCAATCGTCGATGACATTGAGACGCGCGAAATCTTCCCGCCGGCGCTGGCGCAAATAACGGGATCGATGGAGGAATGGCTCGATTCAGGCATTGGTGGCGAAGTACAAGATGGCGGTGTCAATGACCCGCCGCGGCAAGCCCCGCCTGCCTCGATTGGTGAAGATGAAATCCTCCTCGGAAGAGAGGCGAATGCGGAACAAATCCAAATCATCCGCCGCCTTCATACGAGCGGATCGGTCATCGTCCAAGGTCCACCAGGGACGGGAAAGACGCACACTATCGGAAATATCATTGGGCATCTGTTGTCTCAGGGCAAATCCATCCTCGTAACTGCTCAGACAGTCAAAGCTCTGCGGGTACTCCGGGATAATGTTCCCACAGCCCTGCAGCCACTTTGCGTTTCGGTCCTAGGGAGTGATCGTGACGCCCGCACGCAATTGGAGTCCTCGATTGGATCCATCAGCGAACGCCTGAGCAGTGACACAAGCACATCACTGCTCAACAAAGCTGGTGGATTGGAGCTTCAGCGGAGAGACCGACTACACAAGTCTCTTGAATTGAAGCATAAGCTACGCGAAGCCTTGGAGAATGAGTATCGTGAACTTGTCGTAGACGACGAGCGATTCTCGCCCTCAGATGCCGCCCGTTTTGTTGCCAAATATGAGGAAGGTGCAGCGTGGATTCCCGCGCCGGTCAAGCTCGGAGCCACGATCCCTCATTCCGACTCGGAATTGACTCGGCTCTATGCTCTCGGGCAATCCTTCTCAGCAACGGAAGAAAGAAATGCTCGGTGTCCCCTCCCAGAACTCGGCAAGCTGCCATCGGAGCTTCAGTTCCAGGCGATGGTTTCGGAATACCAGCACTTGTTGTCGACTGATCTTTCGCTTGGAAGTGATAGATGGCGTGCGACCAGTACTGAAAGTCAAGCTATAGAACAGCTTCATGTATCAATTCAGAGCGAGTTTACTAATGATCTGAGAAGACAGTCATGGCGACCATACGCCATTGTTGCTGGTATACACGGCGGGGGCGAAAAGGAAGTCTGGGAGAAATTGGTTGCGACGATTCACTCCGCTAGTCAAGCCAACGCAAAATACGCAATGGTACTGCACCACAATGCACAGCTCTCAACAACCGTGCCTGTGGTTCGTCAACGCGAACTGGTGGTAGAGATTTGCAAGCACCTTTCTGCCGGTAATAGGCTGGGGTTTGTCCAGCTTGTCTCACGTTCTGAGTGGCGGCACTTTATTAATTCCACATCTGTAGCCGCCGGCAAGCCGAGCCATGCCGAACATTTCAACGCCATTGGATTGCTGGCCGAGTTGGAATCACTTCGAGTCGAACTGGCTCCATTATGGGACAGCCTCGTAGGACAACATATTGAGAGACCTTTCAATTCACTGGGTCCGTCTGCCGAAATGTCTTGCATGCCCTTAGTCGGAGAGATTCGTCGTTGCCTTCAATGGCATTCCTCGACTTGGAGACCTTTGGCTGCAAGACTCAAAGAGCAAGGCTTGGATTTTGATGAGCTCTGCACGCTGATTCCCAACACCCCAAGTCAGACCTCGGAATACCAGGTGATTGAGCAGGTCGCGGTTGACATTCTTCCTGGTTACCTCGCCGCCGAAGTCGGTCGACGCCGAATCAAGGAATGCGAGGCCTTTTTCAGCCACGTAGCTAATCTGTCCCTCCAGGTCGATCCGACTTCGCCTGAAAAGGGCTGTATAGGCTTGATCGTGTCCGCTGTCACCGCACGCAATGCTGAAGCCTATGCAGCCGCACTGGAATACGCTCGACGTTTGTACACAATTAAACCTCTCGTGATCGAGCGGGATGCTCTTCTCGTGAAACTTCAAGCAATTGCCCCCCGCTGGGCTGCGGATATTGCTGAGCGACTTGCCCCTCACAATGCCGGCCATCTGCCTGGCGATCATCAGAAGGCGTGGACTTGGCGGCAACTTCATGAAATGCTGCTCGACCGCGACCGCCTCGACGCCCATCAGTTACAGAAGGAGATCGATAGACAGAAAGACGTGCTGCGCGATCTCACCCTGTCGCTGATTGATTCTAAGGCCTGGGGAAAGCAACTTGATCGGCTTCAGCATAACTACAGCGTGCGGCAAGCCCTGGTGGGCTGGCTCGACACGGCAAAGCGCCTGCTGTCTACGCGACAAGCGAACCGGCGGCAGTCACTTCTCTCCGAAGCGCGGAAACTGATGACGCGGTGCACACCAGCGGTTCCAGTTTGGATTATGCCAATATCGCTAGTGGCCGAGCACTTTGACCCTTCGACTAGCCGATTTGACGTTGTCATTATTGACGAGGCGAGTCAAGCCGACCTAAATGCGCTGATACCGCTTTACATGGGGAAGCAGGTGATTGTTGTTGGCGATCACGAGCAAGTGACACCGCTCGGCGTAGGGAAGGACATCACGCTGCTGGAGAATCTGCGGAAATCAATGCTTCAGGACATTCCAAATTCGCACTTATTCGACAGTCAATCATCAATATACGATATTGCCAGGCAGTCGTTTGGAGACGCGGTCCGTCTCGTCGAACATTTCAGATGCGTCCCGGAGATCATCGCCTTCAGTAACCAGCTCTCTTACGGGGGCGCGATTAAGCCTCTCAGAGAGTCGAACTCCACACATATTAAGCCCGCTTGTGTTTCCTACCGAGTGGACGGAATACGCGAAGGACACACAAATCATCGTGAGGCTGAGCAGATAGTTGCGTTGATTAAGGCGATGACAAAGCATCCCGCATACGCTCGAAAGACAATTGGCGTCATTTCCATGGTGAAGGAAGATCAAGCGGTGTTAATCCAATCGCTATTGCACAAGGAAATCGATAGTGTGGAATTGGAAAAACGTAGAATCCAGGCAGGCATATCCTCTGAATTCCAGGGCGATGAACGTGACATCATGTTCCTTTCTATGGTCGATAGCCAGAGCGAAGAAGGACTGCTGCGCACTACGGGCGAGGGAGCGTTCGAACTCACGAAGAAACGTTACAACGTTGCGGTCAGCCGTGCGAGGGATCAGCTCTGGGTGATGCACTCATTTGATCCTGACTTGCACCTTAAATCCGGAGATTTGCGTCTTCGCCTGCTGCAACATGTCAATGACCCGCTCGCTGCGATCCGCGCATTCGATACAGAGGCCCGAAGAACGGAATCGCCATTTGAGAAAGAAGTTCTCAAGCGATTGATAGATGCCGGTTATCGTGTCAAGACTCAGTGGCAGGTTGGATACTTCAGGATTGATATGGTCGTAGAGGGTGATGGAAAGCGCCTTGCACTTGAATGTGATGGCGATCGCTATCATCCGATCGAGAAACTGGCCGAGGATGTCGAACGGCAGGCAATTCTTGAGCGTCTTGGTTGGAAGTTTGTTCGGATCAGAGGCACTGCGTTCTATCGAAATCCAGATCGCGCGATGGATGAGGTTTTCTCAAAACTCATCGAATCAGGGATTCCACCCGTGGGGAACGAGGGTGAAGCCCCATTGAGCGACATGACTCTTGTCAATGAATTGACTGCATTGGTGAACGCAGACGACGAAGCATTCGCAGATCTCGCTTCCCTCGAATCTGAGGATACGTCGTTCGAGAACATCGATCTTGGGCATGAGAAAAGAGGTATGCGCGATGTTAGGCCAGCTTCGTCTGAGGGGAATGGCGCAGATCAGCGATGGTGACAATGAGCGCAAAAGGCTGCGTGGTCAATGCGTCTTCTTCAATGTTATGCCGCGCCAGCAGTTGCACCTTGAGCCTCCATCGGTCCGCCCGGACCCCGCTTTCGCCCAAGCTCCCGAAATACGTCCGCACGGGCGACCACTTGCGCAGACTGGCGACCTGAAAGGACTCATAGAGTTCGCCGGGATTGCGATGTTCCGGAGGGACCAGGCCTTTGAATTTGACCGTCTCCTGATTCGTAGTCCGGCTGCGCTGACGATAGTAGACCCCGAAATGAGCATCGATATGAGTTTCGCAGTATTCCGAGCCCCATCTGGGGTTCAACGAAGGAGAGAAGGCGATCGTCATCCAGATGTCCCCGAAGTAGCGTCCGTCGCTCATCAAGGAAGGCGGATAAGGAAAATCATCCCATTCAAGGAAATAGCCAGGCCGAAGAACGTCTTCAAATACAAGTGTGGAAGTGTAAGGACTGCACTCCAGACAATACGGGAGCGGCGCCGGTACCCCAAAGCCGATGAAATCAACGTCGTCATCGCCAACCCGTGCCTCCGTACGCGGATGCCTTGCGTGGTGGGTCAGGATGGCCCGCGCCAGGACTGGAGAAGGCGCAGGGGTGATCTGATGATAAATGTTTGCCAAGATGCGAGAGGTCAAAGGTGCCGCATAGCTGGTGCCGAGACCCTCGCCTGTTCCATCCGGAATCAGCGATCTGACGCCGCGGCTGTCGGTTCCATTCACACAGCAACTTCCACCGAAGTGAACCAGATCCGGCTTGATGACATAGTTCGGACCCGGCCCATGCCTTGAGAAGGATGACGGCTGGCCGGTTTGGGGCCCATTCTCAGCGTGCGAGGTGTGCGCGACCGAGCCGACGGTGATTGCAAGCACGCTGTCAGCCGGACTGGTGATGCGTCCACGCACCAATTCGTCCCCGGTACGCGGATAGCCGAGCAACGGCAAAGGCTCGTAATTCCCTGCGCTGATGACGAAGGAGACCTTGTAGTGCTGCTGGAGTTCATCGAGTTGAACGGCCAGGCTGGAGAATTCAGTCAACGAGCAAATCTGGTTCGTGCTCAGAGAGAGGTTCCATACCTTGTAGCGATCCGAATACTCCTGAAGCGCAGTCTCGAGGATCTGGAGAAAATCCGGTTCCTGCAGAAAGTCGGTTTCCCCTTGCACCGGATCCCAGTTTGGTAAAACCTGAAGATCGAAAACACCGCATCGGTTCGAGTCGATTCCAGCGAGGGCCGGATTCAGTTGCTTTGCCCAGCAAATCAGGCCCGCGACGAAGGTGCCATGACCGGTGTTCCTGTATGGCGGTGCCACTTGCTGGTCGCGCCCGACCACCCACTGATTCAACGCGGGAAGGTCATCTCTGATTCCGCTATCAACCACCACGACAACCGGAAAATCGCCGCTGCCGGCCGCAGGAACAGGAAGATCGTCGGGAAAACCGCGCGGGTTTGCGCCGGCCGGCAGCACCGTACGAATGGTCGGCATCCCGCGAATCGCGCGTACTCCAACGACATGGGACAAGGCTTCGACGTCGCCCGGATTGTGACAGTCCGCCTCGAATCGATAGCTCGAGTCGCCGTATCCTCTTTGAGAGACAGGCACACCCGAGGCCGCGCAGGATCTTCGGAAATCCTGAACCAGAGACTCCTGCCCGCGCCCGGGGCCGAAATCGAAGAGGTGAACCTGGGTTGCGAATGCATCGCCTCGCCGGGGGCTCGAACGCAGAATCTCGTTCGGCGAAAGTCCCCGCCTCCGAAAGTCAGCGGTGATCGGCTCGATCGATTCGATCGACGATATCTCCTTGATGGTGCGCTCGGCGGCAGTTCGAAGAACAATGCTGTCGAGCGCATCGACCCCGCGCGGGGTGGCCTTCAAGTACAGTTCGCCGAGTTGTCCGGCGCCGATGATAGGACAGGTCTGGTCGGTGAAGAGATTCTCGGGGCGGTGGCTTTTGGCGAATGCGCCGGGAAGGAGACGGACGCGGATCGGTGCTCCCCCTGTGCGCAGGACCGACGGCTCAATCACGCGACGTATGGCCTGCAACTGATTGGACAGGTGCCCACGAAAGGCCGGGGTGACGTCGCGGAAAGGAACTGGAGGCGCCCCGCCTCCTGAGACACGGCGCTCGGTTCCCTGCTTCGGCAGAATAACTTTGATGAATAGCCGTTCGGGACGGCCATCAATAGCATCTCCCATGGCTAGTCTCCCAACCCCCAACGATACGCGCTGGTCTTCGATACGCCGAGGAGAAGCGCGATATTGGAATGACTGTAGAGCTTCTGATTTCTTTTCCGAAGCTTAATCGCCACTGCTCCGGAATCGAGCCCTCGAAACTGGGCCATGAACCGGTCCTGATGTCCCTCGCCGGCGGCAAGTTGCTGAAGAGCGGAGAACGCGTCCTTGAGAGTCGGTTCAATATTCGCGGCGATCTTCTTACGCTTTAACCTCGAACAGACCTCCTGCAGATCGGCTCCGGAAAAACCTTCAGAGAGGTCTGCAAGCAAGGCAATATAGCGATCCGGCCACGTGACCGGAGCGAGAAATGATGCCCACATGCGCGCCCTGATCTCGGCATCGGGATAGGAAAGCTCCACCCTATAGCTGAACCGGCGCCAGACAGCAGGATCGAGCAATTGAGCATGGTTTGTAGCGGCGATGACAACCGACTGGGTGCCCAGCAAATCGAGATTCTGGAGAAAACTGTTTACCACCCGCTTGATCTCACCCAACTCCTGGGTGTCATCTCTCAACTTTGCAATTGCGTCGAATTCGTCCAGAAACAGAACGCACGGGGTTTTGCTTGCGAACTCGAAGATCGCCCGAATGTTCTTCGAAGTGCTGCCCAGGAATGAGGAGATCAGGCCATCCAGTCTTGCGATATAAAGGGGAATTCCCAACTCCTTGGCCACGAACCTCGCGATCCTGTTCTTCCCGCATCCGGGAGGCCCGTAGAGAAGCATGGCCAGAGACGCCGGAACACCCTGCGCTTCCAGTTGCCCGAGGCTCTTCGATACGCTCAGGAACTCCGCGATCAAGTCCGTCTCGGATTGAGTCAAAAGGAGAGGCGGCTCAAAAGCCCCTTTTACATCCACTTTTTCAACGAGCGGAAACCGGCTTTCCGGGTCGACCGGAGCAACCGCTCCCATCGAAACTCCCGCAGGCCGGAGTTGGCGATCGGAGTCAGACAACAACTTGCGCAAACGATTGGCCGAAGCAGCATCGCCGCCCTTCTCCAGGTTGTCGGCCAGAAAAGAAGTGTAGTTCCGAACTTTTTCAATGTCGAGACGAAGTGCCCCACTTACGATACGAAATACCTCATTAAGGTAACGATTATCAGTTGACATGGAACGATTATGGTGTATTATGGAACGAAAGTCAAGGATAAATTGGCTTTGATAACGGAGGCCTTTATGACGGAACTTGATGATCGGACCCGGGATGAGGACGGCACCATTCGCAGAAAACGCAGCGACACGAAAGTCAAAACGTTGCGCGAAATCTATGGCCCGAATTTTGCGCCCGGAACACGGAGCGACGCAAGGCTAGGCGCTTTGCTTGATCGCACCGGAGCCGAGTCCCTGGACGACTATTTGAAAAACCACAACGAGTAGGAAGGAGAGGCAGAATGGACTACATCGTACGCGTCGAGCTGCACAATGCCGGATGGGATGATTATCAGGCGCTGCATGCAGCAATGGAAGCCGTGGGATTCTCCCGCACCATACGGGGAGACGACGGCAAGCTCTACCGGTTGCCGACCGCAGAGTATACCGGCACATCGAATGCGAACGCCGAAGCGGTCCGGTCGATCGCCAGCACGGCGGCGGCAAAAACGGGAAAGACCTCGGCAGTTCTGGTGACCACGGCCGGGGTGCGGGCATGGATTGGACTGGCCTTCGCCTGAATTCAGTTTGCCAGCGGCGATCGAAACTTCGCTCCCAGTGGCAATGTGCAACGCCGGATTGAATCGAAGATGATCCATGATCACAACTGCCCGAGACCGCGAGAGCCCTCAGACTGAACCACGCCACCGGCGGGAGCCCAAATGGAAGAGCAAGATCTCGAATGCAATCTGCTTCCACCCGCGGGATTCGACGTGCATCTTCCCGGATACGGCGATGAATCCGAGGCCCGTAAGGCTGGGGACTTTGTCTCTGAGATGTTGAAATACCTCTCCGCTCAATTCCAATTTGACCTTCGGCGACTCGACGGTCTCACCATGGCTTACGATTACGAAGCTGCACTCGAAAATCTCGATCGAGGGTTCGAGGCCTCACGCCCTCTTCGAGCATCGCAGGGTGATGTTGTCGGAGTCGGAATGACTCCCGTCGTAGTCAGAGACGGACAGATTCGAGCTCATATCGTTCTGCACGCCAGTACCGGCGAATGGCTGATGGGGCAAGACGAGGAGCGGTTTGGACTGGCGCTTTACACCGTCGGGCATGAGGCGGCCCACGTCCAGGATCTCGGCATCCGCGACGATGCGATTCCAGGGGTCATCGCAAAGCCTCTTCCCGTCGAGATCGGTCCAACCATCCTCTTCAGTCAGGCGGATGCATGCTGGTCGGAATATGCGGCTTCCCGCGATAGCGCATTCCTGCGGCCGAAGGAAACTGAATCCTATGACGGCACGGTGGCCCGCGCTCTTGCGGCCGCGGCTGAAAGGAACGATCAGGCGATCCGCGCATATCGATTGCACAGGCAGGTCGAACAGGTACTCGACGAAGTCGCTTCGACCTGCGGAGACATCCTGAAATTCGCTTCGTATCTATTCGGCCATTTGGCCGGCATAGATCGGGCGTGGCAGGCTGACGCGCCAGATACCGCCTTAGCCCTCTCTGATAATCCAGAATGGCAACGCATTTTTTCCTCATTGGATGAGGCATTGAATGCGATGTGGGCGACCAGAAGAACATGGACGGGGTTGGAAGTCTATCGGTCCTTAACGGAAGTTTCGAGGGAAGCATTGCGGGTCGCCGGTCTCGAACTTCGAGATCTGGACGCTGGAGCGCTTTACGTTCATATCCCCATTCCCTCGGCACTATCCCCAGATGGGGCGTTCCCTTCCGGCACTGACGATCTACTAAATGACAATCACGGCTTCGCCGCGCATTCGAACTTAATTGATAACAAAATCTGCGGGTAGACTTCAGTTTACCCGCTTTGATTTGAGCGGGAGGTACATTATCGGAGATGATAAATGCGAGGACAAGTTTCCATGCAGCTATCAGAGGCGCAAGCGAGTGCTGGCCAAGTTCTCGACGCGGAACGCCACAGCCCGACGACCAGTTACATGACGGGAACACCGTTTGCCAACGAACTGGCGATGATGATAAGTCCGTTGAACCCACACCTGCACCCAAAGCCAATTTCTGAAAGTCCCGGCGCATTGAGGCTGCGAAGTCGCAATTACGACCTTTTGAAATCATTCTTCGAAGAAATTCAGCCAAGTGAACGCGATCTGTTCTTCGCGAGTCTGCGTCAGCGCATCACAATTCGCGATTCCTTCGAGAATAGTGGGCGTGACGTTCTTGAAGCGGGAAAGGCCGACCGAACCAACTCTGAATTACCTCTCATAGCCGAATTTCTCGTTCGACATGGCGGCGCTCACGACTTTATCTCATCTCTTGACGGTGCTCCTCTGAGGCCAGGTCTGACTCGACTTTTGAGCCACCTGGAAATGATGATCGCTATAGACTATCGGCTGTTCTCGGACCAAGAGTATGACAGCCTTGATCGCTTCGCAGCGAACACCATTATGAAGATGAGGGAGCTAAGAAAAGAGGGGAAGATTTCCGATGTCACTGAATCAAACTATCGCTGGCACGTATGTGAGGAGGGACCGATCTTCTGCGAGGCCATCTCTCAGCAATGCAAGAGAGCAAAGTATTTGCGTCTAGCGGCAGCGACCGCACTCCGATCAGAGGGTCGCCTTGAGGGTATCGACTCCCTCACTCCGAATCGAGAGGACGAGAACTTCGATAAACTTGCCAGTCAAGTCAAATCAGCAATTGAGAACGGCACGCCTGAACTTGGGCTGGATCGTCTCCACACGTTTGCTCTGAAATACATTCGAACTGTGTGGGAACGACATTTTTCTAAGGAGCCAAGCCAGACGGCCACGGCAAGTATGCTGCTAGGCGCGTTTGCAAATGATCTTCGTGAAAAGGGACTTCTTCAGTCAAAAATGGCCTCTGAGATTCTCAAGTCTTCTGCACGAGTACTGGACGCCTTCAATGATGTGCGAAACAATCATACGTTCGCTCACGACAACGACGAGATCATCGAGCAACATGAGGCATACTTTATTTATCAGAGCGTCGCTGCATCGATTCGTTTTCTGAAATCCTTTGAAAAGAAGAGTACGCCTTGATGGTTAGTGGGCGATCTCCGGGTCTCACCACTTGCCATTCGGGGATGGGTGTCAAGCCCCCCTGTTGCGAAGTTCGAGAAAAGAATGTGCGCGAGGACTGTGTCGCACCTGAGTTTACGAGGTGGATCAGCCATCTCCTGGATCTGCGGCGGATGATTTCGCCAGTTTTGCGAACCAAGTTCTCTCCTAGGCCGAAAAAAACAGGCACACGTGTGGCACACGTGGCCGTTGCTTAGGATTGGTTTTATCGGCGGATCAGGAAACGGGAGACTGACGGGGGTTCAGATTGCCATTTATTCAAAATCGGTCACCGCACCGTCGATCACGTATCTCCCATAACCCCTTTCTCTTCTCGCCAACCGGCACCAATCGCAACGTCTGGGCGAAGCTGGTCCCGGAGATTGCTGCATCGCATCTGGCATCCAAAGAAGTCGCTTACAGGCCTGCGAGGAGGATATGCTTCAGGGTGAGTGGCACCGGAAATTAGGCGGCTGATAACTGATGCCCCCTAAATGATCGGCATCCGATAGTCCAATTGCGCATGTCTTTGCAACAGCGATCGAATTAGTTCGAGAAGGTGGTCAGCTGAACCTGGGCCCCAGCCTTTTGATAGCAAGATCGAGAGCGTTGTCGCGGACGCCTACATCGTGGAAAGCGTAGAAGGTCCAGTTGTAGAGCCACTCAGTAAACCACCCTGCGATGTCGAATTTGTATTCTTCCTTGAACGCAGGAGGCTTGGTTTGTTCGATGATCTGGTCGATCGGTGTATCGGGGCTAGCTTGAATGGTTGGAAGGAGTTCGGCCGGTATAATGCCCTGCAACTTGCGCTTGACGTCGTCTAGAGCCTGCTTGCAATCAGGACCATACATTTGTGTTTCGACGAGCCACTTACAAATCAGATCTGCGGCGTGAAGAGTCTGCCTTCCACGTTCGAGTTTTAACTCTTCGTTGTTCTTGGCCGCACGGGCGCGACCGGCGGCCCTGGAGCGGCGCACAAGTTCGCTGGTTGTGATTTGACCATTGCGAGCAAGAAGCCTATCCTCGACCGGAGCGTCGAGAGCGTCTAGAAGGCGGCGGAGTCCAGAATCTGGCTTATGTAATTGATTAGCAATCTGCCGGATTGACGTTCCGTCTTTGTGGATGGCCCGAACTGCTTTGGCACGATCAAGGTCGTGGAGGTTAATCCATTCAGACCGAAGTTGTTCAATGGTGAGTATTTCCTTCATTGAGTACTATCAACCTTTCTGATGATCCGCAACCCAACTCTCCATGTTTCCGGTCCGCTGCTAAAAAACGAAGACTGCTTGGTAGGAAAGTGACCTGCGATCCAGTACCAGTAAATGATGCTGATGCGGGCCCGGCGCTTGCAATCGCCGGGCCTGGGTTTAAGCCGCAATTCGATGATCTTCGAGCCAGTCCGCTATTTCTTGCGGATTAAATCTGACGGAGCCATGAATGCGGTAGTGAGGGATATGGCCTTGTTGGGCCAACCGATAGACATGCTGTACGGACCAACCTGTGGATTCCGCAATGATCTCGGCGGAGACAAGCTTTCGCAAGCATGTGGGCAGTTGTACTACTTTGGGTTGTTTCTTCGGTTTCGTAATGCAGTCCTTATTTGACTAGGATTGCCGGATGGCCGGGCGCGCAGTGCGCTTCCGAAGGGGCCGGCGGCCCCATTGGTAGTCTCCACACTCAGGCCGTAAGCAGTTTAACCCGTTGTTTCGATCCGGCATTGAGATGAGGATCACACCTGCGGGCGGCCATAGGAATAGGGCGAAACACCTAGGCGCTAGCGACCCTTAGTGCAATGTTCCCCGAGCAAGGCGTAGAGAACGGCGGCGAAACATCGAGAGAGTGATCCAGTTCACAGTTGCGCAATGTCTGATGTGGTGAATGCGCAACGAAAGTGTTGCGCAGCGGCAGTCAAGAGGGTGCGCAGCGGGGTTTTGGGCCCGTGTTGAGGCAGGCTGGTGAGGGAAAAACGGTGGCTGAAAAAAGCAATTTATAGCTTTTGGATCAAACGTCCCATACTAGAACGGGGAATTTCGGTGCCCGCGTTGCTTAAAGTGTCAATACGATATGTTCCGGAACGGTACCTGAATGTATCCGGATACAAAAAGCACAACCATCATCGCCCCTAAAAAGGCCGGTTTTCTGAAACCGGCTAAACCAAAGTAACTCGAGTGTTCGAGCGCGCCGCGGCGGGCAAAGAAAGCAGAGCAGCCGAGTACGACAACGACCCTGCCGGCCACGAGAAAGCACTTCTCAGAACAAGCCAGCCCATAACAACATCACACATCCATACTGGATACCGTCATCGCCAGAAGCGAGTGAACAATCCTGCATCTGGCAACAATGGCGGCAACGATAGCGTGATGGAGCAACAGGTCAACTACGCATCAGATCAGCTGGGCAACTGACTCACAGGCCAGCTGGCCCTGCTGGCCGAATGACCAGCTAGCCAGCTGATCATGGCGTACCTGCCCAACGGGATTCCGGAGACTGAAAATCCTGGGGCCTTCATCGCCCGCGCACGCGCGAAGCTTTTGTTGTTGGGCAGGACGGAGAGACCTGGTCTTGTACTCCCTTGAATAAGGTGCAACGTCGGCGAGAATGGCCATCTTGTTGATGTCGGGATAATCTTCGGGGTTGGTGCCTTCGAGCTCTGGGTGCAGTGCCTCATAACCGTTGCCGGGCAATCTGGCAAACCCCTGGTCAACCTTGATGAAGGGGTCGCCTTTATGGAAGTTGGTGTAGTAATCATCACCAGGCATCCACGATGGCATCGTGTTTGGGATCTCGTTTGCCTGCGGTTCAAACCCTTCTCGCTGAATGAAGCGTCGCAGCGGTTCTGAATAGCCGAACATCTCGCTAAAGCCCGGTGCAGGCCCCATGCCCGCGCCGAGCTCCTTCTCAAAGTAGCGGCGAGATGTCGACGTCATCTGCCGGGAGCCTTGGAAGTAGACATCCTTGCCTTGGTTGTGATCGGGAAACAGAGCTTGCAGAATGCTCTTTGTGGCGGAGCTTTGGTTCGATACTCCTTTGAGCACATAATCATCGCGTAGTTCAAATCCAGGCGAGCTTGACAAGGTTCGCCGTCTAGGAGTAATGAGTACATGAGTATTATGTTTTCACTTCTCGAACCCACCCCGGAGAACCAGTACCTCGAAGGTGTTTGGAGCCGCTTCTTTGGCCAGTTCATGCAATCGGGCCGAGAGAAGGCTGGGCTTTCCGTTGATCATGCAGCTGCTCTGGCCAGCATAGACCCTGGGCAGTGGTCGGCGATGGAAGTCGGTAACTGGCTTCCGGAGACCCGGCAGCAGTTCCGTTCGATCGCCGCGGCCCTCAATATCGAGTGGTCCCTGATGGTCTCGGTTGTCCAGATGTGCAGCCAGGCGTGGGGCATCAAGTAGCGGGTGCTACTCATAACCGGATAAACTCATCCTCGAGAGAAAGGGGGTGAGACCAATCAAGAAGCCAACAATGCAAGGAGTCAAACGAGTGAACATTAACATCCCCATTCAAACCCACAACTCCTTCAAGGCCGCCGCGGCCTTGCGGGGCGAAGACATGACCACTGTGCTATTACGGGCCATCGAAGACTATGTCGAGAAGTACCAACCTGCTCCTGCGAAGAAGGGACGGCACAAGTGAAAAGAGCCGCCATCTACGTTAGGGTCAGTTCCGTCGATCAGCACCCCGAGACGCAGGTCCTCGACCTGCGTCAGATGGCTGCTCAGCGCGGCTATCAGATCGTCCAGGAGTATACAGACAAAATCTCCGGCACCAAGGCACGCCGGCCAGGGCTGGGAGATCTGATGCGGGATGCCCGCCACGGCAAGTTCGATGTCATCCTGGTCTGGTCGTGCGACCGTATCGCCCGCTCAACCAGGCACCTGCTCGAAGTGCTCGATGAGTTCATTCGGCTCAACCTCGAGTTCGTCTCGTTCCGAGAGCAGATCGACACCGGCGGCCCGCTGGGCCGGGCCATCGTGGTGATCATCGGCGCCATCGCCGAACTCGAACGCAACCTCATCGTCGAGCGGGTCAAGGCGGGCATGCGGAGAGCCAAGCTCGAGGGCCGTCACATCGGACGGCATCCCGTCGCCGTCAACCGCGAGGCCATCCTCTGCGACCGCCGCTGCGGCCAGAGCTTGCGCCAGATCGCCCGCTACCACCGCATCTCAACAGCCACAGTGCGTCGCGTCCTCAGCTCACAAGCAGACCAAAACGCTGCGTGACAAAAGGCTCCGCAAAACGCCCCTTCCTAAACCCAACCAAATCAACGGCCGGATACCACCGATCCGGCCGTGCCAAAACCTAAAGATTAAAAAACACCTCGCAACTGAATACCAGCCAGCCTACGGCCGGTAATCGGTCTCAATGAGTGACTTGGCGATTATGGATAATTCCAGAAATACGTCTGGACCCTCCGGCGTTTTCCGGGAGCGATCTGCGGCTCTTAGGCTTTCGTGCTGCGAGTATATTGAAACTTGTTTACTGAAATCACCGGAGGGCAAGCCAGTGGCCGATCTCAACTCCATAAATCTCACTATCGTAAGTGACAGCGATCTTTTTTCTGTAATCGAGGATTTTACTCGCATATCTCTTCCCCAAGCGGACAGGCAAAGCGAGGGGTACACAGTCGATTTCAAGCGCGAATGGAGCGACGAGAGCCTCCGAGTAATAGCTGCCTTTGCCAATACTTTTGGCGGAATAATTATAGTCGGCGTCTCTGAGGTCAGTGGACGGGCTGATCAGATCATCGGCGTTCTCTCTTCGAGAGAAGTGAAAACTCAGTTCGCGAGTGCGATAGCCTCGAACATCAGCCCTACACCCGAATTCGAAATTGCTGAATGTTTGCTGCCATCTGATCCTTCACGCCGTCTTGCAGTGATACGGGTGCGGCCAGGAAACCGAATCCACTACCTCGTCAAGAAGGGTAGCCACCCCGTGTACATCAGGAATGAAGATCAAGCTATCCCCGCCCCGGCTGCGGACCTACGGGCGCTTGTTGAAAGGGACTACTCGTACCGGTCCAGAACAGCCATTTCAGGTAGCGCATTCGAGAGTATCGGTCCGAGTTTTAAGGTTACTGAAATGCCACCTCCCCCATCCCCAGACCGAGCGCGCGGAATACGTTCTGCTGTCGCGCAGTCGTACATGCGAATGGGAATCCAACCGACATCCACGGTATCTGTAGACTTGGACTACCAGTCCGAGGAACGTTTCAAGTCCAGCGTGTCCAGCCGATTTCACGAGTTGGTTTCACCCGTATTAGATGATTTTGGCGCTGAATCGGAAGTTCGGGACAGCAAGTCTTACATTTACAAGGTTCTTCGTAAAGATCCTGATTTTGAGACCCTGTGGGCACTCACAGACTCTGGAACTATCGGCTTTGCAACTGCCCTTGGGATTCCGGTGGCAGGCTTATCAGGCTTGGCGTGGAGTCTGCCTGACTTGGCGGCAAACATAGCCTCCTCACTGGAATTGGCGAACGAGATTCTAGTGGATTACGGTTATTTCGGACCAATTAGATTGGATTTGGAGGTGACTCCTGGAGGGGCCATAATCCTCCGAGATGCCGGACTGTTTGGGACCCTATTTAGACAAGATGCATATCCACATGCTTGGCCCGTAGTCATACCTCAGTATCGACAAGCGCCTGCAAACGGCCTTTGTCGGGCCGAGATGACATTGGGGTTCAATGTGCGTTCTGGCGATTGGAAATCCGAGGTTGCAGATTTGCTGAACCGGATTCTGCGCGGCTTCGGGTTCGCAGCAGATCTAAAGACTCTGCGGGGGTGCATTAAGAAGCGGTGAAGGAGCTATATGACCTGTGCGACCAGGAGAGCAAGAATCAAATCAAGTACCCGATATAACTGCCTTTTGCAGTTTGTCTCCCGGATCACTCCTCAAGAGTCGCCTCGCGCCGTCGATACATCACCGTGCGAGGTTAGGGTCTTATGCAAAGCACTGTTATGGTTGGTCTGTTTCTGAAGGTACAGGCTTTGAAACGGCCGGATCTCAGCGATCCGTACGACCCAGCAGAAAGGCTTGCCGCTTACTACATGAATCAGGGCAGATTAGCCTGACGCAGCGTCCGCTGCACGGCGCGGAACACCTCATCGAATTCCGGCAGAGTCGCCATCTGAAACCCTAGGCGCTTCTCCCATAATGCCTTCAGCCGTGCCTCTTTGGCGCGGATTGCATCGGCCAAACCTTCGCAGGGCTTGCCTCGAAATTCAAGCTTTTGCCGCATGCCATCGGCGAGCGCGCCAAGCTCGATGCCTTCGTTCGCCGTGAGATGCCACAGATCGTAAAGGTCTCGTGGTTCGTTGCGTGCGTTGTCTGCGAGCGCCAGGGTTTTCTCCGTGGCGATTTCCTCCAGCGAATAGACACTCACCAGGCGTTCTTCCGGCAGGTCCGAGAATTCTTCGTAGCCACGCAGCACCGGCCGATCCTGAAGCGGATAGACGAGCTGCTCGCGCAGTGTGACGTCGACCTTGACATCGTTGCCTTTGGGCAACGGCCCCTCGTAGCGTAGATAGAATGTGTAGCTGTTCTCGTGCCTCTGGCGGTCTTCGCGATCAAAGGCAAAGACGATGCCTGAGGCGTCGAGCACGGTTATGTAAATCGGCTCCAGCCGCGCTTTCAGTTCGTCGAGCGTCATGGGCGCGGTGAGTGTAAAATCGAGATCTTCCGAAAACCGATAGTCGCCAAAATAACAGCGCTTCAGCGCCGTTCCACCCTTGAACCCGAGCATTGCCTGGAGCTCAGTTTCCGCGAGCGCTGTTAAGAACCAGGCGAGGCAATAGTCGCGTTCAAGGACGTTTTCGGGAATGCGGCGTCCGCCTTCTTTGTAAAGTCTGTTGGCAAGTAGCGACAAATTCCGTTGTGGGATCATTCAAGTCGTCCGGATTGATTCAAGTTCTTGGGGTGTGATGTTCAATTGAAGCCGCCAGCGACGCAGATGCGGACCTTCTTTGGGCAGCAGGGTATCGAGCGGAGCATAGGTCTCACTCAGCGTGTTCCTCAGCCGTGAAAGCTCGCTTTCAGGCGCGATTGCGTAAAGCTCCAGCAGATATCCGAGGCGGCGTATGACGGCTCCGGTACCTATCCGGAGCGCATACTCCACGAGCTTAGTTGTCTTCACGTCTTCATGGCGCATCCACAGGCCCTTGGCCACTTCGGTGACGCCGCCGCAGTATTCCGGCTGGCGGAGACCGTCAATGACAGTGCGTTCGAGGTCGCTGATGTCCAAGGACTCCTGTTTGGTGATCCAATGCTTCGCGGTGCCGAAATAATGTTCGGGCTTGACGAGGACAAAGTGAAATTCCGTGCCGTGGAGACTTCGGCCTTGCAGGCGCTTGGCGCTGGAAGCGAAAACGGCGAGTTGGGGTTGCGTCACCATCCGGTGAATCTCCATGGCGGATGCGTGCGATATGAAGCATGGTGCGCTCCCGGCAAGCCGTTTGGCCGTTAGATACGGATTGCCGCTGTATTCGGAAGTGGTGCCCAGTTCCTGGGGAACGATCACGAACACTCCCGGCTTCAGCCGAGAGACAATGCCACGCCGCACTGCTTTGTGCAGCAGACTGCTTGCCAATTGTGAGTTCAATCCCGTTATTTCCTGAGCATCAGCGAGCGTGAACATCGATTGCGAGCGGTCATAGAGACGGGCCAGCAGGTCGGCTGTCTTGGGTCCAACGGTTTTGCTTGAGTTGTTATGTTCTGTGCGCATTAGATCGCCCTTCAAGCAATGTACATTACATAAAACATAATATATATGATGCTTTATGTCAAAAAGATCGCCTTTAAGGCGATCCATGGCACATAAAACATAATACGCAAAGTTGATGTGTGGACTTACTCTGCCTCTGCCGCCCTCTTCTTCTTCCTCCTCCTCATCATGATGATCACCGTCATCACGGCTGCTGCCGCACTCACCACCACCACCGGCGCCGCCGTCAAGATCGTGATCATCATCATCAGCAGCAGCAGCAACAACGACGACAGCCGGCACCATTGCGCCAGGAAAATACTTGATTGGCTTTTCGGGTCTAATGTACCGGGAGTTCCCCCGGCTTTGCCGGGGAGGCAGTAGCAGTTTGACATTTCCGGGAGTCCATCCAGAA
>Ga0302320_10010038_pt1 | contig 20270 bp, 21 predicted proteins | sample Bog_T0_3_FD_202130 | JGI IMG/M metagenome (GOLD analysis project Ga0302320, IMG submission 202130) | Peat permafrost microbial communities from Stordalen Mire near Abisko, Sweden - Bog_T0_3 | ecosystem: Environmental > Terrestrial > Soil > Wetlands > Peat | place: Sweden: Abisko, Stordalen Mire...
AACGGGGTACCCGAAACGCGGCGCGGGCGCCAGCTGCACGACGGCGATCTGGTTGAGGCGCGCGGCGAAGCCGCCCGGGTGAGCGCCCAATGAAGCGCAGCTCGGCGATCGCGCTCGCGCTCGCCTGCACGGCGATCCTCGGCTGGGTCGCCTACGCCCTGGCCGACCCGCCGACCGGGACGGTGACGAGCTACGCGATCCCCGCCGGGGGGGCGAGCGGGCCAACCGGGACGAACGTGGGCCCGGCCGACATGGCCGCTGGGTCCGACGGAAACCTGTGGTTCACCGAATCCGGTCCGTCTGAGGACAGCGTCGGCCAGATCGGCGCCATCACGACGTCGGGCACGATCACGGAGCCGTCAGGTGCCACCGGGCTTATGGGCCCCGCCACGATCGCGCCGGGCGTTGCCGGCACGATGTGGTTCACCGAGCCACGCCGAGACGGTAGCGTAGAGGAGCTCACGACCTCAACCGGAACCGTCACGCCGGCGCCAGGGTTGCCGCAGGACTTTCATGACCCGGCCGGCGTTGCCGTCGATTCGCAGGGAGACGTCTGGGCCACCGTCAACGGCGATTCGCCCTTCGTAGCCGAACTCGACCCGCCCTACGACGAGGAGAGCTGGGAACAGGCGGCGGTGCTCGCAGTCGGCGCGGATCCTGGCTCGATCGTGCTCGGCCCTGACGGGAACATGTGGTTCACCGAGGTGGGAGCCGACAAGATCGCCACGATTACGACGGGACCCTCTCCGACCGTCACCGTATATCCGACGTCCGGCGCGCTTCCAGATGGCACGCTCGGCAACATCGTCGTCGGCCCCGACGGCAACCTCTGGGTCGGCGTCGCCGACGTGGCTGTGGACGGCGCCGCGCAGCTGGACGGGAGTCTTCGGCTCGGTCTGGCGGCGGTCGCCCGCAGTCAGCCCGCGCTGGTGAGGATCACGCCGGCGGGCGATGTCACCGCGTTCCCGGTGCCGAGCGGCTACGACGCCGATCCCGACGTTCTGGCCGCTGGGCCCGACAAGCAGCTGTGGATGCCCGACGTGCCGGGGACCGATGGGGGCCTGACCGCGTTCAATCCGACGACCGCTACCTTCACGCCATACACGGCGCTCGTACCGACGCCCGACACGATCAGCTCGATCGTCAAGGATCCAGCCGGCGGCGACTCGCTGTGGCTGACCGACCAGACCGCCAACACGATCGACAACGTGCCGCTGACGCCGCCGGTCACAACGGCGCCGCCGACGACCACCACCACGACGAGCACGACGACGACCACCTCCACCGCGAGCAGCGCCACCGCACCCCCGGCGCTGAGTCCGGCGCTGCTTGCCGTCTCGGGCATCAGCAAATCCGGCGCCACGCTCTCGGGCACGATCTCCGAGCCGGCCGGCAGTCCCTCGACCTCGGTCAGCTACAGCTTCGAGTACGGCACGACGACCGCCTACGGCTCCTCGACGCCTTCTGCGACGGCCGCCGTCACGCCCGCCGGCGTGAGCGTCAGCGCGACGCTGAGCGGCCTCGAGCCCTACACCACCTACCACTACCGCCTGTCGAGCGGCGATTGCGCCGCGTCGAGTTGCGTCGCCGTGACGGCCGATCAGACGTTCACGACCGGCTCGACCCTGCAACCGGCGCTCTACACCAATGTCGGTCTGACCACGACCTCGGGTCACGTGCTGGTCGAGTTGCACGGCAAGCACCGTTTCGTCAGTCTCACGACCGGCGAGCTGATCCCGCTCGGCGCGACGGTCGACGCGCTCCATGGCACGGTGCTGATCCAGAGCGCGACGGCGAGCACCCCCGGCCAGCTCGCGAGCGGCCTGTTCTCCGGCGGCGAGTTCACGCTGAGCCAGCCGCGCGGAGGGAAGGTCACCGTCCTCGCCCTGGCGAGCAGCTTCAAGTCCTGCGTGGCGGCGCCGGTCGCCCAGGCCGCGGCGGCCGCAGCGAAGCGGAAGAAGAAGCCCGCTAAGTCCAAGAAGGTGGTCAACGAGGTGTTCGGCAACGCTCACGGCCAGTTCTCGACGCGCGGGCACTACGCCACGGCCGCCGACGAAGGCACGAAGTGGAGCACCTCAGACCGCTGCGACGGCACCCTGATCGCCGTGACCCTGGGACGCGTCGCGGTGACCGACCGCGTGCGCCACCGCACGTTCGTCGTGACCGCCGGACACCACTACCTCGCCGCGTCAGGCTGAGCCGCAACGAGGCGGGCGCAGCCACTACACTCGCTCACGTCGTGACCGCGTCAGCGCGCAACGGGCACAGCGACACATCGCCCGCGGTTCGCTCCGGTGGCGAGGTGAAGGAGCGCCTGTCCGCCGAGCGCACCGGGCGGGCGTTCCTCGTTCTGCGTGACGACTTCGAGCGCCAGCGCATCATCTCGCTCGACGGCGAGGCCAAGCCGCGGATCACGCTCGGGCGCAGCGAACAGGCCGATGTCGCGATCGGCTGGGACGGCGAGGTCTCGCGGCTGCACGCCGAGATCGAGTGCGCCGCAGGCGAGTGGATCGTCCACGACGACGGTCTCTCGAGCAACGGCACGTTCGTCAACGGGCAGCGCGTCTCAGGTCGCCGTCGCCTCGCCGACGGCGACGCGATCCGCGTCGGTGCGACGGTTGTGCTCTTCCGCAACCCGCGAGCGGTTCCGGCGGCGACGCTGCGCGGGTCCGTGGGGGTGACGCTCGAGCAGCTCAGCGACACTCAACGCCGGGTGCTGGTGGCGCTCTGCCGTCCCTACGCGGGGTCGGCGCACCTCGCCTCTCCGGCGAGCAACCAGCAGATCGGCGAAGAGCTCTTCCTCAGTCTCGACGCCGTCAAGGCTAACCTGCGCGCGATGTACCAGCTGTTCGGCGTCGCGGGCCTGCCGCAGAACCAGAAGCGCGCGCAGCTCGCCGAGCGAGCGATCACGTGGGGCCTGGTCGGGGCCGACCGCTAGGAGGCCTGGCTGCGGCACTGCCGCGGCTGCGGCTGCCGGCCGCGATGCTCGGCGTGGCGATCGTGGCGCTGCTCGCAGGCTACGGGACCTGGCACACCAGCTTCGGCAACAACCTCGAACTGGGGACGATCGATGCGCGCATCAGCCTACGCGGCACACACAGGCCCTACCCGGGCGTTGTGATCGTCGCGATCGACGTTAAGACGCTCGAGACGTCGTTGTACGGGTCCTTCCCGTTCGCGCGTGTCTACGACGCGGAGATGATCGACCGCTTGCGCAAGGACGGCGCGAGGACGATCGCCTACGACCTGATCTTCGACAGCGGGAGTAACAACCCGCAGTACGACCTGGACCTCTACTACGCGGCAGCACGCGCGCACGGCCACATCGTGCTGGCCGCCCAGGCGTCTGATATCAACGGCAACGGCACCACCAACGTGCTCGGCGGGGTGGCGCATCAGCGAAGCGCGGGTGTCAGCGTCGGTACCGCGCTCTTTAGCGAGGACAGCGACGGCGCCGTGCGACGCCTTCCGGAGCGTGTCGAGGGCGTGCAGAGCTTCGCCGTCGCCGCGGCGCGCGACGCCGGCGTCTCGGCGCACGCCTTGCGGGCCGATTTCGACGGCGGCTCGCAGTGGATCGACTTTCCCGGCCCGGCCGGGACCGTGAAGTCCTACTCGTTCTCCGACGTGCTCTCGCGGGGCTTCAATCCCGCGCTACTGCGAGGGCGGATCGTCGTCGTCGGTGCGACGGCCGGCGACCTCCAGGACACCCACACCGTCGACTACGGAGCCAATGAGCCGATGACGGGCCCGGAGCTGGAGGCCGACGCGATCTCCACCCTGATGACCGGTGCGCCGCTGCGCTCGGCGCCGCTCTGGCTCAACTGGCTGCTCGTGCTCGTCGCGGCACTGCTGCTGCCGCTGCTCGCGCTGCGCCGCGTACGCTGGCCGCGTCTGGTGCTGGCAGGGCTCGGTGCCGGCGCCGCATTGATCGTCGGGACCCAGATCGCCTTCGACAGCGGGACGATCAATCTGCTCGTCCCGGTGCTCGCCACGCTAATCGTCGCCGGCGCCGGTGCGGTGCTGATCTCGCTCGCCTTCGAGCGCGCCGAGCTCGCCCTGCTGCGCGACCGCTTCGCGCGCTTCGATCCGAGCGTCGTCGACGCCGTGCTCGCCGATCCCGGCATCGCCCTGCGGATGCGCGCACTCGCGATCGGTCCGGAATCGGTCATCGCCGGCTACCGCATCGTCTCGCTGATCGGCCGAGGCGGCATGGGGGTCGTCTACGAAGCCGTTCAGCTCACCCTCGACCGGCCCGTGGCGCTCAAGCTGATCGACCCGGCGCACGCCGATGATGAGGAGTTCCGGGCGCGCTTCGTGCGCGAGTCACACGTCGCCGCGTCGCTCGAGCACCCGCACGTCATTCCGGTGTATGAGGCCCGTGAGGACGCCGGACTGCTGTTCATCGCGATGCGCCTCGTGCGCGGCCCGAGCCTCGCCGAGCTGTTCGCAGCCGAGGCCCCGCTCGCGCCCGCGCGCGCGGTGGAGCTCGCCGCCCAGATCTCGGGCGCGCTCGGAGCCGCGCACGCCCGCGGTCTGGTGCACCGCGACGTCAAGCCGGCGAACATCCTGCTGCACGACCGCGATCACGCCTACCTGACGGATTTCGGCGTGAGTCACGAGGCCGGGCGCGAGGGCCTGACCGGAGTCGGCGAGCGGCTCGGCACCGTCGACTACATGTCGCCCGAGCAGTGCCGCGGCGAGCGTGTTGGACCCGCGGCCGACATCTATTCGCTGGGCTGCGTGCTGTATGAGGCGCTGACGGGGCGCGCTCCCTATCCGGCTGACAGCGAGGCCGAGCGGATCGCGGCACACCTGCATGATCCGCCGCCCAGCGCGAGCGCGCACTGGCCGGCCGTTCCCAGCGCCCTCGACGCGGTGATCATCCAGGCGCTCGACAAGGACCCGGCCCGCCGGTTCGCCTCCGCCGCCGCGTTCGCACTGGCGGCCAAGCGGGCGGTGGGAGCCGAGCAGGCGCAGATCACGCCTGCGCCGACAGCGGTCCCGCGGGTCGGCGGCGAGCGCCCGACGGTCGCCTCGAGCTGAGCGCGGCTCGCGCGAGCGCCACGCACTACGCTGGCTCTTGTGCGCCAACGGGTTGCGATCGTGCTCCTCGGCCTTTGCGGTCTCGCGGGCTTCGTCCTGCTGACCGTCCCGGGAAGCGGTCTGCAGGAGGTGATCGGCAGTGTCGCGCTGGGCATTCTGCTCGTCGCCGTGGTCGGCGTGGTTGTCGTGCGGCTCGGGCCCCAGAGCCAGCCGGACCGCGAGCGAGAGGCGCGCGCACGTGACGAGTTCGACCGCACGGGGGAGTGGCCGGCCGACTGACCCGTGAGCCGGCCCGCTTCAATCAGCTCACGGGCGCCGGCGCGAGCGTCGCGCGAGCCGCGCGGGCGAGTGCCGACGCCGCCGGCTCGGAGCTGTAACCAAGCTCCGCCCGCGCCAGCGAGTCGTCGAACAGCATCGGCCAGCGGGCGACGCGCACCTCGTCCAGGACGAGCAGCTTCGGGTCGCGCACGAAGCGCGCCGCGACCCAGGCCGCGACGTATGCGGCAGACCACGGCACCGCGAGAGTGGGCGCGCTTCGCCCGACGGCGTCGCAGATCGTTGCGAATACCTCTCGCATCGAAAGGTTCTCACCGCCGAGCAGGTAACGCTGACCGGCCCGACCGTGCTCCAGGGCCAGCAGATGTCCCCGCGCCACGTCCTCGACGGCCACGATGTTGAGGGCGCTACGCGCAAGGTATGCGCGTGCTCGCCCGGACGCCACGTCGGCGACCATCTTGCCGGTCGGCGTCGGCCGGCGATCTCCTGGCCCGACTGGCGTCGTCGGATTGACGATGACGATGTTGGCCCCACGAGCCGCGGCGTCGAGCATCAGCCGCTCGCCCGCGAGCTTCGTCCGCTTGTAGGGAACGCGCAGCTCCCAGTTCGCCGGCGTGTCGCGCTCGGTCGCCGCGCGGCCGCCCACCGGGCCGCATGTCGCGCACGAGGCGGTGTGAACCACCCGGAGCGCTGCGGCTTCCTCGATCAGAGCTCGCGTCCCCTCCACGTTGACCCGCTCCATCGCGTCCGCATCGCGGCGCGAATAGCTGTAGAGCGCCGCCAGGTGAAAGACGGCATCGCAGCCCGACAGCGCGCGCCGCAGGGCGTCGCGATCGAGCAGGTCGCCCTGGGCGAAGTCCGCGCCGGCGGGCAGATCAACCGGGGCGCGCAGATCGAACGCGCGCACGTCCGCGCCCGCTGCGACGAGCGCTGCGACGACGTGCGAGCCGATGAATCCGGCGGCGCCGGTGACGAGGGCTCTCACCGCCGCAGCGCGCGCGCGCTGCCGCGCGCCATGTCCCAGCCCAGCCGGCCCACGGCGCCGCCCATCCGGTCGGCGCGTGCGACCACATCCTCGAGTGCCGCGGCGAACCGGCGGATCTCGGCCTCCTCGACGACCAACGCCGGCAGCGCCTTGACCACGTTGATGCGGTGCCCGGCGACCTGGCAGAGAATCTGGTGGCGGTGAAACAGCGGGACGACGATGAGCTGTGAGGCGAGCCCGGGTTGGGCGCGTTCGACGAGGTTCCACACCGCCCTGCGGCGCGGTCGTTCCGGGGCACCGAGCTCGATCGCCCACATCAGGCCAAGCCCGCGCACGTCGCGGACGATCTCGTAGCGCGCGACCAGCGGACGCGTGAGCTCGAGCAGCAACTCGCCCATCGCGGCGGCACGCTCGACCAAATTCTCGCGGTCGATCACGCCCAGCGTGGCGAGTCCGGCGGCGGCGGCCATGTCGTTGGTGCCGAAGGTCGAGCCGTGGCGGACGCCTCGCTCCATGCCATCGAACACGCGGCTGCGAACGTCGGCGGAGACCAGCACGCCGCCAATCGGAACGAAACCACCCGAGAGCGCCTTGGCGACGCAGATCATGTCCGGGTCGAGGTTCCAGTGCTCGAGGGCGAAGAGACGGCCGGTGCGGCCGAGGCCGGTCTGCACCTCGTCGCAGACGAAGAGGGAATCGTGCTCGCGGCAGGCCTGCTGGGCACCGGCGAGATAGCCGTCCGGCGGAAGGTTGACGCCCTTGCCCTGCACCGGCTCGACGATGAACGCCGCGACATCCCCGCGCGCAAGCTCGCGGCGCAGCGCCTCGACGTCGCCGAACTCGACCGCCTCGCACCCCGGCAACAGCGGCCCGAACCCTTCGCGGAACTGCTCCTCGCCGCTCAGCGAAAGCGAGCCGAGGGTCAGGCCGTGAAAGCCGTGGGTGGCGTAGAGGATGCGCGGGCGCCCAGTGGCGGCGCGCGCCAGCTTGATCGCGGCCTCCACCGCCTCGGTGCCGGTGTTGGCGGGAACCATCGCCGCGATCCGCGGCGGAGCGCGCGTCACCAGTTCCTCGGCGAGGGCCCCGGCGAGCACGCTGACGCCGAGCTGGGGGAGGTTCGCGCTGTGGGCGTCGAGCAGCTCGTGCAGAGCGGCGACGACGTCTGGGTGGTTGCGTCCGACGGCGAAGGTGCCGTAGCCGCAAACCAGGTCGAGGTAGCTGGCACCCGTGGAGTCGATCAGGTGCGCGCCCTCGCCGCGTGTCCACACCCTGTCGAAGCCGAGCGTGCGAACGATCCGCCCGAGCTGTGGGTTCAGGTAGCGGTCGTTTAGCTCCATCGCCTCGTCGGCGCGGGTGGCGAGGATGTCGGCGACGGATCCGAGCGGCGAAGCGACCATGCCGACAGCCTACGCAGGCGGCGAGAGCCGCGTTGGCCTCGTGCTACACTTACTACTCATTCGTAAGTAGATAGGGAGTTGATATTTGTGAGCACGCTTCGGCTGATCCCACTCGACGACACGGTCGTCTTTCCCGGCATGAGCATCACGCTCACGGTCGCCGTCAATGACGACGAGCGTGTCGTGCTGGTTCCCCGCCACGACGGGGAGTACGCGGACGTCGGCGTCGTCGCGGCGGTGGCCGAGCAGGTCCGGCTGCCCGGCGGCGGCCATGCCGTCAACGTCGAGGCCGAGCATCGCGCCATGATCGGCGCGGCGCAGACCGGATCCGACGGCGCGCTGTTCGTCGAGGTCGACGAGCGTCGCGACGAGGTGCCGGTCGACGCGCGCACCCGGACGCTCTCGCGCGAGTACCGGGCGGTCGTCGAGGAGATCCTCGAGCTGCGCGGCGCCGACGGCCGGATCACCGGGTGGTTGCGCTCGATCAGCGAGCCGGGAATGCTCGCCGACTCCTGCGGCTACAGCCCCGACCTCAACTACGAGCAGCGCCTTGAGCTGCTGCGCACGATCGACGTCACCGACCGCCTCGAGCTGGCGCTGAAGCTCCAGCGCGAGCGCTTCGCCGAGCTGCAGATCCGCAAGCGGATCCGCGACGACGTCCAGGATGGCGCCGACAAGCAACAGCGCGACTATTTCCTGCGTAAGCAGATGGACTCGATCCGCAAGGAACTCGGCGACGACGACGCGTCGATCATCGAGGAGTACCGCACCAAGATCGAGGCAGCCGAGATGCCGGAGAAGGCGGGCGAGCAGGCGCTGAAGGAGCTCGGACGGCTTGAGCGGATGGGCGAGCAGTCGGGCGAGGCGAGCATGATCCGCACCTACCTCGACTGGATGATCGCGCTGCCTTGGAGCAAACGCTCGGAGGAGCGCCTGGATCCGATCGCCGCGCGTGAGGTGCTGGACGCCGATCACGCCGGCCTCGAGGACGTCAAGGACCGCATCACCGAGTACCTCGCGGTGCGCAAGCTGCGCCAGGAGCGTGGCATCGAAGCCGATCCCCGCTCGGGAGCGATCCTGACGCTGATCGGCCCGCCCGGCACCGGTAAGACCTCGATCGGGGAATCGATTGCCCGTGCGACCGGACGTGAGTTCGTGCGCATGTCACTCGGTGGCGTTCGCGACGAGGCCGAGATTCGCGGACACCGGCGCACCTACATCGGTGCCCTGCCTGGGCGCCTGGTGCGTGCGCTGCGCGATGCAGGCACGATGAACCCGGTGATCCTGCTCGATGAGGTCGACAAGGTCGGGGCGGACTGGCGCGGCGACCCGAGCTCAGCGCTGCTCGAGGTGCTTGACCCGGCGCAGAACCACAGCTTCCGCGATCACTATCTCGACGTCGAACTGGACCTCAGCCAGGTGCTGTTCCTCGCAACCGCCAACCAGGCCGACACGATCCCCGGCCCGCTGCTCGACCGCATGGAGGTCATCTCCTTTGACGGATATACCGGCGAGGAGAAGGTGGAGATCGCCAAGGGCTACCTGTGGCCGCGTCAGCGCGATCGCAACGGACTGCTTGATGGCGAGGTCACGATCGCCGACGAGCTCGTGCGAACAGTGATCTCTGAGTACACCCGCGAGGCCGGTGTACGCAACCTGGAGCGCGAGCTCGGCAAGCTGCTGCGCAAGACCGCCACACGGATCGCTTCCAACAAGGCCACTGCGCCAGTGGAGATCGATATCGCGGCGATACGCGACGCGCTGGGGCGCCAGAAGTTCTTCCAGGAGTCGGCCGCGCGTACCGCGGTGCCCGGCGTCGCAACCGGGCTGGCCGTTACCGGCGCGGGCGGCGACGTGCTGTTCGTCGAGGCAACCTCGATGAGGTCGCACGGATCCTCAGCCGGACTGGTCCTGACCGGTCAGCTGGGCGACGTGATGAAGGAGTCCGCGAAGATTGCGCTCTCCTACGTCCGCGGCCACGCGGCCGAGCTGGGCATTCCCGAGGATGCGTTTGAGGAGCGCGAGTTCCACATCCACGTGCCGGCCGGAGCAATCCCCAAGGACGGCCCGAGTGCCGGCGTCACGATGGTCACCGCACTCGCCTCGCTGCTCTCAGGCAGGCCGGTGAAGCACACCGTCGGCATGACCGGCGAGGTCACGCTGCAGGGACGGGTGCTGCCGATCGGAGGCCTCAAGCAGAAGGCTCTGGCGGCCAACGCGGCGGGCCTCACCGATGTCGTGATCCCCGAACGCAATCGCGGCGACCTGGACGAGATTCCGAGCGAGGTTCGCGATGCCGTTCACTTCCACCCGGTGATGACCGTGGGGGAGGTGCTTGAGCTCGCGCTCGAGCCGGTGCGCGATGTCGCGTTGTCGTAGCTGCGAGCCGGTGGGCCAGGAGGTCCGCGTCGCCGCGGACCTCCTGGAGCGCCGCTGGCTGATCCAGGTCGTCGTGGCAGCGCACTCCGGCGCCGTTCGCTTCAACGAGTTCGGCTCGGCTGTGGTCGGCATCTCGCCGCGGATGCTGTCCTCGCGCCTGCGCGATCTCGAGCGGGCGGGACTGGTCGAGCGGATCGTGATCCCCGACAGTCCGCCCGGTGTCGAATACCGGCTGACAGAGCGCGGCCGAGCCCTCGGTCCTCTGGTCGAAGCCCTGCGCCGCTACGCCGCAGCCTGACGCGGCCCTACCCGTAGGCTGAAGCCGCCGCGGTCGGGACCGCCGGCGGCGCGGCCCGGTCAGTCCGGCTCGCGCAGCGCCGCGCGCTCCTCGACGAACTCCAGCACGCCGAGCAGCTCGCCAACGCGGCAGACGAGCAGGCGCTCCTCCTCGATCTCGACCCAGCTACCGGCGGAGAACGGGAAGACCACGTGATCGCCGGGCGAAACAGGCATCTCGATGCCCGCCTGCGCCCACCAGTCCAGGCCGGTGCCGACTGCGAGCACGATTCCGTGCTGGGGAGGCGGCTCGTGCGTGCCCGGCGGGACCACGAGGCCTGACTGGCGGATCCGGTCGGGCTCGAGCTCCTTGATCACCACGCGGTCAAAAAGTGGGCGAAGCTGCTGTCTCATAGCCCCCAAGATTAGTTACCGCACGTCGCGCTGGTAGCGTCCGCGGCAATGAACGACCCGCTCCACCCGCTGCTGCGAGCGCGCCGGGAGGCCCGGCTCCACGCGTCGCCCGCGTTTTGCCCACCGACGCCACGGCCACAACCCGCGGGGGGCTGCGATGAGTGACCACGCCGACGTGCTCGTGATCTTCGGGATCACCGGCGATCTCGCGAAGAAGATGACGCTGCGCTCGCTCTACCGCCTGGAGGCGCGCGGCCTGCTGGACTGCCCGATCGTCGGCGTCGCGGCCGACGACTGGACGCTCAAGCGGCTATACGAGCACGCCGACGACTCGATCGCCGCGACCGGCGAGCATGTCGATCCCAAGGTCTTTGCCCGCTTAGCCAAGCGGCTGTCGTACATCAGCGGCGATTTCGCGGACCCGGGAACGTTCGAGCGGGTCGCCAAGGCGACCGCGGGCGCGCGCACGCCCGTCTTCTACCTGGAGATCCCGCCCGCGCTGTTCGCAACCGTCGTTGCCGGGCTCGCGACCGCCGGCGCTCTGCCGTCGAGCGCTCGCGTGGTGGTCGAGAAGCCCTTCGGCCATGACCTCGCCTCCGCGCGCGAACTCGCAGCCGACCTGCACAAGCATCTCGCCGAGAGCCAGCTCTACCGGATCGACCACTTCCTCGGCAAGATGGGGCTGCAGCAGTTCCTGTATTTGCGCTTCGCCAACACGATGCTCGAACCGGTGTGGAACCGAAGTCACATTGCGAGCGTTCAGATCACGATGGCCGAGGCTTTCGGCGTCGAGGACCGCGGCCGCTTCTACGATCCGGTCGGCGCGCTACGCGACGTCGTCGTCAACCATCTGCTTCAGCTGATGGCCGCCGCCGCCCAGGAGCCGCCCGCCGCCGCCGATGCCGCGACCTTGAAGGACGCCAAATACGCGGTTCTGCGCTCGACCGCCGACGCCGATCCGGCACACTATGTGCGCGGCCAGTACACGGGCTATCGCGAGATCGACGGCGTGGCTGCGCGCTCGCGCACCGAGACCTACGCGGCGCTGCGTCTCGAGGTCGACAACTGGCGCTGGGCGGGGGTTCCCTTCTTCATCCGCACGGGCAAGCGCCTGCCGCTGACCCAGACGGAGGTGCGCCTGGTCTTCCGCCACCCGCCTCGGCTCGGCTTCGTCGCCGGTGGCCACCGCCGTCCCGAGCCTGATCAGCTGGTCGTACGACTCGATCCCACGGTCGGTATCCAGTTGACCCTCGACGGCCTGCGCGCCGACCGTGCGGGACCGGCACCGATCACACTCGCCACGGGGATGGATGACGACGGCGGCGTGCCGCCCACGCCCTACGAGGTGCTGCTGCATGCGGCCCTGATCGGCGATGCCGCGCGGTTCACTCGCCAGGATGCTGTCGATGAGAGCTGGCGCATCGTTGCTCCGCTGCTCGCGAAGCCCGGCCCGGCTCATCCGTATGCGCCCGGGTCGTGGGGACCGCAGGAGGCGTCCCAAGCCCTCATACACGGGCTTGGCCGCTGGCACGCTCCGTGGGTCGACTGATGACCCTCGCCGCCTCGGGCGAGCAGTTCGAGCTGCGCCACGGTGATCAACGGGCCGTCGTCGTCGAGGTCGGGGGCGGGCTGCGGCGTTACAGCGTCGGGGGGCGTGACGTGCTCGACGGCTTCGAGCGCGGCGAGCACGCCGACGGCGGCCGCGGCCAGGCGCTGCTGCCATGGCCCAATCGGCTGCGCGACGGGCGCTACGTTTGGGATGAGGAGATCATGCAGCTGGCGCTGAGCGACGCCGGGCTTGGCCACGCCATCCACGGCCTCGTCCGCTGGCGCAACTGGCAACTGCTCGCCTGGGAGCCCTCCCGCCTGACCTTGGGACTGCGACTGTTCCCGATGGCCGGCTACCCGTTCACGCTCGGCCTGACGATCGATTACGAGCTCAGCGATGCCGGGCTCGGGGTCCGCACGCGCGCCGAGAACCTGGGTAGCGCGGCCTGCCCCTACGGGGTCGGCTTCCATCCCTATCTGACGATCGGCGGTCCGATCGACGGCGCGCGCCTGACGCTCCCCGCCGAACGCATGCTCGTCGCCGACGAGCGACTGATTCCGGTCTCCTCCGTTGCGGTCGCAGGCAGCCACTTTGACTTTCGCGCCCCGCGCGAGATCGGCGAACTTGAATTGGACGCCTGCTTTCACGACCTTGCGCGCGACAGCAGCGGCCGCGCCCGCGTGTCACTCGTAGGTTCCGAAGCGAGCGTCACGCTCTGGATGGACGATGCATTCGACTACGTGATGATCTACAGCGGCGACACGCTCGCGCCTGAACGTCGCCGCTGCGCGCTCGCCGTCGAGCCCATGTCCTGCGCTCCGAACGCGTTCGTCAGCGCCGACGGCCTGATACGCATCGAGCCGATGCAAACACACACAGCGGAGTGGGGGATCGAGATCTGAGCCGGGCCGCGGCTGCCCCGGTGACGACCCGAGGCATCTGGCCTAGGCGCCCGGCTGCGGTGCGTCAGCGCGGGCGCGAAAGCAGAGCCGTGCGCTGGCGCCGCCGGTCGGGCCGTTGTTCAAGCGCAGATCCGCGCCCAGCAATGCGGCCTGGCGCGCAGCGATCGCGAGCCCCAGACCGATCCCGCGACCCCGCGCCCGCGAGCCGGTTACAAACGGCTCCGTCGCACGCTCAAGGAGCTTTGGCTCAAAGCCTCCTCCCGAGTCCTCAATGACGATCTCGCTCGTGTCGTAGCGCACGGCTATCGGCGGCTTCCCGTGCAGCGCTGCGTTGTCGAGCAGCGCCGACAGCACCCGCGCCAGGCGGCGCGGGTCGCTGCTGACCACAAGCGAATCGGGGCCGGCGATAGATAGCTGCCCGTAACCGGCGCAGATCTGGCGCAGAAAAACGGCGAGATCAACCTGCGCCTGCTGCGCCCGCTCATCGCCGCGCTGAAGGCGCGAGAGCTCAACCAGATCGCGTGCGACGCGGCGCCCGCGGGCCTGGCGGCGGGCATCGGGTGCCTCAAACCAGGCGGTCTCGACCGAGCGCACGCGCGCGGTGCGATTGGCCTGGGTGGCGATTGCGGGCGGCCGTTCGGACATCGGCTGGATTCCTGCACCAAGTGTTGGCCTACGGAACACATTCCGTGACCGCGAGATTCGGTTTTTGCGCGAATGTTCGTGCCCGGCCAGGCTTCCGATGCGACGAATGAGAGCTGTGGATAGTCTGCGCCAATGGGCCGGAAGCCGCAGAGCAATGAGGAGGGGGAACTGACGCATGTGCCGGCACCTGCGCCTGGGAGCGCCGTCGTGACCAAGCTGCTGTTTGCGCCGGTGAAGATCGTGTCGGGACGGATTGCCCCGCGCGTCTCGACGAGACTCTACAGGCGCTTGTGGAGCGTCATCGACGACGACGCGCCGCCCCCGCGGGCGCAGGAGCGCCAGACCTCGGTTGCCAAGCTCGCCCTCGCGCTCGCGCTCGAGGGTGCCTGCGCGGCCATCGTCAGCGGCCTGCTCGACCAGGCCTCGCGGCGCAAGTTCGCGCGTCTGACCGGACGCTGGCCGGGCCGCGGCGCGAAGTCCTAGGCGACCGGTCAAACAGGCTCCAGGGGCAGTCGGAGCACAAATCGGCGTGGTCAACGGCGCCGTCACACAACTTTGCGCTCGGATGCGCCAAATCGCGTAGGCTTGCGCGCGTGGATCACGACGACTCGACATTTGGCGGGCTCAGCCCGCTCACCGCAATCCTCATCGTGCTCGCGCTCGCGACGCTCGGCGGACTTCTCTACGGGGCCGCCGGAACGCGACGCAACCGGGATCCAGAGCCCGCCGCAGGCGCGCCGACACCCGCGACGCCGACCAAGACGCGGCGTCCGCTGGGCCGGCGTGTTGCGATGTGGACTCTGCGCCGGGTCATCCGCCAGTTCACATAACAAGCGGAGAAGCGGGCAGCGAGGTCGATGCGGTGGGGCCAGAACCGGCTCGGCGCCGGTGCATCCTTAGACGCCCCGACGCGAGAGCGAGGCCGACCTCGGCGACACCAGCGGTAGCAGACGCCCGGTTCGCAGCCGCCAAGCCCAGTTCAAAGACGGCGAGCGGCGCTTCGTCACGCAACGCACGCACGCCGCCACCTCGAGCGCACGGAACGATCGTCACCGCCACAACCTCCGGCGCGGCCGGTGCACTCCTGGCCCGGTATCCGCTCAGGCCACGTTGCCCCTCTCGATCCGGCCTTGGTTGTATACATAAGATAGATTATCGAGCATTGCCGGGTAGTGGGTCAGTTTGAAATCTGAGGGGTCGCCCGTAGCCCCGAGCGACCCCGTTTCGTCTAGGTCGCGCAGATTGCGTAGGCCGTAAAGGACGGCGTTGAGTACGCGGTATTGTTAGCCATGATGACTTCCCATTCGGTGCCGTTGCCGATTGGCCCGTTGTCGCCTACGGTGGCCTCGATTGGCGGGATGCTTCCGCCAATCCATCCGCCGGACAGGACGGTTGCTCCAGCGGGACAGACCGCGACCGAGTTTCCTACGTCGCAGCTTCCCCCACCGTAGGCGCACATGCTGGCGAGTGCGCCCGTAACTTCCGTGACGTTGGACGTGCTGAATGTCCCAGCGGCGCCTGCGGCTCCGGCCGCGCCTGCTGGCCCTTGTTGTCCTGCGGGGCCTTCTTTGCCTTTGAGGTCTTTGAGCACGCTCGGCTTGATCTGAGACGTGCTTGTGATGAGGTATTTGCTCGCTGCTAGTCCTGTTCCGGCGAGGCTGAAGAACAGGGCTACGCTGGCGATTGCGACGGCTGGCGACGGTTTGCGCATGGTTCCTCCCTGCGGTGTTTGACACGGATCGGGCGCAGGCTACTTGACGGTTTGTCTCTTGGCGCTTGGGGCTAAAGCGCGGATGCTCGCCCGATGGAGCCGCTTGCGCGCTTTGCCGCGAACGTGAAGGCCCTGCGCGCGGAGCGTGGCTGGTCGCAGGAGGAACTTTCACGCCAGACCGGGCTACATTCGACCGCGATTTCTAAGATGGAGCGCGGCGCTCGTGCCCCAAGGTTTTCGACGGTTGTGGCGCTCTCTGAGGCCCTTGGCGTCCCGGCTGGTCGCTTGTTCGACGGAATCCCAAACTGAGCGCCTTACGAGGCGCTACGATGGAGGCGTCATGGATCTAAACCAGATGGCGGCGAGGGTGATCGCTCGCACGATTGAGCCTGAGCCTGCGGAGTCTGTAGCGCAACGAAATGGTCGCACGGGTGGTTTGAAGGGCGGTCCCGCGCGCGCTGCGACGCTTTCGACGGCTCAGCGTTCGGCGCAGGCCCGTAAGGCCGCTAAGGCGCGCTGGACGAAGCAGGCGGCTACGTCTGCGAAGCGGCCGCCGGTTGTGGTCGAGCGGACTCGCAGCGCCCCTACGGTGCCGCTTGACGAGTCTTTGCCGCGACGCGATCAGCCCAGCCTGTAGCGACTGCCTACGGGAAGGGATGGCGAGTTACGACGGGGACAAGGGGCGTGCCCTTGCCACCCGCCACGCCACCTACCTGCCTCTAAGAATCAGCAGGATCATTAGTAGCTGGATCGTCGTATAGAACCCAGCCAAACTGCTCGCCTCCCTTCCCCAGGGCACGCCCCATTTCGTTCTCCGTGACGCCGTAATGACGCCCCGAAGGTGTCCAGGAGGACTTGGCCGCTTCTCGTTCGATCCAGCCGGAGCGTAGCCCGCTACGACCCCTCGACGTTATTCCGTCCGATGGGTCAAGCATAATGGTCAGTATGAACAGGCTGACTACAGAGGAACGCGCCCGGATCATCGGGTGCTTGGTCGAGGGGAACTCGATCCGCGCGACGGTTCGTATGACCGGAGCGGCTAAGAACACGATCACAAAGCTCCTGGTGGACCTTGGCGCGGTTTGCGCGGACTACCAGAACGAAGCGCTACGCAATCTCGACTGTCGGTTCGTGGAGTGCGACGAGATTTGGAACTTCTGCTACGCGAAGCAGAAGAACGTCCCGAGCGAGCATCACGGCTCGTTCGGCTATGGGGACGTGTGGACGTGGATCGCGATTGACGCGGACACGAAGCTGGTCCCGTCGTGGCTTGTGGGCGAGCGCAATATGCGCGACTGCTACACGTTCATCGAGGATCTTCGCGAGCGCGTGAACGGCCGCATCCAGCTTTCAACGGACGGCCATGCGACGTATCGCGGCGTCGTGGGCCTGATTTTCAACGGCGAGATTGATTGGGCGCAGCTGCACAAGCACTACGCGACGACTTCGCTCCCGGAGGGTCGTTACAGCCCTCCGGTTTGTACGGGCACGACGACGAAGATCCGCCTCGGTGATCCCGATATGTCGCGTGTTTCAACGAGCTACGTGGAGCGTCAGAACTTGACGATGCGGATGGGGATGCGCCGCTTCACACGGCTGACGAATGGGTTCTCTAAGAAGGTCGAGAACCTTGCGCACGCCGTTTCGCTCCATTACATGCATTACAACTTTGGCCGCATCCACACGTCGCTGACGTTCACGGATGACGCTGGCAGGACGGTCAAGCAAACGCCGGCTATGGCCGCTGGCGTTGCGGATCATGTTTGGTCGCTGCAAGAGATTGCAGCGCTACTCGACTAGCCCGTAGGAGGCTGGATATGTTCCTTGAGAGCGTCGATTTCAACGGCGAGCAGGTTCAGGGCTTCGAACAGGCCACCCGTGAGGGCGATAAGCCCTGCGACTTGCTCACCGATGGTCGCGGTGCTAGTCGGGACGGCTCCGGTGAAGTGCTCCAGCATCCATTGGTGCCCTTGGAGCGAGTCGCGAAGGCTTTTATTCAGTCTGGCTTGGACCTTGCCGTCCATGCGCGGAGGGTAGCGGAAGCGAATGCGGCCCCGATTTCAAACTGACCCACTACCCATTGCCGGGTAGTGTCTCAGTTTGAACCGCCCCGCGTTTCAGGATCCGCCCGTCCACGTGCGACAGCGTCTGGCTCACCCCGTCCAACGTCCACCACGCGGTCCAGCGTTCAGCCGGAACAGACGCCAGACCACCCGTAAACGGTCCCGACGCCGGCGACGGTTTGCTGGATCACAGACCCGGCGCACGTTGTGCACGAGCCGTTGCTTGCCGCAAGGCACTCATCGTTGGCGCTGTTGAAAGCCTCCATGGGGCTCGAGAAGATCGTCCCGGCGTCGCAAAGGTAGTTGGAGCAGGTCGCTCCGCTGGCCATTGCGGCGGCGGGCGCGATCGCGAGCGTGTAGATGAGTGGTGCCGCGGCGGCCAGTGCGCCGGTGCCGAGGATTCGCCTGGCGGCCTCGCGGCGCGTATGCCCTGGCCGGTCGGTGTGGGGCGCGGCGGCGGTCAGCCCGGCGGCGTCGAGTTCGCAGAGGGCGTCGCGAACAGCGTCCCGCGTGAGTCCGGTGATCGCGGCGATCTGCGTGTCGCTGCGGGTGCCGTCGGCGTGCTCCCAGACCGCGGCGACGCTGGCCGGCAGGCAGTGCGCGACGTCGGCGTCCTGGTCGTAGAGCACGACCTCCTCACCGACGCGCTCCACAAGGAGCCCTTCGCGTCGTGCCAACGAAAAGCCGGACATCCAGATCCCCCAATGAGGCGAGGCGAGTACGCAGACGTTAGCAACGCAGATCCCCCGCCAATAGGGGAATTTTCTCCGGCATCCGTTCTCCGGCATCCGATCTCGAATCGGGCCCCGGCGTACAGCGACAGCAGCGCGCTCGCCCCGGCCACGATGAGTTCGATCAGGACTTGGCTCATGGTTCCCTCCTTTGTTTGGTAGGTGGTTTGAACGATCCCCGAGGGTTTGGATGCGGGGATCGCCCCGTACGTTGAGGTTCTGCGGTCTGTCGGCGTCGAGACCTTTGAGTCTTGCGAGGACGGCGAGGGCCATTGCTTCCCGGAGCCGACGATTCGGATTCGCCGGCCAGCGCAGCGAGGGCTTTCGTGCTCTCGCGGTCGCAATGGATCATGGCCTTCCCGTCCGGGCCATCCGGCGCTACTGGGCCGTGAATGACGGCGAGCCATGCGGCCCGGACTGGGAGATGGCCTTCTGGCGTCCCGCTACTTGCTCTCAGCGTTGAGCTTCGCGCACTCGTCGCAGAGGCGCCTTCCGGTGTGGGTTCACCGGCTCTGGTTCCGGGGGACGGCGCCGATTCTGCTTGTGCTCTGCGTAGCCCTCGCCGCGATGGGAGCATGGCTCGTCGCCACCATTCTCGCCGCGGTGATGGTCTGGTTCCTCGTCTCGCTCAGCCTGCGGCTGCACCGCGAGGAACGAAAGCAACAGGAGTAAACCGACGCCCGGGTGAGCGCGGGCGATCACGGAGCGGCGTGTGCGTGGTCGGCGGGCGGCGTCGCGCGCCCAGGCGCGGGGCGTGCGCCCCTGCTCGTGTGCGCTGCGCTCGCCGTCCGTCCGCTCCCGACCGACCGGTTGGCCTCGGATTATTCGTCGAAATAGATCTTGAATCCCTCGGCGACCGCGTTGAGGCTCATGCTCCGGTAGAAGTCGTGCGCCTCGGCGCGATGCTTGCCGGAGATCAGTTGGAGCTTGTAGACGCCGGCCGTGCGGGCTAGCTCGATGAGGTGGGCCATCAACGCCTTCCCGACCCCTGTCCGGCGAGCCGTACCGGCGACGATGACGTTCTCGACGATTGCCCACGGCTTGCCGCGATGGGTCAGGTTGGGGACGATCAGTAGGTCTGCGGTTCCGACGACCTGGCGGTCGACCAACGCGACGGCCAGCTCGCGTCTCGGATCAGCGAGGATCTCCGCCAAGAGCCGCTCCGAAGTGGCGCGATCCCCGCCCGCCGCCGTGGTCTTGGCGGCGGCTAGCTCCGCATACAGCGCCATGAGGGCGCCGAGATCCGACGCGCAGGCGCGGCGAACGACGACGCTTGCCATGCTCGGAGTCTCCCAAACTCGCTGCCGGGACGGCCTGCTCGACGGCGTCGAGCGACCCATCACTACCCCCTCCTCGAACAGGCGTTCGCGCATCTCCGCCACCGCTCGCTATATGCCCGTCGGGACGACCAACCGCTGTCAGGGGCGCGACGCTGGTAGCTGTCAGCCGGTCGCGATCCCGTCACCGGCGTAGACCTGATGCTCGGGTGGAGCGTTCTATGGAGACGCGGAGGCGCCCATGGTCTCCGCGAACCTCTTGAATAGCTCGGGGTGGGTCTGGTTTGACCGGGTGAGTGTTTCGTCGAGCGCCTGTTCGATTGTCACGTGTGCCAGCGCGGTGTTGGCTGCTTCTTCGGCTGCCTGGTAGACGTCGGCGAGGACGGGCCTGATGCTGAAGCCGATCGGGCAGTTCGGCGACGGCGGGGAGCTGTGCAGCGCGAAGGCGGGTCCGTCGTCGAGGGCTTTCTTGACATCCAGCAGCGTGATCTCTGCTGCTGGTCGGGCGAGGGTCCAGCCTGCTGGCGTGCCTCGGTGGGAGTCAACCAGTCGACTCGCACGCAGCTGCCCGAGCAGTTTTCGCACCACGACGGGGTTGGTCCGTACGCTCGCCGCGATGTTG
>Ga0302320_10010039_pt1 | contig 20268 bp, 15 predicted proteins | sample Bog_T0_3_FD_202130 | JGI IMG/M metagenome (GOLD analysis project Ga0302320, IMG submission 202130) | Peat permafrost microbial communities from Stordalen Mire near Abisko, Sweden - Bog_T0_3 | ecosystem: Environmental > Terrestrial > Soil > Wetlands > Peat | place: Sweden: Abisko, Stordalen Mire...
ACCTTTTGCCAAGGCCGTCAATCCAGTCACCGGCAAACTCGCGTCAGTGGAAGGACTGCGCGGAATTCTCGCCGCCTCGGTCGTGGCACACCACGGCTACTTGTGGTATTTCTACACCCAGACCGGCCAATGGACTGGCGAAGGGACGATTGTTTTTGTCCGCTGCGCCGTTTTCGGCGTCACCCAGTTCTTCTTTATCAGTGGATTCCTCTTCTGGCGCAAGCTGATGAAGACGGGCAGCATTCCGCTGGGAAATTTCTATTTATCCCGCTTCATCCGCATTGGGCCCGCCTACTACACATGCGTTGGCGCAGCGATCCTGACCGGGCTTGTCTTCAATGGTTTCCGCCTGCAAGTGCCGCCCGGCGCACTGGTCGCTCCCCTGCTTTCGTGGCTGCTTTTTTCCGTCAGCGGGCGGCTGGATGTCAATCATATGGACGTGGCTCGCATCACCTGCGGTGTGACATGGACCTTGGCTCTCGAATGGATGTTCTACCTGTCCCTTCCCTTCCTGGGCTGGTTTTCCCGCCGCGCCAGGCGACTGGTTTACTTCGCTTTGACCTTCGGCACTGCATTCCTGGTTTGCTTTTACCTTCGCACCCTGACAGTCGATTGGCCCGGTCTGAACACCTTGCTCGTGGTCCTGAGCACATACGCCAAGTTCATGCTGATCGGTTTCGGGGGCGGGATTCTCATCGCCGCCTTGGAACTTAGGATTCGCGGTTGGATGCGCTTCGTCGAGGGAAGGAAGGACTGGCTGCTGCTGGCGCTTTACCTCGGCTATCTTATGATCCCCGGGATTCCCGCGATCGGACTCGTCCTCCTGCTGCCGGCCTTTGCCCTGGTCGTCAACGGCGCCAGCCTCTTCGGCTTTCTCACCTGCCGGCCGGTGCGCCTGCTGGGCGTCATCAGCTACCCCCTCTATCTGGTCCACGGCATGGTCTTTTACATCGCCATGAGGCTGCGGGGCGGCATTCACGCCGTCAACCTCTACGCCTACCTGGGGCAGACCGCCGCCTGTGTCGCAGTGATCCTCGCATTGGCCACCATAATTCACTTGGCGGTCGAGCGGCCCACCATGCGGCTCTCGGAGCACATCGCCCGCCGTGCCCGCTTGCCCCAGGCCGGCCTTCTGGAACCCGCCCCCCAGGAATCTGCCGGAAGATAGCGCATCCTCACAGCCGCAATGTCCCTGATTCGGACCCACTTCTCTCCCCCTGAAGACCCGGTGCGCAGGCCCCGGCAGCCCTTCCGCGTCGAGGCCTTTCCTATTGATTCTTCTATCAATAACTGCGCCCGTCCTTCCTGTTCCCGCGCCACTTTGCTACCCTTGCCTCATCATGCGACGTACGATTTCCCTGCTGCCAGCCGCCCTTCTCTTCCTCGCCGCTTCCCTGCCCGCGGCCGGCCAAAAGTTTCTGCCCAAATCCATCCAGTTCAAGGGCGATCCGGAGTACTCCGATCAGGAGCTGCTGGCCGCCGCCGGGCTCAAGAAAGGCGCGGTGCTCACCTCGGCCGAGATGAACGACCACTCCAAGCAGTTGATGGACACCGGCGTCTTCGACACCCTGACCTTCAAATTCGACGGACAGGACCTCGTCTATTCGCTCGTTCCCTCCACCACCATGTTCCCCATCCGCCTGGAAAACCTGCCCCTCGCGCCAGGTAAGGAATTGGACGCCGCGCTCCACGAGCGCTTCCCGCTCTACCACGGAAAAGTTCCCGCCGACGGCGGCCTCACCGACGGCGTGCGCAAGGCATTCGAGCAGATGCTGGCGGCAAAAGGCATCGAAGCCGCGGTCACCGCCATGCCCTCGGCTGCGCTGGGCTCAAAGAAGGCTGCGGCCATGAGCTTCTCCATCGCCACACCATCCGTCCGCGTGGGAGCCCTCCAGTTGCAAGGCGTCTCGCCCGCCCTGCAGGCCAAAATCAAGCCGGTCGCCGATCGCGCCACCGGGACCCCGTTCGACACCATGAATTCCCAGATCAACCTGGAGCATGCCTTCGCGTCCTTCTACGCCGACGAGGGCTACGCCGCGGTCAAGGTTCATGCGCAGCGCTCCGGCGAGCCGGTCGCCGCCGCCCAGGCCATCGACGTTCCCTTCACGGTCACCATTGAGGAGGGCCGGCTCTACAAGCTGGGCTCCATCCACCTGCCCCCGGATGCGCCGCTCACCCAAGCCGACATCGAGAAGGCCCTGGGCCCTCACCCCGACGGCCTGGTCAAGGGCCCGACCCTGCGCGGCGCCTGGATGCTGATTTCATCCCGGTATAAGGCCAAAGGCTACCTGGACTGCGCGGTCACCCCCCATCCCGAATTCGACGATGCGTCCGGAACCGTCAACTACACCGTCAGCGTCGAGACCGGCTCCGTCTACCACCTGGCCTTCGCCAAGTTTGAAAACGTGAGCGACGAGCTGCGGAGCCACCTGATGCGCGTCTGGCAGATGCTCCCCGGCGACACTTTCGACCAGAGCTATGTCGAGGGATTCCTCTTCCGGGCGCAGAAGGAAGACCCCGTCCTGCAGCGCTCCCTGGCCGGCGTCAAGGCCGCGTTTGAAGTCCGCGCCGACCCCAACACCCACGAAGTCAACTGCGTGCTCCACTTCACCAAGGCGCAGCCGGCCCCATAGCGCCAGCGCGAAATCCCGGCTTTGGGTGCGGCGCGTCCGTTTCGGAGCTCCGCCCCTTCCAGCCGTATTTCTTCCCCGTGGCCCCTCGAGGCCGCGCCGACCCTGCAATAATCTTCCCTATGCGTACTGTGCTCACTGCAAAGTGGCTCTGGGATGGCTTTGGGCTGCTGGAAGACCCCCTCGTCCAAATCGAAGACGGCAGAATTGCCTCCATTTCCACCCGCGCCAGCGGCGAACTGCCCGTCAAGGGACGCGCGCTGAACTTCCCCGGCGCAACCCTGGCCCCCGCTTTCTTCGATGTGCACTTCCACGGGGCCAAAGGCCACGACGTCATGGAAGCGACTCCGGAGGCGCTCAACACCATAGGCCGGTTCCTGGCAACGCGCGGAACCGGCAGCTTTCTGGCCACCACGGTCACCGCCCCCCTCGATACCACGCTGCGCTCGCTCGAGGGACTGGCAAAACTCGTCGCCGAGGCCCCGGTCGAGGGCCAGGCGCAGGCCATCGGAATTCATCTCGAGGGTCCGTTTCTTTCCCACTCCAAGCGCGGCGTCCATCCGCCGGCCTACTTGCTGGAGCCCGACATCCCCACCTTCGACCGGTTCCTCGAGGCCGCCACGGGCCATATCCGGCTGATGACCCTGGCCCCGGAGCTGCCCGGCGCAGTCGAACTGGCCGCCTATGCCACCTCCCGCGGGGTGCGCATCTCCCTGGGCCACTCCAACGCCACCGCCGCCCAGACATTCGCCGCCATCGAGGCCGGAGCGGTCAGCGCCACCCATACCTTCAACGCCATGCGCCCCCTGGACCATCGCGAGCCGGGCATTCTGGGCACCGTGCTGACCCATGATTCGCTTTTCGCCGAGCTGATCTCGGACGGCGTCCACACCGCCGCGGACATCGTCAAGCTCTGGTGGCGAGCCAAGGGACCGGAGCGCGCCATCCTGATGACCGACGCCATGAGCGCCACCGGTATGCCCGACGGCGAATATTACCTGGGCGGATTCGCGGTTCAGGTTGCCGACGGCAGGGCCATGGCGGGCGGCGTCCTGGCCGGCAGCGTCCTCACCCAGGACCGCGCCCTCGCCAACTTCATCCAATTCACCGCCGCCGAGCTCCACCAGGCCCTGCGCCTGCTCACCGTCAACCCCGCCACCATGGCCGGCCTCGGCGATCAGGCCGGCTCTCTCGCCGTCGGCCGCCCCGCCAGCCTGGTCGCCGTCGATCCCGCCGGCAACCTGCTCGGGTCGGTCATCAACGGCCTGCCGGTCCTCTAGGAGTTTGTCGGAGATAGCGGAGCGTGGTTTTCTGGTTTGCCTCTTTGGGCAGGGTGCCCCGGGTCGCTCGCACTTGGGGACCCGGGAGACCACGAACCCCAACCGGACCATTCCCAAACTTCTGACGTTCCGGTTGTATTCCCGCCAAACCGGAAGTCATCATTCGGCCGCTCAGGAGCGGCGGAGGAAGCAGGGGGTTTTAACCCCCTGAAAATCAGGCCCAAATCAGGGGCCTTTCGCCCCCCAATTGAATGCTTCCGAAGCAGCTACAACCCTAGTACTTCGCCTGACGCCGGGTGCCTGCGAAAGCGCGAGTCCTTGCATACAATTACTCTCCCCCGGCGCACAATAGTCAGAGAGCTGAGAAGTGCGCGCCCCTCGCCGGGCGCGGAAAAATGGCTCGCACCCCACCCCCCCTACCCTGAATTGCCCCTTTTTCCACCCGCCGCATCAATTTAAAGTACATCGTTTCAACAGCTTGTAATTTCTACATATTAACCACAAGGTTACAGAAAACCGCCGATTTTGCCCCCTTTTTGCCCCCGTTTTGCCCCAAAAAGCCGCCTTTAGCCCGAAAACTCTCCTTTCCCGGCGCGGCGCCTCCGGTGCCGATGGCCCAGGTTGCCCGTGGACTTCCTCGTTCCGGGAAATTTTTTTTTGAGCCTATTGGAATGCCAGCGGCTTCCAGTTGGAGCCATCCTTGAGAGCCAGTTGGAGAGGGCGCGGAGGGCCCTTGGGCGGGACCGTGACTTCCATCCAGAGTTCCTGGCCAGGCTTGATGGGTAGAGGGCTGGCGGCGTGCTCGGCAATGTAGAAGTCGACCGGTTCCTCAAGCCGCAGCGCGTCGCAGGAGGATCCGGGCTGGCCCTGGACCAAAACTCCGCTCGACCGTTGGTCCGCGTCCTCGATCCGGATCGCCAGCAGCCGATTTCCCTCCGCCTTGAGCTGGGCGGAGAAGCGGACCGGCTGCTCAGCCTGGATCGAGTACCCGTTCGGCCGCGTCGTCCCATCGACGTTGCGCGGAAACCGGGCTTGAAATGCCGAGGGCAAGGTGCTCTGGCAGCCATCGACCACCAGTTGCAGGCTGAGATAGCGGCCCCGCATCACCATCTCCGGATCGTAGGCCGCGGCCCTCGCCCAGCCGCGGGGGCAGTTCCAGCGCTGGTAAAGGTATTTGGCGGCAATCGAGGAAACCAGCGCCAACTGGATTAGCAGCAGGGCGACAGAGGTTTTGGAGAGCTTCATAAGGCCTCCTTCGGGGATTCCTTGTCCTGCGAGGTGTTGTCCTGCGCCATCCGGGCCAGCAAGCCGCGGCGGGTCTTCTCCAGAGCCCATCCGCCGGCCAGGAAGAGAACGCCCAGGCCGATCAGCCCCAGCGAGCGGCCCACCTTGTCGAAGATGTCGGAGAAGTAGAACCAGCCCACGGCAACCGCGAACTCCACAATGCCCAGATTGACCAGAGCCTTGGAAGCCAGCCGCACGCCCCACCAGATGATGAAGACGGCAAAAGCCGCGACCAGCGCGTGGGCAGCGAGGTTGGGCTCGTTGTTTACAAAGGACTGTCCCCCGTAGACCCCGGCGGAGGTGTCCGTCCAGATTCGCTGGCACCACGGCAGAGCGATGGAAAAGGCAATGGCCACAGCGACCGGCGCCAGGCTCTTACGCAGCCGGAAGAGGGCGATGAGGAGCGGCAGGAAGGCAATACCGGTCCAGCCCCAGAGGCGCGTGCCGAGCGAGAGATAGGCCAGGCTGCCGTACCAGGAGCGCCAGCCCTCGAGCAGCAGGACAACGCCCACCACAGAAGCGACGGCGGCCACGGCGAAGAGAATTTCCTGGGCAATCCTGCGCCGGGAGCCGAGGAAGACGGTGAGGTAGAGGACGGCCCAGACGACAAGAAACCGGCCCAGGTAGACGTCCTGGCCGATGTGGCCCTGGGCGCCATAAGAGAGCTCGGAAAAGATCCAGGCCGGGAAGAGCAGCAGGGCGAGGGTCTGCTGGGCCTCGTCGTGGAGCAGAATCCAGCCGGCCAGGGCGGCCACGGCCCACAGCAGGATGGCGGCCGGCCAGTGCTCCTGAATGTTGAAGATCTGCCCAACCAGCGCGATGCCCGCTCCGGTCGAGACGGTTCCAACCGCGTGCAGCGCGGTCGACAGGCCGCGATAAGTTGAACGGGTGAAGGCGCCGGCCAAGTGGAAAGCGGCGACCATGGCCAGCACCAGGGAAAGGCGCGGGCCGGGGCCCAATTCGTCCCAGTGGGCCGAGACAAACAGCACCACGCCGCAGGCCAGGAGAATGGCTCCCAGGATGAGCGCGACCAGCCCCTGCCAGCGCAGGCCTGCGGGGCGCTCCTGCTGCGATTCCCAGGCACGGATGCGGCGTGAGGCTTCCTCATCCAGGACGCCGGCCGTCTGCCAGCGGTTTAGCAACCCTTCAATGTCGGCCATAACTGTTGCCCAACAGTAAAGCACATTCGGGGCCGGGTGAGGCGGAATTGAAGCGGATTTTTGACAAAGACTGCCAGTTCGCCGCCGCTGCGCGGCATTGCCGAGTCTTCAGCGGCGGTGTGGGCGTCGTGGCTCCGCGTGCGTCCGCCATCTATCATCGAGAAGTATGCGGTTCGAGATCGTTACCATCTTTCCGGGGTTCTTTGCCGGCATCTTCGAGAACGGGATTCTGCGCCGGGCTCTGACCGAGGGGCTGGTCGAGGTCGGCGTTCACGATCTGCGCACCTTTACCCACGACCGTCACCGTACCGTCGACGACCGCCCCTTTGGCGGCGGCGAGGGGATGGTTCTGAAGCCGGAGCCGCTGGCCGAGGCCCTGGCATCACTGGGGATTCCGGCCAAAGCGGAGCGGGCGCTGGGCAAAGCAGCGGCGCGAACCCGGGTGATTCTGCTTTCGGCCCAGGGAAGGCCGTTCAACCAGGCGATGGCGCGGGAGCTGGCAAGCCTTGACCGGGTCGTGCTGATCTGCGGCCGCTATGAGGGCGTGGACGAGCGCATCAACCAGATTTATTGCGACATGGAGCTGTCGATCGGCGACTACGTGCTGAGCGGCGGAGAGCTGGCCGCCGCGGTGGTGGTGGATGCCGCCATGCGCCTCGTGCCGGGAGTGCTGGGCAACGAGGCTTCCAGCGAGTTTGAGAGCTTTGGCGTGGCCGACGCCGAGATTGCGACCGATGTCGAAGGGGTTCCACGCTCGCAGCACGGCGCCGGGGGCCTGCTCGACTATCCCCACTACACCCGGCCGGCGGAGTTTGGCGGCCTGCGCGCCCCGGAGGTCCTGATGAACGGCGACCACCGGGAAATTCGGCGCTGGCGCCGCGAGCAGCAGTTGCGCAAGACCCTGGCCAACCGCCCCGACCTGCTGGAACATGCCTCTCTGAGCGAAGAGGACCACAAGATTCTGGATCGGATCTGGCAGGAGGAGAAGTAGGGGGTTGATGGACCGGAACTGACGACCTGGGGCTGATGGGGATTCACGGTTGCCCCAAGTCTGAAAATCCAGGCCTGGGGCAACCGCGATGTGGCGATTAGAAGCTCTGGGCGGGTGCTGGCTGGCTTGCGCTCACCTGGCCTGGGACGATGACGGCGACATAGAAGTTCTCGCCGCGGGTGGGGCTACCGGAGAGACGGCGCAGCATGGCCAGCTGGCCCACGTGCGTGAGGGCGTCGGCTACCGGTCCCTGGAGCAGGCGCTCGACCGGCGCGTGCAATGGCCCGCCGGAGGCGAGAAAGGCATCGAAGGCGCACAGCGAGGCGAAGAACCTCTCCTGCTCGTCCGGCCAGGCGAGGGGTTGGGAGGTATTCCAGTGCTCCTGGCCAACCGCGGCGCTCAGCGCCCAGTCGAAGAGATCGCCCATGTGGGCCAGAATTTGCACAGGCAGTCGGCCGACGCCGTCAAAGCCGCCAAAATGATCGGGCGCCCCTTCAAGAGCCCGTGCGGCCCGATAGGCCAGTGTTGCCAGAGTGTGGCGCAGCAGTTCGCGTTTCTCGTCCATACCGGGAACTATAACCCAGTCTGCGCGGAAATCAAGTCCGCCTGCCGCGCGCATCCACTCGGCAGGCAACGAACGGCCGAAGGGCACAATTAGGCAGAGAAAGCGGTTCTCTGGTAAACTGGAAATTCTGAGTTCAAGAGCAGGAAAAGCCTATGTCAATTCATCCCGTAATGCAGCGCTTGGCCGACAAGCTCAAGCGTACCGACCTCCCCGAGTTCGTGTCTGGCGACCAGATTCGCGTCCAAGTGAAAATCAAGGAAGGCGATAAGGAACGCTTGCAGGCGTTCGAAGGTCTGGTTATCGCCATTAACCGCGGCCCCCAGGGGACGTTTACCGTGCGCAAGATGAGCTTTGGCCAGGGCGTGGAGCGCATCTTCCCCTTCAACTCCAAGGTGATCGACAAGATCGAGAAGATTCGCAGCTACAAGGTGCGCCGCGCCAAGCTGTTCTACATTCGCGGACTGCGTGGCAAGGCCGCCCGTCTGAAGGAAGTGGACCGCGTCATCGCCAAGGCGTAGCCGCCTCAGCTTTTCGTCAACCCAACAACCCCGGCTTCGGCCGGGGTTGTTTTTTGTCCAAATGGCAGGGCTGGGCGACGATTCTTGCCCGTGGACGCGGCGGATTTGCTTCACTCCTTATACTGAAAACATGGCAAAAACCCCTGTTTGCGGATGGACGCTGGAAGAAGCCGCGCGCAAGCGTGGGGCGCTGCGCATTGCGGGGCTCGACGAGGTAGGCCGGGGACCGCTGTTCGGACCGGTGGTGGCGGCGGCGGTGATTCTGGCTCCCGGCTTCCGGCTCGACGGGCTGAACGACTCAAAGAAACTCAGCGAGAAGAAGCGCAACGAGCTGGACCCGGAGATTCGCTTGAACGCCGTGGCCTGGGCCATTGCGTCGGTCGACGCGGAGACCATCGACCGCATCAATATCCGTCAGGCATCGCTCGAAGCCATGCGCCGCGCGGTGGGGCAACTGGCGCTGAGCCCGGATTTTCTGCTCATCGACGGGCGCGACACCATCGACTGGGACTGCCCGCAGCAGGCCGTCATCCAGGGCGACCAGAAGAGCCTGTCGATTGCCGCAGCCAGCGTGCTGGCCAAGGTCTACCGGGATCGGATGCTGGTGGAGTTGGATCGTGAATACCCCGGCTACGGACTGGCCCGGCACAAGGGCTACGGCTGCCCGGAGCACTTGGCCGCCCTGAGCCGCCTGGGCCCCACCCCGCTGCACCGGATGAGCTTTCACCCCGTCGCCCAGACCGTGCTCGAGTTCGGCGGAATCGGGGCAAGGGAAGCGAGATCCGAGACTCCCAGCCCCCTTGAGCTTGACCTTGACCTTGCCCCGGCCGCGCACGAAATCAGCGAACAGCGCTTTGCCTGCCCGTGCTGCGGGAATCTGACGCTCCCCCTGGAGCCGCCCGGCACCTTTTCGCTGTGCGAAGTCTGCTGGTGGGAGGACGATCCGGTTCAGTTTGCCGACCCGGACTACGAAGGGGGCGCGAATGCCGCCAGCCTCAACCAGGCCAGAGAACTCTTCAAGAGCATCGGCGTCAGCGATGAGAAGCTGAAGGGCCACGGGCGCGTCCCCCGCGAAGATGAACTGCCGCCGCCGATGCTCTACTTTCCGCCAATGGCTTGATTGCCGGCGCTCACGCGGCGCGCGGCTTGGGGCGTTGAACCCAGGCCAGAACGGGGCGCGCACCCAGCAGAGCGGCCAGCACAATCGTAATGGTCACCGGGGTCAGGACGCCGGGCTTGACCTGCCACCAGTAGTGAATCACTCCGCAAACAGCCGCCAGGTAGACCAGCTTGTGAAGCCGGTTCCAGCGCTTGCCGCCCAGCTTGCGGATGGCCCAGTTGGTCGAAGTCGCAGCGAGCGGCAAGAGTAACAGCCATGCGGCCACGCCGATGGTGATGAAGCGGCGCTTGGCGATGTCGGCGGCCATATAGTTCAGATCGAAGCCGGCGTAGAGGGCAACGTAGGTGAGCAAATGCAAGGTCGCGTAGAAGAAGGCGAATAGGCCGAGCAGGCGGCGGGACTTTATCAACCAGTTCAGGCGCGGCGAGAGGCGGCGCAGGGGCGTGATGGCCAGAGAGAGAGTGAGCAGGCGCAGCGTGGCCAGGCCGGTGGCAAAGGTGATGGCGGCCGTCTGGTCCGCGCCCAGGGTGTTGGTCAGTGCGCCATAGACGAGGCGGGCCAGTGGCCAGAGACAGGCCAGCCAGGTGAGAGTCTTGAGAAGAATGAGGGTCGGTCGCTTCATCGTGGGCGTGCGCCAGAAGTTCGTGCCGCGACCTTCCCCGGCATTCCCTTCGCTCCTGTGCTGATCGCGCGCGGCGCACTCTGCTCGACAGGCCTGCGTGGCCGCTGATTGGCTGACACCGATTTGATGATCAAGCGGTGCGCGCCGTGAGGGTCAAAGGGCACTTTGGCCCGGGCCTCTGCCTCCCGCCTGAGCGCTCTAACCGCCGGTTCGTCGAGCATCGCTGCCGAGGCCAGCACCACGTGCCTTGCTCCCGATCCACTTCCCTTCAGAATGTTGCCGGGGTCCGGCAGTCCTTTCGCTTGCAGAAAAAACAGGCTGACCCATTTTGGATAGAGAGCGATGGAGAAGATCGCCTCAGAAGATCGTTCTGCGGGAGCAAAGCCGATTGCGAGCGCGTTGTAGTTGTCGTAGACAAGTTCGAGGGCTGTGGGATAGAGCTTCCTCATCCGGCCGAGGATTGCTTCGGCAAGAGAAGCGATCTCCGGGGTGTACTTGGCAATGAACGATGCGAGCTGTTGCTCCGCATCCTTTCCTTCCGGCATTCCATCCTCCTTCCTGAGGCGGCCGCCCGCCTTCGGCCAGCTTTCCTGGCTAGAAGTATTTCCGCAGGTCCATGCCGCTGTAAAGAGAGGCCACCTGATCGGCGTAGCCGTTGAACATCAGGGTGGTGCGGCGCTGCGCGTAGAAGGGCTGGCCGATGCGGCGTTCGGTCTTCTGGCTCCAGCGGGGATGGTCCACATTGGGGTTGACGTTGGAGTAAAAGCCGTATTCGTTGGGAGTCTGCTCGTTCCACGTGGTGGGCGGCATCTTGTCCTGGAAGCGCACGGTCACAATCGACTTCGCGGACTTGAACCCGTACTTCCAGGGCACCACGACGCGCACTGGAGCGCCGTTCTGGTTGGGCAGCACCTCGCCGTAGAGGCCGAAGGTCAATAACGTCAGTGGGTGCATGGCTTCGTCCATGCGCAAACCCTCGGTGTATGGCCAGAAGATGGAGCTCTCCGAACTCCACTTTTCCACTTTCTTGTCGTAATAAGACAGGAACTGGACGTATTTTGCGCTGGGAAGCGGGTCGCACTGCCGGATGAACTCGGAGAGCGAGTAGCCGACCCAGGGAATGACCATGCTCCAGCCCTCGACGCAGCGATGGCGATAGACGCGGTCTTCGAGGGGGCGCAACTTGAGCAGGGCATCAATGTCGAAGGTTTTGGGCTGCTTGACCTTGCCATCGACGCGTACCGTCCAGGGGCGCGTGGGCAACCCGCCGGCGTTCTTGGCGGGCTGATCCTTCTCCACGCCAAATTCGTAGAAATTGTTGTAGGTGCTGAGGTCCTTGAGGGTGGTCAGCTCCTCGCCGGTGGTGGTCAGCGGGCTCTTGACGGTTTCGAGCTTTGTCCTGGCCAGGGCGGCAATAGGCGGCGAAAGTACCTCGGCCAGCCGCTCGATGCCCAGTGCGGCTGAGCCCAGCGCAATCGCGCCGGAGCGCAGAAAGCGGCGGCGATTGAAATATTGGTCGTAGTGCTCCCTGGACGTGATGTCCGAGGAGAAATTGCCGGACGGTTTGCCGATGAGCATGGGGCGGCCTCGCACGGGGAATGTGCCAATTGCATTCATTAGACACGTGCCGTGGGCTGCACGTTACAAGATTTGACGCAAGAGGCTCGGAGTTCCCGGCGCAGTGGCTATCCGACCCCGGGCCGGCAGCCCGACTGTTCGGAATCGGACAGTTGGAAACTGGAAACGGTCACTACGGACGATCGCTTCTCTTCCCCGCTCTTGAATAAGCGCTTTGTTTTCAATGACCCATTCCAATATCCTTTTGGCCAGTCAAGTGCACTACTCAGGATCGATGGATATCGCACGCCCAGACTTATTGCAAAAGAGGAAGCGCCGGATCTGGATCTTCGCCGGCGCCGCGGTGGTTGTGTTGGCGGTTGGGGCTTTGGCGCTCTCGCGGCTCAAGCCGGCAGCGCCTCCCGTGGACCGCTCCACCATCTGGCCAGACACCGTGAAACGCGGCCCGATGGTCCGCCAGGTCAGGGGGTCGACGGGGACGCTGGTGCCGCGGGAAGATTCGATCGAACTGATTCCCGCCCAGACCGACTCCACTGTAGTCCGCATACGCGTCTTGCCCGGAACCAAGGTCACCCCGGACACCATCCTGATGGACCTGACCGATCCTCAGCTTCAGCAGGAACTCCTGAGCGCACAGTTGGGGCTGAAGGCCGCACAGGCCGACTACAAGAGCCTTCAGGCCACGCTCCAGAGCACCTTGATGGACAAGAAGACCGCTGCGGCCCAGGTGAACTCCGACTATACGCAGGACAAGCTGCAGGCCCAGACCGACAAGGCTCTCTACGATTTGGGCGTCATCTCCGGGCTGGCCTACAGCAAATCAAAGAACACCGCCGACCAGTTGACCGACCAGCACCAGCTCAGTCAGCAACAACTGGAAGTAAACCAGAAGGCAATCGAAATCCAACTGGCGTCGGCACAGACCAAGATCGACCAGGCCAGGGCTCTGCTCGACCTTTATCAAAAACAGTCGCAGGCGCTTGAGGTCAGGGCCGGAATCTCCGGCGTACTGGCGCCCCTTGCCACTCCAGTGCAGGTGGGCCAGCACGTCACCGCGGGAACGTCGGTGGCGGAGGTCATTCAGCAGGACAAGCTCAAGGCAGCTCTGCAGATCGCCGAGACCCAGGCCCGCGACATCCAGATCGGTCAACCGGCTTCGATCGATACCCACAACGGAATCATTCCCGGCCACGTGACCAGGATCGATCCCTCCGTCGTGAACGGAACTCGCACGGTGGACGTAACCCTGGATGGGCCGCTGCCTCAGGGCGCGGTGCCGCAGTTGAGCGTGGACGGGACCATCGACCTGGAGCGCATGACCGATGTGCTCTACGTCGGCCGCCCGGCTCTGGGCAACGAGAACTCGACCCTGAGCCTGTTCAAGATCGACGCCGATGGCAAGGGCGCGACCAGGGTGCCGGTGAAAGTGGGCCGCGCCTCGGTCAACAGCATCCAGGTGCTGGAAGGGTTGAAGGAAGGCGACACGGTGATTCTTTCCGATATGTCGCGCTGGGACAACGTGGACCGCATCCGGCTGGAATAGAGGCAGTTTTCAGTTGTCAGTTGTCAGAAACCACAGTGGCAACTGAAATCTGGGAACTGAGAACTGATCACTGACAACTGATCACTGACAACTGATCACTGACAACTGATATGGGGGATGGAATGGCATCGAACGACAAGCTGATTGAGATTGAAGGCCTGACCAAGGTTTTCTACACCGACGAAGTGGAAACACACGCGCTCTCCGGCATTCACCTGACCATTTCGCGGGGCGAATATGTGGCCATGAGCGGCCCGTCAGGCTGCGGCAAGTCGACGCTGCTGTCGATTCTGGGCCTCCTCGACACGCCCACCGGCGGCAAGTACCTGCTGAACAGTCAGCCGGTCGAAAACCTCAGCTTCGGCGACCGGTCGCGCATTCGCAACCAGGAGATCGGGTTCATCTTTCAGAGCTTCAATCTGATCGGCGATCTAACGGTTGAAGAGAACGTCGAGTTGCCGCTGACGTACCGCGCGGGTATGCCGTCGACGGAGCGCAAGAAGCGCGTGAAGGAAGCGCTGGAGCGCGTCAACATGGCGCACCGCATGAGGCACTATCCGGCGCAGCTTTCCGGCGGCCAGCAGCAGCGCGTGGCCGTGGCGCGGGCCCTGGCCGGCTCGCCATCGATCCTGCTGGCCGACGAGCCCACCGGCAACCTGGACTCGAAAAATGGCGAGGCGGTGATGCACCTGCTGGCCGATCTGCACCGCGAGGGCTCCACCATCTGCATGGTGACGCACGATCCGCGCTTTGCCAAGCACGCCCAGCGCGAAGTGCATCTATTCGACGGAAAAGTCGTCTCGGAGCAGGAACTGAAGAAGCTGGAAGAAGAAGTGGAGGCGTAATCGTGCTGCTCCAGGACATCCGCTACGCGTTGAGCCAGTTGCGCCGCGCGCCCGGCTTCACCGTCACAGCGGTCGTCACGCTGGCGCTGGGAATCGGCGCAAACAGCACCATCCTCAGTTGGATCAGTTCCACTCTTTTCGATCCCATACCCGGCGTCACCCAGACCGAAAACATGGTCACCATCCAGCGCGGAGATCGGAGTGACCATCCCAGCCCCCCCCTGTCTTACCCGGACTTCGCGGATCTGCGTGACCATGCCAAAAGCTTCTCCGGCATCGTCGGCTATCATGACGATTTCATGTCCATCACCGGAGCCGCCCAGCCGGAACGCATCTATGGGGCCCTCACCACAGCCGACTATTTTGAGGTTTTGGGCGTGCGGCCTGTCCTCGGCCGGTCCCTCGTCGATTCGCGGGCCAATGAACGCGCCGGCGTTGCGGAGGCTGTGCTCGGATACGGCCTGTGGCAGAATCGCTTCGCCGGCGATCCCACCATCGTCGGCAAGACCATCGAGATTAACCTTCATCCCTACACCATTACCGGTGTCGCGCCCAAGGGCTTTCAGGGATGCAAGTCCGGCCTGCGCACCGACATTTGGATTCCGCTCGGAATGGACCAGCAAGTCTGGGGTTGGAACCGCGTGGATTATCGCGGCACAGCCTGGCTCAACGTGCTCGGCGTGCTCCGTCCCGGAATCGATCGCCGCCAGGCCGACAATGAGCTGAACCTGCTCATGCAGCGCATCGTCGACCGCTACCCGGAAGACCATCAGGGCGCCAACCGCATGTCTACCGATCCGCTCTGGCGCTCACCCTTTGGCGCCAACGTCTATCTGGCGGGGACGCTGCCCATTCTGCTGGCGCTGGCCGCGGTGTTGCTGCTGCTGGCCTGCGCCAACGTTGCCAACCTGCTGCTGGTGCGTTCGGTGGCGCGGCGCCGTGAGTTCGCTATCCGCCTCTCCATGGGCGCAAGCCGCTGGCGGCTGGTGCGCCAACTCATGGTGGAGAACCTGCTCGTCGCTCTTGCCGGCGGAGGCCTCGCCCTCCTGTCCACCCTATGGACGGCTCGCACTTTATCCGCCTTCCTGCCTCCCATGACACTGCCGCTCAGCTTTCATGGGGGCCTCGACCGCCGCGTGCTGTTGGCCACCATCTTGGTCTCCGTCTTCACTGCACTGGCTTCCGGTGTTTTTCCCGCGCTGCGTGCCTCCAACCTCTCGCCCATGGCGGTCCTCAAGGACGAAGCGCTCAACACATCGGGCGGACTCCATAAATCGCGCCTGGCTTCGGGTCTCGTCATCGCGCAGATTGCTTTGTCGCTGCTGCTGCTGGTATGTGCCGGTTTGTTTGTGCGCAGTCTCGACAAAGCGCAGAAATCCGATCCCGGCTTCGATGCCACCCATGTGCTTCTCGCCACGTTTGACCTGGAACCCATGGGATACACCGCCCTCACCGGAACCGAGTTTGAACAGCAACTCCTTCGCCGCGTGAAACAGTTGCCGGGAGTCGAGTCCGCCACCTTGGCGGATTTCTCTCCGCTCAGCTTCACCATCCACTCCGAAGGAATTCTGCCCGAAGGCTATGTGCCGCGCCCCCACGAGAATGTGGAAGCGGATAGGGGATCCGTGGCGGCCAATTATCTGCAAACGCTGCGCACCCCTCTCATCTCCGGGCGCGATTTTACTGACCAGGATACGACTGCCACGCAACCGGTGGTCATCATCAACCAGGCGCTGGTCGATCGTTATTGGCCGGGACAAAACGCCATCGGCAAGCGCATTCAAGTCGGCCCACGATGGCGGACGGTGGTCGGAGTCGCCGCCAACGGGAAGTATCGCCGCCTGGTGTACGATCCCACTCCGCTCGTGCTGATGCCACTTGCCCAGCGCTATCAAAGCGAAGCTATTCTCCATGTCCGCGCAAAAGGCGACCCGCAGGCGCTCTCCGGCGCAGTGCAGCGAACCGTTCACAGCCTCAACGCCAATCTCCCTCTGTTCGACATCACCACGCTCCAGGCGAACTTCCAAATCGGCAACGTCTTTGAGCGCATCGCAGTCACCTTCGCGGGTGCATTCGGCTTGCTGGCCCTCATCCTGGCCGCCGTCGGCGTCTACGGCGTGGTGGCCTACACCACTAGGCAGCGCACCCACGAAATTGGCATCCGGATGGCGCTCGGCGCAGCCAAGGCAGATGTCTTCCGCCAGGTGCTCGCGCAAGGGTTGCGTCTCACGCTCGTCGGGCTCGCGGTTGGACTGGCCGTCTCTCTGTTTCTCACCCGCTTCTTGCGTGGCCTGCTTTTCGGTGTGGGAACTGCCGATTGGCTGACCTTTACCTGCGTCGCGTTGTCGCTTTGTCTTGTCGCGTTGGCCGCATGTTTCTTCCCGGCACGGCGCGCGGCCTCCATCGATCCCATGCAGGCATTGCGAACAGAGTAGGAGAGCCCACATGAACACACTGCTTCAGGACATTCGCTACGCCCTGCGCCAATTGCGCCGCGCCCCCGGTTATGCCTTCGCCGTCGTCCTCACACTTGCCCTCAGCGTGGGCGTGGCCACCGCTGTCTTTTGCGTCATCGACGCGGTGATTCTGCGCCCGCTTCCTTTTGCGAACCCGGGCAAGATTGTCTCGGTGCAGGCCACCGCCGGCGCCGGGTACAACCAGCCGTCCTCCTGGGCAAGCTATCTCGGCGTGCGCGCGCAGGTGCGCACCTTCGCTGCTTTTGCCGGCTACAGCGACTACAGAAAGATCACCGTCGACACGCCCGCCACTGGCCCCATGGCCGTCGATTGCGTGCGCTCCACCGATAATTTCTTCCAGGTGTTCGGCGTCCAGCCGCTGCTGGGGCGCACCTACCTGCCGGGCGAGCAGGAGGACGGAAAAAATGAGATCGCGGTGCTCAGCTACGACGCGTGGCAGCTCTATTTCAACGGCGACCGTTCCGTCCTCGGCAAACCGGTCAAGCTGGACGGCCGCGCCTTCACCGTTGTCGGCGTTATGCCCGCCGGGTTCCGCTATCCGCTCAACATGCACGGCGCCGTTTATATTCCGCGCGTGCTCGACCAGGGCTGGATGAGCAACCGCGGTGCGCATTGGCTGCGCACGGTAGGGCGCGTCAAGGACGGCGTGACGATCGATCAGGCGCAGGCCGATCTGGCGCACGTCTTCAACGATCTTGGCAAGGCCTATCCCAACACCGACGGTGGCCGCGTGGCAAAAGCCCTGCCGCTGGCCGAAAGCGTCGCGGGCAAGACCAAGGGCCCGCTTTGGTCTCTGCTGGGCGCGGTGCTGGCCGTTCTCGCCATCGGTTGCGTGAACATCGCCGGCCTGCTGCTGGCGCGCGGCGTTCAACGGGAGCGCGAAATGGCCATGCGCGTGGCCATCGGCGCAGGCAGGACTCGTCTGCTTGGCCAGATGCTCAACGAGGGTCTGCTGATGGCGCTGCTAGGCGCGGCCGGTGGCGTGCTGATTGCTTCGATTCTGCTGCAGCTTATGCGCGCCTTTCTCATGAAGGCCCTGGCCCGCGGCGCAGACATTCAGATGAACTGGACAGTACTGGCCGCAGCCATTGGAGTGGCCGTGGTCGCCAGCCTGGCCGCCTCGCTTTATCCCGCGCTGCGCCTCTCCGGCATCGATCCCAATCGCGCCCTTAAGGCCGGCGGCAGCGCCGGCACAGGCCGCAGCCAAGCGCGTATTCGCTCCGCCTTTGTGGTTACGCAGGTGGCCCTCACTCTTGTGCTGCTGGTTGTCTCCGGGCTGCTGATGCGCGTGGTCACGCGCTATTTCCATGCGGACCTGGGCTTCGATCCTGAGCATATCCTGGCGGTCAAAATCGGCCTCTCCCCGGCGCGATACCAGGGACGCAACATGGTCTTCGAGTTCTATCGCCCGCTGGAAGAACGCGTCGCCCACCTGCCGGGCGTCCAGGCGGCCGGCTTCATCAGCATATTGCCCATCGAAAGCTGGGGAGACAACAGCGACGTACACATTGCCGGGCAGCCGCCGTATCCGAAGAACAAGGAGATGCTGGCGGAAAGCCGCATGATCAGCCCCGGCTATCTCGACGTCATGGGCATTGCGCTGCACCGCGGACGCAGGCTCTCGCCGGCCCTCGACCCCTCGGATAACAAGGCCGGCACCGTTCTGGTGAACGATGCGTTCGTCAGCAAGTTCATTCCCGCCGGACTCGATCCTACCGCGCAGCGTTGCGACGACGGCCCCAAGCAAGAAGAGTGGACGCGCATTGTGGGCGTGACGGGCAACATCCGCCAGACCATCTACGAGCCACCCCTGGCGGAGCGCGATTGGCTGATGGACGAGATTCCGGCCAAGGATCAAGCCGACAATCTGGCAACCATGACGTTGCTGGTGCGCACCAAGGGCGATCCGAAACAGGCAATCTCCGCGGTGCGCTCCGTGGTCCACGATCTCGATCCCACCGTGCCGTTCGACGAGCCGCGGACGATGACCGAGGTGGTTGCCGAGACGCTGGTGTTTGAACGCATGGAGAGCTGGCTGTTCGGCATCTTTGCCGCGCTGGCTCTGGCTCTGGCGCTGGTTGGGCTCTATGGGCTGGTGAGCCACGAAGTGGAGCAGGCCAGCCGCGACATCGGCGTCCGCATGGCGCTGGGCGCGACTCGCCGCCGGATTCTCGATATGGTCCTGCGCCGCGTGGCGTGGATGCTGGGGGCGGGAACGATGGTGGGGCTCGTGCTGACCCTGATCGCGCGCCGGTTGATCGGCATGGTGATCTACTTCGACGCCGGGAAAGAGGCCGGCGGATTTATGCTGGTCGCCCTGCTGCTGATGGTTGCAGGGCTGATTGCGGCCCTGATTCCCGCCACTAGCGCCGCTTCCATCGAACCGATGAAGGCGCTCAGAAGCGAATAACCTCCAAGGAGCCAAGTTCCATGACCAACCTGTGGCAAGACATTCGCTATGCAATGCGCCAGTTGCGCAAGTCGCCGGGATTCACGCTGGCCTTCGGCATCGGCGCGACGGCCGCCATCTTTTCGATCGTGGAAGGCGTGCTGTTGCGGCCCCTGCCGTTTTCCGATCCCGCCCGGCTGGTGGTCCTGGGCGACAACATCGAGGGCGCCGACTTCGGCGGCGGAATGCCGTATGCGACCTCGACAGAAATCGCCCAATATACGCGCAACACCAGAAGCTTTTCGAGCGTCGGCGCCTATCGCCAGACCGGCTACGAACTCTCCGGCACGGGCGAGCCGACGCAGATCGGCGCATCGCGCCTGACCGCGAGCATTTTCCCCACGCTGGGCGTCTCGCCGCTGATGGGGCGCACATTCACGCAGCAGGAAGACGACGGCAGCCAGCAGGTCGCCGTCCTCAGCTACTCGATGTGGCGCAGCCGCTTCCACGGCGACCAGAACTTCCTGGGCAAGAAGATTCAGTTGGACCGCAAAACCTATGAAATTATCGGCGTCATGCCGCGCGATTTTGAGTTTCCCCTGGTCCCCGGCCAGTTGAATCGCAGCGAACTTTGGGTTCCCATGAGCCTCCGCGCTGGGGAATTGGCGGCCGGCGCGGCAAGCTGGAACTTCACCATGGTAGGCCGGCTGAAACCAGGGGTCACGCCGGCCCAGGCACAGCAGGATGTGGGCGGCGCGCAGCGGGAGATTGTGAGAAACTTCCCGGCGGCCATGGCCAGCGTTCGCCTCAACCCCTTTGTCCAGCAGCTTGGAGAAGCCACCCTGGTGCAGGCCCGGCCACTGGTCCGCACCCTGTTTCTGGCTGTTGCGGTGGTTCTGTTCATCGCCTGCGCGAATTTGGCAGGATTGCTACTGGTGCGCGTGATTCGCCGCCGCCGCGAAATCTCTGTACGGCTGGCGCTGGGGGCCAGCAGCGGCGCGGTTCTGCGCCAATCCCTGGTGGAGGCTCTGCTGCTGAGCGTAGGCGGAGGGCTGCTGGGACTGGCTCTTGCCGCAACCGCCCTGAGCGCTGGCATCCGCTTGCTGCCCGAGACACTGCCCCGCATCGGCTCCATCGGCATCGACTGGGAAGTGGTGGGTTTCGCACTGCTGCTGGCCGTTTTGACCGGCCTTTTGTGCGGGGCGATTCCCGCCTTTGCCGCCTCCCGCACCAGCGTCAACGATGCGCTGAAAGAAGGCGGCCGCA
>Ga0302320_10010040_pt1 | contig 20268 bp, 21 predicted proteins | sample Bog_T0_3_FD_202130 | JGI IMG/M metagenome (GOLD analysis project Ga0302320, IMG submission 202130) | Peat permafrost microbial communities from Stordalen Mire near Abisko, Sweden - Bog_T0_3 | ecosystem: Environmental > Terrestrial > Soil > Wetlands > Peat | place: Sweden: Abisko, Stordalen Mire...
CTCGGGGAGCTCAACGCCAACGCACCCGCGAGCTGCACGGGTCAAACATTTTCGGTGAGCAGCGGCGCCAGCATTTGGTGCGGTGTGGTTTCGTCCTTTCTGGTTCCAGAGATATCGGCTCCACAGGTGTCGCCTGACGGGACTCTGATTGCTGCACAAGTCGAGGCGGGGAATTCGAGTGTCAGCACCAACATCTTCAAGAATGGAGTCTTGGTGACCGCAGTACCAGCATGGGCGATAGGGTGGCTCGACAACGGGCGGCTCCTGGCGATCACGTATAGTTATACCGGCAGCGTCATCTATGACCCTCGCGGAAATGTTCTAGCCAAATCTCCAATTCCGGAGATTGGTGCATTCACCGTAGCAACGACCAACTCCATTTACTCGCCGCAGCTGAACGAGATTCTGTCGCTGACCACCGGCGCGCCGACTTGGGCAAGCGGAAACGCCCTCCTGCCCGAGGGTACCGATGGCGTGAGCGGTGGCGCCATCACCGGCTCACAAGTGATATTCACCTCCGGAGCCCTGGTGCTGGCACAGCCGTACTGAGCACCAGGCACCAAGCCGTGTGCGCGGTGCCGAGCCCCATCAAACCTCGTTCAGCCGACCTCTGATGTCGGCAGCGAGGCGTTGCTTGAGGTCACCGTGCAGCGCCTCGGAATAGGCGGGCGCCGAAGTCCAATCCAGCGCCCACGGCTGTACGCTGCGCGTAGCCGCCGGTTCTGACGCATGGCGCGGGAAAATATGCGCGTGCAGCGCCGGCTCGACATTGCCGAACAGGGCGTAATTGATACGCGTGGCCACGGTGACGGTCATCAGGGCATCGCCCACCAGCGCCATGTCGGACAAGAATTGCCCACGCAAACCGGCCCGCAATGCGTTCAAATGCGGCACCACCGGATCCGGCAGTAGTAGGCAGTACCCCGTCAACACTTGGCACTCGCCCATGATCACCCACCCCGAGCGCAGTCTCAGCACAGCGGCCGGATAATCCGCCGCACGACAACGCTCGACCAGGGCGTGAATGAGCGTAGGCGATGTCATGGCCCGAGCGCCTTCGCCACCGTCACCGCATCCACCGGCGCCGCCGAATTCCCAAAGTGCGAGCGCAAATAAGTGAACAGCGAAGCGGCATCCGCGGGTTTCAGCCAGCCAAATTGCAACATTTGCGTGGGATACCGGCCCACCGGCATTGCCGGCGGTCTCTGCCCCCGGATCACCCATCGCGCCAACTCCGCCGGATCTCCGAGCACCACGGGCGATGCCGCCAAGCTCGGATACACTCCCGGGATTCCCATGCCCCCCAGTTGATGGCAGGCCACGCAGTTGCCGTTGAAAATGCGCTCACCTGCCGTGGCAGCCTCAGCGCTCGGCGCCTGCGCGCCCGGGTCCGCTGCGGGTGCGTTCGATGTTTTCGCAGAGCAGCCAGCCATAGCCCACGCCAAAAGCAGCATCGCAAGTACGTTTCGCGTCATCATGTGTTAAATCGTATCAAATGCTTGAGGAGCGCAGCTCAACCATATGCATGTACCTTCTTCAGAGCCTCGCCCGTCAGTCTTTTACGACTATAAAATTCACGCGTATCGCCGCCCCGAGAAAATGAACCAGAAACAGCCGGCGAATCCAGTGGTGATCGTCGGCGCGGGTCCGATCGGCTTGGCCACGGCGATTGATTTGGCCCGATTTGGCGTGTCCTGCGTGATTCTGGAGGAGGATTTGCAAGTCTCGGAGGGGAGCCGCGCGATCGTACTGACCCGACGTTCGGTGGAAATTCTCCAGCAACTAGGAGTCGAAACTCCGTTTCTCGACAAAGGCCTGCCCTGGTCGCAGGGCCGCTCGTTCTTTCGCGGTCGGCAGGTCTACACGATGGTGATGCCGCATGATGCCGACGATCGGTACTTGCCCGGCCTCAATATTCAACAGCAATACATCGAGGAATACCTGATCGCGCACTGCGATCCGACCTCTCTGATCGAGATCCGCTGGGGACAGCGAGTGGTGGGTATATCGCAAAACGACACAGGGGCAACTCTCACCGTGGATACCCCCGAGGGCGAATATACGTTGATCTGCGACTGGGTGGTGGCGGCGGATGGGGGACGTTCCACGGTTCGCAGGCTGATGCAGCTTCGCATGGAAGGACGCGCATACGCCGGTCATTTTGTCATCGCCGACATCAAGGCTAAAATCAATCTTCCCACCGAGCGGCTGTGCTATTTCGATCCTGCCTGGAACCCCGGCAACAATGTCCTGGTGCATCGCCAGCCGGACGGCATTTGGCGCATTGATTTTCGCTTGCCGGATGGCGAGTCGAAAGAGCGGGCCCTCGAGCCTGAGCTCCTGCACCGGCGGATCGATGCCGTGTTGAGTATGATCGGCCATCCGGTCGAGTGGCAACTCGATTGGGCCACAGTCTATTCCGCGAATACGCTTACCTTGGGCAGTTACAACCATGGCCACATTTTGCTGACCGGCGACGCTGCGCACTTGCTGCCCATCTTCGGCGTTCGCGGTGTCAATACGGGCTTGCAGGACTGCAACAATATGGCCTGGAAACTGGCGTTCGTGGTCAATGGATGGGCGAACCCGGTCATCCTCGACAGCTACTCGCAGGAACGAGTGCAAGCGGCCCGCGAAATCTGTGAGGAGGGGGGCAAAAGCACTCGCTTCATGACCCCGCCCACACGCGGTTCGCGTTTGCTGCGCGACGTTGTGCTGTCGTTCTCGCTGTCGGAGAATTTCCTAAAGGATCTGATGCACTGGCGTACCTCACGCCCGCACGACTATTGGAACTCGCCCCTCAACAGTTATCCCGAAGCCGACCGAGAGTTTCACCACGGTATCGCCTGCGGGCAGCCGATGCGCAACGTCAAACTGAGCGCCAATGAATTCCTGCTTGACCGGATCGGATCCAGAGCCGGTTTTCATCTGATGATCTTTGTCGACGAGCATGGACTTACAGGCGATTTGCAGGAAATCCTTGCCGCCGCAACGAATCAGCCGTACCCCATACACCCGTTGATCGTCCGTCCGGATGATGAGCCGGCGCTTGACGCCGGAGCCGGCACAGTCGCCGACGTTGAGCATCGCATTTCGCTCAAATACGACGCAGCAGCGGGTACCGTTTACTTGATTCGACCCGATTTACACGTGTGCGCGCGATGGCGCCGAGCTACCGCCGAGCAGGTGCTATACGCGCTTCACTGCGCGTTGGGTTTCAGCGCCGTAGTGGAGAGGTCATGATCGAACGCAGAATGGGCATCGCCGAGATCGAGCGAGTGTACGATCTCATTGCGGAAGGGGTTGACCGGGCGACCCCGGACAAATCAGAGTTGTTTCTGGCCAAGCTGTCGCTCGCCTTGGCAAATCTCGTCGGTGACAGCGAAGCAGTGGCGAACGCCGTACTCGCCGCCGGGCGCGATTTGTGACCCGCGGCGACTAGCCCTTCCAAGTCCGAAACGCGCCCGTATCCAAGTGCACGAAGTCCGACGCGCGGTAGTAGCCGACGCCGCCGCGTTTCATGTCCACGGCGTGTGCGGCAAGGCTCACGCAATCCACGCCCTTTATGCGTACGTCGATGGCGCGCCCTTCCATGTGCAGGCTATGTTGGGCGACTCCCTTGCTGTGTTCGCGCAGACTCGCATTGGTCTGTGGGGATCGGTAGCCGGAGATCACACTGAACACCGGATCGACGCCCAGCGTGTGCGCGACCTCCACGAGATAGTCCATGAGAGGCGGATCCATCGGGTGACGCTCGCCATTGCGAAAATCTCTCAGCAACACTTCGATGGCAGACATCGCCTCCGGCACGTAGTCCCCGTGGCGGAAATACTCGATCTCAAGATGCTCATCGGTATGTAGATTGAGCAGGGAAATGCGCCTGTTTGCCGCCGTATCCCGAGCGCCGGCTTGTCCGCCCGCTGCTTCATGGCTTCGCGCCGTACCCACCCGCAAACCCGCCGCCGACATTCCGGCCAACGCACCGGCCGCCCGAAGCACGCGACGACGGCTCCAAGTCATGGCGCGGCCCCGTCGGTCAACAACCGGCCGCCATCGAGGGCCAACACCGTGGCGCGCGGAAAGAAATTGAATTCCGACGCCGATGCCCAAGTGTAGGCGCCCATCTCGCGGCCGACCACCAGATCGCCGACGTCGAGCTTGGGTAATTCCAGATTCTCCTGAATGACATCGATGCTGTCGCAGGTGGGACCGGCAAGCACGGAGGGATACGTGGCGCCGGGAGGCACCAATGCCTCCACGGGATAGGCCGAATGGTCGTACACCTGCCCGCTGTAACTGCCATACAAGCCATCGTCCAAGTAGTACCACCATCGGCCGGCGCGCAGCGCACGGCCCATGACTGAAGTCACGGATATCGCCACGGGCGCAGAGATAAAGCGGCCGGGCTCCGCGATGACGCGCAGCGTGGGCGACAGTTCGCACAGTGCAGCGCTAATCGGTGCACAGAATTCTTCGATGGGCATGCAGCGCTGCAAATAATCGACGGGAAAGCCGCCGCCGATGTCCAGAATACTGGGAGCGTGGCCCATCTGCTCGGCGATGCGCATCAGTTCGGCGCATCGGGCGATGGCCTCGACGAACATCGCGGGGCCGGCCGCCTGCGATCCTACATGAAACGACAAGCCGTCTATTTTGATGCGCAATTCCGCCGCCAGCTTGAACAGCTCAGGCACCGCCTGCGGTTCACAGCCGAATTTTCGCGACAAATCACAGCGCGCCTCGGGGCTGCTGAACGACACTCGAATCAGCAGGGACGACCGGTTGCGATACTTGACGAACTTGCGCAGCTCGTCGGGATTGTCGATGACGAATCGGCCTACGCCGTAGGCCAATGCCGTACGAATATCGCTATCGCGCTTGATGGGATGCGTGTGAATACAGCGCTCGGGCGGCACATTCAAGCGCCGCACCAATTCCACTTCGCCGTTGGTGGCCAAATCGAAGAATGCGCCTTCCGCATGCAACGTATTGATGACGGATGCATGCGGCAGCGGCTTGAGAGCATAGTGAAGATCGATACCGGGCAGCGCCGCCGCCAGGCGCCGATACTGCCGGCGCACTCGCTCGGCATCGATCACGAACAGGGGAGTTCCATAGCGCGCCGCCAAGTGCTCGATGGCCTCGTGTGAAAATGGATCCAGCGCCGGATCCAGTTCCAACGCCTCCCCGGCAGGCGAACGTAGCTTAAGCACGGATTCGCGCACTAGCTCACACTCAACTCGAGAGAGTCATCCACCAACCCGCTGGCGCGCTGCAATCGGTCGAGAATTGCGGCCCAACGCTCATCCTGGGGAAGGCTCTGAACGAAAATCTTGGTACAGCCGGCGCGATCCAGGGTGCGCAGGTGGTTGTAGAGATTGTGCGCATAAATATCCGGCCGCTTGCCCGCATTGATCCAAGTCATGTGGCGCTGGGTCTGCAGCGGCGGCCGCATGGCGAGCACGGCCACCTTCTCCTCGCGGCCGGTGATCTCACTGGCCCGCACCTCCAAGTCGTCCGACACGACGATTTCGAGGGGCGTGGACGGCGCGTAGTGCAGAGCGCGGTCGCCCGGAGCGCGGGGAGCGGTTCCGCCAATGGCTAGATTGCCGACCACCTGCTCGAGCTGGGAACGGGTGATGAAGCCGGGGCGCAACAAGCGTGCTTCATTGCCGAGGCACGAGACGATGGTCGATTCCAGCCCGATCGGCGAATCCCCGCCGTCCAGGATGACATTGACCGCATCGCCCAGCTCGTCGCGCACATGTTCCGGCTTGGTCGGACTCAAGCGCCCGTAGCGATTCGCGGAGGGCGCGGCAATGCCGCCGCCGAAGGCATTCAACAACTGCTGCGCCATGGGATGAGAAGGCACCCGGATGCCGATGCTGTCCTGACCGCCGGTCACGATGTCGTTGACATTGTCCGCCTTGGGCAGGATGAGAGTGAGAGGACCCGGCCAGAATTTGGCGGCCAGTCGTTCCGCGACGGGCGGCACCGAGGAGACCCAGCGGTGCAAATACCGCGGGTCGTCCAAATGCACGATCACCGGATGATCGGGCGGACGTCCTTTGACCTCGAAAATCTTGCGCACGGCGGCCGGATTGGAGGCGTTCGCGCCGAGTCCATACACGGTCTCGGTAGGGAATACCACCAGTTCGCCGGCGCGCAGGGCTTCGACGGCTTCTTCGATTTCAGTCTGTGTCGCTCTTACCACGGACGCATGATATCAAGACTGCGTTACCAGCAAAGGACGCTTACGCTTCGGAATGCCCGATCTGTGCCCCAATGCCGCTTTTCCCTGAACAGATATGACTTTGCTTTACTTCACAGAGGAGTCAACTGTCGGCGGAAGGATACATTGCATGAATATCAAGTCGAGCCAGCGCCCGAACTTGAATGCCACTTCATGGAAATGACCCACGCGGGTGAATCCAAGACTGCTGTGCAGGCCGATCGATACGGCGTTGTCTGCGTCAATTCCGGCAATCATGACGTGCTTACCCATCTCGGTGGCTCGGGCCCGCAGCGCAGTCACCAGCGCCCGCCCTACTCCCTGCCCGCGACAGTCGGCGCGCACGTGGACGCTATGCTCCACGGAGTGCCGATAGCCCGGCCATGCCCGAAACTCGCCGAAACTGCCGAACCCGGTAATCCCCGACGAGTCGCGCGCCACGATCATGGGAAAGCCACGCTCCCGCTTGGCGTCCAACCAAGTTTCGCCTCTAGCCGCCGTGAATTCCTCACTCGAGAAAACCGCGGTTGAATTGCGGATGACTTCGTTGTAGATCGCCAGAATCTGCGCCAGATCCTGCAAAGACGCGTCCTCGATCACGGGTTACGGCCTCCTGACACTGGCTACGACCTGCCGATACTGGCTACAAACTCCTACTCCAGATACGCCGGAAACTTAGGCAGCGCCTGGAAATCCTGCGGATCGTGCTGTATCACCACGCGTGCCTTGGTGTTCTTCGCGATTTTCTCGATGCGATCGATCGACGCCAAGGTATCGGCGCGATCCACGTTGAGCACCGGCACGCGCGCGAACTCTCGATTCGCCCGCGAATGGTAGAGGTCTCCCGACAGAATGACAGTGCCGGTCTTCGGCAATTGCAGTTCCAGCACTTGGTGTCCCGGCGTATGGCCGGGTGCTTTGAGTATGCGCACCGTCCCATCGCCGAACACATCGTAGTCGCCGTCGATCATCTGAGTCTTCGCCGTCTTGTAGCCGCTGAATGTGTCCGCAACCTCGCCTGAGGGCGGCGTGGGCGAGAGCGCGGCGGCCAGCTCCGCTTTGTTGATGATCCAAACCGAGTCGGGGAACTCGTTGGCATTACCGGTATGGTCGAAGTGAAAGTGGGAGAACGCCATGAAGTTCACGTCCTTCGGCGTCAAGGACAGGGAATGCAGCTGCTCGATCAGCGTGACCGGGACATTCACGTGTATGCCCGGCATCACATCGACGCCGCCCTTGGTGGCGGCAAAGTTGTCGCCGAGCCCCGTATCCCACAACAGCCAACCCTTGGGATGATGAATGAGGAAACACGGATCGGCGACCTCTCCCGGCTTGCCATCGTATTCACCGGTATCGGAGAACATGCCCATGTCCTTGAACGTGGCATGCCCGCAATCGAGCGCATACAGTCGAACGTCCGTGGCCGCCCTGCCCGGCGCGGGCGCGAGCCAGGCAGCCGTCAGAAGGAGCGCCATCGCCGCCGAGGGAATCGATCTCGAATTCATCGCGCTCACCAGTCTCTCCTGCCTATCGGTCGGTTTCATCGATTGAATCATTTTAAACTAAAGTCCATCGCCAGCGGACCTATCGTCAAGTCCGGTGAGGCGGTAGCGACGCATTTTCTCGAGGGTCCCGCAGATTTCCATCGCGCACCACCGGCGTTGGCCGCCCTTGCTGTCGTCGTAGAACAGCCAGCCGCAGGAATCCGGCGATGCGCAACGCTTCAAGCGCCATGGCTGAGCCGTCTTCAGCACGTCGAGGGTGGACAGCGCAATACGTTTGAGCGGCCGTCGAGCGTCGACAACCGTCGATGACCATGAGACGCCCTCGGGCGCGGCGGGATCGAGCGCAAGATCCGCCCAAGCTTGGTGCAGCCAGCGATCGCATTCACGAAGTGTGATCGAAGGCACGTCGGTGCCGTCGATCTTAGCGCTCAGCAACCCATGCAAATGCTGACGAAATGTCCGCACGTCGCCCATGACGCCCGCAGTCACGGTGATGCGATCAGCCTCTTGCGGGGTAAGCAGATGCGCGCGCAGGCACCACTCCTGATACAGCGTCGGCGTTGCAATGTAGTCCAGAGGCACGTCGGCGAACCGATCATGGATGGTATTGACGAAGTCCAGGCAACGCCGGCCACCGTCGAAACGGACTCGTTCAATCGAGAAGTCGGCTGATATCGTCCGTGGCACTCGCACCCCTAAGAATTGACTATACCACTAATATAAGTTTTACTGGTATACCAATCAACTCGGGAGTAGGCCCATGAGCATTCTTCGAGAATGGCGCGCCGAAATACGCCGCGCGACCAGCGCCGCCTATGTGAAGTACGTGCAGGACACCGGGATCGTGGAATACCGCAGGACTCCCGGGAATCTCGGCGCCGTGGTCGCAGTGCGCGACATTGACGATTCACGCAGTGAAATCGTCACCTTGAGTTGGTGGACCTCGATGGACGCAGTTCAGGCGTTTGCGGGAGACCCGCCGGACCGCGCGCGATACTTTCCCGACGACGACCAGTACTTGCTCACGCGACCCGATCATGTGCGGCACTATCGGTCCTCCGACATCGGGTAAAGCAATATAGCGTCGAGTGACGGTCTGTCATAGCATTGGAGAATGCGCGGAGCCGACCACACTCACGATCACGATCACGAGCACGAGCACGATCACGAGCATGGTCATGGTCATGTGGGCAGCACGCTCAGTCCGCTGGAGTTGCGCGTTCGCGCCCTTGAAACGGTGCTGACTCAGAAGGGCTATATCGACCCCGCGGCACTCGATGTGCTGATCGACACCTACCAGACCCAGATCGGGCCGCGCAATGGCGCGCAAGTCGTGGCGCGCGCGTGGAGCGACGTCGAATTTCGTCGCTGGCTTCTCGAAGACGCCACGGCGGCCATCGCATCCTTAGGTTTTTCGGGACGGCAGGGCGAACACATGGTCGCGGTCGAAAACACCCCGCAACTGCACAATATGGTGGTGTGCACTCTGTGCAGCTGCTACCCGTTGCCGATACTCGGATTACCACCGATCTGGTACAAGAGCGCGCCCTATCGCGCACGAGCGGTCAGGGATCCGCGCGGCGTACTCAAGGACTTCGGCGTCGAACTTCCCGATTCCACACGAATTCGCGTGTGGGATTCTACCGCCGAAGTGCGCTATCTGGTGCTGCCGCAGCGCCCGGCCGGATCCGAGCACCTCAGCGCGCGCCAGCTCGCGGAACTCGTAACCCGCGATTCCATGATAGGGACCGGCGTTGCTTTGCGTCCGGGGAGCGCTGGGGCCACACGGGCGTCGCCATGAACTATTATTCAAACGCCGACCTCGGCGGCCAAGAAGGGCATGGCCCTGTCCGCCAGGAGCAAGACGAACCATTGTTTCACGCGCCCTGGGAGTCTCGCGTTCTCGCGCTCTGCGTGGCCATGGGCGCGACCGGCCTGTGGAATATCGACACCAGCCGCGCCGCGCGCGAGACGCTGCCCGACTATCGGAAACTCAGCTACTACCAGATCTGGCTGGCGGCACTGGAAAAGCTCCTGGTCCAGAGCGGCGCAGTGCAGGCGGAGGAGATCACTCAAGGCCGCTCAGTACACGCCGCACTGCCCACCCGCGGCGTATTGCACGCACAAGAGGTCGCGGCGGTGCTGGCGCGAGGCACACCCACGGCCCGGCAATCCAACAGTCCCGCGCGCTATGCTCGAGGGCAGTGGGTGCATACCCGCGCCGAGGTGCCTCAGCATCACACCCGCCTGCCGGGCTATGCGCGCGGCAAGCGAGGTGTCATCGAGCGGGTGCATGGCCCCCATGTCTTCGCCGATGCGCATGCCCGAGGTCTGGGCGAACAGGCGCAATGGCTGTACACCGTGGCCTTCGATGAACAGGAGCTCTGGGGCGGGAATAGATCGGCTCAGCAGTCCCGGGTCTCGGTGGACGTTTGGGAGTCTTACCTGGAGCCGGCATGATCGAACCCTCGCTGTTCGGACTTCCCGGCCTTCCTCACGAGGGAGAGCACCCCGTGTTTGCGGAACTTTGGCAAGCCAAGGCCTTCGCCATGGTGCTTCAGCTGCACGAACGCGGCTTGTTTACCTGGACTGAATGGGCCGATTCACTTGCGCAAGAAATTCGCGCCGCGTCAGCCGTCGGCGATCCCGATCTAGGCGATACCTATTATCAACACTGGCTGCGGGCACTCGAGGCCATGATTGCGCGCAAGGGCGCGGCTTCCATCGACGAACTCACCCGCTGTCAGCACGCGTGGGCCGACGCGGCAGAACGCACGTCGCACGGCTCTCCCATAGAGCTATCGTAGCCGTAGGCAGTTCGCTGCAAGGCGAATTAAGACAGCCGGGCTAGGTTCGGGTTGAGAGAAAATCCAGCGCATTGATGAAATCGACACGATCGGCGGAAAGGTCTGCCACAACCGCACCAAGCTCTTTCTTTGCAATCGCACTCAATTGCGGTGTGACGACGATATATTTTTTTCATCCACTTCCACGACAGGCGTCGGCTTATTTCGGTCAACCAGAGTTCACGCGCTTGCTGTCGAAGCTTCAGTTCAAGCGCGTCCTCGAGAATATTCGATAGGTTAATGTTGCCGGTCCGTGCTAGTTCCAGCAACTCACGGTTGATCGACAGATTGACCGCCTTTTTTTGCGATCGCGGGAGAACTCCGCCCACGATGCTTCGGGTCAATTTATGCGGGCGATTTATGCGCATGCGCATGCGCATGTTGGGTCAAGGCGCGATCGGCGCCCCCGTGCTCTCCGGCGGATCCAGCGCCGTGCGCACCCAGCTCCCATCCTGCTGGCGCACGAGCTCATAGGCCGGCCAAAAATGCTTGTCGAGTTTCAGGGTGATGACGTCTGTCTGGCCGTTCCAGCTTACCGTGGTCAGACGCAGCGAGGCTCGGTCGGACTTGCCGCTGACCGCCTTGATGAAGGCATCGAGATCGGCCGTGGGCTGACCGTCGACCTCGGTGATGCGCCGCCCCGCATATAAGCCGTAATGTGTCGCCGGCGAGCCGTAGAAGAAAAACGAGACGAACACACCATACGGCGCTATACCACGCTGCGCCGCCATGGCACGGTGGGGTGCTTGAAGCGTGGCGCCCGCCCAGATCAATACGCGATCGACATCGCGGCCGTTGAGCGCCACGGTTTTCATTTGTAGCGTCTTCTCGGCGCCGTCGCGCCAGACGCTCACTTTGACCTCCGGGCTTTGCACCGCGCGCTCGACCTCACGGAATCGGTTCACCACCTTGCCGTCGATGGCGAGTACCAAGTCGCCGGGCTCGAGCAGCGCAGCGGCGGGCGAGCCGGCCACCAGTCTATCGACGCCGAGTACCTGGCGCCGCTGCGGGTTGTGCTCCTCGAAACGCTTCACCCACTCATCCGGCAACCCCAACTCGCGGGCGCCGGCCAGTGACTGCACGTTGAATTCGGCTTCGAAGGAATACAGCGGCTTGCCATCGGCCACCACGCCGATCATCTCGGACACCAGATCCGCCGGGATACCGCGGTTGACTTGTTCGAGTTCGCGCTGCGACTCGAAAGCGAAGCTCGACCATAGCGCGAGCACATTGCCCTTTTCATCGGTCAGCACGCCATCGTAGTCGCCCGGGGGATTGATGAGGCTCACCGCCTCCAGATTGCTGTCTCGGAAGCGCAAGGTGCGCGACAGCGGAAACGCCACCGCGTCGACGCTGGAAACTTGTGTTTTCTGCGACAGGATTTTGGAATCCCCCCGCTGCCCCACCACCCACACATCGTCGCCGGCGCTCAAGGTCTTGGTGAGCAAGGTGGCGGCGCGCACCGGTGTGGAGCCGATGGACTTCGGATCGTAAGACACCATTGCCAGATTATGCAGAGGATGGATGAACACGACCTTGCCCGGCACTTCCACGGTGCCGGCGAATGTGATTCGTACATCGCCCATGGCCAGCGGCACCGTGTTGCGATCGATCGCCACCAGGCCGCGCGCGGCGTCCACGATGACTCCCGTGCCATGGTAATTCTTCTCGGTGACGCCGGACACGGAATACGGCATGTCGAAGGTCACCATCACCAGCGACGGCGCGAGAGCATCGATGCGCGGATCGCCTGTCTTCGCGAACTGAGTAGAGGCGGGCTTGGCACTCGTGGCTGGCGGCCCGGCGCTGATCCCTGAGCAAGGCCAGGTTCCCAGGGCGTCGTCGCGCTTGCACTTGCGCGCCGGGAACCAGCGCCGGTCCATACGAATGACTTTCAACTGCTCCGCACGGGGATCTTCCAGAGTCACGTAGCGAACCGGGGCTTTGGCGCCGTCCGAGAGTTCGGCCAGTGCAGCCTCGAAGTCCTTGAGATCATCGACCTTCTTGCCGTTGAACGAGCTGATCAAGGCCGCGCGAGGAATGCCGGCGCTGCCGAAAACATAGCCGGGGTTCGCCACGTACACCCCTTTGATGGGCACGTTGAAATGCCGCGCCTGTTGATAGGACAGCGTATGCACCACCGCTTCGCCGAATTCGATGTACTCGTCGGCCGTGATCGCGCCCAAGGACTGCACATTGAGCGCATGCCGGACACTCTCGCGGCCGCGCTGCACTTCCACATCGACCTGCTTGCCGACATGGCTGTCGAGCACATCCTCGAGAGCGAAGAACTCGGGCATCGGTTTACCGTCGATGGCCACGAGAATATCACCCGGCATCAATTTTCCATCGGCGCCCGACCCCGGCTGCACATCCGCGACCACCAGCATGCCGGTCAATTTCGGATAGGCACTGCGTATCCGTGCTTCGGTGTCGGGATTAAGGCCTAGGCGCCTGAGTTCATCGTAGGGCGTATATTTGAACACCGTTTCCAGCGTGCCTCGCGGCACCGCTTTGCCCGCGTCGATGAACTTCAATGCCCGCGTCACCGCCGTCAGCGGCAGATAGAAGCTCGAGGCGGCGCCCGTGGCCCCGCCCGCGTTCAGTGCCACGACCCGGCCTTCGATATCGATCACCGGCGAGCCGGAAGATCCCCCCGAGGTACTCGAGGCGGCCTGGTAGTAAAACGTATTGAAATCGTTGTACTTGCCATAGCCGTATTCCGGCGCCTCGCGATCCAAGCGCGCCAGCGTGCCCGCGAGAATCGACAGCTGCTCGCCGGCGTCATTGCCGACCACGCGTATTTCGCGGCCGATGACCGCACCCGCCGGATACAGAGGCAACTCGGCGGGTTGAATGAATTTGAGTTTCGCCGGATCGTAGCGATAGATGCCGAAGTCGTGGATGGGATCGCGATAAACGGGGTAGAGCTGTACTTCCTCGCGATTGAGGAAAATGGCCTGCGCGGTCACGGGCCCGGGCGTCACCACATGCCGATTGGTCAGGATGAGTCCGCGTTTGGCGTCGATGACGAAGCCCGTCGCCTGCGCCGTGGTGTTCCACTCAGTGTCGAAGGCACGCGTGCTGTCGATTTGAATGGTGACTACTCCGCTCGCGATGCGCTCGAGCGTCTGAGCCCAGTTGGCCGGCGAACTCGGGATGCCGGGGGCCGCGACGGGCGCCGCGACGGGAGCGGGAGCGGGAGCGGTGGCAGCGAACACGCGGGTGAAGGACAACAGAAATGCAGACAAGAACAGCGAAATACGCGACATGCCGATCCTAGGGTTAAATTGTGTTCAATGCCCGGGGTCGGACAAGATCAGGAGCCATACGGTTCCTAACAAGGCAAAACTCAGCATCACCGCGGCCGATCCCATGTCCTTGGCCATGCCGGCCAGGGGATGGCGTTCGGTACCGGACCGATCCACCACCGCTTCCACCGCACTATTGAGAATTTCCACCACCAAAATCAACAACATCGGGCTTACGAGCAGCGCGCGCTCCACGCCCGATCGGCCCAGGTACAGCCCCAGGGGAATGACCAACATCGATAGCGCCAGCTCCTGACGAAAGGCCGCCTCCTCCCGCCAGGCGTGCCGAAATCCTTGGAAAGAGTACCCGAATGCCCGCAGCAGCCGCGTAATTCCGGTCGGTTTGTGTCTATCGCTCATTCAAGCGGTGGGCTTCCAGGCTAAATCCAACTGTTTCGCTGCGCGCACGTCATCCAGGCGCCGCACCGGCATTGTATGCGGAGCCGAGCAGAGTTTCTCGGGCTCAGTTTCCATTTCCCGGCGGATGGCGATCATCGCTTCGCAAAAACGGTCGAGGTCTTCCTTGGCTTCGGTTTCCGTGGGCTCGATCAGCAGGCACTCGGGCACCAACAGCGGGAAATAGGTGGTTGGCGCGTGAAAACCATAGTCCAGCAAGCGCTTTGCCACGTCCATGGCCGTGATCTGGTAGAGCCGGTTTTCGCGTTTCAGAGTAATGATGAACTCATGGCTGGCGCGCCGCGACGGGTAGGCCGCCTCGAACCCCGCCGCTTGCAGCCGCTTCAGCAGGTAATTCGCATTCAGTGCGGCGAACTGCGCGACACGCACCATGCCTTCACGGCCCAACAGCCGCATATAGATATAGGCACGCAAATTCACGCCGGCATTGCCCATGAATCCCGACAGCCGACCGATGGACTGCGGCAGGTCGCGCTCGGTCAGCCAGCGAAATCGCGCGCCATCCTTGCCGACGACGGGGATGGGCAGGAACGGCCGCAATCGGGCGCCGACTCCCACCGCCCCGGAACCCGGACCGCCGCCGCCGTGCGGCGTCGAAAACGTCTTGTGCAGATTCATGTGGATGACGTCGAACCCCATGTCGCCGGGCCGAACCTTGCCGAGAATGGCATTCAAATTGGCGCCGTCGTAGTACAGAAGTCCGCCCGCTTCGTGCACGATGCGCGCGACCTCGGTAATTTTCCTTTCGAACACGCCGAGAGTGGACGGATTCGTCAGCATGATGGCCGCGGTCGCGGGACCCACCGCGGCTTTCAGGGCGTCGATATCGATGTCGCCGTTCGCATCGCAGGGAATCTCCCTCACGGTGCAGCCGCACATGGCCGCCGTGGCGGGATTGGTCCCATGCGCCGCTTGCGGCACGATGATCTCGGTGCGTGCCGCATCGTTCCGCGCACGATGATAGGCGCGGATCATGGCGACGCCGGCGAACTCGCCCTGCGCACCGGCCATGGGCGTGAGGCTGACGCTCTGCATGCCGGTGATTTCCTGCAGCATTTCTTGCAACTCATACATACAGGCCAGAAACCCTTGAGGCTCGGGACCCAGCGGATGTCTGCCCAGAAATTCCGGCAGCATGGCGAAGCTGTTGCACGCCTTCGGGTTGTATTTCATGGTGCAGGAACCGAGCGGATAGAAATGCGTGTCAATCGAGAAATTCATCTGCGATAGACGCGTGAAATGGCGCACCACCTGCAATTCCGACACCTCGGGCAGCGTGGGCGCCTTGGCTCGGCGCAAGTGCGCGGGTACTTGAGCAGAGCCCGCCGCTCGCGGCGGGAACTGAGTGCCCGCACCGCGCCCCGGTCTGCTCAATTCGAATATCAGCGGCTCTCGGGCTTGCAAATCGGCCATATCACCCTCCCAATCCCTTGCGTAATCAAGCGGCGGCGCGTGAAGCTTGCAGAATATCGGCGAGAGCGCCCGCATACGCCTCGATATCGACGTCCAACTTGGTTTCGCTCGCGCACACCAAGAGCGCGTGTCCCAGTTCCGGATAGCGCTCGGCGAGATCCAGTCCGCCGACGATTCCACGGCGCGCCAGTGCCGCGAGCACCGGAGCCACGGGCCGGTCCAACAGCAACACGGCCTCATGAAAACGGGCAGCGGTGAACGCCGGCCGGACTCCCGCGATCCTGCTGAGTGCGGCCACCAGATCAGCGGTGCGCTGCAGACTGGCCGCCGCCACGCGTTCGAGTCCTGCGGCGCCCAACAGCGACATGTAAATGGTCGCCGCCGTCACCAGCAGTCCCTGGTTGGTGCATATGTTCGAGGTCGCCTTGCTGCGCCTGATGTGTTGCTCGCGCGCCTGCAGGGTCAAACTGAATCCCGGACGACCCTCTACATCCACGGTGCGGCCGACGATACGTCCCGGCATCTGGCGCACGTATTGCATGCGCGTCGCCATGAATCCGAAGTACGGTCCGCCCGACGCCAGAGGCACGCCCAGCGGCTGCCCTTCTCCGCAAACGATGTCGGCCCCCTGATGGCCGCCGGTGGCACTGCCCCATTGTCCCGGCGGCTTGAGCAGCGCCAACGAGGTAGGGTTCACGACCGCAATCACCAGTATCTTATTTTGATGTGCCCAGTCGGTCAGTTCATCGACCTCTTCCAGGCTACCGAAGAAATTCGGCTGCTGGATCACCAAGGCGGTGACCTCCTGGCCGCTGAAGGGTTGCACGGACTCGAGCAGCGTTCGCCCCGCCGCTCGGTCGAAATCCACCGTCTCGAACACGATGTCCTGATTGCCGGCGATGGCCCGCGCCACCTGCGCATACGTGGGGTTCACCGCGCGCGGCAGAAGAATCCGCCGCGAGCTCACGGCTCGGTTGGCGCGCACCGCCATGAGACAGGCTTCGGCCAGGGCAGAGGCGCCGTCGTACAAGGAGGCATTGGATACCTCCATGCTCGTCAGGGCGCACATCATGGATTGATATTCATAGATCAACTGCAGGGTGCCTTGACTCGCTTCCGCTTGGTACGGCGTATACGCGGAATAGAATTCGCCGCGCGTCGTGATCGCCCACACGGGAGCCGGGATATGGTGCTCGTAGGCTCCGGCGCCGATGAAATTCAACGGGCGTCCATCGCCCGCGGCACGCTCGCTGAGCAGACGCCCCACTTCCATTTCACTCAATGAAGGCGGCACGCCGAGTGCGCCCGCATTGAGTTCGGCCGGTATTTCGTCGAACAGATCGTCGATCGATTGCACGCCGATCAGTTCCAGCATGCGGGCGACGTCGTCGGCGGTGTGCGGAATGAATGCCATGGAACCGGCTCCTTAGTGGGCTGCGTCGGCCAGGTATTTCGCGTAGTCCGCAGCGCTGAGCAGCGACGCGTCCTCGATCGGCGAACTGGTCTGCACCCTGAACAACCAGCCGGTTCCGTACGGATCCTGATTCAGCAGCTCGGGCTGGGTGGCCAGGGCGGCATTGCCGGCCGTGACCTTGCCGCTCACGGGACTGTATACATCCGACGCGGCTTTGACGGACTCGACCACGGCGCAGGCCTCACCCGCCTTCAACACACGGCCTGCGTCCGGCACCTCGACGAATACCAAATCGCCGAGCGCGCTCTGTGCGTGCTCGGAAATGCCGACCTCAACCGTGCCATCAGGCGCTTCGCCGTGCAGCGAGCGCACCCATTCGTGGCTCTTGGTATATCGCAAATCACCCGGTATGTTGCTCAATGTAAATCCCCTTTGACACTAGACTGGAATCAGCACTTTTCCATGACGTGCGAACGGCGGCTTGACTATGCTCGCGGCGTGCCACTTACCGCGAATCTCGACCTGCACGCCCGAGGCGTGCGTTTTGGGCACGCGCGCCAGCGCGATGGAGCGGTTCAAGGTGGGAGAAAAAGTGCCGCTGGTGACTTCGCCGGTCCCCGCAACAGCATCGGCACCGGCGGCAATGCCGGCCACCATCACTGTCTGATGACTGCGCAGCACGCCGCGTTCCTCGAGCAACAGGCCGACCAGTTCGGGGCCGCCGGCGTCGCGCAACGCTTGCAGCGCCTGGCGCCCGATGAAATCGCGATCGCTGGGTTCGAATGCCACGGTCCAGGTCAGCCCCGACTCCAAGGGATGGTGATTCTCGTCCATGTCATTACCGTACAGATTCATACCGGCTTCCAAGCGCAAGGTATCTCGAGCGCCGAGACCGGCCGGCCGAATCTCCTGCGCGCACAAGTCGACCCATGTCTTGGCGGCATCGGCCGCGGGCAGCATGATTTCGAATCCATCTTCCCCGGTGTAGCCGGTCCGCGCGATGAACCAGGAGTCGAAGGCCGCGCCGCAGAATGGCGCCAACTCGAGAGCCGCCGCGCGATGCGCCGGCGCCAGCAGCGGCAGCAGCTTCTGCCGCGCGTTCGGACCTTGAATGGCCAGCATCGCCAGATCGCGGCGTTCAACCACCTCCACCGCGAAACCAGCCGCATGCCGGCGTATCCATGCCAGATCCTTGTCGCGAGTGCCGGCATTGACGACCATGCGAAACCAGTTGTCCGACAGGAAATAAACGATCAAGTCGTCGATCACGCCGCCGCTGGGCAACAGCATGCAGGAATACAAAGCTTTACCGGGAATTTTCAACCGCCCGACATCGTTGGCCAACAGGTGTCGCAAGAACTCGCGGACGCGCGCTCCCTTCAATTCAATGACCGCCATGTGCGAGACGTCGAACATGCCCGCATCGCGGCGCACGGCATGGTGCTCTTCGATTTGCGAGCCATAGTGCAGCGGCATTTCCCAGCCGCCGAAATCGACGATTTTGGCACCCTGCAGAACGTGGGTGTCATAGAAAGCAGTCTTCAGTCCCATCGCAACCCCTCGGCGAAAAATACAAAGAGACGAGCACCCCTGTGCTTTGCCCCTCTGTCCTTTTGACCTGAGAGATCGCGCGCCTCGTGAGCGCTGCTCCCCTTCGGTGGATCGCCGTTGAACGCGATCGCTCTCCAGAGATCGCGAGAGTCTGCCGTTCATGTGCCTGAGCGTTTCCGGGCGGTTGCGCCTTCGGCGGTCCTGTTCGAAAGGACTCTCTCCAGACAGCTCTTATCGCGATGCCCGCATGATACACGATATGCCGCGGCGCGTGCCAAGGCGCCTATCCTCGCGTACGCGGTCTATCCGCCGGATTTCTTCGCCGGCCATCCCTGCTTGATCAGCTCCGCGACGATGACATCGCGATGATCGCCCTGAATCTCGATGACGCCCTCACGCACCGTACCGCCCGATCCGCAGCGCTTTTTGAGCCGGGTGGCCAGAGATTCTATGTCCGGCAGCGACAGGGGCAGGCCCGCCACCGTCGTCACTCCCTTGCCCGCTCGGCCCTTGATTTCCCGGCCCACGCGGATATTGGAGGGCTTGGCGGCGCCCGGAACGCCCTTCGGGCACACACATTCGCGCAGCGGTCTGCGACAATTGGGACACAGACTCCCGATACCGGTTGAGTAAACAATGCGCGTAGGCATGCCGCATTATGCCAATTCGGGTTCGGGGGCCGCCATTCTCATGCATGCAGGGTGCAACTTTTTCCCGCCTGCCGTGTTTTGAGTCTAAACGGACACACTCCTGTGCAAACACCTTCGGAGCCGAGCCACTCAGCGGAGTTCACGACATTCATGCGTGCCTATCAAGACATGGTTTTCTCGACCGCCGCGCGCCTGACGGGCAATGACACCCAAGCCGAGGATATTTCCCAAGAAGTGTTCGTGAGGGCGTACGAGAACTTCGATCACCTGGGCGGCAGCCCAACTGCGGGCGGTTGGCTCAAGACGGTGGCAACGAATCTCGCCCTGAATCATCTCTCTCGGTATCGCAAGCGTTGGCGCTTCTTCTCTGAACTCTCTGCTGCGGACGAGCCGGGACCGGAACTCGATTTACCGGTACCCGACACGCTCCTCGAGCACCTGAGCTCGGAGCAGCGCCGGACCTTGATCGACGGCGCATTGCAACGCTTGCCGGAACATCAACGGGTAGCCCTCGTGCTCTATCACTTCGAAGACTTCTCATATCAGGAAATCTCTGAGCGCCTGCACGCCTCGCTCTCCAAGGTCAAGAGCGACATTCGGCGCGCGCGCGCGGCGCTGCTGCCCATGCTCGCATCCGCCGGGATCGCGCCGTGAGCGGACAGCTTCCCGAGGAAGATCGACTGGAGCGGCTGTTGGGCGACGCGCTGCGAAGTCTTCCCATGAGGCCGGCGCCACGGACCCTCGAATCGCGTGTACTCGGGGAGTTGGCACGACGCGCGACGCAGCCCTGGTGGCGCCGCAGCTTTGGCCATTGGCCGGCCTTCGCCCGCGTCGGATGGGTGACGGCGTGCGGCGCGCTGGTCGGAATCACGCTGCTGGGAGGACCGTGGACGACGGCCGTGGGTTCCCTTCAGGGTAGCGGCGCCATG
>Ga0302320_10010042_pt1 | contig 20267 bp, 19 predicted proteins | sample Bog_T0_3_FD_202130 | JGI IMG/M metagenome (GOLD analysis project Ga0302320, IMG submission 202130) | Peat permafrost microbial communities from Stordalen Mire near Abisko, Sweden - Bog_T0_3 | ecosystem: Environmental > Terrestrial > Soil > Wetlands > Peat | place: Sweden: Abisko, Stordalen Mire...
TCGTCACCGGCGGCGGCAGCGGCATAGGGGCGGCGACGGTGACGCAGTTGCTGGCCGAAGGGGCCAGCGTCGTGGCCGTCGACCTGAGCCAGAGCCATGCCCGCAAGACACTCGAAGCCGCTGCCGCCGGAACGCGAGCGGCGGCCGTGGGCGCCGACGTGTCCGACGAAGTTCAGGTCGACGCGCTGGTGGCCGACACGGTCAAGCGCTTCGGTCGGATCGACGGCGTCGTCAACTGCGCGGGAATACGCGGCGTGGGTTCGATCCTCGACACGGGCCACGACATCTGGGATCGAAACATGGCCGTCAATCTGGAAGGTTCGTTCAACACCTGCCAGGCGTTCTGCCGCTACGCGCGTGAGGCCGGGCACGGCGGCGCAATAGTCAATGTCTCCTCGCAGGCCGGCATCGAGGCCGTGCCCAACCGACTTTCCTATGTCACGTCCAAGCACGGCGTCGTCGGCCTGACCCGGGGCGTGGCGATTGAGATGGCGGGCCATGGCGTGCGCGCCAATGCCGTCGCGCCGGGCATGATCCGGACGCCAATGACGGACGCCATGTTCCAGGATCCGGCCAATGTCGCGCGCATTCGTAAGGCTCATCCCATCGGCCGCGAGGGCCAGCCCGAGGAAGTGGCGGCGGTAATCGCCTTCCTGTTGTCCGACGAGTCCAGCTTCGTTACGGGAACCATTATTCCGGTCGACGGAGGCATGACGGCGGGCGCGGCCTCGTTCTGAGATCCGCAAGGCCGCCTCGCCAGGCGACCTCTGGAGAGAAATCCCGATGGACGTCGGACGGCCAGTACCTCTCTGTACAGAGGATTTGACGGTTTGGCCGCGGGCTCAGCGTAGGACGGGTAGTCGCTCGGGGGCAATGAGGATTTCGAGGCTTCGGGGAACCGCGGGTCGGCGTTTTACGAGACCGTTTCGCTCGAGCGTGAGCACCATCTGGTGGACGGAAGGCGCGGTGACCTTGAAATGTCGCTGCATGTCGGCCTCGGCCGGTGGGCGGCCGAGCACGCGCGTATAGGCGTAGATGAAGGCCAGGTACTGGCCCTGCAAGGGAGTAAAGTGCGGCCCAGTATTTTCGGTCGGTTGGTCAAAAATCGGATTCATTGGCGATTCATCTGCTGCTCGGAACGCGAGGGGGATCAGATGAACATATTCTATCGCGTCGAACTGCGCCAATCGGAGCGCGACGAACGGACCGCGCTTTTGAGCGGCGGCCGACACGCGGCGCGCAAGCTCAAACGAGGGCAAATTCTGCTGGCCGCGGACGCACGGACGAGCGACGAAGTCATGGCTGCAACTTTGGCCGTGAGCGGATCGACCATTTACCGAACCTAACGCCGCTTCGTCGAAGCCAATTTGGAAGGGGCGCTGAATGAGGAGCCGCGTCCGGGCGCCGCGCGCAAGCTGACGGGCAAGGACGAAGCGCCGCACGCCAAAGCACGCCAGCTGGCTCAATATGGTCGAGATCGAAATCGGCGTCCTCGACCAGTCGATCCGCGTAGGTCCGGGTCGGCGGCTGTCGCGTCGACCGCGCATCACGGCGCGGCGCGGGGGTCATCCAACGAGGGTCCGTTCGTGAACCAAATGGCCTGCTGCAAGAGCGCAGCTGGGGCGGCAGCCGACCCTGTTTGACCGGAAGGCGATCAAGCGGCCGATCGCATGAAGTTCAGCAAAGCAATATCCGGCCTTCAGTAGTGCGGCGGGGGCGGTTCTGGAATTGTGCGCAGAGGGACGATCTCTCGAAATTCCTCTCGCAATTCCGATACGAGGCGCCGCAACGCGTCGATCGTCTGCCATTGTGAGGTAATGACATCGTTCATGTCCGCAAGCATTTTGTCCTGATGCGCGATGCGCATTTCCAGAGCGTCGAGGCGAGAAGAATCATCTGATTGGGCGTCGCTCATCGCTCATTCCTTCGCCGATTGTTGGTCCTGAGGAGCCGTTTGCCCCGATTGCGCGTCTGCGGGAGATAGGCAAATAGAACAATCGATAATTGCTGAGGCCCGAGAGCCGCAATTTTGAACGGCGCTTGAGTATGAGCGGCGATTGGCGCACCTTAGTTCAGTCCACCTCCAGCCGAACGGTCGAAGCTCAGCTCAAAACGACTCGCGTACGACCTCGCAGGGTTCGGCGCGTCAAACCGCGCCGACCCGCTCCAACAGTCTCCGGTTCAGCCGCGTTGCCGGCGCCGGCCCCTCAGACCGGGCGCGCGCCGGTGTGGATGATGGTGCCGACGTGCTCGCCACGCAGGGCGGCGGTGAGCCGGCCAGGAATCAGCCCGTTGACGATCTGCACGCGTTCGAGATGGCGAGCGTTCGCCATCACCTCGGGCAGCGCGCGGTCGAACGGCAGCGGGCCCTCGAAACTGGCGAGTTCGGCGGCGGTCGCCTCGGGCAGGAACTTCGCCTGCTCAGGCGCGGGGCCGTTGGGGTCGGAAGTGTAAACCCCATCCACGTCCTCGACGATCGTCAGGCCGGCCGCGCCGAGCGCGTCGGCGAGCAGGAACGCGCCCGTGTCGCCCCGGTGCGGCGGGATGCGCGAGGTCGGGAACTCGTGGTGGTGATAGGGAGGAAAGGCGCTGCCGACCAGCGCGCGGGTCGCGGAGAGATGAACCGCAAGCTGGTTGGCGATGGTGGGGTGCTCGACGTAGGAGACGCCGTCCGCGGCGAGCAGCGCCGCGAGGATGTGGCCGTTCTGGCCCGCTTCGCTGGCGCCGAGCCGGGCGAGCGACCCGACCGGCAATCCGAGGTCGAGGCCGACGCCGTAGACGTGACGGGCGCGGATTCCGGCGCCGGTCAGGATGAGCAAACGGTGCTCGGGCAAAAGCTTGCGAAGCTCGTCCACCAGGGGCAGAATCGCATCCCGGCCGCGATCCATGATCGAACGGCCGCCGATCTTCACCACCTGAAGCCAGGGGAGCAGCCGGACCGGGCGAACCCCGGCGACCGGACTGGTAAGCTCTTTGTCGAGCAGGGTTTGCCGCGCCAGCGGCGAGGCGACGTGCTTGATGCTGAGGCTATCGGTCATGGCTTTCTCTCTCAGCTCGCGGTGATGATGGTGCCGACATGCTCGCCAGCCAGCGCGCGGGTCAGGTTGCCGGGAACGAGGCCGTTGATGACTTGCACCTCGTGGACATGCCGAGCCGCCTTGAGCAGGTCGAGCACCGGGAACTCCAGGATCGAGTCGTGGAGGCCCTTGGCCTTCATCTCGTCAACCGAGATTTTCGGGATGAACTTGGCGTCCTTGGAGGTCTTGGGGTTGGCGGTGTAGAGGCCGTCCTCGTCCTTCACGTAGATCATCGCCTTGCAACCGAAATGCTCGGCGACGAGGAAGCAACCGGCGTCGGTGCGGTAGGGCGGAATCACGCCGTTGGCGGCCGGGCGCATCCAGAGTTTGTAGGGCGGCATGCCGCTGAAGATCACGGCGTTGACCTGGGCGAGGTAGAGCTGCACGACCGAAAGCCCGGCGTCTTCGACAACCGAAATGCCATGCTTGGCGAGCAACTGCCCCAGCATCGCGGCGTTCTGATCGGCGACCGAGGCGCCGAGTTGCGACAGGACGCCCGCCGGCAGGTTGAGCCCCGCCGCGATCGAGTAGAGGTGCCGGGCCCTTGTGCCGGCGCCAGTGCCGATCAGCAGCTTGTGGGCGGCGCGGGCGGCGACGATTTCTTCGACGAGCGGGTAGACGGCCGCTCGTCCCCGGTCGATGAGGCTCTGGCCGCCGATCTTGATCACTGTCGCGTCCGGCTGGATGCGGAAGTCCGTCGCCGTCTCCGCCGCCGCCTGAAGCTGCGCGTCGGTCAGCGACCGCTGCATGAGAAGCGTCTCGAGCTCCGCTGTCGAATCGACCATTTACGCGCCTTTCCGAATTCCAGGCGCCATTTTGGCGCCGAATCGCGTGATGCCTCTAAAGGCGACGCGCCGCAAGTCGCGAAAATTGTGCAATTTTTACAGGGAAGGGGGAAAAACTACAGAGGCGCAGAACGCGGCCTGGGTCGTCAGGCGCTCAGTTTGATACGACAAAGCAAAATCCCCCGGGTGTCCAGACTGCCGACGATTGTTCCGCGGGTCCCGCCGAAGATTTGGGCGCGATGAACAGCGTCCGCGTTGTCCGAAGAAGTCGCCTCCGTTGGCCCAGATCGCTCAGTTCATCTGCACAGCTCATCTTTACAGTTTAGCTGAACATATGATATGCTTATCGCCATGAGCATCGTGTGGGACAGTCGCAAAGCCTTGCGAGCTTCAGCCTTGGCGCAGGATCTCCGCGCCGTGGTGGGTAAGTTCAAACGCCGCCTGCGCGAGCAGGCGCATGTCGGAGACCTGACGCCCTCTCAGGTGTCGGTGCTGCTGCGCCTCGAAAAGGACGGACCCACGACCGCCTCGAGTCTTGCCCGCGCCGAGGCGATGCGGCCACAGTCGATGGCGTCGGTCGTGGCCGCGCTTGAAGCTTTGAAACTTATCCGTGGCGAGCCGGATCCGGCCGACGGGCGACAGACCCTGCTTTCGCTCACAGATACGTGCCGCCAATGGATCCGGGACGGACGCACGGCGCGACAGGATTGGCTCAGCCGCCGGATCCAGGACCGCCTTTCGGCGCGCGAACAGTTCGAACTCGCGACGGCGGTCGATTTGCTCGCGCGACTGGTCGACGATTGAGGTCGCTTCGCGGATCTCGAATGATTTTCATGAGGACAGAGAATGGCGCTCACCACGCTCGACGCAAACACCGCCCTGATCATCGTCGATTTGCAGAAGGGCATCGTCGGCCTCCCCGTTGTTCACCCGATCGGGGAAGTGATCGAGCGCGCGCTCGCGCTGGTCGATGCTTTCCGCGAGCGCGGCCTGCCTGTCGCGCTGGTCAACGTCGCCGGAAGTGCGCCGGGCCGAACGGAACAACCGCGTCAAACGATCCCCCGCCGCGAAGGTTGGACCGACCTCATCCCGGAACTGCATCAACAAACCGGCGACATCGTGGTGACGAAACGAACCTGGGGCGCGTTCGCCAGCACGGATCTCGAAAACCAGTTGAAGGCGTTGGGCGTCACCCAGGTGGTGATCGCCGGCGTCGCCACGGGAACCGGCGTCGAATCGACCGCGCGCCAGGCTTACGAGCAAGGCTTCCATGTCACCGTCGCCGTTGACGCCGTGACGGACATGCGGCGCGAGGCTCACGAATACAGCATTGCCAGTGTTTTCCCGAGGCTCGGTGAGACCGGGACGAGCCAGGAGATCATCGACCTCCTGCCGACGAGGGGCGCCTGAAATGCAATGGCTGTTCCTCGCGTCCTATTTCTTCGGCGGCGTTTTCCTCGTCAACGCGATCCCGCATTTTGTCAGCGGCATGATGGGCAGGGCGTTCCAAAGCCCGTTCGCCAAGCCCCCCGGGGAGGGGCTCTCCTCATCGACGGTCAACGTGCTCTGGGGTTCCTTCAATATCGCGGTCGGTTATGTCCTCGTCTGCCGGGTCGGCGAGTTTGAATTGCGGGACACCAGCGACGCGCTCGCCGTCGGCTTGGGCGCCCTGTTGATTGCGCTGATCTCGTCGCGAGGGTTCGGCCGATTCCATGGCGGCAATACGCCAGGACGTTCATGACGATCGTATTTGCGGGCGTCTTCCGGTCTTTGCGCGGCTACAATTATCGTGTGTGGACGGCAGGCAGCTTCGTCTCGAATGTCGGCACGTGGGTGCAGCGGACGGCCCAGAACTGGTTGGTGTTCACCCAACTCACCCCTCATGACGCTTCCGCCGTTGGTCTCATGATGGCGCTGCAGTTCGGGCCGCAGCTTCTGTTCATGCCATGGACGGGCTTCGCCGCGGACCATTTCAATCAACGCAAACTCATGATCGCCACGCAGGCGACGATGGGCGCCCTCGCCGTCGCGCTCGGACTGCTGACCGTGACGGGCGTCGTCCAACTCTGGCATGTCTACGTCTTCGCATTTCTGTTTGGCAGCGCTGCGGCGTTCGATGCGCCGGTGCGTCAGACTTTCGTAGCGGAATTGGTTGGCGACGCGGACCTGCACAATGCCGTGGCGCTCAATTCGACCTCGTTCAATGCCGCGCGAATGGTTGGTCCGGCCGTCGCCGGCTTGGTCATAGCGGCGATCGGGACGGGGTGGGCTTTTCTGATCAACGGCGTCTCCTTTGTCGCGGTGCTGATCTCGCTTGTGAGCCTGCGCCGCTCGGAGCTTCGCCCGAACGCCAGGGCTCACCGCGCCCGGGGGAATTTCACCGAAGGGTTCCGCTATGTGTGGGCGCGCCCGGATCTCATGACGATTCTGCTGATTCTGTTCCTGATCGGGACCTTCGGCCTGAATTTTCAGATTTTCATCTCGACCATGGCGGTGCAGGTCTACCAGGCGGACGCCCGCGGATATGGTCTGCTGTCGTCGATCATGGCGGTCGGGACGGTGGCGGGAGCGCTGTTGGGCGCCAATCGTGACAAGCCGCGGTTTGGTTTGCTGCTGATCGGCAGCGGCGCGTTCGGAGTCGGCTGCGCGATGGCCGCGCTCGCCCCGAATTATGGGTTGTTCGCGGCCGCGCTGGTCGTCATTGGCGTGGCCGCTCTGACGATCACCAATACGACGAACAGCCTGATGCAGCTCTCCACCGAGCCCGCCATGCGTGGGCGGGTGATGGCGCTGCGCGTTGGCGTCGCGCTCGGCGGCACGCCTATCGGCGCGCCGATCGTCGGTTGGGTGGCGGACAATTTCGGGCCACGCTGGGCGCTGGGCGTCGGCGCAGCGGCCGGTTTTGCCGCCGCCGCCGTGGCTCTGGGCGCTTTGGCGAGCGGGATGGCCCGACCGCCTGCGGTTGGACCAAGCGCCAGCAGCGAGCGGGTGTGACGGGAGGGGGCGCTTCGATTTCCGCAGTCCTTGCGCCGTCAGCGAAAAGCGCCGCGTGGCGGGACGCCGCACCTGTCGCTGGTTCGTTGCGAGTTCCGCACCGGCCTTCGGCTGACGCTGAGAGATGAAACGGGGTTCGACATGCCGAGGAGCGGCGGCCTCCAGGCCGCCGTCGCGGGTGCGCCAAGTCGGCCTGGAGGCCGACGCTTCTCGTGTTTCTCGTTAGTCATTCCGTTGGGCCGGTCGGCGCGGCGGCGCGGTTTCCCGCGCCGGATTGCTCTCGAGGCTGGTCGAGCATGAACCGCCCTAAGAAGGCGGCGAGCGCGTCGTAGGCGTCGAGCGGCAGCACATTGGCGACGTGCTGGTCCGGACGGACGACGACCATCGCGCCCCTGCCGCGGTCGATGCCGCGCAGTTCGAAGATATCCGCGCCGTTTGCGAGGTCGGGCGTGTAGGCCTTCTCATAGTCGACCAAGCCGAACCGGCCCTTGCGCGGCGTGAGCATCGACGGCAGATCTTCCACCTTCAGGTCGCGATGCCCTTGCTGGAAGATGCCGCGGACGTCGATGACGCTGTCGATATCCGCGCCGCGCGGTGTGAACCGCCGGATCGGCGATCGTTCCGATCGCGCGAGGTGATCCATCAGCGCGCGCAGCCTTTCTCCGCTCGCGTCGGCAAACGCGTAGATGCGCCAAGCGCCGTCGGCTCGGGCGGCGTGACCGAGTTGCATCGGCTTGGCGTCGGCAAGGCGCACGACGGGCGCCGAATGGAATCGCATGCCGATCGTGTAGCCTTGGGCCAGCGCCTGGTGGGTCGGTTCTGAAGTCAGGTAGGTCGCCGGCGGATAATGCGTCCCGACGCCGGCCGTGTAGCGGCCGGACTTGACGAAATACGCCTGAAGCTCGGCCGGATCGACGCCCCCGAGTTCCGGGTGGCCGGGAGTCTTCGGCGGCGAGGCCATGATCTTCGACCATTCCTTGTCGAAGTCGATAAGGCCCTGCGCGATCGCGTGACGCTCGACCGAGTAGGTGTGAAGCAGGTCCGGGTTGGCGCGCCCTTCGAGGACGGAGGCGAGTTTCCAGCCGAGATTGTAGGCGTCCTGCATGGATACGTTCATGCCTTGGCCGGCCTTGGCGCTATGCGTGTGGCAGGCATCGCCGGCAATGAACACGCGTGGGCGGCGGGACCCTGTCTCGTCCGCCGTGACGTCGTCGAAGCGGTCCGTGACGCGCTGGCCTACCTGATAGACGGCGAACCAGGCCACGCTGCGCACGTCGAGCGTGTACGGTCGCAGCACGCGTTGCGCGGTCTGGATGACTTGTTCCTGCGTGATGAGCCGAAACGCTTCGCGGTTGGCGGGGTCGATCTCGCCGAGATCGACATAGAGCCGCGCCATGTAGCCGCCCTCGCGCGGGATGAGCAGGATGTTGCCTTCGTCCGCCGATTGGATCGCCGCCTTCAGCCTGATGTCGGGGAAGTTGGTGACGGCGAGCATGTCGACGACGCCCCAGGCGTGGTTGGCGAAGTCGCCACGCGGCACGGCGCCGATGGCGTCGCGCACGCGGCTGCGCGCGCCATCGCATCCGACGACATATTTGGCGCGGACGGACTTCTTTTCCCCGGTCTTGGCGTTCTCCAGCGTGACAGTCACGGGGTAGTCGCCCTCGCGCTCGACCTTCAGCGCGATGAACTCCCAGCCGTAATCGGGCGCGAGCCGCGACGGCGATCTCAGCATGTAGTCTTCGAGATAACCCAGCAGGCGCGCTTGATTGACGATCACGTGCGGAAATTCGGACAGGTCGTCAGTTTTATCCCGCACGCGCCCGGTTCGGACGATTTTCGATCGATCTTCGGACGACGGACGCCAGAACACCGTCTCGTTCACCCAATAGGCTTCGCGCACGAGTTTGCCGCTCAAGCCGAAGGCGTCGAACATCTCGACCGTGCGACAGGCGACCCCGTCGGCTTGACCGACCTGCAACGGGCCTTCGCGACGTTCGACGATGCGTGTCGCGATGCCGGGGAAGGCCGAGAGCTGCGCGGCCAGCAGCATCCCCGCCGGCCCGCTGCCGACGATGAGAACGTCCACCGCGTCGGGCAGGCCCGCCGGGCGCGGCTCCACGCCCGGGGCGGCCGCTTGTATGTCGGGATCACCCGGATTGTAGCCGTTGAGGTAGAATTGCATGCTCACGTCCTCCCGATTTTTCATTCATCCTGCCGCAAACGGACGCTCTTGTCCCGATGGGCGCGCCGGCCCGAGCGATTCCAACGTTCGCCCGCCAAGTCGGCGGCGCTTTGAGCGAACCGCTTGGCGCGATAATATGTATGTATACTGTCATTCAGTATACTGTCAATATCAATTTTGAAGCCGTCGCCCTAGCTGCTACAGATTGGGCGACCGGCGCGAAACGGCCCGTCGCGGGAAGGGGAGGGACCCTGCGCGCGACGCAGCCGACTGGCTCGGCGCCGGCGGTTCACGCCCGGGACTGGAAGACGAACGGAGCCTTACGGGATGCGCGGAATGGGTCGATCGAGCAGGCCGGGGACGGGACGCAGCCGATGCTTCATCAGGTTCCCATGAGCGACCTCTATGCAATGCCCGGCCACCTCATTCGCCGTCTTCACCAGATTTCGATGGCCATATTCGCCGAGGAATGCGCGGCGTCCGGACTCACTTCGGTGCAATTCGCGGCGCTGACGGCCATTCGAGAGAACCCCGAAGTGGACGCCACGCGTTTGTCGTCGCTGATTGCTTTCGACCGATCGACGCTCGGCGACGTGCTGGAGCGCCTGGAGGCGAAAGGCTGGATCCTGCGGAGCCCCAGCCCGCACGACAAACGCATCAAGCTCCTGCGCCTGTCGCCGGCGGGTTCGAACGTTCTCGATGCCGTGGAACCCGAGGTGCGCCGCGTTCAACAACGGCTGCTCGAGCCGTTGGACCCTGGCGAACGCACGGAAATGATGCGAATGCTGTCGCAGTTGATCCGGCTGCATGAGCGGTTCTCGCCGGGCTCGACGGAGAGATGACCACGTTGGACACGAGCCGGCCGCTGCACGGCCGGTCTGATGGATTGCTCGCAAGCCGGAAGCGGATTGGCGCCTCACGACGACCCCTCTGTCTTGCAATCGTCCGCGAGCGCCTGCAATCTCGGCCGAAAGAGGAATCGCGCTGGATCGGCGTCGCTTGCGAAGCTTCTGCCGCACGGAACGGAATGCCATTCGATGAAAGCCAATCGCCGAAGCTCAAAGGCCGCAACCAAGCCAAAAGAGCCGCCCAAACTCTCGCCCATCCGTCCGCCGGCAAATCTTTCGCCCGTGGATTGGCAACGCGCCCTGCGCCGGCAATTCGGCCGCGAGCAAAACTTCGGTCTCGAAAATCTGACCAGCGAGCCGTTTTTTTCGGAGTTCAGGATCACCAATCCGGCTTCGAAATCCAGCTACCGGGTGGCGATTCGCGGGCGCGGGCCGGGGGGCAATTTCTGCTCGTGCCCGGACTATGCCACCAGCGAATTGGGCACTTGCAAGCATATCGAATTCACGCTCGCCCAGTTGGAGAAGAAGCGCGGCGCGAAGACGGCGTTCGCGCGCGGCTACCATCCCGCGTTTTCCGAACTTTATCTGCGCAACGACGGCCAGCGCAGCCTGCATTTTCGCGCCGGAACGGATTGCCCTCCGGAATTGCGACAGGCCGCCGCTGGCCTGTTCGACGCCGAACGGGACGGCAGGTTGCCCGACGATCGCCTCGGCGAACTCGAGGCTTTCCTGACCTTGGCGCAAAAGTCCGGGCATGAGTTGCGCGCCTATGACGACGCGCTCGATTTCGTCGCCGGGCGGCGGGACGCGGAAAAGCGAGTGGCGAAGCTCGCGCAATTGTTTCCGCGCGGCGCCGCCGATCCCAAGCTGCTGGCGCTGCTGAAGGCGCCGCTCTATCCCTATCAGGCCGAGGGCGCGCTGTTCGCGGTCCGGGCGGGCCGGGTGCTGATCGGCGACGAAATGGGCCTGGGCAAGACCATACAGGCGATCGCCGCGACGGAAATTTTGGCGCGGCATTTTGGGGTCTCGAAAGTGCTGGTGGTCTGCCCGACCTCGCTCAAATATCAGTGGCAGAGCGAGATCACGCGTTTCACCGGACGCGAGGGCCAAAACGCGGCGCGCGTCATCAACGGCGGCCGGGCGCAGCGGCAGAAGGATTTTGCCCTCGACGACTTCTGCAAGATCACCAACTACGAAAAGCTCGCGCCCGATCTCGACCTGATCTCCGCCTGGGCGCCCGAACTGGTGATCGTCGACGAAGCGCAGCGGGTGAAGAACTGGAACACGATCGCGGCGCGCGCCTTGAAACGCATCGACAGCGCCTATGCGATCGTGCTGACCGGGACGCCGCTGGAAAACAAGCTGGAGGAGCTGGTCTCCATTGTCCAGTTCGTCGATCAGCACCGGCTGGGACCGACCTGGAAGCTGCTGCACGCGCATCAGGTCAAGGACGAAGCCGGGCGCGTCACCGGCTATACCGGCCTGGAGACCATCGGCGAAACGCTGGCGCCGGTGATGATCCGCCGCCGCAAATCCGAAGTGCTGAAGCAATTGCCCGCCCGGACCGACCAGAACCTGCTGGTGCCGATGACCGAGGCGCAAAAGCGCTATCATCAGGAAAACGCCGACATCGTGGCGAAGATCGTCCAGCGCTGGCGCCGGACCAAGTTCCTGTCCGATCAGGACCAGCGGCGGATGACCGCGGCGCTGCAGAACATGCGCATGTCCTGCGACAGCACATATCTGCTCGACCAGGAAACCGATCACGGCGTCAAGGCCGACGAACTGGCGGCGCTGTTCGACGACCTGTTCGCCGAGCCCGAGGCCAAGGCGGTGGTGTTTTCGCAATGGACGCGGACGCATGATATCATCATCCGCCGCCTCGAAGCGCGCGGGATCGGATATGTCAGCTTCCACGGCGGAATCCCGTCGGAGAAACGGCCGGCTCTGGTCGAGCGGTTTCGCGACGACCCTGACTGCCGGGTGTTCCTGTCGACCGACGCGGGCAGCACGGGCCTCAATCTTCAGCACGCCTCGACGCTGGTCAACATGGACCTGCCCTGGAACCCGGCGATCCTCGAACAGCGCATCGCCCGCATTCATCGCATGGGCCAGACGCGGCCCGTGCGGGTGATCAATTTCGTCGCCAAGGGCACCATCGAGGAGGGTATGCTCTCGGTGCTGGCGTTCAAACGCTCTCTGTCGGCGGGCATTCTCGACGGTGGCGGCGGCGAGATTTCGCTCGGCGGCTCGCGGCTCAACCGTTTCATGAAGGACGTGGAAAACGTCACCGGCCACATGGGGGAGGGCGAAGCCGTGACGCCGGCCGAGGAAGTGAGCAACGCCGCCGCCGCCGCCGCCGCCGCCACCGCCGGCGTGGCGGGGCCCGGGCCAGAAACCAACGCCGATGCCGACATCGAAGCGAGCGAGATCGTGATCCCGCGCGCCGACGGAGCGGGAGCCTCGCCTGCCGATGCCGTCGCCAATCCGTGGCACGCCCTGGCGCAGGTCGGCGCGCAGTTCGTGGCGGCGCTCGCGTCCGCCAACGACGCCAACGCTCCGGCGCATCCCTGGATCGAACGCGACCCCGCGACCGGCGCGCAAAATCTCAAAATGCCCTTGCCGCCGCCGGCCATCGCGAGGCAACTCGCTGACGCGCTCTCCGCGCTCGCGGACGGGTTGCGGGGCAGAATAGGGTGATGGACGTGCTATTGGTTCGTGGGAACGTGGGATAGTATCAATGGGCACGACCGCCGACAAAATCGCCAAGGCCATCCGCGGAAGTGCGCGATCGGGCGTCATAGACCTTTCGTCGTATCGCGCCGCGAAGGCGGTGGTCGAGGACGCGGGGCTCGGCGATGACCGGCTTCGCGAATTGTTGGCAAAAGGTTACGATCCCGCGCACGCGGCCTTCGTGTATGCGCAGAATTTCGCCTCGTTCGTCGCCGAAGAGTTGAGCGGGCTGAAGGAGTTTCGCCAGTTCTCGACCATCGTCGGCAAGGCGGAGGACGATTATCTTCCGGGCTATCCGCCTCAGAGCCCCGTCACGGTGAGCCATTTCACGATGTGGGCGTTTTTCGACGTGCAGTTCGGACAGAGCCACGAGACCATGGGAACCTGCCTGCTGCGTCTGGCCGGGGACATGGCTTTTCCGGTCATGCTCGTCGACGCGCTCGCCGCGATGCAGAAGTCCCGCATGGGCTTTTACGTGCATGAAGGTTTCGAGGATCGCTTCGTCCGCTTGCGGGAAATCGGCGGCGAAGGCGTGAAGATTTGCCACCCGGCCGCGGGCTTCAAGGGCGCCAAAGGCCAAATCTGGTTCGGGCGGCTCCTGGCGCCGATGAACGACCTGATCAAATATCACGTCTTCTTCACCACGCCCTACGTCATGGTCGAGACGACGGAGGCCATGATCGCCGCCTATCTGAAGCGCGAAATCGCGCGCCTCGGCGGCAAGCGATTGTCTCCCGGAATGGATGCGCGCGAGTTCGTCCTGAAGCACGGGCCGTCGCCGAACCACTGGAACGAGTATATTTTTTGCGCCTATAGCAACCATCGAAACGACGCCGTGTTTCTCGCCGGCGTTCCCGACGACAGCGAAAGCCTTCCGCATGGCGATTTGATGCGCGCGCCTCGGCGCTGAGGTTCGTGGCGTAAATAGCGTTCTGTTGTCTTTTATTTGCAGCCCGTAAAAACAATCATTCGAAGTGTTTCGGATCAACAGGACTCAAAGTCGGACGAATTTCAGCGCCGGGCGACTTTTCTGTCATGCCCGCGCTCTTCGACTGGCTCGGAAGCGGAGATCCAGCGGGACACGACGTGCGGTGGCCCTGGATTCCCGTTTGGGGGCGCGTGCGTAGTTTCCGAGGCTAGCCGCTGCGCGATGGCCGACTTAACCTTTCCGGGCGCAAGCTGCGGCGGGGGTCGTTCATGTCCTTTCGGACGGGAAGCAGAACGTGCAAGGACAGCTTCTCTCCGGTGAACGGATCATTCGCTTTTCGCGGCGTCACGCCAACCTTGTGCTTCGCCTTGCTGAACGCAATCCCTTGCGCCAGAGCCTTTTCGGCTGAGCGTGGCGCCAACGAAATGGGATATCTCAGCGGCTTTGGCTCGCGGGCGCATCCGGTTGTTGCGCTGACATGGGGCCTTTTGGCGATTTCGCTTGCTGTCGTGGCCATCGTCATTGGTTTGTTGTTGTTCGGCGTTTTTCGCCGGCGTCCCCCCGGCGCGACGGCGATTGCGCGCCCGCAACGCCTCGGTGACGGATTGATGTGGGTCTACGTCGGGACCGGGGTCTCGACCCTGACCCTGTTCATCGCCGCGTTCTGGACCATGCGGGTGCTGGCGGCCGTGGTGCGGCCGAGCGCGGCGCCGGTTTTGACGTTGGATATCGTTGGACATCAATGGTGGTGGGAGGCGCGCTATTCCGGCGATCCGGCGTCAAACATATTCACCACCGCGAACGAAATTCATATACCTGTGGGGGCGCCGGTGCGCGTCCGCCTGATGAGCGAGGACGTGATCCATTCGTTTTGGATTCCCGCTTTGTCCGGCAAGACCGACCTGATCCCCGGACAAACCAACGAAACCTGGATCGAAGCCGATCGAGCCGGGATCTATCGCGGCCAATGTTCCGAGTTCTGCGGCGATCAGCATGCCGGCATGGCCATGTATGTCGTCGCCCAGCCGCCGGAAGATTTCGAACTTTGGCGTAAACAGCAAATCGCTCCCGCCAACCTCAGCGGCGAGGGCGCCGTGGTTGACGGTCAACAAGCCTTCGATTTGCGCTGCGGCGCCTGTCACACGGTGCGCGGCGGCGGGGCCGGAGGTATCGCAGGCCCTGACCTCACCCACTTGATGAGCCGCGCCAATATAGCGGCGGGTCTGCTGCCCAATACGCCGGGCTATCTCTCGGCCTGGATCGCCGACCCGCAGCGGCTGAAGCCCGGAACGCTCATGCCGCGCGTAGTTCTCGCGGCAGGCGAACTGCAAGCGATTGGCGGTTTTCTGCAGACGCTGAAATAGGGGGAGGCATGGCGCTCAGACAGGACTATCGTGTGCCGGCCATCGCCGTCGCCGGCTACGATTCGCCACTCGCGACGAGGCTGGAAGCGATCTGGCGAACTCCGCCCGGTTGGCGCGGCGTGTTGTCGAGCGTCGACCACAAGACCATCGGCATTCGTTATTTCGTCACCGCTTTCGCCTTCCTCATTCTGGGCGGCCTGGAAGCCCTGGCGATGCGGTTGCAACTGGCCGGTCCGCAACTTCGGCTGTTGACGCCCGAGCAATACGATCAACTGTTCACGATGCACGGCATCTCGATGATTTTTCTCTATGCTGGCCCGGTCCTCTCGGGATTCAGCAATTATCTCTGGCCGTTGTTGCTCGGCTCGCGCGACATGGCGTTTCCCCGGGTCAACGCTCTCTCCTATTGGACGTATCTGTTCGCCGGGCTGTTCATCTACGCCAGTTTTCTGGTCGGCGCCGCGCCCAATGCCGGGTGGTTCAACTATGTGCCGATCGCATCGCGCGAATTCAACCCGGGCCCGAACATCGACTTCTACGCGCTCGGAATGATTTTCCTCGGCTTCTCGACGACGGTCGGCTCGGTCAATTTCATCGTCACGTTGTTGCGCACCCGGGCGCCGGGCATGTCGCTCAATCGCCTGCCGATTCTGGTCTGGGGCACGATGACCGCCTCGATCGCCAACGTGCTGGTCGTTCCCTGCGTCAGCCTGGCGTTTTTGTTGCTCTGGTTCGATCGGCAATTGGGCACGCAATTCTTCGATCCGCGCGGCGGTGGGCAACCGCTGCTATGGCAGCATTTGTTCTGGATGTTCGGCCATCCCTGGGTCTATGCGGTGGTTCTGCCGGCAATGGGCATCGTCTCCGACGGATTGCCGACATTCTGTCGTCGCCCGCTGGTTGGTTACACGCTCGTTGCGCTTTCGACGGTCGGCACGATGGCGCTAGGTTTCGGCGTGTGGCTGCATCATATGTTCGCCACCGGCCTTCCCGCGATGGCGCTGTCGTTTTTCTCCGGCGCCTCGATCATCATCGCGCTGCCGAGCGCCGTCGCCGTGTTCGCGTGGCTGGCGACGATCGCGAGCGGGCGTCCCGTATTCACGACCGCATTCCTGTTCTTCTCCAGTTTCATCGTACTGTTCGTCATCGGCGGCGTGTCGGGCTTCATGACCGCTTCAGTTCCCGTCGATTGGCAATTGACCCAGACGTATTTCGTCGTCGCGCATCTCCACTATGTGCTGATCGGCATCAACGTCTTTCCGGTCGCGGGCGGTATTTACTACTGGTTCCCCAAGGTCACCGGCCGTCTGCTCGACGAGCGCCTGGGCCGCTGGAATTTCTGGACCATGTTCGTCGGCTTCAACGCCGCGTTTTTCCCGATGCACATCGCCGGCCTCATGGGCATGCCGCGCCGCATTTATACCTATCCCGCGAATGTCGGCTGGAGCGCGGTAAATCTGATCACGTCGATAGGTTCGTTGGCTTTCGCCGTCGGCATTCTGCTTCTGTTGCTCAACATCGCCGTCAGCCTCAGGCGCGGCGCGCGGGCCGGCGCCAACCCCTGGGACGCGCCGACCCTGGAATGGTCCACGCCGTCGCCGCCGCCGCAATATAATTTCGTCGTCATCCCGACGATCGCCAGTCGCCACCCGCTATGGGAAGAGCAACTCGGCGAGGTCGAACCGCAAAGGCGCTCGCGCCTGGATCAAGGCTATGTGCTCGACCAGGGGCGAGAGACGCTCGGGACGACGGCGCTCGACGCCGAGCCCGACGTCATTCTCAAAATGCCCAGCGACTCCTATGTTCCTCTCGCTTTCGCGCTCGCCATGACGGTGTCGTTCGTCGGGTTGCTGATCCAGCATCCCGTGGTTGCTTGCGTCGGCGTCTTTCTGTTGGCGGCCGCCCTCGTCGCTTGGCTGTGGCCTGAACGGCAACTCGCGCAAACCGCGGCCGAACCGATCGAAGAGGCCCAGCATGTCTGACGCGGCCCTAGCCGTCGGCGAAGCCGACGAACTCATGAACGTTCCCCGCGAATTGCCCTTGGGCACGATTGGCGTCCACGCTTCCGGTTGGTGGGGCATGTGGTGCGTCATCGCCACCGAAGCCGCGCTGTTCGCCTATCTGCTGATGACATATCTCTATCTCGACTTGCAGGCGCGAAGTCCCTGGCCCCCCGGCGGCCCGCCGTCGCTGATGCTGGCGCTCCCCAACACATTCATCCTGCTGGCCTCGAGTCTCGCGGTCTGGCTTGGCGAAAGCGGCCTGCGCGCCGGCTCGCGAATGCGCGCGCTGATCGGCTTGCTCTGCGGCGCGGGCCTGGGAATGGCGTTCGTCGGCATTCAGTTGCTGGAATGGAAGCGCAAGACCTTCTCGTTCGAGTCGGAACTCTATGGTTCGGCCTATTTTACCGTAACCGGGTTTCACATGGCGCATGTCGTCGTGGGCATCCTCGTGTTGCTCGTGCTGGCGCTATGGTCAGGGCTCGGCTATTTCGATCAGGTGCGCCACGGGCCGGTTTCGATCGGCTCCGTGTACTGGCATTTCGTCGACGTCGTCTGGCTGTTCGTTTTCGCGACCCTCTATCTCGCGCCGCATGCGAGGTCGCTATGACCAGTCTTCCCAACCAACACCCCTCGCCGCATCGCAGTCGCATCGGACTGACTTCGCTGCTGTTCTGCCTGGCGGCGCCGCCGATGGCCTGGACCTCGCATCTGACCGCCAATTTCGCCTTCGCCGACAGGGTCTGCTTTCCCGGCGATACGGCGCTCGTCGGCTCTGGCGTCCCGGACCGCTCGCCCATCATCGTTTATGGCCCTTCGGCCGCCGCCCTTCTGATTTGCTTGATCGCGGCCGGGATCGCTTACGAAAACTGGCGGCGAACGCGCGAGGAGAAAGGGGGCGCCTACGACGCCTTGATGGAAGTCGGGGAGGGACGGACACGTTTCATGGCGCTGTGCGGCGTGTTCACCGCCGCGGGATTTGGCGTCGCGACCGTTTTCGACTCCCTCTCGCTATTCATGGCGCGAACATGCGGAATCTGACGGGCGCTCTCATGTGTTTGTTCTGCCTGGCGTGCGCGCGAGCGGCGCTGCCGGCGGAGTCTGGCGATGCGCGCAACGGCGCCAAGCTGATTGCGCGCCTGGGCTGCGGGGGCTGCCACAGCATCGACGGCATCCGAGACGCGGTGGGCAATGTCGGCCCGCCGCTCACCCATGTGGGAACACGCATCTATCTCGCCGGCGTGCTCGAAAACACTCCGGAAAACATGATGGCCTGGTTGCGCCATCCGCAACGTTTCGTGCCGCGCAACGCCATGCCGGACATCGGGCTCGGCGAGCGCGATGCGCGCGACATCGCGGCCTATCTTCATGAGTTGAAATGAACCGAATCTGAAAGGGAGCATCGATGATGACGAGAGCGCTGCCGGGATGGACCGCTTGCGCCGCCGCCGTGGCGTTGTCGCTAGGAGGCGTCGCGTCGGCGCGAGCCGGCACCGGCGCGACAGCTTCGTTCGCTCCCGGCGACCCTCCGGGGGAGTGGCGCCGGCAGGCCCGCGACTACGCCAACACGCGTTTCAGTCCGCTCGATCAGATCAAGAAAGACAACGTCGGGCATCTCCGGGTCGCCTGGACCTTCTCGGACGGCGCGGCCTACGGCCACGAAGGCGCCCCGCTGGTCGAGGGCGACACGATGTATGTGGTGACGCCGTTCCCCAATATCGCCTACGCGCTCGATCTCTCCAAGCCGGGTTCGCCGATCAAATGGACCTACAAGCCGGACCCGACGCCGATGGCGGTCGGCAAGGCGTGTTGCGACGCCGTGTTGCGCGGCTGGGCGCTCGCCAACGGCAAGCTGATCTACAACATTCTGGACGGCCACACCGTGGCCGTCGACGTCAAGACCGGGAAAGAGGCCTGGCGCATAAAGATGTCGAACGTGTCGAGCGGCGCGACGATGACGATGCCCGTCATGGTCGTCGGCGACAAGGTCTACGCCGGCAACAGTGGCGGCGAACTGGGCGCGCATGGCTGGTTGGCGGCGCTGGACGTGAACAGCGGACACGAACTGTGGCGAGCCTATTCGACCGGCAGCGACGCAGACGCCAAGATCGGTCCGGATTTCAAGCCGTTCTATTCCTGGCTCGTCGGCAAGGATCTCGGCGTTTCGACATGGCCGGCCGATGCCTGGCGGCATGGCGGCGGCGCCGTGTGGGGCTGGATTTCCTACGATCCCGAACTCAATCTGATGTATTACGGCACCTCCAATCCCAGCCCGCGCGTTCCCGCGCAGCGGCCGGGCCTCAATCTCTGGACCTCCGCGATGTTCGCCAGGGACGCGGATTCCGGCATGGCCAAATGGGCGTTTCAGTTCACGCCGCACGACCAATGGGACTACGACGGCGTCAATGAAAACATCCTGATCGACGCGCCGTTCGGCGGTCGCATGCGCAAGGTTCTCGTCCAACTCAATCGCAATGGCTTCGGCTACACCATCGATCGAGAGACGGGCGAAGTGCTGGTGGCCAAGCCGTTCGGCAATCTCAATTGGGCGACGGGCGTCGACATGGCGACCGGGCAGCCGATCGTCAATCCGGCGATGCAGCCACAGCCGGAAATCAAGCTCGACAACGTCTGTCCGACCGACGTCGGCGACAAGGACTGGGAGCCCGGGGCGTTCTCGCCGCAAACCGGGTTGATCTACGCGGGCATTTTCAACATCTGCATGGATGTGACCGACCACCCCCAGTCCTATATCGCGGGAACGCCTTATGACGGCATGGAGATGCAGCGCCATGCCGGCCCCGGGGGCAATTGGGGCGAGTTCATCGCCTGGGATCCCGTCAAGGGCGAGAAGGTCTGGTCGATCAAGGAAAAGTTCATGACCATGAGCGGCGCCCTGGCGACCGCCGGCGGCGTCGTTTTCTACGGCACAGTCGATGGCTGGTTCCGCGCCGTCGACGCGCAAACCGGCGACATCCTGTGGTCGCAAAAGCTGGGATCGGGGGTCATCGCGCAACCGATGACGTATCTCGGACCAGACGGCCGCCAATATGTGGCGATCTACACCGGCGTCGGCGGAGCGGCGACGATCAGTTCCGCGATGCCCGGATACCCGCCGCGCGGCAGCACGCTGTACGTCTTCTCGATCGACGGCGACTCGGTCGCTTCGGGCCCTGGCATGAAGGAGACCGACGCCGCCGCGCCCGCGCCTTCGGGCGATACGGCTCAACCGAAGAAGTAACGGAGAACAGCGATGCTTCGTGTTGCGCTCCTGATCGCCATCTTCGTCAGCGCGGACGTCCGCGCGGCCGAGACGACGAACCCAGCCGATCCGCCGTTGGTCGATGCCGCGG
>Ga0302320_10010046_pt1 | contig 20265 bp, 11 predicted proteins | sample Bog_T0_3_FD_202130 | JGI IMG/M metagenome (GOLD analysis project Ga0302320, IMG submission 202130) | Peat permafrost microbial communities from Stordalen Mire near Abisko, Sweden - Bog_T0_3 | ecosystem: Environmental > Terrestrial > Soil > Wetlands > Peat | place: Sweden: Abisko, Stordalen Mire...
ACTGGCTGCGCAGAATCCCGCTGTGTACCTGCCGGACATGGCGATGACCCTGAACAATTTGGGGAAAGTCGATCGGCTCCAAAACCGCATCGAAGATGCCCGCACCCACTACCAGGAAGCCTTGAGCATCCTCCGGAAGCTTCTGCAACGGGGTGACCGAAAATACGCCGGCGCCGTCGCCAGCGTCGAAGCGAGCTTGCAGGAACTAGATCGGCAAGACCACGCCCAATAGAGCAGACGACATGAGCCGCGCCAAGACTCTGCTGCCGGCACGCTTCTTTCCAACCCAACCAGGAATCCGACGTTTACAGCCCTTGACTTCGTCTGCTAGAGTGACCGCCGGACGCGGAATCCGTCATCCGCAAAGGGGGTGTTGTGCGCATCGACCTGTTCCGCATGGAGAGAACGCAGTGCCTGTACGAGAACGAAGTTGAATATAACCTGTCTGAAAGTGGCGTTCGCCCTCTGCGCTTGGAGGAATTATTGGAAGGGGAGGATCGCGCCGGCTTCCTGTCCCACGCCTTGAAATATCCGGAGTCGAATGGATCGCCGGAACTGCGCGAGCGGATCGCGCAGTTTCATGGAGTCGCTGCCCAGCAGGTGATGGTCACAAACGGCGGTTCGGAGGCCAATTATACGGCCCTCTGGGGCTTGCTGGAAAAGGGCGACCATACGGCCGTCATGCTGCCCAATTACCTGCAAACCTGGGGACTGGCTCGTGCATACGGCAAAACTGCAAACGCCTTTTACCTTGTGGAGCGAATGGAAGGCGCCAGGATGCGCTGGGCGCTTGATGTCGATAGCCTGAAACGCTCGGTCACAAGCAAAACGCGCATGATCGTCGTCACCAATCCCAATAACCCGACGGGGGCCGTTCTCACGGAATCCGAGATGGACGAGATTATTCGTGCTGCCCGCAAGGTCAAAGCGTGGCTTTTGGTGGATGAGATTTACCGCGGGGCCGAGGTGGCGGGACCGATCTCTCCGACCTTCTGCGGGCGCTACGACAAACTCCTTGTTACATCGGGTCTCTCGAAGGCCTTCGGACTGCCGGGCTTGCGCATTGGATGGATTGTCGCACCCGCTAAGACTGTCGCCAGGCTCTGCCAATACAGAGACTATACGACGCTCACCCCGACCTATCTTTCCGATCGGCTGGCCCGCATTGTCATGGGTTCAGCCCGCCGGGAAACGGTCTTGGCGCGAACTCGCAAAATTATCCGGGAGCAGCTCCCACGTCTCGAGGGCTGGATTCACAGTCATGACGACATCTTTACTTATATACCGCCCATCGCCGGCGCGATCGCGTTTGTGCGGTACAACCTCCCGATCTCCTCGTCCGCTCTCTTTGACAAACTGCGGATCGAGCAGTCGGTGCTCATTACTCCGGGCGACCACTTTGGCGTGAAGAAGTACATCCGTGTGGGCTATGGATACGACATCGATCGCACGCTGAAAGGGCTGGCGCGGGTCGACATCACACTCAAACAGCTCGCTGAAAAGAGCAGCCGGTCACGCGCGGCGCGTTCGGTGCTACAGCGTCGAGGTGCAGCGTAAGATCTCACGCTCACAGCGAGAGCGTTTCTCCTTTTCCAGCCTGGAGCGCGCGTTCCAGCACAAGTGACGCGGCTGCCACGTCCTGTACCCCAACCCCGGTCAGGTCGCAGACGATGATTTCATCGTCGGAAGTTCTGCCCGGCTTCCATCCCGCCGTAATCTGTCCCAATTCAGACGTCACTTTGTCCCTTGAAATTACTCCCTCTTCGACTGCGTGATGAATCTCACCCAGGAGCAGGCACTGGGGCAAACTGTCGGCCACGATCCGGTCTGCGCGCGCGAGCAGATCCACATCCAGTTCGTGCTTGTCGGGCCCGTCTGATCCGACGGCGATCACCAATGCTCCCCTGGCGATCCAGTCGGCCCGTACCAGGGGTTCACGACTGGCCGTCACAGTGATCACAATGTCCGCTTTTTCAACGGCCTCGCGGACCGACGAAGCCAGCACCAATCGGCGATCCGATGCCAGCCCGTCACGCGCGAGATCTTCGATGCAGGCAACGGCTTTTCCCCGATCTCGCCCCCAAATTCTGACTTCACGAAATTCCCTGACCAGTGCCAGCGACCGGATCTGGCAGCGGGCCTGAGCTCCCGAGCCAACCACCGCGATCGTTTCCGCTCTTGCTCGCGCCAGGTGTTTGGCAGAGATGGCTCCCGCAACGCCGGTTCGCAGGTCGGTGATATATCCATTATCGAGAAGAAGGGCCGCCAGAGCGCCTGTTCTCGCGTCGAACACCAGCACCGTTCCATCGCTGGAGGGCAACCCCAGTTGTGGGTTATCCAGGAATCCCGAGGCGATCTTGACCGTATAGTAAGGACCGTTGTGCAAGTAACCTGCCTTCACATGCACTTCGCCCCGGTGCTGAGTAACTTCGAGATTGATCACGGTCGGCAACTCCGCCTCACCCCTGGCGTAAGCGCTAAATGCAGTTTCGACAGCCTGCAAGCATCCGGCAGGATCGAGCAGTGCGCGGATTTCAGGTTCTCTCAGAAGCAGTGCTTGTTGGCGGACCATCCGGGCTAGAGGGTACCACGCTGGTCCGTTTCAACTCCACGCGCCCGCGACCGGCATCGCGTAGCAGACCGGTTGGTGGTTTTCGCGCCCATCGCGTCAGTGCAGATCTCCCTTTGCGGTCGAAATCGGGGTTGCACGCGATCAGAGTGGTGGACCACTTGCTATCGCCTGGCCCCTGGGTGGGATTCCACTTTCCCTGGGTTGCCCGTAGCACTCGAGTGTTGACGCTGGAATCACGGGAAATCCCGGATCAGACGCCCGTTAGAGGGATCGGGATGAAAATTCTTTCACAGTTGACACGGCCCGGCATCCAGAGGACAATTGCACGCCGTAAGAAGAGCAACTGGCGAAGAAGAGATAGGTCAAACTCAAATAGGGATGGGGGAATCACGATGAAGAAGGGCGAGAAGACGAGGATGCACAGTAGTTTTGTTCGCAGGGCGTTGTTGGGTGTGGCGGCTCTCTGCGTGGTCACTCTGGGCGCGGTACCAACCGCATTTGGCGCCCCTCCGACTGTTGTGACGGCAAATGGAACGGTGGTCGGTAAACGAGCTTTTGCCATGAACGAATATCTCGGCATTCCCTACGCGGCTCCGCCGGTGGGACTTTTGCGCTGGATGCCGCCCCAACCGTACGGACCTTTTCCCGGGGCTTATCTCGAAGCGACGCAATTCGGCAGCGAGTGTCCGCAATCAGGTGGGGGCAGCGAGGATTGCCTGTTCCTCAATGTCTTTACGCCCGAGCACGCTGCTTCCGGCCCCCTGCCTGTGATGTTTTGGATCCACGGTGGCGGACTCATCAGCGGGAGCAGCACCCCGTATAACCCGCAGTGGCTCGTGAAAGATGGCGTGATCGTCGTCAGCATCAACTACCGCATCGGGTATTTGGGATTCTTCGCTCAAACCGCGATCGATGCCGAAGGCCATGAAGCCGGCAACTACGGTCTGATGGACCAGCAATTCGCGCTGCAGTGGGTGCAGAACAACATCGCGGCCTTTGGCGGCGATCCCACGCACGTGACGATATTCGGCCAATCCGCGGGCGGACAAAGCGTGTATGCCCAGCTCGCGTCTCCCACAGCCGCAGGCATGTTTAGCGGGGCGATCGCGGAAAGCGGATCGTACGAGGAATTCCAGCCCTACCTTCAGTACATTGTTCCCCTACCTGACGGGGAAAGCAACTCGGCCCCCTATAACAGTCCATCCGTCCCAACGGGCGAGACCATTGCCGCTGCTGTCGGATGTGGCGACCCGGCCACGGCCGCGTGCCTGCGTGCCGTACCCCCGGCGTCGTTGGTTGCATTACAGCCCTTCCCCATATTCCCGTTCGTGGATGGAGTGTTGCTTACAAACACAATAGCCGGTGCCTTTGCCAGCGGCCAATTCAATCAGGTGCCTGTGATTTCGGGTACCAACGTAGATGAATACCGGTTGTTTGTGGCGGAGAGTTTCGATTTAGCGGGGCATCCGATACAGACTTCCGGCGAATACACCGCTGCCGTGGACGCTTTGTTTCCAGCGGCATTGGCCCCATACGTCCTCAGCGTATACGCATATTCCAATTATCTGGATGGCGGTGAGGCCTTGGGCTACGCAACTACGGACGGAGCCTTCAGCTGTCCGGCGCGGAATGCGGATCAATTGCTGTCGGCTTATACCCCGACTTACGCCTATGAGTTCGCCGATGAGAACGCGCCCCCGGCCCAAGCCGACTTTGGCGGGCTGTTGACGTTTCCGTTGGGCGCCTACCATACCGCGGAGCTGCAATTCCTGTTCCCCAGCTTCGATGTTTTCGGATTTCCTTCCGCGTATACAACGCTTTCGAACCAGGAGATGATCCTCTCCAAGACCATGCGCCTCTACTGGACGCAGTTCGCGAAGACGGGCAATCCGAACGTCGTTGGCAAGCCGGCATGGCCTGCCTACAACGCGACCAGCGACCTGTTCCAATCGTTGGTACCGCCGAGTCCAGTGGCGATCTCCTCCTTCAAGTACGAGCACCTGTGCTCTGTTCTTTGGGACGTGATCCCATAACTGCCGCGTTGCCCCACTCATCGCGCACGTTGCGATGAGTGGGGTCACGCTGTAGAAAGGTCTGCAAACCCTGGGAGACGAGATCCCGCGCTAGGAACTTCGCTGCGCTCTCCCGCTAATCCCAGCCGCGGAGCGGTGCAACAGGAAAGGCCGGCGCGTAAGTGCAGGGAACGCAGAAGGACAACCCGAGTCCCGCCAGGGACGGTACCCTGCCGACGGTACCCTGCCAATGACACGTAAGGCCCGCAAGACGGCTCAAGTTCGACTCTCACCCGCGCACCTTCTTCAAGTCGACCCACCAACTAGAAGCTGAACCGCATCCCGAGCTGAATCTCGCGCTTCGGAAAATCCGAGGTAAACGCCAGCGGCGTGCTCGAACTCACCTTGCCTCCATTTCTAAATCCAGGCGCGATCCCACGCACGTTGAACGTCGTCGAACCCGCCCCGCCAAAGTCTTCTGTGCACGTAGCCGTCTGTTGAACTCCACAAATCCCGAACAGCGGCCCCACCTGATTGTTCACGCTGGCATAGTTGGTCCGATTCGCGATGTTGAATCCTTCCGCCGTGATCAACAGCGTGCTTTTCTCCCCCACTTTGTGATGCCAGCTCAGCCGCGCGTCGAAATCCGCATAATTCGGCCCCAGACCCGAATTGCGAGGCGCTCCGATCGGCCGCCCATTGGTCGGGTGATTGTCGCCATTCGTCGGCTCTCCACTCAGTAAATTGAAAGGATGCCCGCTGTTGTAATTCAAAATCGGCGCCACTTCGAAGCCCGACCAGGCTCCTCTCCATGGGCTGTCGAGCACGCCCGCGATTACCACTTTCTGCCGTTCATCGAAATTCGAGACCGAACGATCCGCATTCGGGTTCAGGTTGTCCTGCGGTCCGTAGTCGCTGTTGAAGTCCGTGGTGGTGTCGATGGCCTTGCTGAAGGTGTAATTCGCCATGATCGCGGTCGTTTTGTTGAACTGCTTCTTGACTTCGACAATGCCGCCCTGATAAAGGGCGGACGCCGCCGAAGTGTATTGGTTGTTTTGCGCAATGAACGGGCTGTAGAAGCACTTGAAGGGGGCGTTGGTGCCGTTCGCCCCGTTGACGTTACAGGTGGGTGTCGTCTGGTAAAACGGGTCAAACTGCGCATACGAATTCCAGTCCCGGTACGACGCCGTCTTTCCGTTGGCTAGAGGCACCGTCACAAATCCCGGATCCTGCAGGTTCGTGTCAATGGCCACCGGCAAATGAACCGTATGCGAATAGATGTAGCTGGCCGAAATCGAGAAACCAGGGCCAACCTGCCGTTCAACTCCAAATTCAGCTTGTTGTGAGTAAGGGCTCTGGTAATTCGGCTGGTTGTTGAATACCACACTCAGGCCCGGAACCTGGCCGCTACTGCTGGGGACGAAAAGGCCATTCGATGCCGCCGTCAGGTCGCTTTGGGTGATGCAACCATAGTTTCCGGCGGACGGCGTGGTGCACCCAATCACTCCCCCGTTATTCGCTCCCCCGCTAAATCCCGGGTTCCCTTGGGCGAACAGGTTTTGGAAGATGGTCTGGGAGTTCGAGATCGGCGTCCAATACGCGCTGAGCAGCGTCACTTCGTTAATCGGATCGATATAAATTCCTACTTGCCGGTTGCAAGGGCTGGAGCCGTTGCCCGTGAAGTTGGAAAGCGTCCTGCCGCCAAGTTGCAGGCCGCAAGTGGCAAGCAGGTTATTCACCTGGCTGCCGGGGTAGCCGCTCGCATAGGGCAAGGTGTTCTCGACCGACGTGTGATTCTTGTTCAGAACGCCCAGCGCCAGATCGACGCCGGGAATGGAGTCGTAAATTTGCCCATAGAATACTCCGTATCCCCCGCGGATCACGGTCTTATGATCGTTGGTGGCGTCCCATGCAAACGAAACACGAGGCGCAAAGTTGTGCCAGGGCGTCCGCAAAGGAAGGTATTGCGTGTCCAGTTCATAGCGGATGCCGTAAGTGAGCGTGAAGTTTGACTTCAGCGCCCACGTGTCTTGCCAATACGCGGCGGTGAACGGTCTGGCACGGGAGTAGACGGGAGTGCCGAATCCGTCTTCAAAGATAGTCGGGTACTGCAACGAGAAAGCCTGCAACGAGCTCAGATTCGCGCCCGGCACGTCGGGTAGACCGGGCACTGCGGTTAGACCGCAGGGATTCGTGCCGACTGTGTTATTAAAGGGAGGAACGGACGCCCAACTGGGGAGGAAGCACGGGGACAATACGCCTCCCGAAATGGGCCCGGTTTCAAAGCGGCCCGGCAGAAAGACATTCGTTTGCGTGTGATTGCCGCGACTCAACTCTTCCCCGCCCAACCGGAACGTATGGTGCCCGCGGGTGATCGTGAAGTTGTCCGTAAACTCATAGCGCCGCAGCATCTCGTAGTTGGGCAGGAAGATGTTCGTTCCCAGGTTCGCCACGCCGAAAATGTCCAGTCCCACCTCGGCCGGCTCATTCGGAATCACGTTCACGTGGTTGTAGCTGTACTGCGCCCGTACTTCATTCTCGGTGCTCGGACTAAACAGGTGGAACCATGACGCCAGCAATGTATCGTTATAACCCTTTACCGCGCTGCCTCGCGAGTAGCCCGTCAACGACTGCACATCGGGAGACTCCTCCAGAGCATGCCCGTAGTTATAACGCACGAAGAGTTGGTCTTTCTCGCTGATCCGGTGGTCGAGGCGAGCCGACGCCAGGTACTGCCGCGAGTCATAAGCAAACACTCCACTGTTATTCTCCAACTGGTTGATGAGAAAGCCCTCCACCAATTGGTTTTGCTGCGAAAGATAAGGAAGTTTGGGGTGGATCGTCAGGTCGTCCTGGAGCACCTGGGCGCACGTGGACGCCGGCATGGGAGGCCCCGCAGTACCATCGGGATTGGTCAAGCAAGGCACCTGGACATTCTGCCCGAGGGCATACAGCTGCTGAATCACTTGTTGCTGCGCCGGCCTCGGGTCGCTCGCTGGGAGATTGCCAGGCAGGGTATTTCCCGCGATCGAGGGTCCGGCGAAGATCGAGCTGTCCGTCAGCACGGGAACGGAATTCTGCGAATTCTGCCGCAGCCCTTCGAAAGAAGTAAATAGGAAGGTCTTGTTTTTCGTGACCGGAAAGCCGATGGCGCCTCCATACTGCTGCCGGCCGAGCGAATTCTTGATCGGAGTGCCCACCGAATCGGTGTTGAAATTCGAAAAGGTCGGGTCTGGCGCCAGCGCCGAACTGAAGGCGAACGGATCGCGCGCATCCAGCACACTGTTACGGAAGAAGCCAAAGGCGCTGCCATGCAGGTCGTCGGTGCCCGACTTCGACACAATGTTGATGGTGGCCCCGCTCGCTCCTCCCATGTCCGCGCCATAATTGCTGCGGTTGATCTGGAATTCCTGCACCGCGTCCTGGCCCAGCGTCAGGCGCACGCCCCCTTCATCGTCGTTGGCCTCCCCTCCATCCACCGTCACGCTGTTGCCCCGGCCGTTGCTGCCGTAGAAGGAAAGTCCGCTGCTGCTGAACTGCTTGACCCGATAGTCCGAATCATCCGCCAACCGGGTGGAGTTGGAAACTCCGGGCGCCAGCAAGGAGAAGCTCAGGTAGTCCCGCCGGTCAATCGGCAAATCGTTGATATAGACCTGGGTCAGTGTGTCCGACTGGCTCGATTGTTCTGTGTCCACCGTAGACGACTCGGCCGACACTTCGACCGTCTCCTTGGTCGACGCCACTTTCAATTGGAAATCCAGCACCGCCGTCTGTCCCACGGTGACCACCAGACCCTTCTGGATTTCGCCGCCAAAACCCTCCAGCTCCACGCTGACGGTATACGTGCCCGGCGTCAGTCCCGTCAGCAGATACCCGCCACTGCTATTGGTAACCGCGCTGCGCCGTATGCCCTTCTCGGCGTCCTCCGCGACCACATTCGCCTTCGGCAAAACACCGCCCGAGGCGTCGGCGACGGTCCCTTTTATGCTCGAACCTGCGCCTTGAGCGTGTGCCGCACTCAGCAGTCCCAACAGTACTAGCAGGCATCCCAAACCCAAGCCGGCGGAACGGATCCACGTCTTCGCATTTCCCATGAACATTAAGGCTTCTCCCAAGATTGACCGACAATAATAACGCTTCATCACGACACTTGTCCGGCCGCGCTATCCACGGATCCAATCCCGCGCGGCTTTCCGAATCCATGGCGTCTGCGGACCACCAGCAAACAGCACTCTGGCCGTTTCAATTCGGGGAGCATTATTGCTCATCGCTGCAAGGAGCGCCACCACAAAAGTGCGCGCCTCCAAAAATATTGTCGTCGTTGTATCGATTTCCTGTGGACACCGATTCGACGGCGCGAACTGGATCGCGATCCTACAAAGCACGCACTGACAGTTCGCTGAACAACTCCGATTCGCGCAGGGTTTGGGAAGGGCACGAGTTCCACTCGTGCCGTAACTGCCGCGGAATCAATAGCGGCTTCCAGCCGCTGGGGGAATGCTGAGTCGAGGAAACACTTTCTCCGCAGCCTCTTAACGCTATGCCCAAAAGCTCGTGTGGTGACGTGGCTTTGCCCCGTCAAAGCGCACCGCTTTTCCTTCGTGTGCCTTCGTGTCCTTTGTGGTAAAGGTCTTCCTAAACTGAGCCACCAACGCGAGCCAAACCTCTTGACACCACCTGCTAAAATAGATTCATAGCCAACAAAATGTTGCTCCAGAACCACCTCGTTCTTTGACAATTGAAACCAGGGAATGCGCGGCCGTTTCGCAAGTAAGTCATTATTTTTCAAAGACTTGTCGAATGAAAACCTGAATATACGAGCTAAGTCATTGATTTATAAATACTTTACCTGTAAGTCCTTATTCCCCAAAGACCTGGCGTCACGCACCCTCTAAGTCTTTGACTTCATTAGACCGGGGGAGGGGGGGCCCCAAGCAACGGACAACCAGCCGGCTCCGCCACCGAGAACTGGGAACCGAGAACTTCCCCTAAGTCCAACGCGCTCAAGATTTTACCAATAAGCCCATTCGGCTCAAGATTTTAGCGTGAGCACCCGCTAAAGTATTGATTCCAAAAGACCGATGCGGGGGGGGTGGGTTGGGGGGGGTAGTTAACGGCCAAGGCCAAACAGCAATGAGGCGTGAAGACAGGAGCGCCCCATCCCTCGCGAAAAGCCCGCGAAGGATGGGGCACTCCCACTCTGTGGTTGTGCTAGCGGAAGGCCTGCGCCCCCGCCAGGGTCAGCCCACTACTGCAAGAAATATCCGGAGACGTTATCGCCGGGGTTGGTCACCAGAAACAGCATTTCCTTGCCTGCGTCCACGACCACCGTATCGACATCGAACGTTCCCCCGGGTGTCGCCGTCAGGCTCCCCGTACCGGTGCAGTTCGAGTTGAGGTTAGAGGTTCCAGTGCCCGAGGAGATGAGATTTCCCGCCCCGCCAAGGTCAAGGGTTAAGGTCGGGAGGGCAACAATTGTCGTTCCCGTCGTACCGAACTTCAGCTCTCCCGTCCCGGTAACCAGGCCGCCGACGGCCGGGATGGTGCCGTTCGAATAAAGGGAGAACAGCTTGTTCTTTTCCATGAGATTGGTGCATGCACCACCCGCGATCACTCCCTGTGCGACCCCGAAGCCGCCCATGGTGTATCCGGTGTCGATTTGCGCTAAGGTAAGTCCCTTGTTGGTGTTGTTAAGAGCGAAATTGAAGGTCTGAGTCGACGGAGAGGTGACAGTAATCGTGCCCTGGCAATCAGCGGCCGGCGACACCATCGCCCACGTGCCTGAGATCGTAGTGGGGCCGGTGACCGTGCCGCCGACGCTTTCCCACTCCGTTCCGGTGAAGGCACCGCCCGAAGCGAAGGTGGCCTGTATAAGGTCGTTGACCAGGACTCCGCTGCCGTTGTGGCCGTACGCCTCGAGTCCCCAGACTCCCGGCGCGGTGGTAAGGCTGGTAGCGGTACAGGCGGCGAAGCTGGCCGTGCTAGCTCCGATTACGGCGATTAACATCAAGGCTACAAACAAGCTTGTTTTTTTCACAAATCCCTCCGAGGTTCGTTATTGGAACGTTTTTTGGTATTTGCGCAGACTGCGCGGCCGAGCCGAAGTTCACCGTTCTGCCCTGCATCGCGAACGCAAGAGGCAGCCAACTGCGAGCCGTATTGTTGACGCTGCGGGACCGAAAGTCAAGACGAAAAAATTTGCATACAGCCGCGAAAAACCATGCGCCATCAGCGAATACGCGGAGCAGCTCAGGCCAAGTCGTAGCGATCAAGGTTCATCACCTTGTTCCACGCAGCCACGAAGTCCTTCACAAACGCCCCCTTTGCGTCGTCACATGCGTAGACTTCGGCAATTGCCCGCAGCTGCGAGTTCGAACCGAACACAAGATCAACGCGCGTGCCCGTCCACTTGACCTTGCCCGTCGCCCGATCGCGTCCCTCATACACGCCTTCGGATGCAGAGGAAGGCTCCCACTTCGTATTCATGTCGAGCAGGTTGACGAAGAAATCATTCGTCAGCGTCTCTGGCCGCTTGGTGAAGACGCCGTGTTTGGCCTGCCCGAAGTTCGCATTCAAGGCGCGCATGCCACCGACGAGAACCGTCATCTCGGGAGCGGTCAGCGTCAGCAACTGCGCCCGATCCACCAGCAACTCCTCAGCCGACATCTTCTGTCCGCTTCGGAGATAGTTGCGGAACCCGTCAGCTTTCGGTTCGAGCGGCACGAACGAGTGCACGTCGGTCTGCTTCTGCGAAGCATCCGTGCGTCCCGGCGAGAACGGAATCTTCACCTTGTGCCCGGCCTTTTTCGCCGCCTCCTCGACAACTGCGCAGCCGCCCAGAACGATCAGGTCGGCGAGCGAGACCTTCTTCCCTTTCGCCGCGCCGTTGAACTCCTTTTGGATCGCCTCCAGCTTCTTGAGAACCTTCGCCAGTTCGGCCGGCTGGTTCACTTCCCAATCCTTTTGTGGCGCGAGGCGAATGCGCGCCCCGTTCGCCCCACCGCGCTTGTCGGAGCCGCGGAACGACGACGCCGATGCCCAGGCAGTCGTGACCAGCTGCGAGATCGACAGTCCGGATTTTAGGATCTTCGCCTTCAGAGCAGCAATGTCCTTCTCCCCAACCAACTTATGATCCACGGCGGGAACGGGGTCTTGGAACGGCTGGGGCTCCTTCGGAACGAGCGGGCCAAGGTACCGCGAGATCGGCCCCATGTCGCGGTGCGTCAGCTTGAACCACGCCCGCGCAAACGCGTCTGCCAACTGATCCGGATGCTCGTAGAAGCGCCGCGAGATCTTCTCGTAAGCAGGGTCGAACCGCAAGGCGAGGTCCGTGGTCAGCATGGAGGGCGAATGCCGCTTGGACGGATCGTGCGCATCCGGCACCGTGCCGTTGCCAGCGCCATTCTTCGGTGTCCACTGATGCGCACCGGCCGGACTCTTCGTCAGCTCCCATTCGTAGCTGAACAGGTTGGTGAAGAAGTTGTTGCTCCACTTCGTCGGCGTCGTGGTCCAAATGACTTCCAGGCCGCTGCCGATGGTGTCCCCACCAAAGCCTTTGCCAAGCTTGTTCTTCCACCCAAAGCCTTGATCCTCGATGTTGGCACCTTCGGGTTCGGGGCCTACATACTGCGCGGGAATGCCCGCGCCGTGAGTTTTGCCGAATGAATGTCCGCCGGCAATGAGCGCAACGGTCTCCTCGTCATTCATCGCCATGCGGGCAAAAGTCTCCCGGATATCCCGTGCCGCCGCAAGCGGATCTGGCTCTCCATTCGGTCCTTCCGGATTCACATAGATCAGACCCATTTGCACGGCAGCGAGCGGATTCGCAAGATCGCGGTCGCCGCTGTAGCGCTCGTCGGCCAGCCACTTGCCCTCAGGACCCCAGTAGATGTCCTCTTCGGGTTCCCAGACATCCTCGCGCCCGCCGCCAAAACCGAACGTCTTAAAGCCCATCGAATCGAGGGCGACGTTGCCGGCGAGAATCATAAGGTCGGCCCAGGAAATCTTTCGCCCATACTTCTGCTTAATCGGCCACAGAAGCCGGCGCGCCTTGTCGAGGTTCACGTTATCGGGCCAGCTATTGAGCGGCGCGAAGCGCTGCTGCCCAGCTCCGGCGCCGCCGCGGCCGTCGCCGATACGGTACGTACCCGCGCTGTGCCACGCCATGCGAATGAAAAGCGGCCCATAGTGCCCAAAGTCGGCCGGCCACCACTCCTGCGAGTCCGTCATCAAGGCACGCAGATCTTTGACCACGGCATTTAGGTCGAGGCTCTTGAACTCCTTCGCGTAATCGAACTTCCTGTCCATCGGGTCGGACAGCGGGGAATGCTGGTGAAGGATCTTCAGGTTCAGCTGATTCGGCCACCAGTCAACATTCGCGTAGGATTTGTGCACGCCGTGCGCTACCGGGCACTTCGATTCGGTTGCGGTGTTTTTAGCTTCGGGGACAACACTCCCCGATGAATTCGCGAGTGTATTTTTCATATGTTTTCGTCCTTCGCTTCTTGATTGCGTACTGCGTGAAAAAACTACTTCTTTGCGCGGCAGCGGCGACAGAGGCCAAAGACCTCGATCAACGGCTGCGTAAGATCAAAACCGTCCGGCGCATGCCGAGACAGCCGTTTGAAATCGACGAATTCCCCTTCGATGTCCTGCACCGATTTACAGCGGGAACAGACCAGGTGGTGATGAGGTTTGAGATTGCCGTCCACCCGCACCGTGGTCGCATGAGGAGTGACCTCTCGCAGCATCCCACACTCGATGAACAGCCGCAGATTGTTGTAGACCGTAGCGAGAGAAATCGATGGAATGTGGCGTCGGACCGCGGCGTGAATGTTTTCCGGGGAATGGTGTCCATGGGAAGCGATCACGGCCTCATAGACCACCTGGCGCTGGTGTGTGACCGCCAAACCGTGCTTCACGGCCAGCTCACGGAACTTCTCATGGGTGAGGCGCATGATTATCGGATGAGAATGATTATAAAACAACCGGGACCAGTGTCAACCGAAATTATTCCGGAGCGGCCTATAGCGGAATTTCTTTCTCCGGCTTCCTCCGGCCTTACGGACCGGGCGCCGGCAGCAGTTCCCATAAGAGATCGACAAACATCCCCGCCGCGAAGATATCGGGCGCCTATTCCGCGGGTTTCAACCGGGCCTTTCGATTGTCTAACCGGACAGCGCACTGACGTTCCGGGGACTGGCCGGTCGGCCAGCGGCTGAGTGTACTGCCGGAATCTGTTATTCCGCACGCCCATCTTCCAAACTGGAGGCATGCAACTCCCCCGGTCCATCATCCAATTTTCCCTCATCCGCGCAATCAACTTTCTAACCCTAAGCTTGGCAATCCTGGTCCTCGGAATGACGCCCGTGAGCGCCCGCGCAGATACGCCGCAACTGGCGTGCACGCCGGCGAACCTTCGCTTTGGCGCGACCGTTGTTGCCCAGACCGAAACCTTGCCGATCACCTTGACGAATGCCGGACAAGCGAGCGTGACCATCTCCGGAGTCTCCTCGGGGAATTCCGAATTCACCGCGTCGTCCTTGAACCTGCCGCTGGTCTTGGCTGCCGGGCAGAGTATCGATCTGACGGTGAGCTTTACTCCCGCCACGACAGGATGGGCGGGTGGCACGATCAAGTTCTTCAGCGATGGATCGAACACGGCCTTGACGGTTGCCGGCACAGGCGTGAGCAGCGAGGCCGTGAGCGCCAGCCCCTCGATTGTGTCGTTCGGTCAAGTGGCAATAGGAACCACATCCTCGGTTCCGGTCGTGCTTACGAACACTCGTTCCTGGAACCTGACCCTGACGGCAGCACAAACGACGGGCTTGGGATTCTCGACGAGTGGCCCGGGGTTTCCTCTGACGCTGGGCGCAGGGCAGAGCGCTACGTTGAGCGTCGCCTTCGCCCCACAATCGGCCACTGCGGCGGGAGGCAGCCTTTTTATTTCTGCTTCCGGTTCCGCGCTCGCCATACCGCTGAGCGGCGTGGGCACCGCTAGTCCCGTCAACCCAGCTCCGGGTCAACTCAACGCGAGTCCCTTGAGTCTGGCATTTGGCAGCGTACAGGTCGGGAGCACTGCGACTTTAATGGACTCGTTTACGAACACGGGCGGATCGAACGTGACGATCTCGCAGGCCACCGCAACCGGGACGGGATTCAGCATGAGCGGGCCGAGTTTGCCGCTCGTCCTCAGTCCCGGCGCAAGTGTGACCTTCAGCGCGGTGTTTACGCCGCAATCGGCGGCCAACGCAACGGGTGACATCACGGTCGCGTCCAACGGATCGAATTCGACTTTGAGCGTCTCGCTCTCGGGCACGGGTACGGCGCAGGGCCAGCTCACCATCGCTCCCTCGGCATTGAGTTTTGGCAATGCGACGGTGGGCACGAGCGTCAGTCAGACCAGCAGCCTCAGCGCCAGCGGTGCAAGCGTGACCGTTTCGTCGGCAAGCCTGAGCAGTAACGAGTTCTCCCTCACGGGAATTTCCTTCCCGGTGACGATTGCAGCCGGACAAAGCGTGCCGGTCACGGTGACGTTTGCGCCGCAGACTTCCGGCTCCGCCAGTGCCGCCCTCTCACTGGGCAGCAACGCGGCGAACAGTCCGACGCAGTCGCTGACTGGGACGGGCGTGGCAGCGGCACAGCACAGCGTCTCGCTTTCCTGGTCGGAGACTGGCTCCGGGATTGTGGGCTACAACGTATACCGGGGCGGCGTTTCGGGGGGGGCCTACTCCCAGATCAATTCGGCGCTGGAAACGACCGCTGCGTACACGGACACTACAGTCGTGGCCGGACAGACTTATTACTATGTAACCACGGCGGTCGACGGCAGCGGCGTGGAAAGTGCGTATTCCAACGCATCCGAGAGTGTAATACCGACGCCGTAAGCTCCTGCGAACGGCACGACCTCATCGGCGAACCTACCCATCGAGGTTGGCAGATTCTTCTTATTTTCCATCGATTACTTAAGGTAGCGCGGCATGTGCGACATTCACCCCCATCGTTCCGCCAACGGGTGGAATCTGGTCCAGTGCAACCCTCGGCCAGATACCGCTTTCCGGCTAAGCCTTTCGGAATCTATGACTGTGGCCGGCCCGATGTGACACTGGTAACGCTGGCAAAAAATAGTTAGGGCACACGGTTGTTCACGAACCCAGCATCAGTGCTTTAGCATGCGGCTAGCACAGATTGAGGTCGCGTTGGACGGTTGTCGATTTTATCTTCGGTTGGCCACTGCGCTCGGAGTCGCGGCGAGCCTGTTACTGCTGTCTGGATGCGGGGGTTTGGCGGGAAGTTCGAGTCGCGCAGCCGCGGCCGGTACGCTCTCGCTCAGTCCCTTGCAGATTGGCTTCGGGAGTCAGGCGGTTGGGTCGAGCCACAACACTACGGTGACGCTCTCCAACAGCGGCGCAAGCGATCTGAGCATTACCCAGGCGACGTTGAGCGGCGCGGGCTTTGCGTTGAGCGACCTGACTGTGCCGCTGACGTTGCGTGCGGGAGACTCGACTTCGGCGACGGTGAGGTTCGCGCCACCGTCGAACGGGAGTTTCACGGGAAGCGTGACTTTTGCCACGACCTCCAATCAAGTGAACGGCACGGTCGTGCTGAATTTTTCTGGGGCGGGCGCTTCTGTTTCTCCAGGAACGCTGTCTCCCAACCCAGCCAGCCTTGGATTCGGCAATGTTCCGGTTGGTAACGGCAGCAATCTCTCGGAAACCTTGACCAACGTGGGCGGATCGGCGGTCACCATCTCACAAGCGAATGTGACCGGCGGCGCCTTCTCGATCAGTGGACTGACCTTGCCGCTCACGCTCACGGCCAATGAGAGCGTGACGTTTACCGCGACATTTACGCCGAGCGGCGGCGCAGCCAGCGGAAGCATATCGGTGGTGTCGGATGCATCCAACTCGCCGCTGACGATCGCGCTCAGCGGAAGCGGAACAGCGGCGGGGCAGTTGGCGGTGTCCCCTGCGAATCTCAGCTTCGGCAATGTGACGGTGGGATCGAGTTCGCCGCTCACGGGCAGCCTGAAGGCCAGCGGCGCCTCGGTCACGGTGACGGCGGCAACTCTCAACAACAGTGAGTTTTCCGTCTCTGGAATCTCGTTGCCGGTAACCATTCCCGCGGGTCAGTCAGCATCGTTCACCGTAACTTTCGCGCCACAGTCGAGCGGAGCGACTTCCGCGTCATTGTCTTTTTCCAACAACTCCTCGAACTCGCCGGCGGTGCAGTCGATGACGGGCACGGGCACGGCGGCTCAGCAACATACAGTGGACCTCGCATGGAACGGGTCGGCGGACGCGGTTGGTTACAACATTTACCGCGGCAACGCGCCGGGTGGACCATATACGCTGATCAACTCTTCCCTGGACAGCACGACCGCATATACCGACAGCACGGTCGCCTCCGGGCAGACTTATTACTACGTGACGACAGCCGTGAACGGAAGTGGCGACGAGAGCGGATACTCGAATCAGGCCAAGGCCGTGATTCCGAGTCCGTGATGGGCGAGCGGTGCTTCGTTAGACTTCCAGAAAAATCGCAAGTCTTTCGCGAGGTGGAATCCTTCTCAGGGAATCTTGGCTTGGATTTGTTGGGAGAATTTGCTCTCGCGGCCGGCTTGATCGAGGGCGGTGACGACGTAGAAATAGGTATGTCCGCTGCGCACGCTGCGATCTTCATAGGGTGGGGCTGGGACTCGGGAGGCGAGTTTCACGAATGGTCCGGCGGAAGTATCGCTGCGATACACGTTGTAGCCAAGTACGGAGGCTCCGGGGGGAACGTGAGGCGCATCCCACCCCAGCGTGACGCTGTGGGGCTTGTGGCATGCGGCGAGCCCAAGGCAAAGCAGAACGCATGCTGCAAGCAGTATTCGAGATGCGCGGGTTCTCATCGTTTAGTCGGGTCTATCGCTTGCCGTCTGACGACTATAACCGGGTTGGCCCTCGTAGCGTAACCCTAGCGTTTCTTGAGCAGGGGGCGCAGTTCAAACTGCACCACGATCGTCCTTGGTTCCGGCTTGATTGGGTTGCCGCGTCTACCGGGTGTTCTTGACGCGAGGTAGAAACGCGAAGTCACCGGCCAGTTGAATTTGGAGCGGGTGGAACGGAATCGGCACCGTCGCTGTGACCCTGGTCGGGTCCATCGCCTACTTCACCCGCATTCTTGTCAGCCACGCTCCGCCGACCTTTTGACAGAGTAGCCGGTCAAAAGCGCTTGAGCAATGGCACAATAGTCACACGCTGCAAAACTAATGTTACATGCACGTTGGCCATTTGCCACAGATTGCGTCCAGTGTCTCAGTTTGTCCCTTGGACGCGGGAACGTTGGCCCACCAGAACATCGGCGATGCGGTCGCCCGTGTGTCCATCCCAAAGAGGGGGCACAGAACCCTTCTTTGCCTTCCCCGCCAGCACTCGGGACAACTCGGTTCGCAGTTTCTGGGGATCGCGACCGACCAATACATTGGTTCCCATGGAAACTGTTATCGGGCGCTCGGTATTCTCGCGCACGGTGAGACAAGGGACACCAAGGTAGGTGGTTTCTTCCTGAATGCCGCCGGAATCGGTAATCACGACGGTCGCGCGGGACTGCAACCCGAGGAAGTCGACGTAGGGCAAAGGGTCGAGCACGCGGAGCTGGCCGGCCTTCAACCCGAAATCGGCGATCCGCTTGCGGGTTCTGGGATGCGCGGGAAAGACGACGGCCAAGTCGCGATTGACTTCGAGCAAGGACTCCAGGATTCCCTTGAGCGTAGGACCATCGTCGACATTGGCGGGACGGTGAAGCGTGACCAGGGCGTAGCGCTGAGGCAGCCCATCGATCCTTGCCTGCCGCGCCATCGGGAGCAGGCGCACCAGCGAGTCGATCATGACATTGCCGACGCGGAAGATCTTTTCGGTGGCAATTCCCTCTCGACGAAGATTCTTGTCTCCGTCCTCGGAGGGCGTGAACAGCAAGTCGGCGAGCTGATCGGTAACGAGGCGGTTGATTTCCTCGGGCATGGTGCGATCGAACGAGCGCAGTCCAGCCTCGACGTGGCCGACCTTAATGCCCAGCTTGGCGCAGACGAGGACGGTGGCGACGGTTGAGTTTACGTCGCCATAGACGAGGACCATGTCCGGCTGGCGTTCTTGTAGGACGGGTTCGAGGCGGATCATGATCTCCGCCGTCTGCTTGGCGTGCGAGCCGGAACCGACGGCCAGGTTCACGTCGGGCGATGGAATGCCCAGTTGCTGGAAGAACACGTCGGACATGCTTACGTCGTAATGCTGGCCGGTGTGGACGAGGGTCTGCTCGACATGCGGGCGCTGCTTGAGGGCGGTGAGGACGGGCGCGACCTTCATGAAGTTAGGGCGGGCTCCGACGATGTGGAGTAGGTTCACAAAGTCTCCTGTAGAGAGAATATTTAGCTTAAACCATTTGGAGGAATCGAGAAAAACGGGAATCTGGGTTTAGCCGCGTCCGAGGACATCTCTACCACTTGAGCTTTGTGTCTGAAGCTGGAGTGCAAAGTGCAGATCGCAGTTCGGATGAGACTAATGCGTGCTCAGGAGTTCAACCTTAGGTTCGTGTACGATGGGTTTCGAATTCTCTGTCGCCCGGTCGAGGCAGGCGCGCAAGATGGCGGCTAGTTGCCTGACATGGGGCTCCACGAGGCTGCCTCGGGGGCTGATGGGGAGGGAGTGGAGGCGAACGCCGCCTTGGGCCACGTCTCCCCAGCCACCCAAGCGATCGTGAAAACCAGCCAAATGACGCTTGGCCAGAAAGAGAGTCAATTCTCCGGGATAAGGCCGGACTTCATAATGAGCCAAGGCCTCTTCGTAGATATCGGCAATTTTGGCTTGCGGCGCGGGGGCAGCGGAGTGTGTCTGGAAGCGATCGCGAAGACGGGCCCAGGCAAAATGTGCGGAGGCTTTGATGCGAGTCGTCTCCACGCGCAGCTTTTCCATGAAAAAGGCGCGTTTGCCTTCGCCTTCCGCAGCGAGGAGATTGTCGAGATGGAAATAGGGGTTGAGGATCCAGCGATTGATTAACCGCTGGCGCAACGAAAGCGGCCAGGAAATCGAGCGGATATTGTAAATCTCGATCAGGGCTAACAAGCCCACGGTCTCGCCCGATGCAATGAGTTGGCGGGCCATTTCGAGGGCAAGCGTGCCGCCCAGGCAATAGCCTCCCAGCATGTAAGGACCATGGGGTTGCACCTGGCGGATCTCTTCGATATAACGGTGGGCCACGTTTTCGAAGCGGCCATCGATGGGGGAACGTCCATCCAGACCGGCGGATTGCAGGCCGAAGACGGGTTGATCGGCGCCGAGATCGGCAGCGAGGGAACGATAGAGCAGGATGTTGCCTTCCGCGCCGTGCACGAGAAAAAGCGGCGGCCGGTGACTGGTCCGATCATTGGACGGATGGGGTCGATTGATGGCCACCAGGGATTGCCAGGCTTCCGGTTTGCCGCCCTGGCTCAGAACACTTGCCAGCGTTCGTGGAGTGGAGGCGTCATAGAGGGTTGCGAGAGGCGCGGTGCATCCCAGTTCGCGCTGGATCAAGGCAAATAACTGCGCTGCGGCGACGGAGTGTCCCCCCAAGGCGAAGAAATCGTCGTCTGGGTCAATCTTGATGATGCCCAACACGCGCTGCCAAAGCGGGATCAGGGCTTGGAGCAATTCGCGCTCCGGC
>Ga0302320_10010047_pt1 | contig 20264 bp, 11 predicted proteins | sample Bog_T0_3_FD_202130 | JGI IMG/M metagenome (GOLD analysis project Ga0302320, IMG submission 202130) | Peat permafrost microbial communities from Stordalen Mire near Abisko, Sweden - Bog_T0_3 | ecosystem: Environmental > Terrestrial > Soil > Wetlands > Peat | place: Sweden: Abisko, Stordalen Mire...
AGCCGCTGCAGCCACTGGCCCCGATGGGCCATGGCTCGTCGCCCACTCCACCGTGAACCTGAACTGAAGCTCCAACTCGGCTGCAAAAATCGAAATGAACATCACCACTGCAACTGGCGAGAGGCCAGAATATGTTTCTCAAGTGCATTTTAAACCAGAAATTAAATGAAATTTTCCCGCGCCGCGCTTGTCCTGCTCGCCAGCCTGCTCGCTCCGTTTGCTGGCCACGCTGAAAAACTGCCCGCTGACTATGTCAACCCGCTGATTGACACGCATAAGTCGCGCTGGTTTTTCTTTTCCTCGGCGTGTCGTCCGTTTGGCATGGTGAATTTGAGTCCCGACACCACGGTCGGCGGCGACTGGCTGAACGGTTATCTCTACGGCGGGACGAATATCCAATGCTTCAGCCATGTCCACGGCTGGCAGCTTTATGGCGTGCCGGTGATGCCGCAAGCGGGCGAGTTGCAATCGCAAAAAGGGCTGGCCGCCGCCGCCTCGCCGTTTTCGCATGACGACGAAATCATCCATCCCGGCTATCACAAGGTTTTCTTGCAACGCTATGGCATCACGGCGGAACTCACCTCGACGACGCGCGTTGGCTTTCATCGCTACACGTTTCCAGCGAATGAAAAATCGTTCATCGCGTTCGACACCAGCGCGACGCTCATGGACAAGATGGATTCCAGCGCCATCCGGCAAGTCAGCCCGACGGAAATCGCCGGCTATTCAGTGATGTCGCCGACGGAGCGCCGCCCCAAACCGTTCACGATTTATTTCGTCGCGCAGTTCAGCAAGCCGGTCGCGTTCGGCGCGTGGCGCAATGGCGAGCTGTTGGCAAACGCAAAGGAGATTTCGGGCAAAAAAGCCGGCGGCTATGTGCAATTCGCGACGAAAGCCGGCGAGCAGATTTCGCTGAAGGTGGCCATTTCCTACACGAGCGAGGAAAATGCGCGGGAGAATCTAAAAGCGGAATTGCCTGGCTGGGATTTTGACGCCGTGGCGAAGGCGTCGCGCGACGATTGGAACAACTGGCTGGGGCGCCTCGAAGTCCAAGGCGGCACCGAGGCGCAGCGGGTGAAATTCTACACCGACCTCTGGCACGCGCTGCTCGGTCGCCGCATCGTGAGTGACGCGGACGGCAGCTACTGCGACAACACCGGTGAACATCCGGTCACCCGCTGCGTGAAACTTGACGCCGGCGGCAAGCCGCTTTTCCCGCATTACAATTTCGACGCGCTCTGGGGCAGCCAGTGGTCGCTCAATATTTTATGGTCCTTCGCGTATCCTGAGGTGATGGATGGGTTTTGCAACACGATGGTGGACATGTATCGCAATGGCGGCTTGATTCCGCGCGGGCCGTCCGGGGGAAATTATACTTTTGTCATGATCGGCGATCCGGCCGCGCCTTTTTTCGCGGCGGCTTACAACAAAGGCATTCACGGCTATGACGTGGAAAAGGCTTACGAGGGCTTGCGCAAAAATGCCTTGCCCGGCGGCATCCGCGACCATGCGGGTTATGAACACGGAACCAACGCAAGTGGCGGGGGCATTAAATACTACGTTGAGCGCGGCTATGTGCCCGAAGACATCGAAGGCACAGGCATGCACAAGGACGGCGCGGCGATGACGCTCGAATATGCCTACGAAGACTGGTGTGTGGCGCAATTTGCAAAGGCGTTGGGCAAGGATGCGGAATGGTTGACGCGGCGTTCATTTAATTATACAAATCTTTGGGACGCTTCGACAAAGTACATGCGCCCGCGCAATTTGGACGGCTCGTGGTTGAAGGACTTCACTCCCGTCGCTAAAAAAGGTTCGTTCAATGCCCAGGGATTCACCGAGGCCAACTCCGCGATTTACACCTATGCCGTCCCGCATGACCTGCCCGGCTTAATGCAATTGTTCGGGGGCCGAAACAATTTCACGGCCGCGCTGGACCGGCAGTTTGCGCTGGCCGCGCCGGATAACTTCGTGACGCCTCACGCCCAACACGGTGGCGGCTGGGTGGATTTCGACAACGAACCTTCCATGGAGCTGGCGCATCTTTTCAATTTTGCGGGCATGCCGTGGCTTACGCAGAAATGGGTGCGCCAGGTGCAATCGGCGGCCTACGGCAACATCACGCCCAATGGCGGCTACTGCGGCGACGAAGATCAGGGCCAGTTGGGCGCGCTCGGCGTGCTGATGACCATCGGCCTGTTCGACGTCGAAGGCGGCGCGTCGATCCATCCCACGTATCAAATCACCTCGCCAGTGTTTGACCGGGTAAAGATTCACCTGAACCCGCGCTATTTCCCCGGTCAATCCTTCGTCATCACGACGCGCCACAACTCCGCGGCGAACCTGTATATCCAGTCGGCCAAGCTGAATAACCGGCCGCTGCATGAGTTCTGGTTTCCGCACACGAACCTCGTCCAGGGCGGCGCCCTCGAAATCGAACTTGGCCCGCAGCCAAGCCGCTGGGCGGCCGACTCCATTCCGATTCTTTAGGGCGTGAAGAAGTCGATCCTGGAAAAGTGACATTTGTGCTCTTGACGCTGCCAGCGCGAATTTGAAAGCGACACCGCTTCAAAACGTCCATTGGCCACGCATCGCCCGATCGGGCGATTGCAGCCGTCATGATTTTCTCATAACTTTTCTTATAAAAATACAAGCAAATGAGCCGCGTCCGAAGTGTGTAGGCACAAACATGGCAACGAAACTCCAAACCATGCTATGTGTCGCCCTGCTTGTGTCCAGCGCCGTCGCCATCCTGGCCTCTCGAACCTATGGGCAAACCCCGGTTATATATTATCCGCTGGACGAAAGTTCAGGCACCAACGCCTACGACCAATCCGGCAATGGATTTAACGCGTCCACCACCAACACCAGCGGTTCGACCGGCAGCGGCGCGACCTGGTCGCCCTCAAGCGGGATGATTGGCGGGGCGTTGCGGTTCACCCCAGCAAGCACCACGGACTATTCTCAACCGTTCGCCTTCAACGGTTCGGCCAACATAATTGCCAATTACCCCTTCACGCTTGCGGGCTGGATCAAGACTACCTATACCGGCCAAAATGGCCCCTACGAATATGTGTTTTTAGGCGATGGCACCTCGTCCTTTGCTTATTACGCCCTGGGAGCTGGCGGACAAAACCAAACGCCCCCCTATAGGGCGCAAGTTGAAGCTCGCAATTCATCGTCTGCAGGACTTGTCGCCTATGGTCCCAGCACCATTCCCGATGGCAACTGGCATCATATCGCGGGAGTTTACACCTCTTCCACCCTTCGATCCATTTACGTGGACGGCGTGGCTATTACTGCCAGCAACAGCACGACGGATGTGTCCATGGTTGGCTCAATCAAGCGTTTTGGACTAGGCGCTCTGACCCGTGTCAGCACCGCTGACCCTTTCAATGGGTATTTGGATGACGTGGCGGCTTGGAACGTGGCGTTAACGCCCCAGACGATTGCCTTGATCAACGCTGTGGGACGTTTTGAAAGTCTCCCGCTGACCAATTCAGGGATTGCCACCCTTCAAGGCCTGGAGACGGCTGCGGGTGGCAGCGCTCAGGTGGGCTTTCATAACTGGGCTTATTCTGCCAACCTGTCAACCAATGTGAACTTCACTAATACGGTCGGATTCACCGGCGGTACCGCCGCCGCCGGAAACGGGTATGTCGTGCTGGGGACGGATGGGAGCGGGGTCCAAATGCAGGGAATTTCCACCGTCCCGCCCGCAGTCAACAATTTCAGCGCAACCCCGGCTCAGGTTAACGTGGGTGGATCCGTGACTCTCACTTGGAATGTTGCCAACGCCAGCACCATTCAAATAAATCAAGGAATTGGCGGGGTAACCAGCTCGGGCTCGCTAGTTGTATTCCCTATTGTAACCACAACCTATACGCTAATAGCCAGCAACGGCACGTGCTCAGTCACTAATCAGGTCACTGTGCAGGCGACTGCTACGCCACCCAGCCGGATCACCCAATCGGTCATTCTACCCGATGGTCACCTCCAGTTGGTAGCCACCGGCACAATCGGCTACGTCTACGGAATCCAGTCAAGTCTGTTGTTAACCGGCCCATGGACGACGTTGACAAATGTTTTTGTCGGAACCAATGGCCTTGTCCAATTTGAGGACACCACAACGCCCCGTCCGGCCACGCAATTTTACCGGACAGTCAGCCCAATCCAAGCAGCACCCCCGCCACAAGCATCCGCAAATGGCTACACGTGGACGGCGTTTTGCGCCGGTCCAGGCACCATTCCCTTTTCCACAAACTCCGTTGATGTCACCGGGACGCTCAACCCTTCTTTTCAATGGTTTCCCGCCTGGTTTTATTATAATTCCTTCACTCCACCGCTGGGCATGACGTTTCCGACTGGAAGTGGGGTCGGCACCGCCTTGATTAACGCCTCTGGATTTGCATCTTTTGCGGCACCGCACTCGGGCACCCAATCTCCGAGCACCATTTCCGGTATCGTGGGAGAAGCGTTTGGCGGCGGCGGTTACTTCGAGGCCACTTTCCAGTACGAACCATCCAACACCATCCATGCAAATGGCTGGCCGGCCTGGTGGGGTTGCGCGGTCGAGCACCTCAAGAGCGGCTCGTCGTCGAACCAAAGCCAGTATTGGGATTTTTACGATACCGCATATAGTGCGGACCCAGCTTTTGCCCACTATGCCGAGACCGACTTCTTTGAGGACGACATTGGTGCAGGTTATTACGGCGGCACCATGATTGACTGGTATGGCGACTGGGGAATCAGTAATACCTATTGGAACGTCCAGTCGCCATATGTTGACAAACAGTTGCAGTATCCGGCGAACACTATCTACACCATTCCCCATAAGTACGGATTTTTGTGGATACCGGGGACCACCGCGTCAAATGGGTCCGCAACTTTTTATTTTGACGGCGCGCCTTACAGCTCACAGGCAATTTCTTGGAACCAATACCAGGGGCAGGCGCCTTACACAAACCTTGTGGGTAATGCCCCATCCACGCCCTGGAGTTTTTCTATTCTTGACCAACAACACATCGGGCTGATTTTGAACACGGGGATTAATGAGCCGATGACCATAACGTCCGTCAATGTTTGGCAAGCAAACGGCAACTGGGATATCCACACAAGCACCCTGTATGATACCTTCTATGATTTTTCGGACGTTTATTCGCAATCTAATATGGTGATCGCCAAGCCAACTGCGGGTATGCCGGCGGCCGACTATAACGGAGACACCAGTTTTGCTGAACGATCGGTTCTGGCTCCAGGGACGCTGGTGTATCACTTGCCAAACATTGGCTCCTTCACCGCTCGGGTCTGCTGTTCCAGCAATGCAACGCCTGCGGGTGTCACCTTCGCAATCTCTAAAACAGGCCTTGCCGGTTCATTTTTCAGCGTGCCCATCTCAAGTGCGACGCCAAGTGCAGTGGCCACAGCCGGAGGATTTAGTTACGCGGATCTCAGCAATTCGGGGTCAATCGGTTCTGGTTACAATTATCTGCAAATTACTCTCACTGGAAGCACCTCAAATGTTTGGGATCTGGCTCTTGGACAATTGCGAATCAATTAACTTAACGAACTTGAAAATTGTTCTCCTATTACTGACAATTGGCGTGGCGGCATTTGCCGGGGAATCCCAACTGCCGGAATGCACTCCGCGCGGCGGCCTCCCTAACTTCTTTGCCAAATTGAACCACGGCGACAACGTGCGCATTTGCTACCTTGGCGGCAGCATTACCGCGCAGGAAGGCTGGCGGCCCAAAACGTTAAGTTGGTTCCAACAGCAATACCCCAGGGCCAACATCAGCCAAATCAACGCGGCCATCGGCGGCACCGGCTCCGACCTGGGCGTATTTCGTCTGCGCCACGACGCGCTCGAGCAGAAGCCGGACCTCCTCTTCGTGGAATTCGCCGTCAATGATGGCGATGCCAGCGCGGAGCAGATTTACCGCAGCATGGAAGGCATCGTTCGCCAGACCTGGCGGGACAATCCGGCCACGGATATTTGTTATATCTATACGATCAATGGCCGCGTGCTCGACAAGCTGAAGAAAGAGGAACTCCCGGTCTCTTATGCTGCAATGGAAAAGATTGCAGAGCATTATGGCATTGCCTCTATCAACCTGGGGTTTGAAGTGGCACGGCTGGAGCAGGCCGGAAAGCTTGTCTTCAAAGGCGAGAAACCCAAGACCGAGGCGGAGAAGGCGGCCCTCGGCGACAAAATAATATTCTCGCCCGACTCCACCCATCCATACATTGACAGCGGTCACGCGCTCTATTTGGACGCCATTGTGCGCAGCATGGATTTGATCAAGGCTGTGGGTACCTCTGGTCCGCACAAACTCATCGAACCATTTATTGCTGACAATTGGGAGGATGCAAAACTGATTCCATTGGATAAGGCTAAGTTGAGCGAAGGCTGGAAAGAGCTGGCGGCGACGAACAGCGTGGCCAAGATTTTTTCCCGGCGTATGCCAGAGTTATGGAAGGCCAACCAGCCGCGCGACACGATCCAGTTCAAGTTTCATGGAACGATGGCGGCTATTTACGATATCCTTGGTCCTGACTGCGGCCAGGTTATTGTGACGCTCGATGATCAGCCATCGTTCGTGCGGCCGCGTTTTGACGCCTATTGTGTGTCTCACCGGATTTCGTGGTTGACTATCGGTAAAAACCTTTCAAATACCGTCCATACTGTGAAACTCGAAATTGATGCCAAGCAACCCGACAAAGTGGCAATTCTCAGTCAGCGCAACGAGAAGATGGACGATCCAAAACGGTTTGATGACCGGGCTTGGTATGCCGGGGCGATCATGCTCGTCGGAAGTCTGGTGGAATAGCAGCATGTGTAATTCCTCGGCAAATGAACCCAAGAATTGTTTTGATATGGCTGACAGACTATCTGGCGGCGTTGGCTGGAGAATCGCAACTGCCTGAATGTGCCCCGCGTGGCGGCGTGCCTGGCTTGGTGGCTAAACTGCAGCACGGCGCTGCGCCCTTGCTGATGGCTTATTTTTTCCTTTTTTCCTCTTCTCATGCACATGAACCTGGTCGTGCAACAGCATTTGTTCCTCGTGACAATTCTTGGACCAATCTGACCGTCCGCCAAAAAATTGGCCAGACCATGCTCATGCTTCCAGATCGCTCGCTAGAACTAAAAATGGGTGATGGTTCACTCAATAAGGTCTTTGATCGCTATCCGATCGGCGGGTTTTTTATGGGGTGGAAATTATTCGACGGGGTGCCCGAAGCGGACCGGCAAAGTCACATCGCCAAAGTAGAGCACCAGTATCAAAGTGCCAGCCGTCTGCCTTTGATTTTTCAACAAGATTATGAACGAGGCGTAAGCCTGCCGGGGATGACCACCTTTCCCAACGAAATGACACTGGGGGCTGCCAACTCACCGACCTTGGCCTATGATTTTGGCAAATCCATTGCGCTGCAAGCCCGATCAGTGGGCGTTCGCTGGGTCTTAAATCCGGTGGCCGACCTCAATTTGAATCCATTCAATCCCATCGTCAACATTCGTGGCATTTCAGACGATCCGGACAAAGCCATTCATCTTCTATGCCGGCAGATACAGGGATTACAGGACAACGGCGTGGCGGCCACGATCAAGCATTTCCCGGGCGATGGCGTCGATTACCGGGATCAACATTTGTTGACCTCGTGCAATTCCCTCAGCCTAGAGAAATGGCGACAGTATCACGGCAAGGTTTTCCAGGCCTTGATTGATGACGGAGTGGCCGCAATTATGCCAGGCCATATCAGTTTTCCCGCCTATGAGAAGGAAAAAATCAATGGGTTTTCCCCGCCGGCGACATTGTCCAAAGAACTGCTAACGGACCTTCTCAAAGGTAAAATGCGATTCAAGGGAGTCATTGTTTCCGACGCCATGGTCATGGGCGGTTTTCGGGGCTGGTTTAGCAATGATATGGAAGGGCAAATCCAGAGTTTCAAGGCGGGGGTGGATGTTTTGCTGTGGCCTGACTATGGCTACTTGGACGAAATGGAAAAACGCATCAAGAGTGGGGAGGTGCCCATGAACAGACTCGATGACGCCGTCCGCCGTATCTGGGTCCTCAAAGAGCGATTTGGAATTTTGCAGAGAAACCAGCCAGCGATCAAAACCATGACGACTCAGGAAGCTGCGTTTACAGTGACAACCGCCAGAACGATCTGTGAACATGCAATAACGCTTGTCCGGGATAAAAATGGCGTTCTTCCGCTGAATCCGACCAAGGACAAAAAGATTTTGTTGGTGGCGGTTGTCCCAATCAGCAGGAAGGGTGGAGACGGTGGACTTGAGAACCTCAAGCTCCTCAAGACCTTGCTCGAAAAACGAGGTTTCGAAACTGATTTCCAACACAATATCCTATATGAAACACAAGGGTGGCAGGAGTCCGCCACCACAAACTATGACCGGATCATTTTTGTCGTGGTACGAACTCCACATAATCCCTTCGGTCCTCTCCAACTCTATGATGACGAGGCGCAGTCAGCTTGGGCAATCAGTGCCATGCCCCAAGCCAAGGTCATCGTTGTTTCGATGGGCAGTCCCTACATCGGGACTGAGTATTGCGAGCGGGTGGACACCTACATCAATGCCTATTCCAATGATGAGACGATGCAGGAGGCGCTCATCAAGGCACTAACCGGTGAAATTCGATTTTACGGCACATCACCTGTAAACTTGAATCCTAAAATCTTCACCTTTTGAGGCAATGAATTTGTTATGAAACTATTGATATCTGAAATGAGCCTGCTTGCGGGCTGCCTGCTGCTGTCAATTGGCAACGTGGTCGCCGATGTGCCGGAGTCCAATTGGGAAGCCCCGGCGCAGTCTGCTCTTGCCGGAACCACCAACCGCCAGGCGCCAATGTTGTTTATAGTCGGCGATTCAACAGTTCAAAACAGCAGAGGCATATTTGGTTGGGGTGACGCGGTCGGGCGCTTTTTCAACCCGGATAAAATCAAGGTTGAAAACTGTGCCAAGGGAGGGCGCAGCAGCCGCACTTTTCAAACGCAGGGCTGGTGGAAGCAGATTTTAGATGCGGCCAAGCCGGGCGATTTTGTGTTCATCCAGATGGGGCCCAACGATTACACCCCGCTCGACGATACCAACCGCGCCCGCGGATCAATCCGCAGTGTTGGCGAGGAAACAAAGGAAATTTACAATCCGGTTAGGAAAAGGCAGGAAACCGTTCATACCTACGGTTGGTATATGCGCAAATATGTCACCGATGCGCGCGCCAAAGGCATGACGCCGATCATCTGCTCGCCGGTTCCGCACGTGCCCAACCAACTCGTCCAACCCGGCGCTTCCGAAAAAAATGATTACGTGGGTTGGTCGGCGCAAGTTGCCGCAAGTGAGAATGCCTTCTTCATCAACCTGAACCAACGTGTGATGGAGCATTATGTCGGAATGACTCCTGAGCAAATTAAAACCAATTATTTTACCGACCCGGTGCACTCAACTCGTGCGGGGGCGGAGTTAAACGCGGCCTCGGTCATCGAGGGATTGCGCCAATTGACGTCTTGTCCGTTGAAGGACTATCTGTTGGATCAACCTCTGCCGTCCCCTTCCCCCATCCGCGCCCCAACGCCCGCGAAAGCCAGCATCAGTGAAGCCTCGGTGCCGGACGGACTGACCGGCCAGACCAAAAACAACTGATACGAAAAAAGCCGTTACGGACTTTTTGTACACTGCGCATAATGAAAAGTCATCTTTTTGCCAAAATCAGCCTGGCGTTGCTCCTGACAACGCCAACGGCTCTCCGGTTAAAAGCCCAAACCGATGTCGCACCTCCCTCCCGTGTGCCCGAGACCCAGGTCAAAGCGCTGAAAGATCTCCATTTCGGAATGTTTGTTTGCTGGTCGTTCAGCTCGTTCTCCGGCATGGAGTGGACGACGGGTGTGACCACTGTTGATCTCTTTGCCGCGAAAGACTGCGACACCGACCAGTGGGCGAAGACAGCGACAGAAGCTGGAATGGGCTATATTCTTTTCCTCACGAAACACCACGACGGCTTCTGTCTGTGGGACACGAAAACCACGGAACGCAGGGTCACGAAAGCGCCACTGGGCCGCGACGTGCTGGGCGAACTGCGAAAGTCCTGTGACAAATATGGCATTAAAGTGGCGCTCTATTTTTCCGAAGGCGAGTGGGGGTGGCCCGATTTTCCTGACGGCAGAAAGCGGCGGAACAATGGCGGCTACAACCCAGCGCTGAAAAAGGCACAGCTCAAGGAATTGCTCACCCAATACGGACGGATCGAATATATCTGGTTTGACAATGCTGTTGGTGATGGCGGCTTGAGCCACGAAGAAACAGTAAAATGGCTGAAGCAATTTCAACCGAACTGTTTTGCGGGTTTCAATACGGGCGATCAGAGCAATGCGGACATTCGTCTTGGCGAAATGGGCCAGCCTGGACCGCTTGCTCCGCTGAAGAAAGATGGAACAGGGAGAAATTACCGCCTCGCGGAATTTACCTATCCGATTTTGCCCAAACACGAGGGCGGAGCGATGTGGTTTTATTCGCTGCCCAAGCACGACAATCTTTGCCTGCCGGCGGAGAAAATTTATGCGGACTATCTCGGCGCGGTGAAATTCGACAACATCTTCTCTCTGGACGTTGGCCCGGATTACAATGGGAGATTGCGTGAGATTGACATAAAAACACTGAGGCAGGTGGGCCGATATATTCGCGAGGAAGACGCGCCGCCGGGCGCCCCTAACCCCTAATTCAAATGCTAAATCGAATTTTACCCCCTGTCGCGCTGACCATGCTGCTGGCGAATTTGCAGGCGGCGAGCGTCAGTGATCTGCGATGCGAATATCTTCCAGACCCGGTCGCAATTGATGCGGCCCAACCACGATTGAGCTGGCGGATTGCTTCCGACCAGCGCGGCGAACGGCAAACAGGCTATCAAATCCTTGTCGCCTCAACGTCCGAGCTGTTAAAGAAAAATAAAAGCGACCTGTGGGACAGTGGCAAAGTTGTTTCCAATGAGAACGTTTTGCTGGCCTATGCCGGAGCGACGTTGACGTCGCGCGCCGTTTGCTTTTGGAAAGTGCGCGTGTGGGATCAGGCGGGGAAGGTTTCGGATTGGAGTTCGGAGGCTTCCTGGACGATGGGATTGTTGAAGCCCGAAGACTGGTCTGCGAAGTGGATTACGGCTTCGAAGTGGTTTATGCCGCCGCACGTGCGTCCAGAGGGACTGATTGTCATCCCAGGCGGCTGGGCCGATGTGGATTTGGGAGCGTCGCTGCCAATCGAGGCTATCAAGCTTTATTTTTCCGATTCAAATTCTGCTCCGAAGCGGTTTAAGATCGAAGGCGCGGACGAACCTCAATTTTATCAACCGAACATCCTTGTGGACAAGACGGAAGAGGATTTTCAAATGAACGGCACCGACGTTCAGGTGTTTCCGCTGAATGGAATCGTGACGAGCCATATTCGGCTATGGGTCACGGACACGCCCACCAATGGTCAGGCAATCGTGCGGCAGATGGAAGTCATTTCCGGCGGCTGCAATGTCGCCCTGATGCGACCGACCCGTGCCTCGGGAAACGCCTGGAATCATGGCCACGCGGTTTTCATGGTGGACGGCAGGCCCTCGGCCGAGGATGGCAACCAATGTCCGCCGGAGGCGTGTCCGACGACGGCAGCGCCGTTGCTTCGCAAATCTTTCAGGGTCCAGCGTGAAGTCAAACGCGCCACGCTGTATGTTGCCGCGCTCGGAATGGCCGACGTCACCATCAATGGCAAGTCAGTGACAGACGCGGTTTTGGGACCACCCTTCACCGACTACACAAGACGGGTGGTTTATCTGAGGCATGACATCACCTCGCTACTGGGCCAGGGGGAAAATGTGGTTGGCGCGACTTTGGGCAATGGCTTTTTCAGCCCTCCCCGGCGTGGTTTTGGCGAACGCCACGGCGGTCACGGACCGCCGCGTGTCTTGATCCAGACCGAAATCGAATATGCGGACGGAACGCGTCAAACCATCAATTCAGATGAAACCTGGAAGTGGGCGCGGAGCGAGATTGTTTATGACGACACCTTCGACGGTTACACGGAAGACCGTCGCCTGTCCAAACCGGGGTGGGCTTGCCCTGGTTATGATGAAACCGGCTGGCTTTCCGCCGTCATTGCTCCTTCGCTGGGCGGCAAACTCGTTGGGCCAATGGGGCCGCCGATCCGGGTGGTCGGCGAACTCAAAGCCGAACGCGTGGAAGGCAACCGCGCTTTCTTCAAAACGCTGACCGCAGGCTGGCCGCAGGTAAAAGTCAATGGCAAGGCCGGTCAGACAGTAATCATCCGCGGGCATGCAGGCAAGGTTTACTTCCCGGCTCTCACCTTCACGCTGGCGACCAATGGGCTGAACGTCCTGCAACCGCGCTTTATGTATCTTTCTGGCCCGCTCGAGATACTGGTTGAAGGGCTCTCGGAACCGCTGGGAGCCGATGCGGTGACGGTTCAGATCGTTCACGCCGATCTGAGAATGGCCGGCAACTTTGCGTCTTCAAATCCTTTCCTGAATCAACTCTATGAAACCCTCCTGCGAACGCACCTGAACTTCAACGGGGATCAACCGATGGACCCCATGCGTGAAAAGCAGGGTTGGACGCAGGACATGCAAAACATGTTCGACTCCGCGGCTTATCTGACCGACGTGGCGGGACTGTATCACAAATGGTGGTGGGACTTTGCCGATGGTCAGGACGAATCGGGTTACGTGGGTTCGGTGCTGCCGCTGGTGGGCCGGCAAGTGCATGACTGGAACTCACCTTGGTGGAGCGGCGTGGTGGTGCTGTTGCCTTGGGAACTCTACCAGTATTACGGCGACCGCCGTGTCCTTGAAGAAAGCTACGACACCATGCGGCGCTATGTGGACTTTCTCGGAAAATTTACTGCCAGCGGCGCGGTACGAAACTGGGTTTTCCCCTGCTGGGATTATCCCTACTTGAGCGGGGGAAACACCAATTCCCCTGAAGCCAAAGAACAACTTTTGTGCTGGAAGGGTGCGGGCGACTGGCTGAATCCGTATGGCGGCAAGGACGCCGTGCCCGCCCCGTTGTTGGATATGCCGGCTTGGTCTCATTACGCGACCATTGTCAGCCAGACCGCGGCCTTGCTCGGCAACAAAGAGGATGCGGCCAGATATGCTGCCATTGCCGAGGAGGTAAAGGTTCGCTTCAACGGGAAATATCTGAATCGTGATACCGGCCTCTATGGTGGAAAACCGGACAGTCAGACGGCTCAGGTCCTGCCGCTCGCCTTGAATCTGGTGCCCACCACCCAGCGCGGAATGACCTATCATCGTTTGCTCGATGCGATTCATGCCCGTAAAGATCATGTCGGCAGCGGTTTTGTCGGGCTGCCCTTCCTTCTCCAAACGCTGACGGAGGCCCGCGAAACCGCGCTGGCGAACAAGCTGGTGAACCAGCAAGATTTCCCGAGTTGGAAAACCCTGATGCATGATGGAGTTTTCGGCGAGGATTGGCGTGGCGGCGGCGCACAGATGCCCTCCTGTGGCGGCGCGATTGGCTCGTGGCTTTATCAGTCAGTTCTTGGCATCCGTCCCGATGCCGCCGGACCCGGTTTCAAGAAGTTCATCCTTGCTCCGCAACCTGATCCCGGCACTGGATTGACTTGGGCGCGGGGAAGTTATTACTCCATGTATGGACGGATCGTGAGCGACTGGAAGATGGAGGGTGGACAGTTCAGTTTAAGGGCAACGATTCCTGCCAACACGACCGCGACGGTATATATTCCGACTCAAAACGCAAATGGCGTACTGGAATCAGGCGCATCGGCCGCGAACGCCAAAGGCGTTAAGTTCCTGCGAAAGGAAGCCGATGCCACCGTTTATGCCGTCGATTCGGGAACTTATGAATTCACCGCGCAAAGCGCGGCCAGCCAACCAGATAGGTAGAATTGCCGCAGACAATACTTTTCATGATAATAACCAACTAAAATAGCGAGATTAAACTAACTATGAATAACCAATATTCGCGTCGGTCATTTTTGACACAAACATCTCTTGGAATGGCCGCATTGTCCCTGGCCCCACTTCACGCATCACCAGCCCATGCTGAAGATCAAGCGGCGGGGCTGGATATAAGACGGGGCAGCCAGAGATTAAGCTCACAAAAACTCCAATCATGGGAGAAGCTGGGCTATGGGATGTTCATTCATTTTGGAATGAGTACCTTCGTGGGGATTGAAAATCCCGATGGCAAAGCCCCCGCCACCACCTACGCACCGACTGAATTGGATGTTGCGCAATGGGTGTCGGTGGCGAGGGACGCCGGCATGAAATACGCTGTCCTGACCGCCAAACACGCGGCGGGACACTGCCTCTGGCCCACCAAACACACGGACTATTCGGTTGCCAACAGCACGGATAAAACCGATGTTGTTGAAAAATTCGTCAGCGCCTGCCGGGACAAGGGAGTTTTGCCGGGTTTATATTACTGTTCGTGGGACAACCACAATCGGTTTGGCAGCCAAACCGCCTCCGATCCGTCCGGCTGGAATGCCATGTTTACGACCTCTCGCTATCAGACCTTCCAGACGGCGCAGCTCACCGAACTGCTGACACAATACGGGCCTATTGCCGAAACCTGGATCGATATCCCGTGTGCGCTCGGACGCGGCTATCGAACCTTCCTCTATGAGCACATCGCATCCCTGCAACCGGAGACAGTGGTCATGATGAATAGCGGGTTCACCTCTATGGACACGTACAACGTAGAGTATGCGTGGCCCTCGGATTTGATCGCCTTCGAACGCCATGTGCCGACCGATTCCGGATTTAAAAAATGGCGTCACATCGAGGGCAAGGATTACTATCTGCCGGGAGAGGTCTGTGATCCCATCGCCAAAAAATGGTTCTGGGTTGATGGGGACCCGCTCCGCTCGGACGAATCGCTGGCCAAACAGTTCGCCGACTGCAAGGCTCGAGGCGTCAATCTTCTTTTGGACGTTCCCCCGGATCGCCGTGGCGTGATCCCGGACGCCAGCGTCGAAGCTTTAAAGCGGCTTTGCAAGACCACTGGCATTTAAAAATGAAAACAATCGCGGGCCTTCTGTCGGTTGGTGGAAGTTTGGTTCTCTTATTCCAGACAGCTGCTTTGCAGGCGGCCGAGCAAGTTAACGTCAACGAATCCACGAACGGCCTGATTATCCAGACCAGCGCGGAGGAGGTGACTTATACTTCCCCCTGGCTGAAGGTATCGCTTTCGCTGCGGTCACCCACCATGACTTTTCTCTCGGTAGATGCGACAGGAACCAGTCGCCATCCGCGCAATCTCCTGAAGGCTCCAATCGGCGGCGGACCTGAGGTCTCTACGCCGTTGGGCACCTGCACGTCACTGGAAGCGCCGTGTGCCATCTCCCGCACCGGAAACGTAGTGCGCTATACCGACATCAAGCTGGGATCTTGGGAGACGGACTCCCTTCGCTTCACCATAGAAGACAAATCGATCGGTATCGTCATCGAGCGAAATATTCCGCAGGACTACGGCGCTGTCCAAGCATCCCCGCTGCGGGTGATGTTTGATGCCACCATCACCCCCGTCTCACCACTCGGACAGCTTCAGGGAGGCGAACTAGGGAAGATGCATTTTCCTCTCCTGTTGCACTTCCCAGACTGGGGCAGCTTGCTGGTCCGCGCGAAGGACCAAGGCCCGGACGAGTCCACTTTGGACTTTTCGCTGCTCAGAGATCTCCAGCCCATCGCTCCCGGTGCCGTGGCACATTGGCGTCCGAAGACTGCGGAGGAGCGGACGAAGATCGAGAAAATGGGAAACCGGTATCTTGCACGCACGGGCAGCGTGCATCTCGGTCCGGAGCAGATTCAGTTGGCCTTGCACAAGGGATACAGCGCGGCCCGACAGCGGGCCGGTAAACAACGCATCGAACTGAGCCTGGAGGTCACCGCAATCTATCCCGAGGTGAAGCTGGTGGACGCCGATCCCACGCTCATCGGAGTCAAGCGGGCGTGGCTCAATATTTTCGGATTCCGGCCGGACCTCGGTTGTCTGGCCAACAGTTCCACCGGCGACACCTGCCAGTTTTGCATGCACTGCTTCGCCGACCAGGCATATTACACTCCGCCACTGTTCGACGACTTCACGGCGCTGGACTTGGTGCGCATCTCGCTGGATCGATATTTCGATGGGTTCAAAGGCTACCGCGACGATTTTCAGGACGTTGCCCCCTCAACCATCATCGCCGCTTGGGATTACGCCACTGGCAAACCCGACCCGGCGTGGCTAAAAAGACGGATCGCCACCATAGAAAAATATGCCGACCGCATGATCGCCATGGATCTGGACGGTGATGGCCTGTGCGAGTCGCAGAAGAGCCCCAGCAATTGGTGGGACTGCGTCAACTGGAACTGGAAAGATGCCTATAGCTCCGCCCTGGCCTGGCGTGCCTTCCGGTGCATGACGGACTTGGAAAATCGTCTGGGCGATCAGACTAAGGCCCAACGTTATGCGGAGCGTGCGGAGAAGATTCATGCCGTCTATTACCGGACTTTTTATAATCCCGAAACCGGCGTTTTGGCCGGCTGGCGCGCCACGGATGGCTCGTTCGGTGACCGCTATTTCCTTTTCGCCAACGGCATCGCCATCGCTTATGGGCTGGTGGATAAATCCCAGGCCAACGCGATTCTGGACCGGCTCCAGGCCAAGCTAAAGGAAGTTGGTTTTCAAAACTTTCAGTATGGACTGCCCGGGAATCTCGTGGCGTTCCCGACCGGCCTGCCCTTTCAAGTTTACGAGAACGGTGGAGCGACAGGCAGCATGGCCTACTATTATGTCCAAGCTCTTTATGTAACCGGACGCAAGGCCGAAGCCGAGACGATCTTCGCCAAGATGTTGGAAGGCTATCGTGATGGGACTTTTCAAAACGGCATCGGCAACGGCGGCGACTGGAAGGAATGGAACGGAGCCCCCTGCGGTTATGAAGGATTGCTCGTCGATGCATACTATCCTCTCACCGCGTTGATCACGGGCCGCCTCGGTCGCGGCGTCCCGATCCCTTGACCGTCACGGCCAAGTCCCACGCCAGTCGTAGGCAAGAAACGGAAACATTATAACAAAAACAAATGCAGTCCGCAGAGCCCAGTAGCATCAGCGGTTTCGTGTCCGCCGGACGCTTGTGCTTCTCAGTCTGGACCTCATGTTTGGCCAGGTCCATAATCCATGGGTGTTACAGGGCTGGGAGCCAGATTTACCGCAGCCCATGTGTTTGCCAGGCGGCGCAGGCGGCGGGATCCGCTTCGGCAAAGGCCCGGAGCACGCTGTCCTCACTGCACACCCTGTTCAGCCAACCATGATCGAAAGAAAACAATTTATGAGCAACTTTGTCAACAAACCCAGCCCGGCGGAAAAACCCGCCGTCGGATTCGTCGAGCGCCCGTGGGGCTCGTTCAACCAATTCGCCTTTAACCAGGATTGCACCGTCAGTTTGATGACTGTGAAACCCGGACAACGGCTCAGCCTACAATCCCACACCGGTCGGGCGGAACTGTGGATCGTGATTGACGACGGCGCGGTTGTGCAAGTCGGCGACCACGAGCGCGAATGCAAGGCCGGGGACGAAATCTGGATTCCGGCCAGCGAAAAGCACCGGCTCTCCTGCCAGGGTGGCCTGCCCGTGCGCGTGTTGGAAGTGGCCTTTGGCAACTGGCAGCAGTAAGACATCACGCGCTATGTGGATGATTTTCAGCGGCCCACCCACGGGGGAAATAGAAATAGCTGAACACGCGTAAACAGATCCCAACTAAAATTAACACCTGTAACATGAACTCACACACTTATTGGAAATTCACCATCATAGGAATCCTGGCCCTTGCATGTTTCCAGGGATTGACCGCCGCCCAGGCTGCGCCGCTACGCCAAGTAATTTCGCTGGATGGCACGTGGCAGATTGCGGAGGGCAATCTGACAAACATCCCGGCGGGGTTCGATCGCACCGTGCCGGTGCCGGGGCTGGTGGACATGGCCACGCCGCCCTTCGTCGCGCCGGGGCCGAAGAAAGACACCGGTCGCAATACCATTCCGCAAAAGGATCCGAAGCGCGATGCGTTCTGGTATCGTCGCACTTTCAATGTGGACAGTCCAATTCCTTCCATGGCGACACTGAAGGTTGCGAAGGCGATGTTCGGCACGCGCGTGTTCCTCAACGGCAAACTGCTGGGCGATCACACGCCGTGTTTCACCCCGGGTTATTTCGATGCGAAGGAAGCGTTGCAGGCCGGCCGGAACAAACTGATCATCCGCGTTGGGGCGGATCGCGAAGCCGTGGGCCGGGCTTATCCTGACGGCTTTGATTTCGAGAAACAGCGGTACATCCCTGGCATTTTTGATTCAGTCACATTGATCCTTTCCGGCACGCCGAACTTCACGAGTGTGCAGGTTGCGCCCGACATTTCAAATGGCATCGCGCGGGTGCGGGCGCAGGTGCGAAATTCTGGCGACGCGGTAATATCCTCGTTCACATTTGTGGTGCATGAAGCCAAATCGGGAAAGATTGTCGGGCAGGCCAAGACGGAGCCGGTCGGAATCGCGAAGGACACGGAGACGAATGTGGAGGTGCGGATTTCGATTGCGAATTGTCATCTGTGGTCGCCGGAGGATCCGTTTCTCTACATACTTGAAGCCAGCAGCGGCGCGGACAGTTTCACGACGCGCTTCGGCATGCGAGAGTTCAAATTCGATCCAGAAACTGGCCGGGCGGTGCTCAACGGCCGGCCGTATTTCATGCGCGGCAGCAGCTTCACGCTTTACCGCTTCTTCGAGGACAGCGAATGCGGAAGCCTTCCATGGAATAAAAAGTGGGTCCGGTTGCTGCACCAGCGGGTGAAGGACATGCACTGGAATTGCCTGCGCTATTGCATCGGATTCCCGCCGGAGGCCTGGTACGACATCGCCGACGAGACTGGCATCCTGATTGATGACGAGTTCCCAATCTGGTTTGGCCGCACGGTGCCACCGGAGCTGCAGAGCGATGAGCTGGCAAGAGAATACTCAGAATGGCTGCACGAACGTTGGAATCATCCCTGCGTCGCCATCTGGGACGCCTGCAATGAAACGCTCGACCCGAAGACCGGGGCGGCCTTCAAACAGGTGCGCGCGATGGACTTCTCAAATCGTCCATGGGACAACGGCTACAGCCCTCAGCAGGAACCGGGCGATATGTCCGAACAGCATCCCTATCATTTCTGGAATCCGAAATACAAGCTGGCCAACCTTGCCACCGCGAATCCGCAGGCAGGTGATGGCAAGCACGCCGTCGTCATCAACGAATATGGCTGGCTCTGGCTGAACCGCGATGGCACGCCGACCACGCTTACGAAGCAGCTCTATCAAAATTTACTCGGCACCAATTCCACCACGGCGCAGCGTTTTCATCTTCAAGCGACCTATCTCGCGGCCGAAACCGAATTCTGGCGCGCGCACCGAAAGGCCGCCGCCGTGATGCATTTCACCACGCTCGGCTACAGCCGGGCTGATGGGCAGACCAGCGATCACTGGACAATAGGTGGTGTCGCAAAGCTAAAATGGGAGCGGGAATTTTACCGTTACGTCCGCGACTCTTTCGCGCCGGTGGGGCTGATGATTGACGCCTGGGCTGAAAGCTACGCGCCCGGCAGCCGGGAGGCATTTCCGGTGGTCGTCATCAACGATCTGAACGAATCATGGAAAGGCGAAATTCGTCTGCGAATCCTGCGCGACGGTAAGGTGGTTGCGGAACAAGAACAGTCCGCCGAAGCCGCCGGACTGGGCACGGCGCGGGTGGTTTTTCCCGTCACGATTCCAGAAGCGCCCGGCCGTTACCAAGTTGAAGCCGCCCTGCTTGCCACGCCCGCCGGGCTGGTTCGGAGCCTGCGCGACTTTACCATTCCCAACTATTAAGCCCATGTCTATGAAAGAAGCTGGGAATGGTTACGTTAACCGTGGATGAATAAACTCCGAATCCGTATGGCCAGATAGAGGTGAGCCACAGAAGTACACAGTCTGTTGAATCAGATGCCAGCAAAATAGCAAACTCCCCAATAAAGTCAAGCATTATCTGCTTTAACCCGTCACTATTCTTCCCTACTCCGACACCCATTTCACTGACAAATTCATTGACACTGGAGAGTGGTACGTTCATGCCGCTTTCTCCAGTCCGAGGATAGCGGCGTAACCGCAGCGGACAAGGCTGATTTTGGAGGCGAGGAATTTCTTGAGCGTAAGGCTTTCGGGTG
>Ga0302320_10010048_pt1 | contig 20262 bp, 15 predicted proteins | sample Bog_T0_3_FD_202130 | JGI IMG/M metagenome (GOLD analysis project Ga0302320, IMG submission 202130) | Peat permafrost microbial communities from Stordalen Mire near Abisko, Sweden - Bog_T0_3 | ecosystem: Environmental > Terrestrial > Soil > Wetlands > Peat | place: Sweden: Abisko, Stordalen Mire...
GATTCCGGCAGAACACCACATGGAAACCGCGATAGGCGCGGTCGTCGACGACTTCGAGCAGATTGGCGGTGGCGAACTGGATCGACTCGCGCAGCGCCGGCACGACGCGGCGCAGACCGTCGCCTTCTTCGGTCGTGAATTTGGCCAGCGTCGCCTCGGGCACGTATTGCAGCGAGCGCTTGTTGAAGACGCCCTCGCGCGCGCGGCGCAGCACTTCGGTGTCGATGTCGGTGGCGACGATTTCGATCTCGTAATCGTCGACGAGCCGCCAATGTTCGAGCAGATAGAAGGCGATCGAATAGGGCTCCTCGCCGGTGGAGCAAGGCATCGACCAGATTCGGATCTTGCGGCTGCTCCCCAATGTCGTGACGACCTCGGGCAGGATCGACTTGACCAGACACTCGAGTTGATAGGGTTCGCGATAGAAATAGGTCTCGTTGACCGTCATCAGGTTGACGAGCGCCTGATACTCGGCCCCGTCGCGTCTGAGAAACTCGAAATAGTCGCGAAAGTTCCTGCGTCCACAGTTCAGGATGCGCTCGTACAGGCGCTTGTCGACGAAATAGCGTTTGTTGACGCCGAAATGAATGCCGGTGCGCTGGTAGAAATACTCGACGAACCGCTGATAGTCGTCCTCCGAGATTTCGGGCGGAGCGTCTGAGAACTTGGCGAGGGGCGGCATCGGCGTCTCATCCCAACCTTGGCAGGGCCGCCCGAACGGCGAAGGCTAGAAAGGGATGATCGGGAAAACGCGCGGGGACCTTCGCGAGCGCCGCCGCCATGTCCGGCGTCCCGCATGCCGCGATGACATCTACGGCGCCGGCGCAGACGTTCACATGCGGATCGGCGAGCGCGACTTCCATGGCGACCCGAGCCGAACGCGGGCTGACGATCCCCTCGAGCACATTCAGCGCATAGATTCGCATATTGGGATTGGGATCGTCGAGCAGCGGCCTGATGGCGTCGATCACCGGTTCTCCCATCGATTGCAGCGTCTCGACGACCGAGTTGCGCAGCGCGGGATCGTCGATGCGGATCAATCGAACCAGCGCCTCGATCGCGCGCGAATCGCGCGCCCGCGCCAGCGCGGTCAGCGCGGCTTCGCGGGCGAGCGGATCGTTCCCGGCGACGGCGATTTCCGCGAGTTTCTCCGCGTCGCCCGTGAGCGCGGCGGCGCGCACCACCTGCATCGGCGCGTCGGCGGCTTCGGGGACGTCGTTGCGGACGGCGGCGCGGATCAACGGCATGGCTTCCTCACATAATCCACTGCGAGAGTTGTTCGGCGATGCGGTCGCACGGCAGCACCTTGCTCGCGCCGCCGAGGCGGATCAGCTCGTTCGGCATGCCGAAAACGACGGCGGTCGAAGAATCCTCGGCGATCGTGCGTCCGCCCGACTTCAACAGGTCCGCCATCGCATGCGCGCCGTCGTCGCCCATGCCGGTGAGTTCGACGCCCACCAGCGTGCGTGGATCCATCACCTTCATCGCCGAGGCGACGAGCCGGTCGACGCTCGGATGCCAGCGCATTTGCGGGTCCTCGGGCGCCGATTTGACGATCACGCGGCCGAGCATGCGCTCGATGACCACATCGGCGCTGCCGCGCGCGATATAGATATGGCCGCGAGCCAGCGGCGTCGGCGCACTGGCCTCGCGCACTTCGAGCGCGCAGAGTTTGTTGAGCCTCGCGGCGAACGAACCGGTGAAGGCGGCGGGCATGTGCTGGGCGACGACGATCGGCCAGGGAAAGCTCTCGGACAACGTCGGCAGAATGTCTTCCAACGTGCGCGGGCCGCCGGTGGAAACGCCGATCAGCACCAGCCCGGCGATCGCTTGGCTCGTTGTCGCCGGCTTCGGCCGCGAAGCCGATTCGATCTTGCTGCGCGCCGCGCTGGCGATGGCTTTGGCCATTCTCGGCCGCGCCCGCGTCGCCGCGGCGACTTTGGCGAGAATTTCGCCGGAGATGACGTCGATCTCCAACGACACCGTGCCGCCCGGCTTCTCGACGAAATCGACGGCGCCGAGCGCGAGCGCCTCGAGCGTCGCCTGCGCGCCGCGCTGGGTGATGGAGGACACCATCACCACCGGGCGCGGACAGCGCGTCATGATGTGCGACAGACAGGTGAGCCCGTCCATCTCCGGCATATTGACGTCGAGCGTGACGACATCCGGATTGAAACGCTCGATCTGCACCAGCGCGTCCGCGCCGTTGCGAGCCGTTTGCACCTCGTAACGACCCCTCTCAGCGAATAGGTCGCGCAACACTTTGCGCATCAGCGCGGAATCGTCGACGACAAGGATTCGCTTGGTAGACGACCCGGCGCTCGGGGAACACGCAGGCGCAGGGGCGTAGCGAGCAGACGGCGGACTCATCGGCGCGGAGCCTCTCAATGGGTCTGACCGAGAGACGCTATCTCGCTGTCGTTCAGCAGATGTTCGACGTCGAGCATGAGAATGAGCCGTTTCGAATCGACGAGATTGGCCACACGGCTCACGGCGCCGTCGTGATCGACAGCCAGTTCCGGCGCGGCCGAGATATGCGCGCGCGAAACCTTCAACACCTCGGAGACGGAGTCGACGATGAACCCCGTTCTCACACCCTTGACGACGAACACGACGATGCGTTGACGATCGTTGTGCTCTGTGGCGGGCAACAGAAAACGTCGCCGCTGATCGATGATCGGCATCACCGAACCGCGCAGGTTGATGATTCCCTCGACGAAGCTCGGCGTCTTCGGCATCTTGGTGATCTGCTCGGGAACGCGCACGATCTCCTGCACCGCCTCGATCGGCACGCCGTATTCTTCGTCGGCCAATGTGAAGATGACGAATTGTTCGTCATCTTCGGCATTTGCCTCGGCGCCTCGCTGATGGCTCGCCATGTCCTCATCCTTCCCGGCCCCGCCCGCTTCGAGCGCGTCGCCGATCTCATCGTTCAGGAACAGCCGCTCCGGCGCCATGATCGACACGATCCGCATACCCGCGTCGAGCCGGCAGAGGCTTTCGACTTCTTGCTGGCCGGTGCGCGAGGCCATGAGCCGGGGCACCGGATCGACAGCAGACTTGGGCGCGCGCAGCACTTCCTTCACCGTGTCGGTGACGAGCCCGACCGAATGCGAGGCGCCCGAGATCTCGCGGGAGACCACGACGATGCGGCTCTGTTGGTCTTCGGCGGCCGGCGGCAGGCCGAACATCGAGCGCAGACTGACTAGCGGCAACATGCGGTTGCGCAGGTTTATCACGCCGAGCAGGTGTTGGCGCGAGTTCGGGAGGGCGTTGATGTGATCGGGCAATTGCACGATCTCTTCGACGCTCTCGATCGGCAGCGCATATTCCTGACCGTCGACCTCGAACGAAACCAATCGGATTTCGTCCGACGCCTCGCCTTCGCTCCGCTTCTCGGCGGCGGCGACGCTCGCGCCGGCGCGCCGCTCGCTGCGCGCCCTGCCCTCGGCGCCGCCCTGCAACAATTTAGCGGTGTCGAGGATCATCACCATGCCGTCGGGGCGCTTGATCACGCCCTGCAACATGTCGGCATCGACGGTAGCGCGCAGGCTGCCGACGTTCTCGACCTCACGTGCGTCGGCGGCGATCACACGCTCCATCCGGTCTACGACGAAGCCGATCGGCGTGCCGGCGTTCATCACTACGACGCGGGTCGAATCGTCGGCCGCGGTCTCGGACATGCCGAACACCCGCCTCAGGCTGATGACCGGCAGCACCGAGCCTCGCAAATTGGCGAGGCCCTTGAGGTGCTGCGCCGAGCGCGGCACCTCGACGAGGTCGGGCAGCCGGATGATCTCCTGCACTTCGATGAGCGGAACGGCGAAAGTTTCCTTCTCCATGCGGAACGTTACAAACTGCCGCGCCGCTTCGGCTTCGACAGGCGGCGCGCCGACAACGTCGGACGCCTGGGTTTCGATCACAGCGGACATGCTAACCTCTCGAGGCGCCGATACTTCAGCTCTGGTTCTGCAATTCGTCGGCGAGCGCGGAAATTTCCTCGATCGCGGCGGCGAGTTCCTCGGCGCCCTTCGACTGTTCGTTGGCCGCCTGCTGCGCCTGCTGCGCGGCGGCGCCAGCCTGCTGCGCCGCTGCTGCAATCTGCTCGCCGCCCTTCTTCGCCTCGACCAGCATCTGCGCCATCTGTTCGGAAGCGGTGAGAATGTCGCGGTTGCCCTTGATGACCACGACGATGTCTTCCTGCACCGTCTGCATCGCCACGACGATGAGCTTGTTCTTCTCGACCTCCGAGGCGGCGGACACCGAGATCTCGTCGAGATCGCGGCGCACGACGACGACCTGATCCTGGATCGCCTTGACGAGGTCCTTGATGCGCTCGGCATTCTCGGAGGAATCGCGGGCGAGATTGCGGATGTCGGTCGAAACGACCATGAAGCCTTTACCGAACTCGCCGGCGCGAGCGGCTTCGATAGAGCCGTTCACAGCGAGCATATTGGTTTGGATCGCCACCGTAGAAATGGCGTCGACGATCTTGTCGATCTTGCGGCTCACCTGCTCGAGGCCGCCGACCTGAGTGCGAATCTTGTTAGTCTCCTCGAGCGATTTGGTGACGCCGGCGATCAAATCGTTGGTGCCCTCTGTGCTCTGCTCGACCCTGCGCTGCACGTCCTCGCCGTTCGCCAGAGCCTTGGACGAGCGGTCCTGCGAAACGAGCGCGCCTCTTTCGATCTGGGTGATCGCGGCCATCAACTGTTGCGAGGCCGAAGCCTGCTGCTGAGCGCCGCGATTGATCTGGCTGAGCGCCGTCATGACCTCGCCGGCGGCGCGGTTGATCTCTTCGATCGCGCTCGACAGTTCTTCGGAGGCGGAGGCGACGCTTTCGGCGCTCTTGCCGACGTCGCTGGCGTTTCTGAGATCTTCGGCGAGCGTCGACAGTTCGCTCGACGCGGTTTCACTCTGCTCGAGCGCCGTCGTCTGCTGGCCGACGGTCTTCAACGCCTCTTCGCAAGCCGAAGATTGCTCCTCGGAGGCGCTGGCGATGGTCTCGGCGCCCTTCTGCGCCTCGATAGCAGCGCGTTCGCTCTCGAGCGACAGCTTGAGCACCTCCTCGGCGCCGGTCAGAATTTCGGTCATCGCGACGCGAACCTGGTCGATCTGCCCACTGATCGCCTTGCCCTTGGCGACCTCTTCGCGCGCACTCGCCGCCGAGTTGTTGACGCCCTCGGCGATCACTTTGACTTCGCTCTGTATGGAAGCGATCAGCGACTGGATCTCGCGGGCGCTCTTCTCCGAAGTCTCGGCGAGCGTGCGCACTTCGTCGGCGACGACGGCGAAGCCCTTGCCGTGCTGGCCGGCGCGTGCGGCCTCGATGGCCGCGTTGAGGGCGAGCAGGTTCGTTTGGTCGGCGATGCGCGCCACCGCGCGCACGATGTCGCCAATGCTCGCCGCTTGGCGCTCGAGTTCGAGTATCGTCGCGACCGAATTGGCTTGGCGGTTGGCGCCCGCGTCGATGCTGGCGATGCTGGCGGCAAGCTGCTTGCCGAGGTCGCCGAACAGGTTGCGCAGGCCATCGGTCTTCTGACGCGAGACGTCGGCGGAGCCTTTGGCTTGCAGCAGGCCGGCGCTGACGGCGGTAACGGCGCGCCGCGATTCCTCGGCGGCGGACGAAGCCTCTTCGGCGCCGGAAGCTATCGATTCCATCGCCTTGCGCAGTTCTTCGGCCGCGGCCGAGGATTGCGCGACGCCGGCGGCGAGTTCGTTGGTGGCCGCCGCAATGCGCTCGGCCGCCTTCTGTTGGCGCGCATGGGTGCGCACCGTCTTGCGGTTGTCGTCCGCAACGCGCGACAGGCGCGTCATAGCCGGTGTTTCCTGGTTTCGCGGCAGCGACGAAGCTTCGATCGCCGCCTTCTTGGCAAGCGCCATGGGAGATCTCCTGTGGCGCCCTGGCGCCGTAGATTGTCGAGGTAGAGGTCGAAACAAACGGGCCACGGCCTGGATGGGGGATGTATGGCGAGCCCGATAAACAGGGCGTATCGGCGCAGCGTTGTGTGAAGCTGTTCTCTTGGTCCTGGCGCGCGTTCGATGGGAAGCTCGACTTCGGGCGACGCTCGCCCTCTTTCCCCCAGAGCATCGGGTCGGCAGCCAATGCGGCCGAGCCGTTCGAGCGCGACGACGGTCTGCATCCCAACGGGCGATACGATCCGAGCCCGCGCTACGACTCCTGTTTGCGCGCGCTCGGCTATGAGGCGAGCAATCCGTGGAGCATTGGGCCATTTCCGCCGCCGGCCTCGACGGCGAGGCGCTGAACGGCCGGTTGATGTCGCACGCCGACAAGCCCGCGCGCGTCGACAAGGCGCATTCCGAAACCGCCTACATGACCAGCCGCGCCATCGATTTCCTGCGCGAAACAGAGAGCGACCCGCGGCCGTGGGTGCTGCACCTCTCCTATATCAAGCCGCATTGGCCCTATATCGCGCCCGCGCCCTATCATGCGCTCTACACGGACGACGACGTCCTGCCCGCCGCCCGATGGGGCGTGTCGATCCTCGAAGGGATGTCGCGACTCGCCGAAGGGCGCGCGCAATTGAGACCTCGGGTGGATGAGACCTCGTTTGAGACGGTTTGAGGATTCCGGTTCAGACTTTATCTGCTTATTTGTAACTCCCAAGCCGTCAATTGATGGCGGACTCTCGCCTCGCTTCCTGCGCTCTCATCGGACGCGCCAGCTTTGGCGCCGGCGAGCCAATATCAATGGCTTAAGTGTTATGGCGTGGCCGGGTGACGAGCGCGGACAGATGATCGCGACGGCGTACGCAGAAAGGGACAGGATAAGGGAACGCATACCGCGTCCCCGATTTCTATAAGACGACGGCGGAGTTTCGTGACTGCACAAGATGTTGTTTTCATTTAGATAATTTCAATTGTTGCCCAACGACGTCGATTGACGGCGTCGGACTGTCCCGGTTGGCGCCAAGACCCCCCCGCTTGGGAGTTACATCGCTCCGTTTTTTGGCGCCTAAGGCGTTGAAATGGAAGGATCGGAGAACAATCCTGGCGCCCTCGGCCGAGGCCGCCGACCCGCAGGCGCAAAGCGGGACGGGCAGGCGCGCGGCCTCGGCAACCGGTCTACCGACCCCCGACCGACCCGCGGGCGTAGGCGCTCACAAAGCCAGAGCCCTCGAGGCCCCCAGCGCGGCGGCGCCGGCTCGCTAACCAAAGGGACTAAGCGGGTTGAAGAACAATTCATTTGAGGCCCCGGGCGAGAAGGAATACGAGACGACACGCCGAGCAACATGTTTTCGGCTGTTCCTGCGCGGGACGTTTGGCGACGTTGGAGCGGGGGGAGGAATTTCACGGATCGAACCCACTGAGGCCAAGGCGAGCCTTGCCAGTTTCGTTGCATCGTCCGAACCAGACAAGGTATTGGCTCGGTCGAACAGCGACGATGAGCGAAAACACGAAATCGACGAGGACAACACTCATGTCAGATTTGGAAATCGAATGGACGAAGGTCGACGAAGCCCCGGCGCTCGCGACCTATTCTCTGCTGCCGATCGTCGAAGCCTTCGTCGGCGCGGCCGGCGTGTCGGTCAAGCTGAAGGACATCTCGCTGGCCGGGCGCATCCTCGCCAATTTCCCTGAAAAGCTCACCCCCGCCCAGCGAATCGGCGACGAACTCGCCGAGCTCGGCGAACTCGCCACCAAGCCCGAAGCCAACATCATCAAGCTGCCCAACGTCTCCGCCTCGAACCCGCAGTTGAAGGCGGCGATCAAGGAACTGCAGGCCAAGGGTTTTGACATCCCCGATTATCCCGACGACGCCAAGACCGAGGCCGAGAAGGAGATCAAGGCGCGCTACGGCAAGGTGCTCGGCAGCGCCGTCAATCCGGTGCTGCGCGAGGGCAATTCCGACCGCCGCGCCGCCGCCGCCGTCAAGCAGTACGCGCGCAAGCACCCGCACAAGATGGGCGCCTGGAAGTCCGACTCGAAGTCGCATGTGGCGCATATGTCGGCCGGCGACTTCTACGGCTCGGAAGTCTCGACCACGCTCGCGGCTCCCACCAAGGCGCGCATCGAATTCGTCGCCGCCGACGGGGCGGTGACCGTGCTGAAAGACAAGCTGGCGCTCAAGGCCGGCGAGATCGTCGATGCGACCGTGTTGAGCCGCAAGGCGTTGCGGGCGTTCTACGCAGAGCAGATCGAGGACGCCAAGAAGCAGGGGGTGCTGTTCTCGCTGCATCTGAAGGCGACGATGATGAAGATCTCCGATCCCATCTTGTTCGGCCACGCCGTTTCGGTGTTCTTCGCCGACGTGCTGGAGACGCACGCCGCGACGTTCAAACGCCTCGGCGTCAATCTCAACAACGGTTTCGGCGATCTGCTGGCCAAGGTCGAGACGCTGCCGGAGGCCGAAAAGGCCGCCATCAAAGCCGACATCGCCGCCGAATACGCCAAGCGTCCCGGCCTCGCGATGGTCAATTCCGACAAGGGAATCACCAACCTGCATGTGCCCAGCGACGTCATCGTCGACGCCTCGATGCCGGCGATGATCCGCGAATCCGGCGGCATGTGGGGCGCCGACGGCAAGCTGCACGACGCCAAGGCGGTCATCCCCGATCGCTGCTACGCCACGATCTATCAGGCGGTCATCGAGGATTGTAAGGCCCACGGCGCGTTCGATCCCAAGACCATGGGCTCGGTGCCGAACGTCGGCCTGATGGCGCAGAAGGCCGAGGAATACGGCTCGCACGACAAGACCTTCGAACTCCCCGCCGATGGTAAGGTTCGCGTCGTCGCCGAGGACGGCAAGGTGCTGCTGGAGCGTCCGGTCGAGACCGGCGACATCTTCCGCGCCTGTCAGGTCAAGGACGCGCCGATCCAGGATTGGGTCAAGCTCGCGGTGCGCCGCGCGCGGCTGTCGAACACCCCGGCGGTGTTCTGGCTCGACCCGCAGCGCGGCCATGACGCACAGATCATCGCCAAGGTCGAAAAGTACCTGAAGGACCAGGACACCGCGAGTCTCGACATCCGCATCCTGGCGCCGGTCGAAGCGATCAAGTTCTCGCTCGACCGCATCCGCAAGGGCCTCGACACGATCTCGGTCACCGGCAACGTGCTGCGCGACTATCTGACCGACCTGTTCCCGATCATGGAGCTGGGCACGTCCGCCAAGATGCTGTCGATCGTGCCGCTGATGGCGGGCGGCGGCCTGTTCGAGACCGGCGCCGGCGGCTCTGCCCCCAAGCATGTCCAGCAGTTCCAGGAAGAGGGCTATCTGCGCTGGGATTCGCTGGGCGAGTTCCTGGCGCTCGGCGTGTCGCTGGAGCATCTGGCGCAAACCTACAGGAACGCCAAGGCGCAGGTTCTGGCCGAAACCCTCGATGTGGCCAACGGCAAGATCCTCGAGTTCAACCGCTCGCCGGCGCGCCGGGTCGGCGAACTCGACAACCGCGGCAGCCATTTCTATCTGGCCTTGTACTGGGCGCAGGCTCTGGCCGCGCAGACCAAGGACCTCGACCTGCAAGCCCGCTTCAAGCCGCTGGCCGCGGCGCTCGCGCGGGATGAAGCCAAAATCAACGCCGAACTGATCGGCGCGCAAGGCAAGCCCGTCGACCTCGGCGGTTACTACCTCCCCGACGCCGCCAAGACCTCGGCGGCCATGCGCCCGAGCGCCACGCTGAACGCGGCGGTGGCGGGGATCTGAGGCGACGGCCCCCTCTCCCGCGAGCGGGAGAGGGCTGGGGTGAGGGCGGTCGACGTTTCCGATCAAAGCCGCCTTTGGAGCGGCGACGTCCTCGCCGCCGACTCGCGCTCATTAATGTCGGCGGCGAGGACGCCGCCGCTCCGAAACGGGCAATCTTTGTATTGCTCTCGAGACCCATCTACACCCCGCCCGCCTTCGCCTCCCCCGCCGCGCTTTCCACCTCCTCCAGAAAATGCCGCATCACCGCCCTGTCGTCTCGCGTGCGATAGGCCACGGCGAGCGCCACCTGGGCGGAGCTGTCGCGCAGCGGGATGAACACTGCGCCCTCCATGGCCGCGTTGCTCAGCGCTTCCGGGACGATGGAAACGCCTAAGCCCGTCGCCGCGAGGCTGACGATCGTCGGCAATTGCAGCACCTCGATGTCGACGTTCGGCCGGAACCCGGCCGCCGCGCACAGGCCCAGGATCGTGTCGTAGAGGCCGGGACCCCGTTCGCGCGGATGCATGATGAACGACTCGCCCGCGAGTTCCGCGATCGCCAGCGCCTCTCGATCGGCGAGCGGATGATCGGCCGGCAGCACGGCCACCAGCGGCTCCCGCGACACGGTCAGCACGGTCACGCCGTCAGGGACGGCGCCGGGCCCTGGGCGCAGGAAGCCGGCGTCGATCTTGCCCTCGCGGAGGCTATCGAACTGGGACGCCGTCGACATCTCGGCGAAGCTGAGGGCGACGCCGGGCCAACGCCGCCGGAAACGGCCGACGATCCCGCGCATCACCGGGCTGAACGGCGCCGATCCCGCAAACCCGATCGCCAGATACCCCGCCTCGCCGCGCGACAGGTCCTGAACCCGGCGCCGCGCCTTTTCGATCCGGTCGAGGATCGCCTGCGCCTCCGGCAGGAACTCGCGGCCGATGTCCGTCAGCGCGACATGCCGGCGGTCCCGCTCGAACAGCCGCGCGCCGAGCATGGTCTCCAGCGAGCGGATCTGCACGCTGAGCTGCGGCTGGGCGAGCCCCAGCCGCACGGCGGCGCGGCCGAAATGCAATTCCTCGGCAAGGACGACAATGGCTTGCAGCAGTCTCGTATCCATGCCGTGATATTAAAATCACATCACATTGCGTCAACATATTTATTGAAGATATGAAGGGTGGAGCGCAACTTCCGGCGCGAAGGAGACACCGGATGATCGTCGACCGGCCCCGTATTGCTGTCGCCACCGCCGGCGCCTGCGCGTTTCTCAATCTCTATTCGCCGCAGGCGGTGCTGCCGCAGCTTGCGGACAGTTTTGGCGTCTCGGCCGCCGCGGCCGGCGGCGTCGTCGGCGTCGCGACGCTCGCCGTCGCGGGCTCGGCGCCCTTTGTCGGCCTGCTATCGGATTTCTTGAGCCGCAAGCTCACCGCCGTGCTGGCGATGTGCCTGCTCGCCGCGCCGACGCTGATGCTGGCCCACTCGCATAGCCTCAACGAGATCTTATTCTGGCGTTTCGCCCAGGGGCTGCTGGTCCCGGCGGTGTTCACCCCAACGGTCGCCCTGGTGGGCGAGCGTTGGTCGCCGCGAGAGGCTGCCGACGTGATGGGGCTCTATGTCGCCGGTTCCGCGCTCGGCGGCTTTCTCGGACGCTTCCTGCCGGCGATCCTCGCCGATAGTTTGGGCTGGCGCAGCGGGCTCGTCGCCCTGGCGCCGATCACGTTGGCGGCCGCGGCTGTCGTCGCCGCGTGGCTGCCCTCGGGCGCCGCCAAGACCTCGGCGCCGGTCGAGCGTCCGCGTCTGGCCGACGCCTTCGCCCATTTGCGCGATCCCGCCATCATCGCCACCTGCTTCGCCGGTTTCGCGGTGCTGTTCTCGATCGTCGCCGTATTCACCTACATCAACTTCCGGCTGGCGCCCGCGCCCTACGGATTTACCGCCTCCGATCTCGGCCTGATCTTCCTCGTCTATCCGATCGGCGCGCTCGCCGCGCCCGCCGCCGGCCCGCTGGCGCGCCGGCTCGGGCGGCGTCGCACGATGGCGGCGGCGACGCTGGTCGCCGGCCTCGGCCTCGTCGCCACCCTGCAAACCGGCCTGCCGGCCATCGTCGCCGGACTGGCGCTGTTCGTCATCGGCATCTTCGTCATGCAATCGACGGCGATGGGCTTTGTCGGCCGCGCTGCGCGGCGCGCCAAGGCTTCCGCGCTCGGCCTCTATGTCTGCGTCTATTATCTGGGCGGCGCTGTCGGCGCTATCCTGCCGGGACTGCTGGTCTGGGACCGCGCCGGCTGGACCGGCTGCGTCGCCCTCGTCGCCGCTGCGCTCAGCGCCGCCGGCGCGCTCTCCTGGTGGGCTTGGTGGGACGAACCGGCGGAGGACGCCGCCGGCGTGGCCGCGTTGGTTCCCGCCGAATAGCGCCGCGACAAAGGGCTCGGCTCCTGGCCGGAGGCCGGGCTCAAAGCGGCCCGGGAGCGGGCGGCAGAGGACCGGTTGCGGTCGACCGGCGAGGGAGCCAAGGGCAAGAATTTCACTTCTGGCCTCCGCCGCCGCCGGATATGGCGTTGAGGATCCGCAGAGCGCTGCAGGCCGCGCCATAGCCATTGTCGATGTTGCAAACGACGACGCCGGGCGCGCAACTCGCCAGCATCGCGTTCAACGCGGTTCGGCCGCCTTCCGCCGCGCCATAGCCAACGGAAGTCGGCACCGCAATGACCACGCCAGGCGTGAGGCCGCCCACCACACTGGCGAGCGCCGCATCCATCCCCGCGATCGCGATGACGATGGGACGCCTCCGGATTTCCTCTAGCCGGTCCATCAGCCGCCATAGGGCGGCGACTCCGACGTCGGCGATGATCGACGCCTCGACGCCCGCGTGACGAAGGGTCCGCGCGGCCTCCAGAGCGACGCCGACATCGGCGGTTCCCGCCGCCACGATCGCCACCTTGTCGACGAGTTCGACGGCTCGGACCGGTCCAAAGAATCCCGTCCGGGAAAGCGGGCAGTAGTCGATTGCCCCCGCGAGTCCCTTCGGCAGACGGTCGATCTGCTCGGCTTGGCATCGCGTCAACAGCAGCCCAACTTCCCGCGCCCGCGCGCCTTCAAGAATGGCGGCGATTTGCGCAACCGTCTTGCCCTCGCAGAACACGGCCTCTTCGACGCCGATACGATTGCGGCGATCGAAATCGAAAACGACCTCGGCGCTCACGAGGCGAACCCGACGAAGGCGCCGCCGTTGCGGTAGGCCTCGAAGGCGACCGGCATTCCGGCCAGTCGCGCGGGCAAGAGCGTCGCAATCGCCAACGTGAGATCCGCGCGCGTCTCCGGGTCGGTCACGGCCAGGCATTGCGGATCGAGTTCGACGACGACGCCTGCGCGACGCACCCGGCAACGCACCGTCGTCGGCCGCAATCGTCGGCCGACGAGGGCCTCTACCGCATGGATGCCCTTAAGGGTGTCGGGTTCGATAGCAATCAGCGTTTCGACACGGCTGGAGAGGCAAGGCGAAGCCGGCAGCTCCGCAAGATCGCCGAGTCCGAGGGAGCGCGCCAGCGCTCGCACCTGACGCTTATCGACGCCTGCCTCGACATAGGGATGACGGACGCGATGTTCGCGCGCCGCCTCGAGTCCGGGGCGATATTCGGCAAGGTCGTCGAGGTTCGCTCCCGACAGGATCTGGTGGTGGGACGCGGCGGAAATCGCATCGTAAAGGTGAGTTTTGCAGAAATAGCAGCGGTTGATCGGGTTATCGACATATCGCGCGTCGGCGAATTCGCCGGCGTCAAGCACGGACAGGACCCACCCCTCGCTTTCGGCGAGCCCACGCACGCGGTCCGTCGCCTCAGCCGGAACCGCAGGCGAAACGGCGTGAATCATCGCTACCCGCGCTGGTCCGAGCAGGCGATTGGCCAGAGTGGCCAGCGTCATCGAATCGACTCCGCCGCTCACGGCGACAGCGGCGGCGTCCAGAGACAGTAGCACAGCCTCGAGCCTTTCCCTCATCACTCGTCCCTTCCGAGGCCCTGGCTTTCGGCGCTTCGCCGCAGCGCCATCCGCGCGGCGCCGCCGACGACGTCAGCGAGATCGTCGGCCTCCGCCTTTACACTGCGGCCGCCCGGACGCTCAACAATCTTCACCCGGACCGAACGGCCGTCGACGTCGAGAGTTTCGACGCGGCGGGGCAGGACATCGCGGTCGACCAGCCAATGGCGCACGCCGATCGTCGCGGTCTCCTCGAAAATGCTGGCGATCACGTCGTCACGAGCGCCAGGGTTCGCGAGCACTCGCATTTGCGTCATCATCCGGCCTTTCTTGCCGAATGCCGGCGCCTGGACGACGTCGATAACCCCGGTTTGCGCGCGCAGACGGTCGATCGCGTGGGCGAGATCCTCGGCGGTCTGATCGTCGATCTCACATTCCAGAACAACGATCTTCGCTTGCGTCGGATGCGCGTCGGCCGTCTCGAACGACAGTACGCGCAGGCAATTGCTGAGCCCAGGCATGCGTCTGGCGCCAAATCCATAACCTGACCCGACCAGTCGGCGCGGCTCGCGCGCTTGCCCCAAGGGATCGCAGAGGTGGCGAAGAATGGCGGCGCCTGTCGGCGTGACTCTCTCGCCACCGACGCCGTCGTCAATCATCATGAACCCGTCGAGCAGCACGGCAGTCGCCGGCGCCGGCACGGGTAGCAGGCCATGCGCGCTGTGCACTCGGCCTGATCCCAGGGGAACGGGTCCAACAGTCCAGCGCGCTGCGCCGATCTCGCCGATCAGCCAGGCCGCGGCAACGATGTCTACGATCGAATCCCAGGCGCCGACTTCATGAAAGCGCACGTCGTCGGGTTCGACGCCATGGACCTGCGCCTCCGCCGCGGCCAAGTGAGAAAAAATCGCGACCGCGTGCCCGACCGTCTTCGGATCGAGCCGGGACGCCGCCAGCGCCTCCCTGATGCGCCGCCAGTCCACGTGTCCGTGCTCGCCGTGTCCGGCCAAATGCCTATGGCCGGGCGTCTCCTGGCTGCGTCCGCGTCGCGACACTATGAAGCGCCGCCCGGTCAGAACGCCGTCGTTGTGAGGCGCCAAAGCGACGTCGACATCGTCAATCAGAGGGCAAAGGGATACCGTTCGGGTGAGCCCCTCCTCGAGATCGGGCCGAAAGTGGAGAAGCGCCGCAACGAACATGTCGCCGGCGATCCCGCCCAGGGGATCCAAGTGAATCTCTGTCATGACTCCTCTCGGGGACAACCGGTGAAATACAGTGTCGATCAGTCTTGGCTCTTCATGTCGGTAAGTCGCCGCAACTGCAAGCAGGAATCGGAATTTCGAGACTTTGCACGAAGCCAACCGGTTGGCGTATTCTCTCCTAAGCAATCCCGGTTAGCAGGTTCCCTGCCTGATCGAAAATCAAATCGGCGGGCGATGAAAGCACTTCAATGGCGGGATTGGAAAGCGCCTCGGCCAGCATGGACCCTGAAACGAAGATTTCGCCCATGTGCAAAGTGTCGATGATACGAACGACTCGCGCCTGGGCGAGGTCGCGTGCGTTGCATGTCTTGACCGCAGTCAGGATAGCGTCGCGGTCATCGTCGAGAACCATCGGCATTTTAGTGGGATTGACCACCGTCGAGGTGACGCCGTTGGCGTATGTTTTCTCAAAGTCGATCTTGTTGGCCAGCTTGCGGGTAATGAAATCGGCGGCGCCCATGCCGTTGGCGTTGCCATGGGTGCGATCGGTCAGATCGAGAACGGCAATCTTGGCTATGTCAGGTCCACCCGACACGTACGGCGTCGGATAGCGGCCCGTGATGTTCGGATCCATTCCATCTCCTGAGATCTCCTTGCCGATACGGTCGACGATCAGGACGTCGAATTGATCAAACATGATCCTCGGCATATTGGCCTTGGCTTCCGCCAACATTCCCTTCTCGGTCTCGATGAGTTCGCGGGCAGCGACGGCAACGACCCTGGCGATGCCGTCATAGGCGTTCTCCACCGTCCCTACGCCAAAGAGAATTGGCGTCCTCGCCAGCGAAATGGCCGACATCGCCAGGATATGCTCCGCCATATATTTGAAGCTGAAAGCGTGACAGGATTCGGCTCCTTTTTGCTTGCCGAGGCCGATGGTGATCATCTTCACCATGCCGCTTTCGATCTGGCTGCGGAATGACGTATGGGGCTTCACACGATTGATCACTACGATCCCATCGGCGCCGTAGGCGAACTTGTCCATATAGACCGGAAGACCGTTCTCCAGGCGTCCGATCTCCACGACTTCCATCGACGAGCAAATCTCGCAGCCGATCGTCTCCTCGGTGACCCCGAGATTTGCGAGAACGTCGCGCTGCCCTTCCGCCGTGGCGCCGCCGTGACTGCCCATCGCCGGAACGACGAACGGCAGGCCCTGACGCTTCCTGATTTCCTCGACCGTCACCCGCGTGAGCGTCGGAATCCCGGCAACCCCGCGACTGCCGACGCCAATGGCGATCCGCATCCCAGGTTTTACAGTATCGATGACGCCCGGCTTTGCGAGTTGGTCTCGCAACGCGCCAGCGACATCGGCCACTTCGGGAGCAGCGAAGTTCTGCCGGATCTTGGCCAATCGCGGCAGAGGCGTACCCCTCAAGAGGGATTTGATGATTTCCATGGCCATTTTCTATCCCTGCGATTGTCGAAGTCTATGCGTTCTCGGCGCCCTCAGGCCCTGCTGAGTTGATTCAAGTTGACGCAATTCATCAGCCGCCCCTCCCTAAGATAGGTCAGCAGGACTTCAAGCGCCTTGAGTCTCATGTCAAGCATCGAGGCCGCGCTGTAGAATGCGGCATGCGGGGTGAGGCTCAGGCGGCCTTTGATCCATGGCTCCTGGGCCAACCAAGCCGCGATCAGCGGATGGGTCTGGTCAAACGGTTCCTGTGGCAAAACGTCCAACGCCGCGCCGCCGACCTGTCCACGCTTGATCGCGGCATACAAGGCGTCCAAATCGACGACTCTGCCGCGCGCCGTGTTTACGAGGACGAGTCCCGGCTTCGCCGCGGCGAGCGCGGCGGCGTCGATCATACGCTCGGTCTCGTGCGTCAGCGGCGTATGTAAGCTCACCACGTCGCTGATCGCCAACAATTCGCTCAGCCGATTGACTCGCCGAAAGCCGACCGCCAATTCGAAGCCGGTGGCCACGTAGGGGTCATAGAACACAATTTCCATGCCGAACCCGGCGGCTCTATTTGCCGCCGCCAGACCGATGCGGCCCAACCCGACCACGCCGAACACTCCACCACGCAACCGACGCACCAGCGGCGCAACATCCAAGCGCCAGCCAGGCGCACCCTGGCGGAGCAGCGCATCGTGGTACGCGACGGTCCCGCGCGTCAGGGACAGCATCAGCGCGATTGCGTGATCGGCAACCTCCGAAACACCGTAGTCGGGCACATTGCATACGGGAACGCCACGTGCGGACCAGCCCGCCAGGTCGATGTTGTCGTAGCCGGTGCTGGAACGCACCACGATCTGGCAACGTTCGAACGCGGCGGGTTCGCGGCCGAGCAGTTCGACGCCGGAATAGTTGATGATCGCCGCGGCGTCACGACATATTTCCTCAGGTGGAATTGGATCCTGGTTGGGCCGTCCTCTCCAGATATCGAAGGTAACGTCATGGCAACGCTGCCGCTCAATCTCCGCTGGGTCGTCGGCGAACCAGTTCATGCACAAGATTCGCATAGCGTACAGTTCTCGTCAGCTAGAGCGGTTTCCTGTTCAAGCAGAGCCGTTTGTTGCTCCCTCCCCCACAAGGGGGGAGGGAGTCTGCGCGCAACTCTCATTGGTCGGATACCGCTCTAGCCGCGGTTTCCTGACATTGAGATTCGCCCGAGCGGACTCCCTGTGCCCTGGTAGGGGAGGGAATTCCGCGCCCGACTCCCATCGAACGGATACAGCTCCAGTCGACCGAGATCCGCGTCATCAGGCCAATGTGTCCAACGAATCATATAGCTCCTGGCTGTGCCGATAGATGCGTTCAAACACCGGTTGCATCGCCTGGTAGCGTGCGGCCCACGTTGCATCCGGCGCAATCTCCTCATCGTAACGCACGAATGCGTCGAGCGCATCGGCAAGGCGCGAAAACTGTCCGGTCGCTGTCGCTGCGATGGCGGCGCAGCCGATTACGCCGCACTCCGGTTCGTGGGGAACCAGGATCGGAAGGCCATAAGCGCTGGCTTTGATGCGCAACCATAGCGACGCTTTGGCGCCGCCGCCCGAAGCGACGATGTACTTCGGACGTTGTCCGGACGCCTGCTCCATGATGTGTAAGTGTCGGGTCACGGCGAAGGCGACACCCTCCATCACGGCGCGGTGCAAATGGGCGAGCCCGTGCCGTGCGGTAAGCCCAAAGAACTGCGCCCGAGCGTTGCGGTGCTCGCCTAATCGTTCGCCGCCGAGATAGGGCAGGAAGAACAATCCGTCCGCCCCTGCGGGGGCCTCGCCGGCGCAGGCGGAGATCTCAGCGTAGCTCACCGCATTTCGGTGGAAGGCCCTACGCGCCCAACGCATGGCGTCCCCGCCGGATTCCAACAGGACGAAGTTGCCCCACAACCCAGCTGTGGCTATGATATTGCAGATTTCAGGGTGTAAAATCGGCCGCTCGGACATTTGCGTGAGAATCGACGACGTGCCAGTCACGTCCGAGCCAATCCCCGGCCGCGAAGCGCCGGAGCCGAGCAGCGCCACCGGGTAGTCGCCTCCGCCCACCAGCACCGACAGACCCTCAGGCAGACCCGTCTCGCGCGCCGCCGTCGCGTTGATCTGCCCAAGCACATCGCCCGAAAGACGAATTGGCGGCAGCTTCGCCGGGTCGATCCCGAGGCAGTTCAGCATCACCTGCGACCATTGGGTCGTCGTCGGGTTCATCATGAAGCTCAGCGACGCGGCGGTCGAGTCCGTCGCGCGCTGGCCGGTAAGCCGGAAGTTGACGTAGTCCTTCGGCATCAGCACCGTCGTCGCCGCCTCATAGGCGCGCCGATCGTTGTCCCGCAACCACTGAAGTTTGAAGGCCGGCCAAGCGGTCGCGGGCGGATTGCCACTTTCGGCAAGGTACATTTCCGGGCGATATTTCGCCTCGAACGCCGCGACGAGACCCGTAGTCCGCTTGTCGTTCCATAGCGGCGCGGCCGACCGCGTGAGCGTTCCAGCCTCGTCGATCAGCACTGTGCCATGATTCTGTCCGCAGGCGCATACAACGGCTATGCGCGAAGCCGCGCCGTCAATGAAACTTATCGCCTCGCGCACCACATGTACTACGCCGTTCCACCAATCCTCTGGTCGCTGCTCAGACCAGCCAAAGGCGGGAACGATCTGCTCGTGCTCGCGGCTGGCGATATGCAACACATTGCCAGAGAAATCGACAAGCGCCGCCCGCACACTGCCGGTGCCGATGTCGATGGTCAGATAAAGGTCCGCACTCATGACTCGCGCACCTGGGAACAATCGCCGTTTCGACAACGACAGTGGCCATCGAATTGACGACCCCCGCCGTCACGCCGTGCGCGGCGCCTTCGACCAGTGCTTGCGGCGCCGGTATCAAGTGCCGGAAGCGTCACAAGTCTTGTAAGCAGGTCCAGCGTCGCCACACCCAACCGTTTCACCATCGCTCCCCCCGCAGTCCGTCGACGACTCCACAACGATTCGTCGCACCCTGGGCGCATCCGATTGATACGACAACCGCTTGCGCCCACCGACGCGAAAGGGCGAGCACGTTTTGACCGCCGAAAACGCAACGCACGCCATCGGCCCTTTGCCGAAAAAGAACCGTTACAACTATTCTGTCAATGGCGACCGAAGACTGTTTCATCGGCCATATCTTCGTTTTGGCCGCCAGGCGCGCCACGCGTTATCAAACATGCGTCGGCAACTCCATCTTGTAGCCAAGTAACCGCACGATGTTTGGGGCGGCTTAGTAACGATAGGGTCGATCGAGCTCGTGGTTGGCGGCCAACGCGAGTAGAGATCTCAGCACAGCAACCCGATGCACGCCCCATCATCGCCAACTGTTGTAGATGGATGCAGCGGAGCGCTTCAGCGAATGCGTTGACGTTTTGATTCTTCACGCGACGTCTGCGACTTGTCTATGTTTGATAGAATGGCTCGAGCGCCCAGGGACAAAATGACGCACTTGCGGGCGCCGCCGGTCAAGTCTAGAAAACTTCGTGGACTGGTGGCCGGGTGGCCTAGTGGCCGGACCACTGAGTCTTTGCCGGCGCCGGATGGGCCAAGGGGGGCAAATGGACCACATTGACATTCGAAACTTGTCGGACCGGGCAACCGAGGTCTTACTCAACAAGCCCGGAACCGCATCGAGCAATGCGGGCGGATGGATGATGATTTCGACCATCCTGATTGAGGCCTGGGACCTCTATGCGATTGCCTTTGTTCTTATCTTCGTGAGAGAGGAATACCATCCGACCGCGGCCCAACTCGGATTGGCCACGGCGGCGGTTCAAGGCGGCGCCCTCATCGGCGCTCTTCTGGGCGGAATTATTGCCGACCGTCTCGGTCGAAAGAAGGTTTTCATTCTGACAATGGTTCTGTTCATCTTGCTGGCGCTCGCCCAGGGCTTTTCACGCAACATCTGGGACCTCATCATCATGCGCC
>Ga0302320_10010052_pt1 | contig 20259 bp, 22 predicted proteins | sample Bog_T0_3_FD_202130 | JGI IMG/M metagenome (GOLD analysis project Ga0302320, IMG submission 202130) | Peat permafrost microbial communities from Stordalen Mire near Abisko, Sweden - Bog_T0_3 | ecosystem: Environmental > Terrestrial > Soil > Wetlands > Peat | place: Sweden: Abisko, Stordalen Mire...
GCGTGATGCGCGGCGGCGTGATGCGTGGCGGCGAGATGCGCGATGGCGTGATGCGTGGCGGCGAGATGCGCGGCGGCGTGATGCGTGGCGGCGAGATGCGCGGCGGCGTGATGCGCGGCGGCGTGATGCGTGGCGGCGAGATGTGGGGCGGCGAGATGTGGGGCGGCGAGTGGGAAACCTCGCCACTTTTCGTCCAGGGATCAAAGCACTGCCTGGCCAACGCAAAACCTGGTTACCTGCAAATTGGCTGCCGATGTGAGTCATACTTATGGTGGGCCAGCAAGGAAGCCTTGCAGTTTGCCAGGGATAATGGCTACACCGCTGCGGAGATAAAGGAGTACAAGGCTTATATTGCTTTGTTCAAGAAAATTGGCAGACCCGCGGAAGACTAAAATGCACCCCGACTACATAAACCCTTACTTTGCTCTCTGCATTGCCACTGCCTTCCTGGTATGGCTGGCAGCAAGGCGCTTTTCAAAATAACCTAACCAAAAAAAACAATACCATGAATACACCACTACTCAGCTACCACAACGACCCTAAAATAAAACGCAAATATGTCAACCGCCTCAAGTGCCATCGCCGGCTTGAACACCTCACACAAGGCATCGGGTTCGAATCCAATGGTACCACCAAAGGATGCGCCGTGGGATGCACCTTGGACAACTATGATCATTCGCGTTATCCCATTGAGCTGGGGCTCCCGGAATGGCTGGCAAGGCTGGAAGATTATCTTTTTGAACAACTGCCAAAAGGTGAAGCGGAACAATTCGCGGAAGATTTTCTCCGCATGATCCCTGTGGGTGTGAATGTCGAACCGGTGCGGCACAGACTCGCGGTTGCAAGGATTGACCAGTCATTGACCCGGCTGGAGTCCGACAAGGAACAATATGCTGATGAATGCCGGAACGCTCTTAATTTGGTTAAGCTGTGGCACCAATCCCAGATTGATGGGAAATCAGAGTCGGCGGCATGGTCGGCGGCAAGGTCGGCGGCAAGGTCGGCGGCATGGTCGGCGGCAAGGTCGGCATGGTCGGCATGGTCGGCGGCAAGGTCGGCGGCAGAGTCGGCGGCAGAGTCGGCGGCATGGTCGGCATGGTCGGCAGATTCGGTGGCATGGTCGGCAAGGTCGGCGGCAGAGTCGGCGGCATGGTCGGCATGGTCGGCAGATTCGGTGGCATGGTCGGCATGGTCGGCGGCAAGGTCGGCGGCAAGGTCGGCGGCAAGGTCGGCGGCATGGTCGGCATGGTCGGCGGCAAGGTCGGCGGCAAGGTCGGCTCACATCAAATGGGAAGCCGCAACACTTTTGAAGTTACTCTCAGAAGCTTAATTAAAAAAAAAGAATAAGGTTCAATCCCTGCCACAAATCAGGTAAACTTTTTCTCTTGACACTTAAAGTAACCCCCCACTACTCTCAACCTCATCAAAGCCAAAAAATCAAAGCCAGCCAGCCGCACCATCCCGGTGGCCACAAAAGTGTCCCCAGCGATGTATGAAGCTCTTCAGCGCCAGGCCAGGGAGCAGCGCAAAACGCTGTCCTTATTGGTCCATGGCGCGTTGTGCGCGATGCTTCCATGCGCGGTGGCTTTGCCACCACCACAACCAAAAGAAGAACTGACCTTGGAGGATATATGAGCATGCCTGAAATTGACTGGACCAAAGCGCCCCCGGAGGCGACACATGCAAAGTGGCACGTTTGCGGGTGCGTGACGTACTGGAAAGGTGAGCCGCACAAGGTTGGCTCTACCCGACTTAAAACGGATTACTCACCCCACACATCCATAGTCCATCATCCAGACCTTAGCCGGGTATTCGAGCGCCCGGTGGATGCCTCGTCTGTCCCCAACCCCACCGCCGAGCCGCTCAAGATCGAAGCGGGCAAGCGGTACGTGATGCGGAATAAGGGTGTGACTACTGAGATGCGGGGAGACGCCAGTATAAACGCCGACTATCCCTTTTACGCTCCCGGAACAAAGGTTGATGGGCGGAGTCCAATCTGGACAGAGGAAGGGCGATACCATGTGGGCGAGCCTAACTCACCCTACGATATTGTAGCTGAATACACCGGAGAAGATTTGAGCGGCAGCACGGAAAGCAGACGTGCTCAGGAACACGGCAGTCCCTCTCCGTTCGAGTCGGAGCCTAGACAGGTGGACATGCAGGCTGTCGATAGCGGGAGTAGCGCCCCGCCCGCTCAAACCCCTCTCCCCACCGTCCCCTACGTCCGGGAACCCGGATACATCTACATCGAGACGCCGGAGGACAAGGCTAAGTACGCGCCGAAGTTTAGGACGGATAACTACTGGTCTCTTGAGTGGAAGCAATGGGGTGGCGTAGGGCTGGACCAAGACTTTGATCCAGACTATTATTACCGCCGCCGTGACCCTTCGTATCAACCAACAACCAGAAAGGAAGGTGAGAAAACATCAGAGCCTACACAACAAGTCACATTATCTACAACGACAATGGAGCCTGCGTCTGTGGAGGAGCACCCAACTGCCCATTCCACAACACAACCGACATCGGCTCCATCTAACGCCCCGCAGCCGTCCAACCCGACTGCCGGGGCGAGTGGCACGCCGAGGGAACTTTGGACATCCTCCTGGATGGGTTGCCCATCGAAAGTGTTCCTGACTAACTGCCCGGAACTCCACGAGTATTGCCGGTCAATGGGAAATCTGCACGCCGTCCGCTACATCGAAGCCGAACCAATCCTCGCGCAACTCGCCGCGACGACCGCCGAGCGTGACGAACTAATGCAGTTTAAGCGGATTGTGACAGACGCGGCCCAAAAAGGGCTGGCAGATGAACCACAAGGGAACCCCGGCTTAGGTAGTAACGAATGGTCCAATCTATTGGCGCGGAAAATAGCGTGGGGCAGAGACGCCGCTATTCGGTTGGGCATCGTGACCGCCGAGCGTGACGCTGCGCTTGCTAAGGTGCAAGAAATTACCGAAGAACACAAGGACGACATGGACACCAATGCCATGCTCCAATCCAGCATAAAAGACCGCGACCTACAACTTGAAGCACTGGCGAATGAGATAAACCGACTGCGCGCCAAAATCCGTGAAGCAAAGGAGATACTATGACCAACCTACCATCAAAAGAGACAATCAAAACAGCGCGACACCTTGTTTCCAAACAGCTACAAGGTTACATGCCAGGTTTTAACCCCATCTTCGACGCCGCCTTAGCCGCGCATGACCTGACCGCCCGCGTTGCCGAACTGGAAGCCCAGATTGCATCATACCAAGTGTGGATCGATGCCAACGCAGCGCGAAAGGAGAATGAGAAATGAAAGACAAAGGCTCTTGACATATCCAGCAATGCTCCCCATGCTTGGCTCCTTCAAATGCCACCCAAAATCATCTCCAAACCACGCAGACGGGCTCTGTCCGCTCTCGCGGTGAACCTGCGAAAAGCCCGCGGCAAGGCCGGCATGACCCAGCTTGCCCTGGCTCACGAAGCCGGGTACAAGGGGAAGGATGCCGGGGCTCACATCTGCCGGATAGAGTCCGGGCAGCAGAAGCCGCAGTTGGAAACGCTCATGCGTATCAGCAAGGCGCTGGGGGTGAGGTTGGAGGAACTGATCTAGGGCCATGCCCTCATTCGAGGAAGTGAAACGGACGGGCTACTCCAGGCATCGTCAGGCATCCGCTGGGGCTGGGGTGACACTGGTATGCGGATGCGGGGAGTACACGGCGCTGTTTGAGTGCGCAACCCGCATCAGCAAGGCGCTGGGGGCTCGCGACATGGAAGACCTAGGCGATGGTCTCATGGAGTCAATCCCCCGCTTCCACATCCGCTTCTGTGACATGGCGGCGGCGCTGGCAAAGATGACGGAGGAAGTCAGCGTGGCGCTGGTGGATATGGAGGAGAGTGGGGTGTTCGTGCTGATCTGGAAGATCCCAAAACGGGAGAGTGAACCAATGGCTGCCGAAAATGAACTGGAGCTTGATGACATTTGAACTTTTACAACGAAAACGACCCCAAGACAGCCACGCGGCGAAGTTTATCCAAGCGGCCTTTAAAATTATTAACCCTGGATGACATCTAGGCCACGATGTCCACACCCCGTTACTTCCAAGGCAACTCCGTCACTGGCTTAGTCAAAGCCTCTGACGCTGTGACCTTTCGTGATGTTATTGACAAGTTCCGGGTTCCCCCAACTCTGGGGATTACCCGCGAGGCTTTTCTTGCTCTGGACAAGCCAAAGCGCAATGAGATTAAACAGGTGCCTTTCTTTGTCCCTGCCTGTTTCAAAGCATCTCCCAGCAAACGGGTTTACACGGAAGCCACGCACTGCAATCTGATCTTCATTGACATTGATGAGCAGAAGGATGGGACTTGCCCGGCAGCACCATTTTACAACGACCCGGAGGCTGTTCACAAAGCTCTGGAAGGTTTTAACTTTGCCGCGTACACCACTGTTTCCTCGACGCCGGAGAAACCCCGGATGCGGATTGTGGTATCGGCAAACCACATCCCCATTAAAGCCTACCCCAAGGCAGTTGCCACCATTGGCTCGCTCCTGGGGCTCGTAAAGGTCACTACTGAAAGCAGGGTTGCGGTGCAGCCCATGTTCCTGCCAACGGTCTTCTCAGACAGTGGGGAGGATGATTACCCGCTTATTGGCTTCAAAACCGATGGCCGGGACTTTGATCCCAAGGACATCTCAGATTCCGTTTACCCGGAGTACACTGAGCCAAAGATACACGGGGATGCAGGCATAGATGCGCTGGACTTCCTGCGCCCCCCCATCCCGGAGATCACTCTGACGGTCGCAGAGGAAGCACTCAACTCGATTGACCCGGACTGCACTTATTTTGAATGGCTTGAATGCGCTGCCGGCCTCAAGCACCAGTTCTCTCCTCATCACGCGGAAGAAGCCTTCACCCTCTTTGACAAATGGAGCGAAGGGGGGTCCAAGTATCCAGGGGATGAACAGTCACGGGCGAAGTGGGATTCTCTGCGTCCCACGCCGATTGGCCGGGTGCCTGTTACGATCCGCACCGTGCTGGCCCTCGCGGTTGCAGCGGGGTGGGATGACAAGCGGGTAAAAGAGACTTCATTTTCAAACCTCATGCAGTGGATGGATGAGAGCGTTTCCTCGATCACGGAATTGATGGACAAGGGGGTTTACAAGATCCTCGCCGCTCCTCTCCTTTCCGCGATGCAGGAAGACTCCCTGGTGCATCACCTGTGCCGCACAGCCAAGACCCGGTTTGCCCATTCACTCTCCTCAACTTCCGTCCGCAAGGACATTGCCCGGCTGCGGGCTGAGATAAAAAACAGGCAGAAACCCCCGGAGAAACTGAGGGAGCCCAAGTGGGCAAAAGGGGTCTGCTACATCTCCGCAACGCAGGATTTCTACCGCCAGCGCACGGGGGAGAGGTACAAGGCCGAAAGTCTTAACTCCACTTATGCCCGGTGGCTGCTCCCCACACAAGAATCCCTCAAAGAAGCGGGCATCCCTGTCACCCCGGCAACTTTAAGTAAACCAATTGTCCCTCCCTCAGAGTATGCGCTTAATCACCTGAAGATTGCTACGGTGTACGATTACGCCTATGACCCAAGCCAGCCCACCGAGATGTTCTTTGTCTCGCGTGGACGCAAGTATGTGAATACTTATTCCCCCACATACCCGGAACTGGACGAAAAGCGGGCACCGGAAGCCGGGATCATCTTCCAGGACCATCTGCGGAACCTGATTGCTGAAGAGAACTACCGCCGCACGCTCACTGACTTCATGGCTTACATGGTCCAGAGTCCGGGACGGAAGATTACGTGGGCGGTACTTTTGCAAGGAGCGGAAGGGTGTGGAAAGACTTTTCTTGCGGAGTGCATGAAGGCAGTGCTGGGACCGGAGCACGTCAAAAAAATCTCAGGGGACACAATCAAAAAAGGGTGGAATGAATGGGCTTTTGGTTATCAGTTGGTCATCATTGAAGAGATTCGCGTGGCGGGGGCAAATAGATATGAGGTGATGAACGCACTGAAAGAGCCAGTCACTAACTCTTCAATCCCAATTAACCAACGAAACCGGGATACGCGGGAGGTGCCAAATATCAGCAATTACATGCTGTTTTCCAACCACCATGATGCTTTGGCCCTCACCCCCAATGACCGGCGGTACTTCGTGGTAAAGTCACGGCTCCAATCGAAAGCTCAGGTGCTCCAGTTGGGTGAGAACTATTTCAACAAACTCTTTGCAATGCTCCGTGACATGCCCGGCGCTCTGCGGGCGTACTTATCGGAATGGGAAATCAGTCCTGAGTTTGAACCCTACGGTCACGCCCCACGAACCACCTACGTTACGGAAGTCATTAACGATTCAGCTTCAGACCTGACTGCCACCATTCGCCGGCTACTGATTGAAGCGGATTATCCTTTGGTGCAATATGACATTGTTTCACTAAAGCAGTTGATGGACGTGCTGCATCTGGAAGAAGGACTGGCCCGGTGCTCCAGTCAGCAGGTAGGTCAGGTGTTGCGTGAGGAAGGATATAAGCAGGTGGGGAGGCACATGCTCGGGGATGAGAAGCATTACTTTTGGATACGTGCAGGAGTGGAGGAGAAGACAGTGGTGGAGGTGGCCGCGGAGAGATTGGCAAATGGGGAGAAGAATTTGGGGATGGATTTAATTTATGAGTGAACTGTACTTTGGAGACTGTCTGAAAATCATGCCCCGGATTGCTTCGGCTTCGGTGGACATGGTGCTTTGTGATTTGCCATATGGGACAACTCAAAACAAATGGGACGCGGTGATACCCCTGGAGCCGCTGTGGAAGGAGTACAATCGGATTTGTAAGTTGAATGGAGCTATGGTCTTTACCGCTCAGACTCCTTTCGACAAAATCCTGGGCGCCAGCAATATCACCAATTTGAAGTACGAGTGGATTTGGGAAAAAGGTAGGGCTACTGGGCACCTCAATGCAAAAATTCAACCAATGAAAGCTCACGAAAACATCTTGGTTTTCTACCGGAATCAGTGCTTTTTTAACCCCCAAAGAACCCCAGGTAAACGATACCATGTGGGTGGAGGAGCATCTAAGCTCGATAACTATGGTGATTTTACCACAGAGAGAGAGAATGATGGGCTCCTCCGCTATCCACGGTCTATCCAAAATTTTAAGACAGAAATAGGGGTCCATCCCACCCAAAAACCTGTTGCTCTGGTGGAGTACCTGATCCGCACGTACACCAACGAAGGAGACACTGTTCTCGACAACACGATGGGCTCCGGCACCACCGGAGTCGCGTGTGCCAACACCGGAAGGAACTTCATTGGGATTGAACAAGATGAGAACTACTTCAAAATCGCACAGGAGCGAATCTTCCAAGCAGAAATGGTGAATTTGTAAAAATTTCCTCTTGACGAACAAAGCAAGTCCCCGTAAACCTCTTCACCCACATGACCACACCAGCAGCCACATCCTTACGAACCCTCGCTGAAGCAAAGGCTGAGGGAGTCACCAAACAAACCATTTTCAAGGTCGATCCCGACCTGGTTCAATTTGAGGAGGGGTTCAACCTCCGCGACGAAAAGAGCCCCGAAGTCAAAGAGCACATCGACCGGCTCTATGCCGCGATGAAGGAGGGCGCGTTCATCCCTCCCATCGACGTGACGGTGGAGACCGGCACCATCATCTGCCGCGATGGATACTGCCGCACCACTGCCGGCCAGCGGCTCAAGAAAGAACTGCCCGAGTTTACCCTCGAAGCCCGTCAGCTTCGTGGAAATGAAGTTGACACTGTGCTGCACATGCTGGGCACCGGGTCCGGTGGGCTGCATCTGACCCCGCTGGAGCAGGGCAAAGGGTATCTACGCCTTACCCAGATGGGTCTCTCCGTGCAGCAGATTGCGGCCAAGCTGGGGGTTTCCCGTGTCACCATCGACAAAGGGCTGACCTTGGCCGAAGCCCCGGTCAGGATTCAGAAGATGGTCGCCAGTGGCGCTGTATCCTCTACCACGGCGATTGACGCCATTAAGCAGGGTCCAGAGGGCGTTGCAGCCCTCGAAGCCGCTGTAAAGGCCCACGGTGAAGTCAAACCCACCACCAAGAAGGGGAAAGCCAAGAAGGTCACTACCAAAACCCTGCGCGGCACCAAAGCGGATAAAAAGGCAAACCCGAAAAAAGGTAAACCTTCCACCCCGGATGGCGTCACCATCACCGTGAACCGCGCAGCGGCGGAAGCCACAGTCAGTTTCATCGACCTGGTGTGTGACAATAAATCAGAGGAAGACTTGAGGGTTCACGAAGTCAAGTCAGCCCTTGAAGCCGCGCTGATCTAGTGAGCACTCACGCCCCCATTTACGACTATGGGCAACCGGACGCTGATGAGCGCCCGAAGATTCGCGTGTGCCACCACTGCGCCCGTGACGTGGAGAGTGACAAAAACTGCATCTGTGTGCCTTCACAGCCCCGCAACCGAACACAAAGCCTCACCATTGCCGGAAGCTAGACACGGAGCGGGGTGGCAGGTAACATGGCCCCTCCGCTCAAGTCTGGGAATCCAGAGAACAACAAACCAAAAACCAAAAACAGAAAAGGTAAACCACATATATGGCATCAAAAACAACACTGCTGGCGCTGGCTGCTTCTTTAACAGCCCTCGTTTCAGCGATCACGGAGGAGTGCGGCGGCGGTGCTGCCACACCCGGCAATGAAACCCCGGCCCCAAGTGACGCCGTTGAAACGCCTGCCACCAGCAAGCGTGGAAAACCCGCCGCCAAGCCTGCTGCCGCCGGCAAGAGCCACGACGAACTGCGGGCGCTGATTGAGCCTCTGGTCAAAGGCGCTCCGGGTTTCCCCGGCGCTGGCCTCAAGATCAAGGCCATCATCAAGGATTTGGGCGCCGATGCGCTCAAAGACCTGCCTGCTGAGAAGCACGATGAGTTTCTCGCGGCCATCAAGCCTCTCCAGGAGGAGTTGGAAGCCGCGTCGATCTAGTCAGCCTTGGAGAAAACAGCGGGGCCGGCTGCTTATTAACCGGCCCCGCTTATCCCTCACACTGAAAGCTAAAATTACCCTACTGACTGGAGGGACTTTTGAGGGGGCGTACATGGTTGACACAAGTACTGATGAGCACATTCAGGCAATTGTTGTTCCTACGGCTCAACGTGCTTTTGATTACTGCGAAGCCAACAACCTGAGTCCTGTGGATGTGGATATAAGCCATGAACAGCCCTAAGAAACACACCCCCCGCATTGACCTGAACCCCTCCTCCGCGGAGCGGTGGACCACATGCACTGCCAGCCCCCGGTTCATCTTCGAGAACTGGGACAAGCTGGCGCCGCATGATACTTTCTACAATCAGGAGGGCACCACGGCGCATGAAGTGGCTGCTGCTCTGCTCCAGGACCGGGAGCCTAACCCCGCCAACTGCCCGGTGCCTATTGACGGGGAGATGAACCTTCACGCATGGAACTACGCGGAGTACGTGCTGAGTCTGCTAAAGCCCGGTGGAAAGCTGATGGTTGAGCGCAAGATGCCCCTTTTCTACCACTCAGAGAGGAACGCCATTATCGACGCCGCCGTGCGTAACCCTGACTCCCTGCACATCGTGGACTTCAAATATGGCGCGGGTATCACCATTGACCCTTTCGAGAACTTGCAGGAGGTAATTTATGCCAGGTGTGTGGCCTACCCCGAAGTGCCTCCACCCAACAGCTTTCCCATCTTCACTCACATCTACCAGCCACGCGGCAGGGACGTGGGAGACAACCCCGGAAAGGTCTGGGAGACCACATGGGGAGCCATTCGTAAGTGGGGCAACGAGATTACACGCAAAGCGGCTGGCATCATCGCGGGAGACCCGGTGGAGTTCGTCCCCTCTGACAAAGCCTGCCAGTGGTGCCCCGCCAAGGGGTTCTGTGAGGTTCGCCGGCAGAAGCTCACCGAGGGTATTGAAGCCCTTGGTGTGATCGAGCCAGGTCCAAAACGCCTGCCACCAGTGCAATCCGTGTCCGTGCGCCAGCTTCAGGCAATCCTGGAGCATGGAGCGGAGATTAAAAAGTGGATAGGTGACGCAGAGGAGTATGCTTTGCATTTCATGCGCGGAGGTGGGGACATCCCCGGCTTCAAGCTGGTCCTCTCCCGTGGAGGCAACCGCTACTGGAGCAACCCCAAAGCCGCCGCCAAGCTGCTACTAGAGAGCACGGTGCTACGCGAGGATGAGGTGTACACCCAGAACGTCATCGGCCCCGCCGCCGCGGAGAAACTCCTAGGTAAGCAGAAGTTCGATGTGCGGCTCACCAACCTCATAGCCAAGCCTCCGGGGGTGCCTGTAATTGCTCCCCTGGACGATAAGCGGGAGCAATACGCCGTGAATGTGGAGACTGAGTTTGAGGCGTTGGGTGAAGGGGGGATGGAGGATATTTGACTTATGCACGACCCCTACATAAAAATTTATTCAAATCGGTTCTTCACCCTTTGGCACCATGATCCCTGTACAGACCACTCGGATGATTCTTGCGGGTGGTTTATGCGTGCCCGTCACGGTGATCAAAAAATATTAAAGCAGATTGAAGGGGACATTCTCTTTGACTGGAACTGCGCCTACCAGCCTATGTTTACTGCTCAGGGTGATCCGGCGCTTTCGACTATTGGTATTGCGCTGAACTGCTTTTGGCACGCAGCGTGGCGACACTTTCGGGGAAACCGACGCAAAGCAGATCGGTGGATGAAGTGCCACTTATTCGACATTCTTCTATTCGCGGAAAACCCAGTGGACACTCTCGCCACCGTCATACAAGGTAATTATGGCGAGGATAAGGAACCAAAAGAGTATCGGGCGCGGAAGATGGCTGCTACTGTTTATTCCTGGGTTCTTCGGAAAAGCCGTCCGTGGTACAAACACCCCCGGTGGCACATTCACCATTGGCGGATTAGTTGTCCCGCACTTCGACTACGCCTAAAATGATTTCCACAGACTAGAACCAAAACCAGAAAACAACACCACCATGCCCACCGATACCAAAACACCAGACCCCAACATCATCAAACTGGAGAACGTCCGTCTCTCCTTCCCGCAACTCTTCAAGGCGCGAGCCATTGAGGAGGGCAAAGAGCCCACATTCGGCGCCACCTTCCTGCTCGACAGCGAAAAGCACAAAGTGCTCATTGCCAAAATCGAGAAGGCAATTGAGCGTGTGGCCCTGGACGAGTGGAAAAAGAAGGTCAACCTCTCCGACCGCAACAAATGCCTCCACGATGGCAACGAAAAGCCTGATTTCGAGGGCTATGGCGACGGGATCATGTTCCTTCGCACCAGCAGCCGTACCCGCCCCCCTGTGGTCAACCGCGACCTGTCCCCCATCACGGAAGAGGATGGGGTGATCTACGCCGGCTGCTATGTCAACGCCACGGTGCGGCTCTATGCCTGGGATCACAAGACTGGCGGCAAAGGAGTCAGCGCCTCCCTGCGGGCCGTCCAGTTCGTGAAGGATGGCGAATCCTTCGGCGCTGGCAAGGTTGATGCGGAGAGCGAGTTTGATTCGCTCGAAGAGGAGTTGGACGACATTTAGCTCCCGACCCACTGCACGAATGCCCCGACACCTTCATCTCGACTTTGAGACTTTCAGCGAAGCTGATCTGAAGTCTGTCGGGGCATATCGGTACGCCTACGATCCCAGCACGGAGATACTCTGCGCGGCGATGGCACTTGGGCAGGGAGAACCTGTGGCGTGGGTGCCTGCGATGTCCCACAAAGCTCTCTTCGCGCTCGATCCCTACTTCGACGCCCTCGAAGACCCCTCAGTGCTCATATACGCCCACAACGCCATGTTCGAAATGGCAATCTGCCAGGCACTCCTCCAGAAGACCTGGAACATCGCCTGCCCTTCGCTGGACCGTTTCCGTTGCACCATGAGCTTTGCCCGCCGTGCATCCCTCCCAGCCGGTCTGGACAAGCTGGGGGTTACACTGGGCCTGAGTAACCTGAAAGATGCCAGGGGCAAGACACTGCTGCGGAAGTTCTCTGTGATGCAGACTGCCAAAAGGCCCACCAAGAAAAACCCGGACGGTCTGCCGCCCCGCCGCATATTGCCCCAGGATGACCCCGTGGCTTTTGCGGAACTGGTTGAATACTGCCGTCAGGATGTGAGGGTGGAGCAGGAAGTTGCCCGGAAACTGAGGTACTTCGATGATGACCTAAACAACGCCAACTATTCTCTGGATGCCAGGATCAACGCCCGTGGCGTGACGGTGAACGTGGGTGCACTGGAGCACGCACAGAAGCTGATCGAGGAGGAGACTGAAATTGTAAGTCAGCAGTTCAAGGAATTGACTGGGGTGAACGTGACTCAAACAGCAAAGGTGCTGGCGTGGGTGAACGGGTGGAACCTGTTTAAGTTTGATAATTTGCAAGCTGAGACAATTGACCATTTTCTGGAGAGTAACCGCACCATCCCTGAGTTGAATATCGTGGTGCAAGCCCTCCAGTTGAAGCAGTCAATCTCCTACGCTTCGATTAAGAAGGTTGCCACCATGCTGGCATGTGTTGGTCCTTTTGATAACCGTATCCGGGGTATGTTGACCCACCATGGCGCTGGCACAGGCAGGTGGACAGCTTCCCTGGTCCAGTTTCAGAACATGAAGCGGGCAACCATCTCCAACAGTGATGATGCCTACCGGGAAATTTGTGAGGGGATCAGCCGGGAAATGCTGGACATCTGCTATGGCCCCCCGCTGGAAGTGATTGGCTCGTGCATACGTCACTTCGTCCAGGATGATGGTCCACTCCTCGATGCTGACTACTCAGCCATCGAAGCTCGCATCGTGGCATGGCTGGCGGGACAGGAAGATGCTCTGGAGGAGTACCGGCAGGGGGTTGATCGCTACAAGCGGATGGCTTCAGTCATCTACGGGGTTCCAGAGGATGAAGTGAACAAATTCCCCCAGCGGTTTGTGGGGAAGCAGGCCACCCTTGGTTGTGGCTTCGGTATGGGAGCACCCAAATTCCGCGTGACCTGCAAAAAGATGGGCAACTATGACCTGCCACTTGGGTTGGAGGAGACGGCTGTGACCATGTACCGGGCAAAGAACAAGAAAATTGTTTCCTTTTGGTACGACACAGAACGTGCGGCCAAGCTAGCCATCATGCGAAAGGGAACAGCCTTTGAAGTGGGGAAACTTACTTTCATGTGCCGGGACGTTGAAGGCATTCCATTCCTCCTGATGCGTCTCCCATCGGGCAGAAAGCTGGCCTATCCGCGTCCCAAGGTTGTCAGCGACAGGATTTATTTCTATGGCAAGCTGGGGCAGACAACGAACTGGGGGGATGTGACCACATGGGGCGGGACATTTGTTGAAAACGCGACCCAGGCGGTTGCCGCTGACATCATGGCCCATGGCGCCCACAACGCAGAAAATGCTGGCTACGAAATTGCCACGCTGATCCATGACCAGGCGCTTGCCTACCACAAGCCCGGACAGACCCCTGAAGAGTTTGTTGAGCTACTCACTGACTTGCCCCCATGGGCTGATGGACTCCCCATCGCCGCGGAGGGTGCGCTGGTGCCATTCTATCGCAAGGAATAAAGATTATGAAGGAAATTGGAAGATGTATTCACTGTCACCGTTCCGCGGAGTGGGTTTGTAAAGAACGAGGGGAAGTAGTTGCTCGACTCTGCCACATACACCGTGGGCTTTTTCCCAACAGAACCACATCTTTGAAAATAGACCCAGAGTTGATCCCAACTCAAGAGGCTCGCCCCTCTTGGAGAGATTTTCTTGCAATGCTTCCACGTTCTGAAAAATGAAAAACTCTGACCCACTTGAAAAAACAATTGAGGATAAAGTCTGCAAGTACGCAAAGGACAAAGGTTGTCTGATGTATAAGTTCACCAGTCCTGCCCGTCGCAGCGTACCAGACCGGCTGTTCATCACCTTGGAGGGTCGGCACTTTTTTATCGAGTTTAAGAGGAAAGGCAAGGAGCCCACACCTGCGCAGCGAGTGGAGATTAACAAGATCAGGTTCAACAAAGGGACCGTCTGGGTGGTGGACAATGTGAACAGGGGAAAGCAGATAATAGATTTGGAGACTTTATGAACTTTAAATGTCCATTCTTTGTGGCTCTAGCATGGATACCCTTGGCCTATCTTTATGGGTACACCGCTGGCAAGCTCAAAGCACTTACTCAGCGCAGAAAGTAAAATGCCCACCTTCACCCCAGTTGAACCACAGCGCCTCATTGATGAACACTTGCAGGAGTGCAAAGATGCTCTCTTGTTTGTGGGGATGGGCATAGGCAAGACTGCCGCCGTGCTCAACCGGCTCAATGACCTGTTCCTTTCCTGCGAAGCTACAGCCGCCCTTGTGGTGGCTCCACTTCGCGTTTCTCAGCTAACCTGGCCCATGGAAGTGAAGGAGTGGGATCAGTTCAACTGGATGCGTGTGGCGAACCTCCGCACTGAGGCGGGCCAGCGGGCTTTCCTCAACGCCACCGCTCACATTTACACCATCAACTATGACAACATGGCCCTCCTCGTCTCCCTGGTGGAGCGGCGGAAGGGCACCATCCCCTACGATGTGGTGATCTTCGATGAGTTGACCCGAGCCAAAAACCCCGGCAGCAAGCGCATCAATCTTTACCGCCGCAAGGTGCCGCGGGCGGAGCGCCACTGGGGACTCACCGGCACCCCCATGCCTAACTCGTGGCTGGACCTGTTTGCCCAGGTGCGGTTGATCGACAATGGGCAACGGCTGGGGCGCAATGTCACGGACTTCAAGAAAGCGTATTTCTTCAACCCCGGCTATGACCATGCGCCGTGGAGGGAAAAGTCCGGCACCCCGGACGCGCTGGAGAAGAAGATCAGCGACATCACAGTGACTCTCAAAAGCTCTGACTGGCTGGACATCCCGGACACCATTATTGAGGACGTGGAAATCGAGTTTACCCCCGAACTGCGGAAGCAGTACGTGACTCTGGAGGAGGAGTTGGTTTTGCAGCTTCGCAAAGACAAGGTGATGAACGTGGCCAACGCAGCCGCCCTTGTGACGAAGCTCCTCCAGTTCACAAGTGGACATATCTATGACGAAGAGAGGGAGGTTCACCCTCTCCACAATTTGAAGTTCGACAGGCTGCGAAAGATCATCAAAGCGGAGCACCAGCCGGTATTCGTCGCATGCATCTTCCAGCATGAGCAGGCGCGTATCCGGGCTCAGTTCCCACAAGCCAAGTTCTTCGGGGACGCCAAGACCCCCAGGACGCAGGAAGCCTTGCTCACCGAGTGGAACGCTGGCAAAGTGCCCATCATGGTCGCTCACCCCGCCAGTGTAGGCCACGGGCTCAACCTTCAGTATGGGTCATCGGTGCTCATCTGGGTGTCTCTCACCTACTCCCGCGAGTTGTACGAGCAGATGATTGCGCGGTTCGCGAGGAGGGGACAGGACCGGCTTGTGAAGGTTCACCGGCTGATGATCCCCGGCACCGTCGATGACGCCGTGGCAGCAGCCCTGGAAGCCAAAGCAGCCAATGAAGCAAGACTCATCTCCGCGCTGCAACTGTTGGAGAGTTACCGGGGGAAATAGATGGTGAAGTGTGCCACCCCCCACTGCCGCAAGAGAAGAGGCAAAAAGAAGAAGTTCTGCCATGCCTGCCATCTCCGTCTGGTGAGGGAGCGTAACCCCATGTGGGCGCAGTGGCGCCGGTTGAAGGATTCAGCGCGGCGGCGGCGGATCAATTTCTGCCTGCCCTTGTGGTACTTTGAGATGTTCGCCCGGCAGACTGAGTACCTTACCCGCGTAGGCAAAACCGGCGGCAGTCTCACCGTGGACCGGAAGAACAACCTGCTGGGCTACGTGGTGGGGAACATCCAACCCATGACGCTGGCTGAGAACAGCGTGAAGCAAGCTAAGTGGGATCAAAGGAGGATGGAGGCTGGCTACGCCTGGTCCTGCACCAAGTCTACGGTCCAGTCCCATTGAACCTGCCGCTCTGCCGGAACGCTGATCCCGAACGCCTTCCATGCGTCGAAGTTTAGATCGAGCCCATGACCTTCAGCCTCTTCCTTTGGTCCCGGCCCCACATCAGATAGGATTGTGTCAACGAAGGTGCCATTGTAAAACACCCTGATAAGCCGTCCCCGGCCATTCCACATCGACCCCCACCGGGCGATTGTAATGTGTGCTGGAAGGCTGCTGCGGGCTCCGCTGCCCTCCTTGGTGTTGTCTCCCCAGCACCCGATGCCATTGTCCCCAACGGCCAGTGCTTCCTCTTCTGTTTTACCTTCTGCCTTTGCACCTTCGTAGGCGAGGATGTCCGCGGGGTCTGCAAAGCTGGTGGCAATGGTGGTGTTCATTTACTTAAACTTTTAATATGCCTATAAAACACAATTACGAAGGCGAAGGCAAAAAAATGGAAGGTTGAATCATTCATTTCGCCAACCCGGTTGCCCTCGGAGGATTATTGACAAATGGAAACACCCACACGTCGCCTCCCATGAATGTGATGTGAAGCACTGCACCCGATTGAAGATGGCTCCCACAGAAGCCCGCGATGGCCGACGCACCATGTGCCAGGCTGTCACCCAGCTTTGCCGCCGGCGTCCCGGCGCACCCTGACAGCAATAGCCCCGCCGCGATAATGCAAAGTATCGGGCGGGGCATGGTGTGCGTGGCTGGTCGGCGGCAGAAAGGTTAAGGAGCCGGTGATGGAGACGCCGTTCCGCTTAGGACCGGCAGAACCCCGCCAAGCAGATCGCCGAAAAGCGCGGCGTCGTTAAGCGCGGTCTGGACGTAGATTTCATCGTTGGAAATCTTCGCCGCGGTGGCCGTGCCGGTCACGATGGGCGCGTAGGTATTGACGGCGGCGGCGGCGGCAGGATACGCAGCCTGCGCCTTGGCAACGTAGCTCTGATACGTGGATAGGGCTTTGTCGGCTTTGGCCTGCTGAGTTGTCGAGCAGCCGGACAGAACTGCGACGGCGAGGCAGAAGCCGGTGAGGGCGATTGCGAGGGCGATGGTTTTTGGATGGATCATTGTTACGTTTTTCCTGCTGTGCCACCCGGCGAGGGAGGCGGGGTTGAAATTGTGCCGATGGGCTTAATGCTCGGTTGAGGCAACGGCGGGAGCGGTTTGTTGGCGGTCGCAGAAATGTCAGTCGGTTCAGAACCCAGTTGGCCGGCGGCGATGTTCCAGACCGCATTCAAGACGCGGGCCGCGACGATGGCCGCGAGGCTCACGGTGATGATCGTTGTCTTGTACTTCTCCGGCAGGATGTCGGCGAAGGGCCCGAGCGTCTGAGGAAGCCCAGCCAGGCTCGCCAGCGTGACGCCGACCGCTGAAATGATGTTCGCAACTTCCGTCCTGGTCTGCGGTGTCATGGGGTGCCTTCTACCGCTTCACGTTGCCGGTTGCAAGATATTTTTTACCGTCAACAATCTCGCCCATCGTCTGCCCGGTCGAGCGGCTCGCTTCCCGGATATCAGCCGCCGTCTCCGGAAGGACGTAAATCGTCAGTTTCACTCGGTCTGATTTCGGGCGTCCGGGCTTTCGCATCCATTACCCCTGAGCGACTGCCTCGCGCTTTTCAAGCCCCAATGCTCCTTCCCCATCCTCAACCGCAGCTCCGCCTGGAACCAATTTCGCCAATCCTCGCCCTCAACCTCCCCGTTTTCCTGCCAGATGAAATACGCCGCCACCGCGATCTCCTCATGCGTGGGAGTGTAGCGGTGTTTCACGGAATCAGCAGAGCGATGCCGAGGATCAGAACGGCTGTCCATAGCGGCACCGGTAGGAACGATGACAGGACAGCCAAAACAATGGCTATCACGATGAGTATTTGGCGCGGTGTATGGATCATATTATTGGTCGTTGGGTGGCTGGTTTCCGGGGTAGGTGTCGCGCCGGGATTGATCGAGGTATTCCGCCTCGTAGGGGAGAGGAAAGTGTCCGCGCGAATTGGCGAAGAAAACGAATCTATCGTGATCCTGCTTAGTTAATTCGTTGCGGTCCAAGGTGTCTATCTTGCCCGTGATGTTTTGCAACCGGGTAGCTATCGATGTCTCGAAGCTGTCGATTGCACCCCGTACAAGCCAACCGGAATAAATGATGGCACCCGACACAATTACGGCCCGTATCAGCGTCATGCTGACTTGGCTCCTTGGCGTCAAAGCCTTGGCCGATTTATCGGGCGTTTCTTCGCTCATAAATTCGACTCCGTGGTCATTGGATCAACTTATAAATGTACGTGCTGTTGTCAGTGGCCGCGCCAGTAACAGCCGCGCTCCCAGAGTAAACCACCACTTCGGGGGCGTAGGTTCCCAGGGTGCCGCTCTTGGTATTGACGGCAGTAAGAATGACGCTCGAAGTGGTGATGTTTGCATTCGTGATCGAGCCAGAGCCAGAGGTCAGGGTGAATGTCCCGGAGCATGTGCCGGTTATTGTGACGGTGCTCCCAAATGTTACAGATGAGTCCAATTTAGCGGTTCCGTAAATCTCCAATCCATAGCCATTATCGGTCGTGCCTCCAATCTGGACGTGACCATTTCCTTCCGATTGCATGAACGCAGGTTTTCCCCAAAAAGCGAATTGCGCCAGATTGGACGAGCTTCCCGAACCGTTGTAAGTGAACCCAAACGAGAATGCATCGTATGCGCTTCCTGATTGTCCGAAGTTAAACCAATCTGTCTGTGAGGTAGGTAAGTTCGCATCGAAGGCATTTAGAAGATTTAGGTTTGGTGTCGTTGAAATTGCATTGATGTTGAATAATCCATCCGAGCCTGAGCCACTGCCTGATGCGGTAAGAATAAGGCTGTCAGGCACTCCAACAGCCAGAGAGCCTGTTGTTGCGGAAATAGATGGGGCTGTAATGGCTCCGACCACGGTGGCAGTTCCACCAATGCCCAGGTTCCCCGGCACCGTAGTCGTCCCGGTCCCCGTCTGCGAGAGGTTCGACGGCACCCCATTGTCGCGAAGGACGCCCGCGATCACAGATGCCTCGTAGGGCGCCATTATCTGGTAGGTCTGAGTCTTCGGGTGCGTCTGATCTCCCGACCACCAGTTGGTATCCAGGGCTATCGAGTCCAACCCCAGGTTGACCGTGCCGGATATTATCGCATCGGTATTGATCAACCCCTCCGCGAAGCATGCGCTCTGCCCGCTCCCCGATGTCAGGATGGCATTGTAAGCGTGCCTTGTCGCGCTGCTCAGGCTCGCGCGCGGGAGCACCGTCTCGAGGATGACGTGATAGCCGATGGCGTGATAACTCCCCGTCTGCGTGAGGGTGTCCGCCCAGGTCTGCGCCACACTGGTGCCCCCAGAGAGTTCATTCGACGCATCCCAGGGAATGACAATCCTGAACCGTTTCGGGTTGCTCGCCAGTTGCAGCATCGGGAACTGATCGCTCGCCAGTTCCTGGGCTATTGTCTTGCCGCCGTAAGCGGTCGATTCGATGTCGAGGTTTTGGCTCCAATAACTAGGCATCTGCCACAGAGGTCCATAGCCATCGTCCCCAGCCGTGATCGAGTCGCCAGGCCGGAGCACCTCTGGCGCGGAAGAATTATAGGTCCCCCACTTTTTGCAAAGCGTCTGAGATAGCGCCACGATCTGCGCGTCAGAAGCCGCGCTGGTCGAGGATGCCAGCACCGAAATGTAACCCGCGAAACACGGCGAAATCGTCCCGCCGGCGCCCCCGCCGGAGCCCCTTCCGGTGCCCATCCAGAGACCTGTGCCGCTGGTTGATGGAGTCGAGCCCGAGATATTGATCGACCACATCGCGCTGTCGGCCACCTTGTAGCCGTTCTCGAATAGCGTCACTCCGCCGGTTCCCGAGACGGCGATGACGGTCACGTTGGCATGGTTGGGGATCAGGCCGATCCCCAAATAATCCTGATAGGCAGAGCCCGCGGACATCACATAGGTCCACGTCGCTGTCTGGCTAAGATACGTGCCAATCTCTCCGGAGAACCCATTGGCTCCCCCGGAAGTGGAGGTGGTGATCGCGTATGGGAACCCGACCCCATAGACCGCGTTGATTGGCACTGAGGGCTGCCACACGACGACAGTAGTCGAGTTCGCGGGGTAAGTCATCGGCGCGCCCACATAGGAAACCCCGTTGAAATACCATGATGGGAGCGAGTGGATGGCGCTCGCGACCCACGGGGCCGAGCCAGAGATAGCCATCATGCTCGGCTCATTGCCAAGCTGATCGACCGGCGCGACCAATGTATTATTGGTGCCCGTCTGCGACGATGCGTCATAAGCAAAGAGCATGTTAGGCAGCGCCGTCGCCCAATTCACCGTTGCCA
>Ga0302320_10010055_pt1 | contig 20255 bp, 17 predicted proteins | sample Bog_T0_3_FD_202130 | JGI IMG/M metagenome (GOLD analysis project Ga0302320, IMG submission 202130) | Peat permafrost microbial communities from Stordalen Mire near Abisko, Sweden - Bog_T0_3 | ecosystem: Environmental > Terrestrial > Soil > Wetlands > Peat | place: Sweden: Abisko, Stordalen Mire...
CCGCCCTTTCCGCAGCCAGAACCACGCTTCGACAACGTAGTTATGACACAGAAAAGACGGCCTTTCCAACTATTTCCGCTCCCAAGCTCACCCACATCGACAATCCGCCTGTGAGATATGCAGGTTAAGCATGAAGCCATGCCGCTCCCGGAGACGCAGCGCAAGTTCGCGAGCGCGGTCCGGATTCGCAAGCGATCCGTCGGACACAAAGCGGTAGGTGCCGTCATCTTCGAGGAAATCACTCACGACGACGATCTTGCTTTTCGTTCCAGTGGGAAGGGAGGCAGACTCTTGACGCGCGGCGTCGAGCGCGCCCAGGATGTCCGTCCGGGTTTCATGCGAATTGAGCGCGACGATCCATCCGGCGTATTGCTTTGTCGATTCTGCCTGGAAACGCCGGAGGTCAGTATCGTAACCCTCGCGCTCGGTGGGTGCCGCGAGGCGCAGTATGCGCCCCCCAGCGTCGTTGGCGGCGTCGCCCGTGATGGGGATGAGGATGAGGCGGTCACCGCGTTCAAGGTGGCCAATCTGCTGCTGAATCGCCGCCTGCGCCGCTTGCGCGGCGCGGGGCGCGATGCTCATGCTCATATCAACCACTTCAATGGTTACCGTGGGCACGCGATGCGAACAACCCACGAGCAGCAACATGGCGACGATAGTGGCGAAACTCACAGCGTTCTTCGGCGTCATTCTGAGTCTCCTTTCGACAAGAGAGGCTGTTGCGGGCCAACGAGTTCATGCGGCGTGGGCAACTCTCGCGGCTGTGGCGCGTCGGGGATCACCGCGAATTGGGTGTTCTCCTGTTTGAGGTAGCGCTCATGGCTCGGATGGAGGCGACGGCGGTTGAAGTAAATGAAGATGGCGAGGGCGGGTATGGCGGGGATCGCCACCTGCGCCGCGAGCCATGTTGCGGGCAAGAGGAGTACAAATGGTATCGCGCACAGCGCGCCAAGGATGCTCTTCCATAAGACCGACCAGAGCGTTTCGCGGCGGGCACCGTTACGACGGCCGCGTTCATAGAACTGGGCGAAGATCGCGTGCCACTCCCGGCATTCCTCTTGCTTCCGTTTATCGAACTCATCAAGGTGCTCCTGCTCAGTCTGCACCTGCCGTGCGAGATCCACTTCGGCGGTGCGGAGCGCCTCGAATCGTTCCCGCACCCGCCGCCATGTCCGGGCCTTCGATACCTCGTGCCACCCATAGAGCAAGGCTGCGGCACCGATGATCGGCGTGGCGAGCGTGATGAAGATGTAGAAGGTCGAGGCGAGCGCAGGGTGTTCCGTCAGGAATTGCCCCAGAGGATTGCCCGCAAGAACGGCGGCAAACCGGAGCTGGTAACCGCGCAGGAGCCCCCAGGCCGCGAGGCCGACGACGCCTGCGCCACCGACGGCCATAGCCGCCACCCGCCGGGGCTTGGAATTCTTCCCCTCTATATATAGGAGGGCGACCAACTCGAAGTAGACGGTGCAGAGAAGCGCGAGTCCGGCGGCAGCGAGGTACTGGAGCACCGGGCTTGCGATATTCAGAATGTCCATTGTTGGCGCGAGAAAAAGCGCATCGAGGGCGAGTGCAATGAATGCGAAGCAGCCCATGACGATGGCATGGAAGTACGGCGGTGGCGTGTCGCCGAGTTCCTGCCGGATGCGTGTCCAGAGGGCTTCGGATTCGGGCTTTTCCTTCCGCACTTGCTGGAGTTTCGATTCGAGCGCATGGAGCGCGCGCAATGGCTCTTGTTTCTCTTCCGAAGTTTCCTGAGCGAACCGGGCTTCGATCTCTTCGAGGACCGGTGCGGGATCGTCGCCGTGAGCGCCGAGGTAGAACGCCAAAGCTTCAAGCTGGCGCGGTTTCAACTTCCCTTGATGCAAATTACGAACTGCAGTCGTCATAGATTCCTCCTTGAATATGAAAGAGAGGAGCAGCCGGGTGTGGTCTGCTCCCCTGTGGTTACTGCGCTTCGAGCACTTTCCGAGCCTGCTGCAATTTGGCAAGTTCGCGCTCTTCGTGGGCGAGTTCCTCGCGCATTCCGGCAACCTTCTCTTCCTGCTTGCCGATCTGCTCGAGGACGACTTCGACCGGGGTCTTTTTGACCCAGGCCCGACGGCCCGCTGCGGGTGCTGCGGTGGATGTGGTTTTCTGTGCTGTCATAACTCCTCCTATTGGGTTATGGGTCGGTTGTGAAAGTGCTGTGCTCCTACGGGAGTAGGAGCAGGAGACTGCGCATGGTGTCGATCTGCCGCTCAAGTCCATCGAGGCCACCAAGAGCGGCACGGTGGCCACCTTCGTCGAGGTCATCCGCAACCGTTGCGAGTCGAGCGAGGAGCTTCGAGTTAATTGCCATCGCCCGCTCGATAACGCGCTTGCGAATCGCCTCGTCGAGATCACGCGGCTGAGGTTCTGTGTTCATTTCCGTCATCTGGGTGTTCCTTCGATTCGGTTGGGCTTTCATTGCGGTTGTCGGGAAAGGAAGATCCCTGCCCGTGGTGTTGCGGTGCGCCAAGCGAGCGCACCTTTTCCGCGTGCCACTGATCGAGGCGGTGGATTGCCTCGCGCAGCAGAGGGATATCAATGTGGGTGTAGATCGAATGCACATCGCCGCCACCGCTATGCCCCATCAATGCCTTGCGAACATCTGCGATCACGCCCGCTTCGACCAGTCGCGAGTTGAAGGTGTGCCGGAGATCGTGAAGGCGATAGTGCGGTAGCCCCGCACGGCGGAGCGCTGCCGTCCATCCTGTCTTCGGGCGACGGATCGGCTGACCTTCGTAGGTGAAGATCAACCCCGACGGCTTACGATCTTCGGCAAGCAGCCCACGCACGCGGCTGGTCAACGGGACCGGCCTATGTTCCCCTTCGGCGGTCTTCGAGTGAGTTACCGAAAGCAGGTTGCGGTCGAAGTCCACATGTTCCCAAAGCTGGCCCAACAACTCGCCCCGACGCATCCCGGTGTCGAGCGCCGCGATAACGATGGGACGAAGATGTTTTGAACAAGCGTCGAGGAGCTTGATCTCCTCAACCACCGACATGACCGGGCGACGTTGACCGCGTTCCCGCACCATGCGGATGCGCGCGATGGGGTTTACGGGGATGAAGCCTTCGTCCGCCGCCCAGAAGAGCAGATGACGGATGACCTCGATGTCCCGGTTGACGGTGGTTTCAGAAAGTGTCTTTTGATCCTCCGCATCCTGCTTCCGCCGATGTTCATCATGGCGATGTTTGCGATATCGCGCGATGTCGTTCTTCGTGATAGTCCCGATGGGAGTCTCTGAGAAGAACGGCAAGAACATCTTTGCGCGATCCCGGTGATGGGGTTTGACTTCGCCCTCGGCGAGGAATCGTCCATAGAGTTCGCCGAACAGCATTTCGGGTTTGAGGTTGGGGAGCTGGAATCGTTTCGCGTGCAATTCATCGTGGTACTTCCTCTCCAACGTTTCAGCTTGGCGCCGGTTTGAAGTCTCAAGCGAGCGCAACGTGCGCACACCGTCGATCCAAATCGCCGACCAGTACACATTTCCTCGCTTGTACAAACTCATTTGCTTGTTCCTCCTTTCTGTTGGTGTTGAAGAATCCAGCGAATAACCTGATCGCGGAAGAAGATCAGCTTGCTGCGTGGGCCGGAGCGGAGATGCGGCAGCCCTTGCGGCAAATAACTTTGGCGTACCGTCCAGACGGAGCAGCCGATCAATTGCGCCACTTCGCGAATCGAGAGCGGCGCGCCTAACGGCTCGTTTCCGTACTCGATCACCTGCGGGTAATGCTGCGGGTAGTTCTGCCCGTAGCCCACGGGCGGAAAGCCTTGTATTTGCAATGCGTTTCCGCGTTCCGCGAAACCCGACACTCTTCTTTCACGCCTGGTCATCTATGTCCTCCTTCCGTTTCCAGAGCGCGCGGATCAATTCCTGGAGCCAATCAGGGAGTTTGCTCCAGAGCCACCAGAGACAGCCGAGAAGCATTCCAAATGCAACGAGGGCGCGCTGTACCTCCGGCGTGCGAACGAGCGCTATGACGAGAGACAGGGACGCATAGAAAAGCGCAAGCCCCAGCCCGAGACGCACAAGCAGCGCAAGCAGCCGCCAACTCATCGGGATCTTCGGCTGCGGCGTGGACAACTCGCGGCTACCGCACTTCGCGCACACCTCCGCACCTCGCGGATTCTGGTGCATTCGCGGGCAGAGCTTTACGTCGTAACTCCGGCCACAGTGATTGCAGAAGAGAGGCTCTCCGTTCGTCATGCGGCCGCATTGGTAGCAGTACTTCATGGGTTTGTCTCGATGAGTGATGTTGGTTGATTTCCCAAGGGCCGGAACCACACGGGAGCGAAGAAGCCATTGCGCACGGAATCAAGCGTTGCGAACCAGAAAATCTTTTGCGTGGTCTCCGCAACTGTCTTCCGGATCGAATGCATCCTGCGTTCGGAGTTCGCGACGACGAGCACCCGGAAGTGTTCGTGACCGAATTGCGTTTCGAATTTCCCCGAGAGGGCAAGAGCCAAATAGTGCTTGGCTTTCCCGTCCCAGATTTTTTGCGATTCATGGCCGAGGTCAACTTCGAGAAAAGAAGCGATGGTCACCGTGGGCGTCATGAACTCCACGTACCCGTCGGGGATGAGGCTGATTTCGGGGACCACCGGCTCGAAGAAGCTGAGCCACCGATGAAAGGTCACCTTCGGAACCGGGATCACTCCATACTTCAACGCGCAGTAAATGCCGTTCACGGCGAGTTGATGCCCTACGAAGTAGTCGGCGACAAGCAGCGCGTCCTGCGGGCGTCGCGGACCACGGGCGGGAACGTCCGCGGCCATCGCGCCTTTGGGCGACAATGCATAGAGCGCCTTTCTGCCACCACCGGAGCCGAGAAAGAAACGTTTCAGCAACCCGGCGCTCGTGAGCGCAAGCAACCGTGTGTTCGCGCGCGTGGTGGAGCCGAAGCCGGCCACAATCTTTGCCTGCTCGCGGTCCAGGACGCGCATGACCGCGAGTTCACGCAGGAGATGCAGGTCGCGCGGCTGGAGAATGATTCCGTTATTCCCAGTCATGCAGCACCTCGTCGGTGGTTCGGATGAACGCCGCATGGCGCGCCGCGATCTCAGCCTCGACCTCCGCGCGTGGGCGTCCGTGGCGGGCGCGGGCGCGGTTGAGAAGTTCGGCGTGGCTTGTGCGCGGGTCATCTACCGTTGGGGTGCAGCCCTCACGCCAATGATCTGCGCCGCTCTTGACCACGAAATGTCGGTGGGGAAGATTTTTCAGGCGCTCGGCGAGAGACTTTCCCCCGTCGAGGGCCTGCGCGATAGTCACAGCGTCTCCGGGAGACAACTGGAAGAACACATGCGTTCCGACTGACAGGATGGCCGCGCGCATCTCATCCGGGTACTGGCCGAGGAATTGATTGGCGCTGACCACCGAGACGCCGAACTTGCGCGCCTCCGAGAACACAGTCTCTATGCCCGTGTCGTAGGCCACGAAGTTCTGCACCTCGTCCACGTACACGGTGAAGAGGGATCTCTTCGTGCGGGAGAAGAGCGCATTCTTTACGACGGTAAAGAGCAGGCTTGCCAAGGTGAGCGACTGCTCTCCCAGGACGCCTTTCGGCAAGTTCGCGATGATCCAGCGTCCCTCATCCATCGCCTCCGTGCCCGAGAAGGTGGACTTCTTTTGACCCACGATATGGCGGAAGCTCGGATCGGCGGTGAACGCCGACGTCTTGTTGAGAATCGGCTCTCGCATCGTCGCCTGCATTGGCGCGCTCGCCTTGTCGTAGCGGAACTCGAAGTACTGGCGAACCTCCGCGTTCGGCGTCTTCTTCAGGCATAGCGCGCGAAAAGCGGAGTCTGTGAGGAGCGGAGAGAGTTCGAGAAGCGTGAGGCTGTTCGCGGCAAGGACATACAGTGCATTTCGCAAGAGCTCGTCGGTGCGTGCGCCGAAGTGGTCCAACCCCCAGCGGCGCTTCAATATTTGCGAAAACTCCGCGATGCGGACGAAACTCACCTCGTTTTGTTCGAGTGGATTGAGACCTATGGAGAATTCTTTGTCGGCGGGTGCGATGTAGATCAATCGGTCATGGAGTTCTTGTCCGAGCTTCGCCTCTTGCTCGGCGATTACGCCGAGGAGAAACGGCGCGGCGTCCCCATGCAGATCGAAGTAGATGAAACCGCGCCCTGCTTCGATATCCTGTTTGGCCAAGAAACGCAACAGCGAACTCTTGCCGCTTCCCGTTTTACCGAGCACCGCAATGTGCATGGTCCGCCGCGTTGCGCTCATAACCACGCGCCGTTCCGTCACGGCCTCCTCAGCGACCTGGAAACCAAGCATTGCGCCACGGGCGTTGTCCTGCCCGCCGCGCCGCCCTTGGAGGCGGTTCCATATTGAGGTCACGAGCTTTTCGAGGAAGTCGAGCATTTGTTGTAGATTGTGAAGGGCGCGCTGAGAATATCGGTGACAAGCGAGCGCATCGCGGGCCTGAGCCACGGACTTGCAATGAGTTGCTCGGCAGAATGTGCTGGCGGGCAGCGCTGGGTGAGGGCATCAATAGTTCGTGATGATGACCTCTTTGTATCGGCGACCAGCCACCTTTTGCGCGGTGTAGGAAAGATCGATCTCGCTGAACTTGAACGGCTTGAAGATTCTGCGCACTTCGGGAACGTCGTTCAGTGAGAGCGCGAACTTGGCCGTGAGGCCCCCGATCCGCTCTGCCATCTTTTCGAAATCCGCCGTCGCAAGATTATGGCGATACAACTTCAGGCCGAAATACGGCGGGTCGAGGTAGAAGAGCGTCCATGGGCGATCAAATCGTTCGAGCACTTTCTCATACGGCAAGCATTCGAGCTGTACGCGCGCGAGCCGCTTCGCAGTCTCTTCGATGGTCTCTGGAAGACGTTCCGGGTTCAATCCCGGCGGCTGCGCAACGTGGCATTTATAGTTCAGGCTGCGGATCAAGCCCGCGTAGCTGTTTTTCAGGAGATACAAGTGGCGCGCCGCGCGCTGGATGTCGGTGAGCGTCACCGGATCGGTCGCTTTGAGGACCTCATGCCATTTGCGGCTGACAATCAGGAAACGCGTATACCGAAGCAACTCCTCGTAATGCTGCTGGCAGACGCGGAAGAAGTTGACCATCTCTCCGTCGAGATCGTTCAACACCTCGACCTTTGAAGGCTCTTTGTGAAAGAAGACCTGTGCGCCGCCCGCGAACGGCTCGACGTAGGTCGTGTGCTTCGGAAAGAGGGCGATGATTTTGTTCGCGATTGCGCGCTTGCCGCCGATGTAGGGCAACGGTCCGATCATGTCTGGTGGGGAATGGAGTTTCTGGCGTTGCTACAAGTTCGCTTCGATTCGACCTTTATTTTTTATCGAAGCGTCAGGTCATCATAATGCAGGACTGAGAAGATAAAAGGTGGCACCAATTGCGCGCGGCGCAACTTTCCATATATGCGATCATGATGCGTCAACGTCGTCTTTTCTCGCCGAATCTCGTGGGCTTGACATTTCCTCCGTACAACACATACTTAAATAAAATAAAGAAGCCATCATATGAACAAACCACTAGAAATATCCTTGGCGGAGTGGAAGGAAATTATGCAGGTTCCTGCCATAAGGGAGTCATGGGGTATTGGGGATGATGAGACCCCCGAGCAATTTGCAGACATGGTATATGGGGTCAAATTCAAATTCTCGCCGGGCATGGCCCCAGGTTATGTTGGTGACTTGTATATTCTGCAAGGAGACGCTTTGGGTGAACCAATGAGCCTCATTAGAAAGGATGGCGCGTTGATCTTCGCCGACTGACTTCGTCACGTCTCATTCATTGCAGCGTGCGTCCATCATAACAACGGCGCAGGTAATCCAGCGGCGGCATACATTGCGTTGGGCTCAATTCCAACTCTGCCCGTTTTCATCAGTTGATTTTGCTGAACTCTTGAGGCCGGACCTCGTGAATACGCTGACAAAACGCAAACGAAAGGTGGGCCGTTCGTCCCTTCCGAGCACGGGGCGAGAATCCACAACCCTGTTAATTGGGATGTGTGATAGCCACCTTCGCTCCTCGCATGGCTAACACCCGTCGAGCGGCCCGACTTCATCCTATGCCGAGCGGGATTCAATAATAGGTGGCACCTTTTGCGCAGTGCGCAACTCTCCCAGCGGAGCCCGTATAATGCCACGGACGGAAGCATTCCTTTTCCACCCTTTTTGCATCGCCTCAAACATTTGAAGGTTTTGGAAAATTATCTAGTGACTGAGCAGAGTGTAAATTCCAATCGCAATAAACGCGATGCCTATAAAGACATACATCCCACGATAAAACTTATAATTGAGCTTGTATTTCACGACCCCCTCCATCGCCAAATCGCGGCTAAATGAGATTGCAACTATGCCTACAGGGATAGCAACTATATCTATGAAAAGAGCGTTACGAGTGAACCACCACCCGAGAAAACCAGCAGCGACACTCAGCTCAGTGATTATCGCGGCAATCTTTATGTTTTTTTTATTGTATGAATCCATGGTTGTTTAAGCATGTAGTGTAGACCTTTTGGCTCCTAATACCACCATAAGTTAATGCGAGAACACTTGACCGTATGTTTGTCCATATCCATCTCCGTTGCATTCGGCCTGCTCACCCTCGGATTGGTGAGTTTGTATCCCCACTAAGCCGGATTCATACAGAACTTTCTCTCACAATCAATAGGCCCCAATGCCCGCCACCGAGCTTGCTTGGGACTGATAATTTGTCCGTGAAACAAAACCGGGATTGCTCGTGATGTTATTTGTCCCTCCAGACCTCCCACTGACATCTGAGTTGCTAATCTGGGCACCATTACCGGAAAAGTTCTGACTGTTATTACCCCAAACAATTGAGTTGGCCATCTGCAAACCGGCTCCGTCGGAACGAATGCCACCGACTCCCCCGTTGCCGAGCGCATTCACCCAGTTGTTATTTGCCACGGTGGCATTAGTGAGTGATACCGTCGAGGCAGCACCCATGGATATGCCCGCACCAGAGTTGTTCGCAGTGTTGCCATCAATGAGACAGTGATCCATTGTGACGGTGCTTTGAGATATGGATATTCCGCCACCATCCACCGCAGCGTTCCCCGTAAGGCGGCACGATTGGATAGTTATATTGCTGGATTGAGATAGCTGAATGCCCCCGCCATTACCACCGCCTCCGCAGACCCCCGGCGCACAGCCGCTGTTTTGCACGGTGAGATCCTTAATGATCACGTAGGAGACATTATTACCTGATATTCCGGAAGCACCACTCTTTGAAATGACCGTTTGGTCAATCCCCGCTCCTTCGAGGCAGATTCCGCTTACGAGCGTCACATCTTCGTTATACGTCCCGGCGGCGATCTTCACGGTATCACCGATGCTTGCGGCGTTGATAGCCGCCTGGATAGTGGGATAATCGCTCGGGACGTTTTTAATTGATTGATCGCATGTCGGATATCCCGTCGGCTCTGGAACGGGAGGTGGAGGAGGAATTACCGTACTTGAAGACGCGGTAGTCGATGCGGAAGAAGGCAGAAGTGGCGTTGAGCTAGAGGTAGAAGATGCCAATGCATCTGACAATGATGGGGTTGAAACGGCGGGTGGTGTTGACGCACTAGTGGAGGTCACGGATTGCGTCGTCGTTGAAGCTGTCGAGGTGCTTGAGGCCGATTCCGGCGTTGATGTAGTCGATGTCGCAACCGTCGGCGTTGACGAGGGAGTGGAGGTGCTGGAGGAGGAAGACTGCGTGAGATCAGTTGGCGTAGAAGAGGATGCAGTGCTTGAGGTTGATCCCGATGTCGTTGAGGAAGATGTCACGTCTGAAGATGTGGATGTTGACGTCGAGGATGAGTCTGCGGTTTGGGCGGAAGAGAAATGGACGAACGAGAGGCCAAGCACGGCGAACAGCACCATCCCCCCTAAGATACCGATGCGCAATGAACTGTGTTTCATAAGTGTATTATTAGTTTATTGGTTAGCGACTTGTTATTTATATGTGACCTATTTCCACATTCTCAAAATCCATGCGACCCATTGTGGATTTTCTTCTTCTGTTTTGTAGGCCGCGAGTATAAACTTCATACCTATTACAAATACAACAAAACCCAACGTAACAATGAGGGTATAAAGTATTTAGGCTCTATCGCTATTATCATAGCTAGCGCCTACTATCGCTGGAAGACCGATCCCTATAATCATTCCGGCGAGTGTCACTTTTAGGCCATGACTCTGAAGCTTCGCCTGTCTCAGTCGAATGCCAAGTCTGGCAAACTTAAGCATCTTAATACCGCTTTTGATGAAGATAACTATGAATACTATTAACTCCAGCAATCCTATCAATGGAAATATGATGATAATGTTCATTTGTTTATATCTGCTTGTATCTTATCCAAGAGCAATGAACCAGCATTGGCCGCATAAAAGCTAACTTCGAGCGTCGTTATTAAACCAACTGCACCAATCGTTGGTATTGTTGTTACGGGATCTGGAACCCCAACCACGAGTAACCCAGCGGCGATTGTATCTGCAGAATTATCAATATCCCCGAACGTAGCATAATCCCCCAGCACATCCGCCGCAGTTCCTACAACACCTGATGCCACTAATTTCATTCTCTGGCCTAGGCTAGGAGAGGAATTGCCATTGGAAGGGGTTTCACCCGAACCGATGGAATATGCTTGGGATGTGTTAATACCGCTCTGGGTTGATTGATATTCGCCAGTCTCATATCCCGCTCCCCCCGCAGGCTGCTCATTCATCGCGCCACTCGAAGATTGCTGACTTCCCAAGCCGACTGTCGGCGTGCTACCTCCTCCCCCACCACCTCCTCCCCCACCCGAAGAAGTTCTAATCTCCTGGTTGACGAGGTTAATCTCCTCTTGGATAAGGGTGACGATTTGCTGGGCTATCTTCGCTTGGGATGAGGTCAATAATCCGCTCGGATCTTCATTATTAATAGGATTATCACTTGCATAACTATAGGGATTCAACACCTGTGGATCGACAAGGAGCTTTGATAAATGTCCATTCACAAATTGGTTGACTTTCGGCGTCCCAAACGCTTGGAATACCGGATCTTCACTAAGAAACTGTCCTTGCACACCGGAATAATAACGGGCCTGCAAGTAAGAAAGTTGCGTCGGAGAATCGAGCGGAGCGCCTATATATTTCTGCGGGACATTCGCCCCCGCCTCGTTGTCAATCCGTATCTGTCCGTACGGGAGGTAACTGACGTTCTCGACTAGAGCCCCCGAGGAATTGGACACTGCGTTCGTGCCGCCAAGATAATCATCCGAGACGTAAGATACCGTCGTGCTTGTGCCGTTCTGAACAGTGGCGACAAGCTCCCCATTCGCATAGATAGTTTTTGTGATTGTCGAGGTGCCGTTTGCATTGTACGTCGTTTCCGGATAATAGGTGGTAGAAGTACCGTTCGTAACCGAGGCTCTCTCTCCTGTGTAGTCATAGCCATACGTCGATGTCGCCCCCGCCCCGTAGGCGCTCAATAACCGATTGTTGTAATCCCAGGTGTATGTGAAGCCGCTTGAGGCATTTGTGAGATTGCCGTTGTTGTCATACGTAAAGTTCGTCGTTGATGTGCCATTGGTAATCTTTGTCACCGCGTCGGGATCGGTATATGCCGAACCGCCGTTATATGTGTACGTACCTGCGGGACCAGTAAGGATATTACCTACCGGATCGTACGTGAAGGTCTCCAGATAATTTCCTCCGCTCGCAGCGCCCGACGACGATGCCGTGAGGAGTCGGTTCAACCCGTCATACGTGTAATTGACCGTGATTGCCCCATTTGTTGCGGAATTGTCGAGTGATTTCGTGATATTTCCATCGTTGTCGTAAGTGTAGGTCGAGGATTGTATAGCCGTGGAACTACCGTTCGTGGTCACGATACTGTTCAGCCGATAGAGTGCCGCAGAATTATAGGTATTCACGGTCGCGACCCCGTTCGCATCGCTTTGCGTCGCAACTTTATCCATCGGCGAATAATCGATGCTCGAAACAATGTTCGCGAAGCTGCCCCCTGATTCCTTTTCCTGTACATTCGTCGCGAGCCCTCCCGTGCCGTAGGCATATTCGACTTCAGAACCATCGGGGTTCGTGATCGTGAGCTGATTCCCCTGGCGGTCATAGGTATAGGTCGTCCCGTAGTTTGTCCCGTTGATCTTCTTTGTTTCGCTCGCGAGGTTGCCTTCAGGATCGTACGTTTTTGTGTCGAGCGATACCGCATCGGTGCTCGAGACGGAGCAGAGACGACCGACGCCGTTTGTGCACGTGTCGTAGGTATAGGCAGTTTGGGTCGTCGATGCCTCGCTTTCCGTGGACACGCGATTCAACGCGTCATAAGCGTAAGTGACGGTCTGGCTCTTCGGATCAACCCGTTTTGTGAGATTCCCCGCAGTGTCATAGGTGTAGTTCCATATGCCGAACGTGCTCGAAGCAGGCCCACGGAGATCGGTCGACGACACCTCCCTTCCCAAACCGTCATAGGCAAAATTCCGCACGTTCCCATTCGCGTCGGTGATTCCTAAAAGATCCTGCAACCCGTCATAGGTATAGGTTGTCGTATACGTGCTCGTGCCGTTGTGCTCCCCCACCTGTACGAGATTGCCGTAGGCGTCATGATATTCGTCCTTTTCATTTCCATTCGGGTCGGTGATCTTCATCTCCCAATTGTCATAGGAGTCAGTGGTGGTACCCACGGAGTTCATGGTCGTGAGGACCCTCCCCAACGGGTCATAGGTGTATGTCGTGAAGAGCGCAGCGGTCGTCGTCGCGACGGTCGATGAGGCACCGCTTCCGAAGTACGGTAATGATTCTTTTGCCGTGAGGCCAAGGGAATCGTACGACTGGTCTGTCACTTTATAGGTTCCGACATCCGTCGCCGACTTTCGCGTTTGGATCAGTCGGTTGAGGCCATCGTAGTAACCGTAAGTGTTGACTGAGGTGCTCGCATTCATATAATCCGATTCCTCGACGCTCACGGAACCCGACGTATCGGTATACGCGTATGCGGTCTTCAGATCTTCCGTGGAGGTAGTCACCTGGTCCGGCTGGAAGACTTGGAGCGGTCGCCCTAGACCGTCATAGGTTGTTTGAAATTTCAATCCGTTCGGGTCAATTGTCTGCGTCGGCTTCCCTGTCGAGTAATCATAGTGATATCCGGTCGCCTGGCCGAGTGCGTTCGTCGTCGTCGCGGGATAAAGATTGTAGGCGTCATACGCATAGGTCGTCGTGTTATTCCGGGGATCGAGCGTCTGCGTCACAAGACCATAACTGTTATACGCGTCCCGGGTCGTCGTGGCATAGGTGCTCCCCGCAATCCAATCATCTTGCGTCGTGAGATTGCCAGTGCCGATATTGCCCAGAGCAAGACCATCGTAATAATATCGGGTCTCTTGGAGCTTGGTGCTACTTCCGTTCAGCATGGTTTCATCCGACACTTTTCCAGTGACGGTCGAACCCGTACTCGACGCATAGGAGATATTCGTAATGTATTCGTTCGATCCTGCGGGGGACACCGCCATCGTCTGCCCGGCGCCTCCATTGTAGAGGTCGCTGATCTCGTTTGCGGTCAACGCGCGATTCCAAACACCGACTTCGTCGATATTCTCAGGAAAGAATCTCGTAAGAACTTCTTTCCCTATCTGTATGTCGTTCAACGGCATTCCCATATCGAGGCTTCCCCCCGAGGTGCTCCCGTCAGAAGCACCATTCACATATGCGTTGATCGTACCGCTGCTGTCGGTCAGGGTGAGCATGTACCACGTATTCGCGGAAAGGGTGTGGGAACCAGGATCTATATCCGCGCTGCAATTTGCATACCATCCGAGCTTCCCACCGTTCTCAAGCTTGATGCTCCAGTTGTTCGCCGCCGTCGAACATTCTCCGAATATGGTGGAGGCATACCCGTCCCCACCGATGACGGTGGAGGTAGGATCGACCCACTCGTTGATGGTGATAGCAGACGAACGAAGGATACTCGGTTTTCCGAGATCAATGTTCGAGGTCGATCCATTGAAACCCGCTCCCTGATCCACCTTTCCATACGCCGTGCCGTAGGCCATAGCATTATCCGTCCCGTTATTCGATTCATAATAATCGTTCGAGTTTCCCTCCATGGGATAGTACGCAACGAGGCCGTTGGTAAGTGTCCCGCCCGAGAGTGTGTTTACCTGGAACACTTTAGGACCGCTCGTGAGTGGAGTAAATGTTCCGTTATTGCTCCCTGTCACTTGTCCCCACTGTATCTTCTGCGTCTCGTTGCCGTTCGCCGTATTCCATGTGTAGGATTCGGCGGAATCCTCATGCGTTGACAACCCGTCATAATCCATCTCGAGTGTCTGATCGGGGAAAACAAATGAGGCATTGCCGCCGATACTCGCGCTATCCCACTTGGTGATCGTCACCTTGTAAAGATTTCCTGCATTGTCATAATTCTCCACGCGATACGCCTTCCCTATCTTCCAGAAATTATCGATGTATTGTCCTTCTCCGCCGTTCGTGCCGTTCGATGTGTTGTAGTACGTCTTCGTCACATTACCTGCCGGATCAGTTTGGGTGACGAGCCCGAATCCGGCAAACTCATGGTCCGTAGGACTGCCGTAGTAATACGTACCGCTTGCGTATTGATAGGTAGAAGAAGAGAGATTTCCAAAATCATCATTATTCGTAATTTTTGAAACAACGTAGACCGGATAGGGCTCAACGTTCACGGGAACCCCTGAAGCATTCATGAACTGTGACGCTGGTGCGTACGCGATTGAGGCGCTTCCTCCCTGCGGGTAACTGACGCCAGTCAGAATGTCTGCGCGTATGCTGTTGTTGTTAGTCCATGCCGCATACACATTCGTACTACTTGCATTTGTATATCCCTGAATGATATCGGGGAGCCCGTCGGCGAGGGTGTCCGTGATTCTTGTTCCTGCATCATATCCTCCGTTCGTATCAAACGGCGTGGGAGGAGTCCAGGCAGTGCTCGTCGCCCAGCCGTTCCCGGTACCGAGGTAGGCAATGGCAGTGGACGTTCCTGCCGTCATCGTCTGCCCGTTACCCGCATTGTAGAGGTCGGTGATTTCATTCTGTGTCAATGCCCGGTTCCATACACCCACCTCGTCGATGTCGCTATTCAGATACAGCGCGTTATAGGTCTGCGTATTTGGATTTCCAATGGAAAAGTTGGGGATACTTCCGCCTATTCCCGTCGTGGTCCATGTGGTATTCGCCACAAGCGAGCCGTTCACATATCCCTTGATCGTCGTGCCGTCATAGGTATAGACGAGGTGATACCAGTTCGTCGTGCCCATCGTAATAGAATCATTTGCCCAATAGTCGTTTACATTCTGAGACTGTCCATAGAACGAGATCACTTTCGTTCCACCGTAGTTTCCATACGCGACGCCCTGATCGGTATAGTTCCCCGGGTTTCCTATCATGACGAGGTTGTATCCTTGCGAGGTACTCAACGCAGGATCGCTGTTCAGTTTTACCCAGAAGCTCAAACTCGTCGCGCCGTTCTGTGTGGAGGTGCTATTGATCCACCCCGAACTGCCATTGAGGCACGCGCCGTTATTAACCTTGCCGCAACTTGTTCCATAGGTCATGGCCGTGTCTGACCCATTTTTCAATCCATAGTAATCGTTCGAATTCCCCTCCATGGGGTAATACGAAACAAGGCCGTTCGTGAGTGACCCGCCCGAGAGCGTGTTTACCTGGAACACTTTTGATCCAGTGATGGTTGGTTCGTAAAGAAGGCTCGGTAAGCCATCCCCGTTCACGTCCGCAATTCTCACGCCGTTATCCCACCCCGCGTTCGATACAAAAGGAAGTGGAAGCGTCCAGACAGTGCTCGTCGCCCACCCATTCCCGGTATTCATGTACGCTGCATACACATTCGTACCACTCGCGTTCTCGTATCCCGAAAGGATATCGGGGAGGCCGTCGCCCGTTACATCAACAAGTCGAACACCCATATCGGTACCGCTCGCCGACACAAAGGGAAGAGGAGGCGTCCAAACAGTGCTCGTCGCCCACCCATTCCCGGTATCAACGTAGGCTGCATAGACGTTCGTACCGCTCGCGTTCGTATATCCCGAGAGAATGGCGGGGAGGCCATCGCCGTTTACATCGGCGAGAATCGCCCCGGTCGGAACGCCGTTATTCGCGAAGCATATCGGCGAATTCCATGATGATGAACTCGCCCAGCCGCTGCCGGTATTCACGTACGATCCATTACACGAGATGATGTCATCCAGGCCATTATTATTCACGTCAACCACTCGGTAACCGCTATCGCCGCTTCCCGTGCTCGTCGTAAAGGAGATGGGGGCATCCCATGTGGAGGAGCTGACCCAACTGCTCGTACTATTGAGGTAGGCGCTGCTACTCGAGATGATGTCCTCCAAGCCGTTGCCAGTAAGGTCCGCAAGACGATACCCGTTATCTCCACCGCCGTTAGAGACGAATGGCACGGGAGGATTCCATGTAGAAGAGCTCGTCCATCCGGGAGTCTGAGTTTGATAGGTGAAGGTTGAGGTGGGTTCCGAAACCACGGTCCCCGAAGCATTCTCTCCGCTCTCCGTGATGGAATGCAGGAGCGTCGTATATCCATTGTCCCCCGTCGTGTAATTCAAAACGTATTTACGCACCCACGTGCTACTCACGTTAACGTCGATTTCGCTCACCCGATAATTGGAATTCACCGCGAACCCCGTCGCCGTGGACGTCGCATTGTCGGTGCTTGATGCTCGGAGGAAGTTGACCGAAAAGATGCCGGTCGTGGAACTCGTATTCGTATAGACCGTGCTTGAAGGATAGATCTGACCGGAATCGTTGAAGTAGGTATAAAGGATGGAATTGCCGTTCGTATCCGTCACCGTTTTCAGCATCCATTTGAAGGTATTCGTTGCGTTGGTGAGGCTGCTCTCTTGACTATCGGAGGTCGATCCAAAGACGTACTGCGTCCCCTTCTTGTCCGTCATCGTCCAATCGTCGCTTGAACTCGAAAAAGTGTATTGGCTAAAGGTCCCGTTCTCTGTCCGGGCGACGTATGTAACGCCAGTGGAAGTCGCAGTCGATGTCGTAACAAGTTCGCCGTCGAGCGAGGAAGTGAAATAATTGAGGGTGCTCGTGCTGTAGAGGTTTTCCACTCCGCTCTTATTCAGCCGCTCGATATACGGAATGCCTATCGACCAGCCTTCGCCGAAGATGCTCCCCGGCTGGCTGTTTTGGCTGTTGTAAACGAGATCGAGGTCGGGTTGGAGCCCGTTTCTGCCGGGAGGAACGGAGATGGGATACGTGCTCTCAAGTGCCCCCGTATTTTTATCTATAGCCAGCTGATTCTGATTGAAGGAATTGTATACTGCAGGCTGAATATCGGGACCGGTCCCCGCTCCACCCGCCCCAGGAGTAAAGGCAGGACTTGCATGATTGTTGCTTGGGGTCACATTGCTCGTCGGAGCGGTGGTAGGGGTCGCCGGGGTTGATCCAGTACCGGCAGATGTCGATTGCCCTGAAGTTCCGGTTGTGGGCGTTGATCCGGATTGGGAAGAGACGCTCGAATTTGATGACGATCCGCTATCAGTTGCGGGAGTAGAGACAGAGGAACTCCCGCTTGAGCTCGAACCATCAGAGCTTGTTCCCGTCGCAGTGCCGCTCGCGCTCTGAGCGAACGCCGGTTCAAGTGGAGCGACGATCATCACTCCAATAACAAAGAGGGCCGCAAGATTAAAAGCGGCCCTCAGTGAGTAGGCTTTTCTGATCCCCCTTCCCGTGTCCCGAAAGCGGTGACCCATCATGCAATAAATGGAGTGTGTTTATCTCCATCGTACCAATTGCTGTAAGTTACGCAAATGGGAGTTATGCACAGCAATGTATTTTTCGAACTTACTCCGGGCGCAAATTAGTCCACCTTGTGACGATGGGCTAATTCGTTAGAATGGATGACAGTCCTTCGATCACGCGGGCACTTCGCGCTGAAATTGCGCCACGAGCTTTTTGAGAAGTGTATCCCAAGTTCGAGGTACGCCCCGATTGGGGCTACCACTCAGAACTAGAGAGCGTTTTGCGATCAATTGAGCCGCGCTTGTTAGCGTAATTACTGCATTTTCTGGACCCAGCACCAAGTTCGAGGTTAACCTTTTCACCAAGGTGCGCTTTTCATAGGGAAGCGTCATATTGTGTAGGTTTGATGCGTCTTGAATGAGTTCGAGGTAATTTTCAAGGCGTGCGAGACCCACGTCGTTTCCAGCCTCAAGTTCCTGCATTCGTTGCTTCACTCCAGCCTCCTCAAGGAGCAGACTTCCACGCCGTTCATCGAGCAGTCCTTTTTCGATTGCACCGTCGAGAAATGCGTCTGTGAGACGCGAGAGTCGCTCACGAATTTGCGCTAACTGGAGTGCGCAGGCCTCTCGCTCGTCTTTGGCTCGCTCTTGCTTGTGTTCACCCGCCCATGCGAACCATTCGCGGATGTACAGCATCTCTTCGTCGTTCAGCTGAAGTGGCACAAAAGCCTTCGACAGTTCACCCTCAAACCTGTCCTCGCGGATTGTCTTGGTTTCGCACTTTCGAGTGTGACAACGATAGTAGGTGTTGCCCTTTTGGATTTCTGCCATTGTCGTACAGCCACACAGTGCACACCGAATCATCCTGCTGAATGCGAATTCGTGTCTGTGCGTCCGGGCTACTGTCTTGCCGTCCAGGATTCGCTGCACCGTGTCAAATACGATCTTCGACACCACGGGCGCATGGATTCCGGGAAAGCATTCTCCTGAACTTCTCAGACGGATCAGTCCGACATAAAAGGGGTTGTTTAGCATCGTTGACATGCCATTCAGCGATACCTTAGAACCTCGACGGTTGCGAAGGCCACGAGCGTACATCTCTTCGACTAACCGGGGCAGGGAGAAATTGCCGGTCGCATAGAGCTTGAATGCCTCGTGCACGAGCCCGGCCATTTTGGGATCGGGCACCTTTGCTTGGCCACCTCCGCGATCCAGATAACCGATCGGAGCACAGATCGGATACAGGCCCTGTTTGAGCCGGCCATAGAACCCTTTCTTTGTTTCCTCCCTCAGGTTGCGAATGAAGTCGGCAGCGACAACGGCCTGAATGTCTGCCGAGAGCCGTCCGCCTCGGGTATTCATATCTAGACTTTCGTTGGCGAAGTGAACCTCAACTCCAATATCGATCAACTCGGCAAGATCAGCCCAGTCCTTTAGGTTTCGTGCGCCCCGATCAATTTTATGGATCACCACGCCAGCGGCTTTCCCGCTCTTCAACAAACGCAACATCTCAGAGAAGACGGGACGCCCGAGCTTGGCAGCGGTCTCCTGCTCCTCAAACGAACGGCTGATCTGCAGGCTCTGTCGCTGTGCGTAGCGGAGGATCGCATCGTTCTGTTCTTGAAGAGAAACACCGTGATCGCCCTGCTTCGTTGTGGATACTCGGATGTAGGAAAAATATTGCTTTTCCAAAGTTGTAGGTAGTTTATTTTGGGGAATCGACCTTTCCTTAACTCTAGGAACTCTGAGCAGAACGGTCAATGCTAGACCGGCGCTCCCGTTCCAGCCGCTCAAAAACCTGGAGCGCTATTTCACAATACCCATCCAGAAAATCGCGCATCTCTTCGCGCCGGTCCTCCGGCAGGGATGGGAAGAGTATGCCAAGATCGATCTCGTGTGGGTCGCGGGGTGCAGCCATCGGAGAAATCCTACAGTAATCGTGTCGGATTCCAAGATGGCACTTCCTCCATACCGGCCGATCCCAGACCTGTGCAGCATGATATTCCAGAACGTGTTCAGCGCGAATCCACAGCGCGAACGTCGAGAAAGTTGAATAATTATGGCCTCATCCTCGCCATCCTGGGGAAAACCAAGAGCGCGATGCCGGGGACTCCCCTCCCCGCGCATAAAGTGCCACCTTGAGCCATACTTCTTGGTTGCTACACTTAAGGCACCGTCAAATAAAAACAGCTCTTTACTATATTCATGACTACGGACCAAAACACCGCCCACCTTCGAACACTTCGCAGAAAAAGCGGCCTGAGCCAAAAGGAGCTGGCGCACATTCTTGGGTTCCGTTCCGGGGCTCCGATCTCCCGACACGAGCGTTCTGATACAGTACCCGATCTCCTTACTGCACTCGGCTATGACCTTGGCGATCACCCAAAAGCGGCCACTTGTGATCAGTTCAAAACCGGCCACTCTGAGGGGCTGAGACATACGCACTGACGGAGGCAATTAGCCTCTGTTGGCATGGGTA
>Ga0302320_10010057_pt1 | contig 20253 bp, 19 predicted proteins | sample Bog_T0_3_FD_202130 | JGI IMG/M metagenome (GOLD analysis project Ga0302320, IMG submission 202130) | Peat permafrost microbial communities from Stordalen Mire near Abisko, Sweden - Bog_T0_3 | ecosystem: Environmental > Terrestrial > Soil > Wetlands > Peat | place: Sweden: Abisko, Stordalen Mire...
GCGGCGAGATGCTGATGACGGTGAATAAGTATCTGGATAGCAAAGGCATTCGCATCACCACCGGCACCATCGTGGACGCAACGATTATCCATGCGCCCTCGTCGACGAAGAACTCCAGCGGCGAGCGCGACCCTGAGATGCATCAGACGAAGAAGGGCAACCAGTGGTACTTCGGCGCCAAGGCGCACATCGGCGTGGATAGCAAGGAGACGGTGGTGCATACGGTGATAACTTCGGCGGCCAGCGTGGCGGACAAGCATATGCTGCCCGACTTACTGCATGGCGCAGAGAAGAAGGTATGGGGAGACGCGGGCTATCAAGGACAGACCGAGGCGATTCATGTGGCCGCACCCGGGGCGCAAGATATGACCAGCCGCCGCACCAAGTTCAAGAATTATGTAGACGAAGAAGCCAGGCGCAAGAACACGACCAAGGCCCGAGTTAGATCGAAGGTGGAGTGGCCTTTCCGCATCCTGAAACGTATCTTCGGATTTACCAAGGTGCGCTATCGCGGCATCTGGAAAAACCACCAGTGGCTGTGCGCGGCCTTCGCACTGGTGAATCTGTACCAACACCGCAACCGGCTGGCCCCGCAAGGGGCGTAGTGTCTCTGGAGGCCGGAAAACGGCCTTCCAGAGACGAAACCGCCCCGTAGCGCCCTGTTTTTTCGGCAAAAAACCGATGCAAAATCAAAAAAAATCAACTGCGCTCGCGCTGTCAATGAAAAATCATGCACCTGCGCAGAGGTTCCTTAGAAGCCATTGATTCTACGTATGTTAGGTATAGCCTCACAGATCCACAGCCAAAACATGTCGTTTTTTTACTGCACCCGGCTTGGGAGCGGTAGAACGAGCGGGCGCGGTTGCCTTGCGCATGGTTTCCGCGGCGAACAAGGATCTCACTTCCTTGTCTCTACTTGTTAGTGTCCTCCAACAGAGAGTAATTATCTGCAACCACCTGCGGTGGAGCCAGACGCTCGCTCTTCGCTCGCAGAGGGTTCGTGGTTTCCCAGGTCCCCAAATGCGAGGGACCTGGGGCACCCACCCTAGCGGCAAAAACAAAGACGCCGCGAGGATGGGGCACCCAGCGCTGCCGGAGAGGCGGGCAAAACGCTCCTTGTGTGCTGGATTGAACGGTTTACGAAGTTGCGCAATGGGAAAATAACAGGGAATGCGCGGGGTGCATCCTATGAAAATGACCGTTGCCGTGATTGCGACCATCTTGACCGCTCTTCCGATGCTGCCGTCAGATGGAAGCGCGCAGACGCCTCAAAAGGGCTCCAAATTCACCATCGCGGGACACCCAGGCGAAGCGCAGCTTATCCAGATCAACGGAAAGTCGTATATCGAAGTTGAGACGCTGGCGCTGTTGACCAAAGGGACCCTTTCGTTCAAAGCCAATGAGACGATTCTCACGCTTCACGCCGCAACTCCGGAGGCGCAGGCATCCACGCCCCCGGTCAAGCCGGGGCTCTCAAGAACGTTCATCCAGGCGGGCGTCGAAGAGATCAGCGTGATCCGGGAATGGCGAAACGCGATCGTCAACGCGGTCCAAATCAACACCCCGGTGGCTGAAGACTGGGTCGCGGCACGCCACAGGCTGGCGGAGAAGAATCTTGCTCTCGCCTCTGCCGCCGTATCGACAGACGACGACCGCAGCGCGTACCCGCTGCTCTCGACTGAGTTCAATAACATGCAAAAGCTGAGTGAGCTCTACCTCGCCACCCGCAATCAGAACAAGTTCATCTCGCCGGAGAACTTTGGGAACGCTCCTCTTGAAGAACAGATTTTGAGTTGCGCACAAGGCCTTGCATCCATGACGGAGAATCACGAGTTTCAGGATCAGGCTGCCTGCCACTAGGGCATCGTTTAGGGCACACATTGTATTTGCCCGAAGCGCTTTGCCAAACGTACTGGTGGGTCCCTTCCCAAGGCAATCGCATGAACGATAGCTTGATGACAATTCCGCCTTTTGCGCCGCCCCTACGGGGCTGAAAGGCTAACTCTGACCTCATTCCCCACGCTGAAGCGCGGGGCTAACCACCGTTGCGCCTACGGCGCGATAGAAATCGGAACCAGGCTAGAGCATTTTCGGAAATAGTGTGAACTTTATTACGTCATCCTAGGTCGTCGATCCCTGCTGGTCGCGCCGACTTGAGGTCATGGTTTCGGTCTACAGCATTTCCGAAAATGCTAGAGCCTGTTATGAACTTTCCCACGGGCGGCGCCGGCAGCCAGTTTTCCCCAGTTCGAGGAGCGAGGAGCGACGAATATGGGGTATCTTCGAGCGACGAGTGACGAAGAAATTGGAAAAACTGGCCCCGGCCCTTCGGGTTGCGGCGCAAATGGGGCCATACTTCGTTGTCATCCTTGACTGTGGGCCCGCCACAGCCTTCGGATTCCGCCTCGTCTGGACCCATTTTCGTCCGCAACGCCGCTCGCGCGAAAGTTCATAACAGGCTCTAGAGTCGACAAAATGGATTCATGCGATTGCCCTGGGCTCCATCCGGTCAGCGGCTTCATGCGGTGACTGGTTCTGTTAAGCTGTGGGGATTGTGAAGAAGCCTTCGATCTTTGCTCTTTGTATTGTGTTTGCGTGCGGCAATATAAGCGCGCAGAAGTTTGTTTGGCAACCATCGCCCGGTCATGCGCAAGTGCCTATCTGGCCGGGGGCTGCGCCGGATGCGCGGACTGCTACGGGGCCGGAGTACGCCAAGTCGTCGGGGAAGGACGATCTGATTGCCGGCAAGCAGGTGGTGGAGATTGACGACGTCACACAGCCTACGATGACGGTCTACGCGCCGACGGGAAAGAATACAGGCGCCGCAGTGGTCGTCTTTCCTGGCGGGGGCTATCAGATTCTGGCCATCGATCTCGAAGGCACGGAGGTCTGCGACTGGCTGACGGCCAAGGGGATCTCGTGTGTGCTGTTGAAGTACCGGGTGCCGGACTCGGGTCCGGCCTACCATGACGACTGTCAGTGCAACATTCATCCAAAAGCACCCACGGCACTGGAAGACGCACAAAGGACAGTTGGGCTCGTGCGCTTTCACGCGACGGAGTGGAACATTGATCCGCACAAAATCGGCGTGCTGGGGTTTTCGGCGGGCGGACACTTGGTGGCGAATATCAGCACACACTTTTCGCAGCGCTCCTATGGACCCGTGGATGCGGCCGACAAAGTTAGTTGCCGTCCCGATTTCGCTGTCGCGATCTATCCGGGGCACATGATGGAAAACACGACGAAAGAATTTGAATTGAATCCGGAGATCCCTGTTACTGCCAGCACGCCTCCTACGTTTTTGCTGCAGAACGAGGATGACCACGTCGACAATGTCAACGACTCGCTGGTTTATTACATTGGGCTGAAGAAGGCCGGGGTTCCGGTGGAGATGCATTTGTATGCGCAGGGCGGCCATGCATTCGGTCTGCGGCGCACGAAGCTTCCGGCGACGAGATGGCCCGAGCTGGTGGAGACGTGGCTGGGGACGATCGGGATGGTTTCGGAGTAGGAACCGTGAACTGCTGGGGTTGCCTGCGGGGCGAGGTTCGTTGTATCCCACCCTTTTCGCAAAGTGCGCGAAAAGGATGGGGCACCCGGCCGAGTCGAGCTTCCACTGAGCACTGGAGTTGTCCAGCGGCACTCATCAATCATAGATCAAACTTGATGCGTGAGGATGTTTGCCTTCCGAAAAGCAGGTCCTTCGACTGCGCTACGCTTCGCTCAGGATGACAGGTTTGTGGTGGTGCGGACGTCTGGCGCGGGCGCAACGAAACATCCCGCAGACAGTTCATTACTCCATGGCGTGGGGGTCGGGGGCGGTCTTCATGGCTTTGAAGTGGCGGACGTCGTCGCCTTGCACCCAGAAAATTACATCCTCTGCGATGTTGGTGGCGTGGTCGGCTACGCGCTCGAGAGCGCGGGCGATCATCAGGGCGTTCAGGGCCTGGGGAGCCAGATGGCTCTCTTCGGACATCACCTTGGTGAGCGATTTATAGGCCGCGCGGTTCATGCCGTCGACGGCGTCGTCCATAGTAAGTACCGTTCGCGCGAGGTCGGCGTCGGCCTCGATAAAGGATTGCAGGCTCTTGCGCACCATCTCGGCAGCCAAGGCCGCCATGCGCGGAATGTCGACGGGCAGGTCGGCCTGAGCCATCTGCTCCATGCTGCGCACACGGTCGCTGATCGCTTTGGCGGAGTCGCCCACACGTTCGAGATCGGCGTTGATCTTGATGACGCTCAAGATGAAGCGGAGGTCGATGGCCATGGGCTGCTCCATCGCCAGCAGGTCGAGGGCCGCCTGGTCGATGTCGCGTTCGAGGCGATTGATGGCGATCTCGCTGCGGTTCACGAGGTCGCAGATCGAGAGGTCGCGGACGCGATAGGCCTCGATGGCGCGCTGAATGGCCTGCTCGGCGAGGCCCGCCATGACCAGCAACTGCTCCTTGAGGTCTTCCAGGCTTTGTTGAAAACGTATGCGTGTCATCCGAACCTGCCTGTGATGTAATCCTCAGTGCGCTTGTCGCTGGGGTTGGTGAAGATTTTGTGGGTTGAGTCGAATTCGACCATGCGGCCGCTGAGGAAGAAGCCGGTCTTCTCTGCCACGCGGGCTGCCTGCTGCATGTTATGGGTAACGATCACGATTGTATACTGCGTCTTCAACTGGAAGATGAGGTCTTCAATCTTGGAGGTTGAAACGGGATCGAGCGCGGAGGCCGGCTCGTCCATGAGCAGAACCTCGGGATCGACGGCCAGGGCGCGCGCAATGCACAGGCGCTGCTGCTGGCCGCCGGAGAGGCTGGCGCCGGATTTCTTCTTCAGATCGTCTTTGACTTCGTCCCACAGCGCCGAGTTCCTCAGGGACTTTTCGACGATCTCGTCGAGCGCATGGCGGTTGCTGTATCCGTTGAGCTTGAGCCCGGCGGCCACGTTGTCATAGATCGACATGGTGGGAAAGGGATTGGGGCGCTGGAAGACCATGCCCACGCGGCGGCGGATTTCGACCGGCTTGGCGTCGGCATAGATGTCGAGGCCACCGATGAGCACCGTGCCGGTGACGCGGGCGATGGGATTGGTTTCGTGCATGCGATTGATGCAGCGGACAAAGGTGCTCTTGCCGCAACCCGAGGGGCCGATGAGGGCCGTCGCATGGTTGGCTGGGATGTCCAGATTGATGTCCTGCAGGGTGTGGTTGGTCCCATACCACGCGTTGAGGTTGGTTACCTCGATGCCGACGCCCACTTAGCTTGCCCCTTTCATCACGCCGCGGCTGGTGACAAAGCGCACCAGGGAAACCGCGAGCACGATCAGCACAATCAACACCAGAGCTCCGGCCCACGCCAGCCGGTGCCATTCGTCATAGGGTGAGAGAGCATAGACGTAAATCTGCAACGGCAAGGCGGCGATGGGCTCGTCGAGCCTCATGCTCCAGCCGACGTTGCCGAAGGCGGTAAAGATCAAAGGCGCGGTCTCGCCAGCGACGCGGGCAAAGGCCAGCATGCAACCGGTGATGATGCCCGGCGAGGCGGTCTTGACCGTGATTGCCAGCACCGAGCGCCAGTTGGGCACGCCCAAGGCCAGCGCCGCTTCGCGCACCGCATTCGGAACCATCAACAACATTTCTTCCGTGGTGCGGCAGACGGTGGGAATCATCATGATGCCCAGCGCCACCCCGCCCGAGAAGGCTGAAAAGTGGCCTTGCGGGACCACAATAAGAGAGTAGATGGCAATGCCCATCACGATGGAGGGAACTCCGTTGAGCACATCGGCGGTGAAGCGTACGGCGTTGGCCAGCTTGGTGCCGCGGCCGAATTCTGCAAGGTAGATGCCGCCGGCGATGCCCATCGGAACGCCGATGAGGCTGCCCAGGCCGAGCAGAATCGCCGAGCCCACAATGGCGTTGGCCATGCCGCCGCCGGCTACGCCAACCGGCGTGGGAACCTGGGTGAAGAAGTCCAGGCTCAACGAACTTGCACCGCGGTAGACGAGATAGACAAAGACGGCCACCAGTGGCGCCACCACCAGCACGGCGGAGAGGATCGCCAACCCGGTGGCAGCGCCATCGGTCAGCGTTCTCAGTCGCGCCTTGAGCTTGTGGTCGGTAGTCAGTTTCTCTTCTCCGAAGAATCAGCTGTTAGCTGTTAGCTAGAGGCTAAGAGCTAATAGCTAAAAGCTGTATTTCAATGCGCCGAAGACGGCGTTCCGCGCGTGACCGCCCAGACCAGCAACTGGGCAAAGGCGTTCACGATGATGGTGACGATGAACAGCGCCAAACCTAACTCCATCAGCGCGCTGAGATGCAGATCGCCGGAGGCCTCGGCAAACTGATTGGCGATAGCCGAGGCCATGGTGTTTCCATTCGAGAGCAGCGATCGCTGAATGTCGAGGCTGTTGCCGATGACCATGGTGACGGCCATGGTCTCGCCCAGTGCGCGGCCCAACCCGAGAATGACAGCGCCGACGATGCCGATGCGCGCATTGCGCAGCACGCCCATGCGGATCATCTCCCAGCGCGTGGCGCCGAGAGCCAGCACAGCCTCGCGCTGCGAGTTGGGGACAGCGGTCATGACCTCGCGGGTGAGCGAAGAGACGATGGGCAGAATCATGATGGCCAGAATGACGCCGGCGGTGAGAAAGCCCAGGCCGGTGGGATTGTCGTCGGCGAAGAAGCCCGTCCAGCCCAGCAGCTTGATGAGCCAGGGATTCACGTGTTCGCGGAGCAGCGGGACCAGAACGAAGACCGCCCAGAGGCCGTAGATCACGCTGGGAATGGCCGCCAGCAGTTCGGTGATGAAGGCCAGGGGCGCGCGCAGCCAGCGGGGGCACATCTCGGTCAGAAATACCGCGACGCCGATGGCCAGCGGAACCGCCATCAGCAGCGCCAGAAAGGACGAAACGAGTGTTCCATAGAGAAACGGCAGGGCGCTGAAATGCCCGTTCACCGGATCCCAGTAGATTGTCTGTTTGGTGTAGGTATCGATGTAGGCCTTGTAGAAGAAGTCCAGGCCAAACTGGCCCCAGGCCAACTTGGAGCGCACTACCAGCTCGGCGGCAATCAATACGACGATGCCGAAGATGCTCAGGGCGCAGAGGACCATCAGCCAATTGAAACCGCGGTCGGCAATCGCCGAGTTGCCGCGCGCCAGCAGGAACGCCCGGATCGCGGAAACCTCGCGCGGAGGCGCCTGCGCCGGCCTCGGCTCTTCCGGAGCGCCGGGCTCGGGCTGGAATTGCGCTTGGGAGATGCGAATCTCTGGCACCTGGTCTATCACCTGTTTCAGGCTATCGGGCCAATGTGAATAGGAGGTTACAAAGAGAGTAAAATCAGGCGCATACAACGAGAAAATCCGGCCGTTTCAGTGTAGCAGTGAAGAAGCGATGCAGTGAAGAAGTGAACCTCGGTCAAGCCGTCAGCATCTGGTCATCGTTTCGATCCGAAAAAGCTGTTAGCTGAAAAGGAACCGGTTTGATTTTCTCTTGAATTTTTCATCGCGGAGCACGTAATCTAGTGCTACACGGAATCAGGTGCCAATATGAAGACCAACGTCACGTTGAAGATCGAGGCAGATCTTCTTCAGGAAGCCCGTGTTCTGGCTGCCGGAGAAGGCTCTTCCATCAGCGCCTTGCTGGCTACACGGCTGGAGGAGGCCGTGCGCGAGCGCAAGGGATACAACCAGGCGCGGCGCAGCGCCTTGACGAGGCTGCGGTCGGGCTTTGACCTGCGTTGGACTCCAAGCCGCTCGCGGGGTGAACTGCATGAGCGGTAAGTGTTTCGTCGATACCGACATTCTTGTTTACGCGCACGACCGTTCTGCCGGAGTCAAACACCTGCGCGCTCAGATGCTTTTGGAGCAGCTTTGGGGCTCCGGCTGGGGCGCATTGAGCACACAGGTATTGCACGAGCTTTGCATTCACCTCTGCCGCAACGCCGCCAATCCGATGCCGGTGGAGGATGTGCGCCTGCTGATCCGCGATTATTCAGCCTGGGAGGTGGTTCCGAATACTCCCGCATCGGTTTTGGAGGCGCTGGAGATCGTGATGCGCCACCGGGTTCACTTCTGGGATGCGCTGATTCTCGAGGCCGCGGAGCGCTGCGGCGCATCGATCCTCTACTCAGAGCATCTGGCGACGGGGCAACGGTATGGTGCGATTCAAGTGGTGAATCCGCTGGCGGACCCGCCTGCGCAGTAAGGGCCTTTCAGTCCCAGGCCTCGGAATCGAGACCTGGGATTTTGACTTACCGAGAGTGACTCCCCACTAATTGCCGACGTTAATGGTGTAGGTGACCGGACCCCACGAGGCGTTGGTACTGTCTATCACGTAGACCTGGAAGGTGATTGTGCCGGCCGCGAGGGGTGTTCCGCTGATGGTCAGCGTTCCGCCGCTGCTCGAGTAAGTCAGGCCGTCGCTGAGGCCGGTGACGGTAAAGGTGTAGGGGGCTGTTCCGTTCGTGGCGACGATTGATCCGGTATAGCTTTGGCCGACGGTTGCCGCACCCAGGGTGCTGGGATTAGCAGTAGGGAGATAGACGCGGGCGTAGCCCGGATAGTAGCCGACCGTCAGGTTGGATGCGTTGTTGCTGCTGTCCGTGGCATCCACTTCCCACTGGTAATATTCCCCGCTGGTCAGACTGGGCGCGGAGGGCAGATTGCTACCTCCGGTTGGATCGACACCCCAAGTGATAGAGTCGATGGAGCTTGAGAAGGTTCCCCAGCCTGAAGCCGGGATCGACCAGTACGGACCATCGAAGTTGTAGACGTATGTGCTGGCATTGGGTGGATCCGTCCAGGAAAAGGTTGGCGTCAAGCTTGTGCCGAGTCCGGCGGGAGTTGGATTCGCACCAAAGCTGCCGGGCAGGCTGGTGATCGTCTTCGAGACGGGCTCGGAGCTTCCATCGCTGTAGGTGAGCTTGAAGCCGTAGGCATCGCCCACATTCGGCGGATTGCCATCGAGATTGAGGCCGTTGCAGAATGAAAACTCAGGTCCCCATTCGCACCGGTAGAAATCCTGTGGAACGATCACATTCGGCCCCGAGACCAGTTCCATGTTCGTCAATTGTTTGCTTCCACTCCAGGCAACAGCGAGGAAATCGTAGAATTGCTTGGTATTCCCATTCAGATTCACATACTGAACGTTACTCGTTTGTCCGTCGAAGAACCCACTGCCACCGCCTTCCAGATTGAAATCCTGGGTGGCTGAGCTTCCGGCAACGGCCAGCATAAAAACCCACCCCGACTGGACCATATCCCCATTGTCTTGAAGAATGTTGTCGTTGTTCTGGTCGATGAAGGCGTAGGTGTAGTAGGTCCCATCGGCGGGGAGCTCGATAGAGTAATGCTGGGGGCTTACCGGGTTTGCAATCTCGGTGTAGTAGCTCTGGTGCGTGGTCGAGTTGTTAAAGCTCACATACAAAGGACCGGTAGCAGGGCTGGCGAAGGTCACATTGCCGGAGACGGTGATGGTGCCCGCAGGTGCACCAATGGTCACGGGGCCAACAACCTGGGACCATGGGCTGACTGTGCCGCCCAGGACGCCTTGATCGCGGAAGTAAAGAATCTGCCCATCCGCAATTCCGTTCAGCGCGTTCAGGACCCATGTGTTCCCGGAATCGCCCGTCGCCGGAAAACTCTTGCTTTGAGTATTGGTGTTGAAGGTTTGATCGGTGCTCCATTGGAGGGTGTAGGAGGTAGCGAGTTCCAGACTGCCATTGCCCAGGCCGGACCAAAAAGCGGGTACCTGGAGGTAGTTTTCCGTAAGTATGCCGGCACTCAACACAACGCCTTGATCGAATGGAACCGCTATCAGATTGGGCAAGATCGAAGAGAAAGCAACTGGGGCGGGATCGGCCAACGCGACGGAGACGCCGGTCAGGTCGGCAGAGGAGACGGCGAGGGCCGCGGAACTGCCCGTGGGATCGGATGCGCTTGGCCAGTTGTTGTGCGCTGCATCTCTCCAGGCCTTGACAAGATAAGAGCCGGGTGCGGCCCCGTTGATGGTGAACGATCCCGGAGCGTTGGTCTGTGTACCCAAAATGTAGCCCTCGCCACCGCCTGAGCAGTTAAATTGCAGCGCCAGATTGATCGGCCCGGTCGCCGGTCCGGTGTAACTTACGTTGCCGGTGACCGCGTAGCCAACCACTGCCTTGAAGCTGGCTACCGCGCCGCCGGCCCCCACCGTCACGTTCTGCGTTGCGGGCGTGAAGAGGGCGTTGGTTCCAGAGAGCGAGGGGGTGATGGTGTAGGTCCCCTGGGGAACGGCCGCGAAGACGAAGTTGCCGTTGCTGTCGGTGGTTGTGGTCTGCACAGGAGTGGTGTTGATCGAGAGCGTGGTCGCTGGCCCAACCACGGGGCCGCAGGAGTTGCTGTAGATTACACTGCCGGCCACCGCAACGGCTTTCAACGGGTTGATGGTCAGCGTCACGGAGGCGGATTTGGTCTTGTCGGCTACGGAGGTCGCCGTAAGGGTCACCGATTGTGCGGAATTGGTGGCGGCGGGCGCGGTATAGGTTGTCGAGGCGGCCGTCAAACTGGAGAGCGATCCAATTGCCGGAGTGGTCCAGGCTACTCCGGCGTTGCTGCTGTCGTTGGAGACGGTAGCGGTCAGCGTGACCGTCGCATTCCCATTCACGGTTGTCGACGAAGCAGAGACGGAGACGCCGATGAGGTTGGAACCGCCGCCGGTGCTGGAACCACTGCCGCAGCCGGAGAGGCAGAGGAAGGCAACCATGGTGATAACAAACAGGCTAACGGGCGCACTGGTGCTTAGACCAGAAGGGAGGGATCTTGACCTGGACATTTGGCGACCTTTCAACGTCTTGGATGAAAGCTGGAGGGATTATACAGAATCAAAGCAAATGTAGGTTGGCGGGACGTTGCAAGCTCATATGATTCTTGTCTGATCGTTCCGGCAGTGCGGCGTGACCGGGCTCCGTCCAGTTCTCCCTTCCTTAAGATACCGGGAAATCGGCGAATATCCGGGCCTGAAGGCGCTGCAAGTATGCCCTCATTCAGAGGGCTGAAGCCCTCTGCTCCCTCCGAATATCTCAATCTACACCTGTGATTCCAAGTCCAGTGAAACCATGAGCGCTTTCTCTGCCACTTGTTTTCCTGCTACTCCAGCATCTGGAGATCGAGCGGGTCTTCGAGCAGGTAGTCCTTGCCGCGGAGGCATTCCAGGGCGCGCTTGAGGGCGGAGGATTTGCAGGGCTCGACGGTCATCACGAAGGGCAATGCGTGCGAGGGGAAGCCGGGCTTTTGCACGATGGCGCGGATGTTGATGCTCTCGCTGGCCAGGGCCACGGTGATGTCGGCGATGATTCCCGGCTTGTCGTTGACCATGAAGCGGATGTAATGCGGGACCTCGAACTCGGCGCTTACCCGCGCCTGGGTTGCTGGCACCTTGACCCTCCGCGAGCCGTGCGCCAGGGCGAGCAGGTCGCTGACCACGGCCACGGCCGTGGGATGGCCGCCGGCTCCGCGGCCGGAGAAGACCACATCGCCGCCGTAATGGCCGCTGAAGATCACCATATTCTCTGTGCCGCGCGACCAGGCCAGCGGCGAGTGCAGGTCCACCAACATCGGACCCACGGTGGCAGCAATTTGCTCTGTGGCGTGATCGGCGCGCGCAATCTGGCGGATGGTGCAGCCCAGGTCGCGGGCATAACTGAAGTCGACGGCGGCGATCGACGTGATGGGCTGAGGCTCGATCTCCGCCGGGTCCACCTCGACACGCAGCGCAAGGCGCATCAGGATTGCGAGTTTCGCGCGCGCATCGAAGCCGCCCACGTCTTCGGTGGGATCGGCCTCGGCGTAGCCCTTGGCCTGCGCATCAGCCAGGACCGGCGCGTATTCGGCGCCTTCCTGCATCTTGCTCAGAATGAAGTTGCAGGTTCCGTTCAGAATGCCCTCGATGCGCTCGATACGGTCGCCGGCCAGCCCCTGCTCGAGGCCGGGAATCACGGGAACCCCGCCAGCCACCGCCGCGCCGTACTTCAGGTGCCCGCCAGAGGCCGCGGCCAGCCGCTCCAACTCCGCGCCTTGAGCGGCAATGAGCTTTTTGTTGGCTGTAACCACGCTCTTGCCGGCGCGGAGCGCGCTCCGCACCCAGCCGCCCGCCGGTTCGAGGCCGCCGGCCAGCTCGACCACGACATCAACGTCCGAGGCCAGCAGCGCATCGGCATCCTCGGTCCAGATCACGTTGGGCGGAACCCAGTCAGCGCGGCGGCGCGCCACGCTGCGGACGTAGACGTGAGTGAGTTCGAGGCCCTCGGGATGGGATTCCACCAGAATTCGCGCTACAGAACTGGCCACCGTGCCAAAGCCAAAGAGAGCGATTCGCAAGGGGTGTTGAAGGCGGGAGTTGGGGAGTGGCGTCTCATTAGAATGCGCGGAGAGATTCGATTCGGACACGGTTGTTCCCTCATTGGATTGGTTAGAACAGTGCAACTACCCATGATACCTGAGGCCCCTGCGCGGATTGGCTGGGGCGGCGCCCCGCCCAGGGCAATTGCATGAACGATATCTTGATGGCAATTTCGCCGTTTACGCCGCCCCGACGGGGCTGAAAGGCCAATTCTGACCTCATTCCCCACGCTGAAGCGCGGGGCTAACGACCATTGCGCCTCCGGCGCGATAGGAATCGGAGCCAGACTAGTCAACAGAATGGATTCATGCGATTGCCCCGCGCTGTTCCCTGATTTGCAGATTTATTGTTGAACCGGGTTATCATGAGAATCCATGGCTACTACTTTCAAAAAACTGAACCTCAAGGATCAGCAGGAGATCCTGGTCGTGAATGCGCCGGCGAGCTTCGAGGCCGAGCTCGCCGGCCTGCCGGTCTTAACCATTCATCGGCACATTGAGTCGGTCGCGGAGATTCGATTTTCGCTTGCGTTTGTCACGCGACAGAGCGAGGTGGATGCGCTTGCCCCGGCAGTGGCAGCGCGCGCCAAGGGCGATGCTACGGTCTGGTTCGCGTATCCGAAGGGTTCGTCGAAGGAGCTGAAGTGCGACTTCAATCGCGACACCGGGTGGGATGCTCTGAAGGCCGCGGGTTTCGACACGGTGCGTGCTGTGGCGATCGATGAGGATTGGACGGGGTTGCGCTTCCGGCGGGTGGAATACATCAAGGCGCGGAGGAAATAGTGCGGAAGGCCTGTTTGTTGTTTCCTGGGGATGCGTGCGAGCCCGGCAGGGAGTCTGTCGATCGGTTCGAAGGCGAGTGCGGACAATCCCTCGGGGGCCAGGCAGTGTCTGGTGAATCTGCTTAGCGTTCGTCAAGCGGCGAGACATCTCCCGCAGGGGCTAAAGCCCACTTCTTTATTACCCTCTTCGGCACGACTAAAGTCGTACCCTGATACAAAGCAGGCCGGTTTGGCATTCATCAGACACTCCCTAAAGGCCGCTTTGATTCCGTTCGCTTCATGCAGGGGTTGAAACTCCAGCCTCCCTCCGGAATCGCTTCTTTTGAAGCCTTGAAGTCCCTTTCCTCTTGTGGACGCTGGCTAATACGATGGCTTCCTACTGAACTTCAAAGAGCCCTGGCAGCATTTCTCCGGCGTTGCCTTCGACGACGTGGGAGAAGGCCTCGGCGTTCAGAGGCAGCTCAGGCCCTACATAGATAGCGCGGCCGCCGTGTTCGCGCGCCCAGTGAACAAAGTTGGCCGCCGGATAGACCGAGCCTGAAGTGCCAACCACGATCATCAGCGTCGTCTTTCTGATTTCTCGTTGGATGCGGCCCATCTCCAGGGGAATCTCGCCGAAGAAGACGATGTGGGGACGCAGGCGCGCACCGCAGGGACAACGCCCCACTTCGTCCAGGCTGCGATAGATGGCGTGATCCTCGACCGGCGGCAGGCCGCAATCGGCCTCGCAGTGCGCCTTGTTCAGTTCGCCGTGCATATGCACCAGGCGCCTGGAGCCGGCGCGCTCGTGCAGGTCGTCGACATTTTGCGTGCAGAGAAAGAAGCGGTCGCCTAACTGCGCTTCCAACTCGGCGATGGCGATGTGCCCTGGGTTCGGCTCGGCCAGTTCGCCCGCCGCGCGCCGCCCGGAGTAGAAATCCCAGACGAGTGCGGGATCGCGCTGCCAGGCCTCAGGGGTGCAGACATCGGTGACGCGATGGCCGGCCCACAGGCCGTCGGAGCCGCGAAAGGTAGGCAGCCCGCTCTCCGCGCTGATGCCCGCGCCGGTGAGCACAAAGACGTGGTCTTCGGGGGTGATGGGAATCGTGTCCATGGTCTTCCTCCCGTATCTTTCGACTGAGCTTCTAGCTTCTAGCTTTTAGCTTTTAGCTTCTAACTCTTACCCGCTTAGCGCCCAGATGGACTTTGGTACCCGGCCAGAAAAGCAGACGCGGGCAAGAAAAGCTAGAGGATCGAAGCTTGTCTTTCACGGTTCGAGCAGAATCTTTCCCGTTGTCTTGCGGGCTTCGAGGTCGGTGTGCGCCTGGGCGGCTTCGGCGAGCGGATACGTGTGCTCGGTTCGCAGCTTGAGTTGGCCGCTGGCGGCCCAGCCCAGCACATCGCCGGCGCGCCACTCGAGCTCGGCGCGCGTAGCCACGTGATGCCAGAGCGTGGGACGGGTGACGAAGAGCGAGCCCTTGCCGCTGAGCTGAATCAGATCGAAGGGCGGCACGGGGCCGCTGGAGGCGCCAAAGAGGGCAAGCAAGCCGCGCGGGCGCAGGCAGTTCAGGCTGCCCTCAAAGGTGGTCTTGCCGACCGAGTCGTAGACCACAGCCACGCCCTTACCGCCAGTGAGCCGCTTGACCTCAGCCTCGAAGTCCTGCTCGGTGTAGAGAATCACATCGGAGGCGCCGGCCTCTCGCGAGAGCTCCGCCTTGGCCGGTGTGGAGACGGTGGTGATGACGCGCGCCCCCAGCCGGGCGGCCATCTGCGTGAGCAAGAGACCCACGCCGCCGGCTCCGGCATGAACCAGTGCTGTATCTCCCGACTTCAGCGGAAAGGTGGAATAGGCCAGGTAGTGCGCGGTCATGCCTTGCAGCATGGCTGCCGCGGCCTGCTCTGGCGACACTTTGGCAGGAACCTTGACCAGTTGCGCCGCAGGAACCAGCGCGTACTCGGCATAGCTGCCCAGTATGGCGACCGAGGCCACCGCGTCTCCCTCGGCAAATCCGGTGACACCTGGACCGAGCGTCTCTACCGTGCCCGCGGCCTCGCTGCCGGGGATGAGCGGCAGCGAGGCCTTGTAGAGGCCTTTGCGGAAATAGATCTCGATGAAGTTGACGCCGACAGCTTCAACGCGGATCAACACCTGCCCCTGCCCTGGTTGGGGAATGGGCAAATCGGCCAGCTTGAGAACCACCGGCCCACCCGTCTCGTGAATCTGAATGGCTTTCATCTCATGGCAAGGATGCACCCTGAGGGGGGGTGGGTGCAAGGGAACTTGGGCTATGCTGTCAGCTTGGCGCTGGCCAAGCGGTTCAGACTGATGCCCTGCTCGGCCGCCTCCAGAGCGAGAGCCCGATGCACTTGCGGGGGAATGCGGACGCGGAACTCGCCGCTATAGCGCTTTTCCGCTAGTGGGACAGGCGGAATTTCGCCGTTCGCGATCATGTCGGCGACCGACTCAGCGACCACCTTGCGGATGCCTGCCAGCGCAGAGGTGGGAGCGGAGGCCAGCCAACTCAATCAAGGGAACTCCGCGCAGAGAGCAAGGTATTCTTCGTCCTCGGGCGACCAGGTAACGCGGTAGGTGTAGAGGTCGAGGCTCTTGTGGCTCATTGCAGTTTCTCCATCGTGCAGCTTCTACCATGGTATTGCTTCGGTCCGATTGCGCTGGTGCGAAAAAGAGCAAATGCAAGAGCGAAAGCAGGTCCTTCGACTCCGCTACGCTCCGCTCAGGATGACAGGTTCATTGTGGGTGAACATTTTGAGCCGGATCGTTCCACTGTTGGGCCGCACCGGCGCCGCTGGGAACTACCCCTCGAAGGCCAACAAACACCAAACTCCGCCCAGGACAATGCCCGAGCGGAGCTCGATGTTTTTCTGTTCCCTGCTCCCTATTCCCTGTTACCTGTTACCTGTCCCTTATCGTTCCGGCAGGATGCTGGGCTCTTTGGGCGCGCGCAGGCGGACCATGCGGTCGATGGTGTAGGGCGTGGGATGCTGGCTGGTGAAGTAGTGGCGCACCTGCAACTCTCCCAGCAGGCCGATGGCCAGCAACTGAATGCCGGAGACGATCAGGACGCCGCCCACCACAAACAGCGGTCCGTGGACGTCCATTACGTTTTGATGGGGATGGAGGACTTTGAGCACAAGCATCGAGGCCCCGATGGCGCTGCCCGCCATGATGCCCAGGGCTCCGAAGACGCCAAAGAAGTGCAGCGGCCGGCTCATGTACTTGATGAGGAAACGAATGGTCAGCAGGTCAAAGAAGACACGGAATGTGCGCCCGATGCCGTAGTGGCTCTTGCCCCGCTCGCGGTGCACGTTCTTGATGGGAATCTCGCAGATGGTCGCGCCATACCAGGCGGCCAGCGCGGGAATGAAGCGATGCATCTCGCCGTAGAGCGGAATATTCGTGATGACTTCGCGGCGATAGGCTTTAAAAGTAGTCCCGAAGTCGTGAATGTCAACGCCGGATAGCTTGGCCATCAGCCAGTTGGCGCAACGCGACGGTATGCGGCGCATGACAAAATTATCAATGCGTTCTTTGCGCCAGCCCGAGACGACGTCGTAGCCTTCGTCGAGTTTTTCGATAAAGTTGGGAATCTCGGCGGGGTCGTGCTGCAGATCGCCGTCCATGGCGAGGATGAACTCGCCCGAAGCGTGATCAAAGCCCGCCGCCAGGGCCGAGGTCTGGCCGAAGTTGCGGCGCAGCTTGATGATCAGCACGCGGCTGTCGACGGCGGCAATCTCTTCCATCAGCCTGTAGGTGCGGTCATTGGAGCCATCGTCCACGAGGACCAATTCAAAACTCTCGCCCACCTGCTCCATTACTTGTTTCAAGCGCGCGTATAAGACGGTGACATTTTCCTCTTCATTGTGAAAAGGAACGACGATTGAATACTTCGGCATAGTAGTAGTATAGACGCGATCGAGTTGAAAACGAAGCGAAGCCTGGCGCGCAGCGATCCCTCAGGGGCTAAGGCCCGGGACGATTTGGTGGCATTTATGTACGGGCTGAAGCCCGTACCCTTCGCACTAAACCACCTGACTTGTATGGATTCTCAGATGGCGGCGGCAGATGTTCACGACCGGCGTTGAGAGGTCAGGGTTCGAGGGGAGATTCGGAAGAGCGCGCTCGGGGGCTAAAGCCCCGCTCTTTTTTGCCGCGTTTTCGGCACGACTGAACAGGCTGCGGAAAAAGGCCTGTCTCGTGGGCGAAAGGCCCGAAAAGCGTACCTCAGTGGCTAAAGCCACCACTGATTTCATTGTCTTTATACCGGGGATAAATCCCCGGCCTACCACCCGAATGAGTTTTTCCGCAGCCTGTGAAGTCGTGCCCTAATACAAGGCAGGTCGATTTGGCATCCAGCAGAGACAGTCCAAAACTCTGCATTTATTTGCCTAGAGCTTTGTAAGTATTTTTATTGCGTCTGCGGCACCCTTCGGCGCTGCTCAAGGCAGGCTTTGAAGTCGTGCCCTTTCAAAACTGCTGAGTATTTTGAGGTTTTCTAGCGGTCCAACTCATCGAGCATGGCTTGCATCTCGCTGGCGGCATGACGGTTGCCGCTGCGCAGGGCGCTCTCGATGCCGGTCTTCAGACGGGCGACGGCTTCCGGAGTGCGGCCTGCCGTGGCCAGCGTCTGCGCGGCCATGAAGTAGGCAGCCGTGTAGCCGGGATCGTTGGCCAGCAGCGTGTCGAACTGGGCGAGCGCCGCAGCCGTATCACCGCTGCCGGCCAGTTCCATGGCCAGGCCGTAGCGGGCGAAGCTGTTGTTCGGGTCCAGTTCCAGAATCTCTTTGAGGCCTGCGATCTTGTCCATTTTGCTCGTGAGCGGCCGTGGTTTGTTCTGCTGTGGCCCCGGTGGATTTGCGTAATTGGCGGCGATTACCGACACTGGAGATAAGCGCCTGTGCGGAGACGCCGCCGTCAGCATCAATTCTACCCGGCGGAGGGCAGGATCGAGCGGCGCAGATGGGAAATGGAGCAGACCGACAATGAGTTCGACCGAGAACAAATCCGGATTCAACCTTGGGACCCATCCCGCCGCACGCAGCGTGGCCAGCACCCAGTCGGAGATGACCGAGCTTGTGCTGCCGAACGACACCAATACTTTGGGAAATCTACTTGGCGGGCGGCTGATGCACTTCATCGATATGACCGGCGCGATGGCCGCCTACCGGCACGCGCGCACCTATATTGTGACCGCGGCCATGGACCATATCGACTTCATCCAGCCGGTGCATCTTGGCAATCTGGTTACGCTTAAATCGAGCGTCAACCGCGCATTTACTACATCGATGGAGGTGGGCGTGAAGGTGTGGGCGGAAGACACCCAGACGGGCAAGGTCTTGCATGTAGCCAGCGCCTTCCTGGTGTTTGTGGCCATCGACAAGGAGGGCCGGCGGGTGCGCGTGCCGGAGGTGATTCCAGAGACGCCGGAGGAGCAGCGCCACTATGCCGACGCGCTGCTGCGCCGCCAGCATCGCGAGGCTGAAGCAGCCCGCCGCAAGCAGGGAAAACTAGCTCACGCAGAGACGGAAAGCTCAGAACCGCATTCGAGGTGAAAGGCATCTAACCGAGAGGTCGGAGGTCAGTTTGAGAAGACGATCCCTCAGGGGCTGAAGCCCAATTGTCTTATGGATTCTTTTGGCACGACTGAAGTCGTGCCCTAGGAAGAAACTACTCTCCGTGCGGGTTGCAAGTTTTTGGTTTTGTTGAAACCTGCTCCGGGTAGCGATTTCGCACCGTCCCTACGGGACTGTGACTCTTATTTTGACGCTTACCCAGGACTGCGCTGCGCTTGTCCTGGGCTAGTATCAATACTCCCTCCGGGAGAAAACCGTGGGCGGATTCATTCGCCGTGGGTCGGCGAAGCCGGTGGACGACTGATACAAAACGCACTCGAATGGTGATTTTCGGCAAGCTTTAAAGTCGTGCGCCGATACAACGCTTGAGTTCAAAGCACGCATTGAGAAAAGGAGCAATCAGAGACAATGGCTCATTCATCTGCCATGCCGGCGCCGGTCGCATTGCCGGGCGTTTCAAAAATCATTGCCATCGGATCGGGAAAGGGCGGCGTGGGCAAGACCACGGTCGCCGTCAACCTGGCTATCGCGCTTTCACGGCTGGGCCAGCGCGTGGGGCTGATCGACGCGGACATTTATGGTCCCAATGTTCCGCTGATGATGGGTTCGACGCAGCAACCGAAGGTAGGCCAGGGCAACAGCATCGAACCCAACCTGACCCATGGCGTCAAGACCATCTCCATCGGCTACATCTCCCCCGGCGACAAGCCGCTGGTGATGCGCGGACCGATGCTGCACCAGATCATTCGTCAGTTCCTGCAACAGGTGGATTGGGGCGAGCTCGATTACCTGGTCGTCGATCTGCCGCCGGGCACCGGGGACGTGGTCATTTCGCTGGTCCAGACGGTGCCGCTGACCGGGGCCGTGGTCGTCTCCACGCCTAGCGACGTGAGTCTTCAAGACGCGCGCAAGGCTCTGGAGATGTTTGCCCAGGTCAACGTCGAGGTGCTGGGCATCGTGGAGAACATGAGCCACTTCACTTGCCCGCACTGCCACCAGGAGATCGACATATTTTCAAGGGGCGGCGCGGAGCGGACAGCGCGGCAGTTCAACGTGCCTTTTCTGGGGTCGATTGAATTAGTCCCCGCTATTCGCGAAGGCGGCGATCGCGGCTTGCCGGTTGCGCTGGCCGGACCCAAGAGCCCGCAGGCTGCCGAGTTCTATGCAGTGGCGGAAAGAGTGATGGAGCGCGCCGAAGCCGCTGCCGCCGCCGCAACCGACGTCATCGAAATCACCTAACCACCACCTGCGGTGGGGCCAGCCGCCTTCGGCCACCTGCGGTGGGGCCAGCCGCCTTCGGCCACCTGCGGTGGGGCCAGCCGCCTTCGGCACGGCCGCGCCAGGAAAAAGGCGCGGCCCAAAGGCCGATCCGTTGAAGCGCAAAGAACTCTCCGTCACATGTGTGCGATGAGCTTTTGCGCTACGGCCTTGGCTAGAGCAATCTTTTCGGCAGGTGACTTGCCGAGGTACATGGAGATGACAATTACGTCTCCCTTGGCCTTTACGGCTAACTGGCTTGCAAAGAATATGGCGTCGGAGCC
>Ga0302320_10010059_pt1 | contig 20250 bp, 17 predicted proteins | sample Bog_T0_3_FD_202130 | JGI IMG/M metagenome (GOLD analysis project Ga0302320, IMG submission 202130) | Peat permafrost microbial communities from Stordalen Mire near Abisko, Sweden - Bog_T0_3 | ecosystem: Environmental > Terrestrial > Soil > Wetlands > Peat | place: Sweden: Abisko, Stordalen Mire...
GGGTTCAGCAATTGCAGAGGATCTGTCAGAATTATTTTGAAAGTGAAATTGAGATAAATACAAGTTGTGAGCATTTCGGGCAACTGGTGTTGTTAGATAATTCAATAAAAAATATTGATGTAATGGTTGAAAAAATTGAACGCAAAGGGCGGGTCATTTTGCTAGTTGTAACAAATAAAGTCGAATTGCCAGAACTCTTGCGAGATGGCCGAGTAGATGATTTGATCGTTAGCCCATTTAGGCCACTTGAGGTATTTAGCAGGCTTTGCTACTATGTACAGATTTTGATGTGGAAAGAAGTCCATGAGGTCAATTCGGCGATTTCCGAAGTGATTCACCGTTTACAAGAGGATTTTCATTTAGTGGAGCGCTTACAGAAGGAAAAAGCTCCCAAGAGGTTTGTAAAAATTAGGGGATTTCATGTAAATTCTCATTATCTTTCTGGCCTAAGATCTGGAGGGGATTATTTCGATCTTGCAGAATCTAAGGACGCAGAGCATGTGTCCATCTTGCTATCTGATTCTTCAAGTTATGGACTATCCAGTGCTGTACTGTCTGCCATTATGAGGGTTACCTTAAGGCTGACCAATGGGCAATTAGGCAAGAAGGGGGCAGTTGCAGAGGTTGTTCGTAGAATTTATGATGATCTTTTATTAGTGATGAAAGATCAGGATTCTCTTTCGCTTTTTTATGGAACTATTTCGAGAGAGCAACAAAAACTTTGGTTTCTTAATTTTGGTAGCTCTGTTGCCTTTTATGCAAATCCCGGAGAGGGATTTAAACAAATTTCAGCTCAAAGAGCCCCGATTTCTCGCAATGATTCTCAATCCACGGGAGCTGAGGAGGAAATTTCATTAGAGCCACAAGGACGCCTGGTTTTGTTGTCTCAAGGATATGCTCAGGAGGTTGGAAGTGATGAGCAGCTGCTGGAATTTTTAAATAGGTTACGAGCTTGTCCCTCTGAGCATATACTCAACGAGCTTACATTTCGAGTGAAGTCAAAACTAGCGGAAGATGAACTACCTGCTCGAGATTGTTCAGCAATTGTATTTGATATTGATCCTCAGGTTGTTAAACTTCATACTCTATAGAGCATGAGTTAGATCAGCTTTTAGATCTGCGATGTCCTCAATTCCAACGCTAATACGAATAAGATTATCGTGTATTCCTAATGCTTTACGTGTCGATAGTGGTATGCTGGCATGAGTCATAGTCGCGGGATGTTCAATGAGAGATTCGACTCCACCGAGGCTTTCAGCTAACGAGAAAAGCCTTACTTTTTCTAAAAAAGACTGAGCCTTGCTTAATCCACCTTTGAGAAAGAAGGTGATCATTCCTCCAAAGCCAGACATTTGCTTTTGAGCCAAGGAATGCTGAGGATGGGACTCTAGTCCTGGGTAAAGGACTCTCTCCACTCGTGGGTGCTTTTCCAGGAAGTGTGCAATTTCTAAGGCATTTTTAGCGTGCTGTTGCATTCTGATGTGAAGAGTCTTCAGTCCCCGCATGACAAGAAAACAATCCATAGGAGAGGGAACTGCACCTACAGCATTTTGGAAAAACTTTAACTGCTGATAGAGGTTGGAGTCGGATGTTGCAAGCGCACCTCCTATCACATCACTATGACCATTCATGTATTTGGTTACGCTATGAACTACAATATCGGCTCCGAGCTCCAAAGGTTTTTGAAAGTAGGGACTCATAAAGGTATTGTCCACAACGGAAATCGCGTTCTTCTTTTTTGCTAGACTGGTAAGGTTAGCGATATCTAAAACCTTGAGCATGGGATTGGTGGGGCTTTCCATCCACAGGAGCTTTGTGTTGGGTCGAAATGCAGATCCGACTCGGTTGAGGTCAGACATGTCTATAAAGGTGAAATCAATTTTCATTCTCCTAAAAACTTTGTCAAAAATCCGAAAAGTTCCACCATAGACATCATCGCAACAAAGTACATGGTCCCCGGCTGCTAACGTGTGGAGAATAGCGTCCATGGTTGCAAGGCCTGAAGAAAAGGCCAATCCATAGCGTGCTCCTTCAAGTGCCGCAACGCAAGTTTGATAAGCTGTTCTAGTGGGGTTGTCTGTTCTTGAGTATTCAAATCCCTTATGTTTTCCAGGAGACTCTTGTACAAAGGTGCTTGTTTGAAAAATGGGAGTCATCACTGCCCCTGTTGTGGGCTCTGGTGGCTGACCGGCATGGATGGCTAAAGTTCCAAAGTGATGCTTTCGAGAGGGGTGGGGTTTTGTTTTTGATTTCATGGACGATTTCCTAGATAGGTCAGTAGATCGATTTTCGTAATGATTGCCAGGATGTCACCTTTTATATTTGGATCGTGGACTAAGGGTGTCTTTCCTGCGGTTACTAAGCGAGATACCTTTTCGATAGGATCTTGAGGTGTCACAAATTCAACCGATGGGTCGACTAGAGGTTCTATGGAATCACTGGATTTGACACGTCCCTCATAGAGAGCCGAAAGTATCGCTCCTTCAGTAGTGACTCCTTTAATCCATCCAGCGTCATCGGCAATGGGGAGTTGACTAATGTTTTTATCTCTCATTCGCTCAATAACTAACGAAACTTTTTCGGTCTGTTTCGCCATAATTACAGGAGCTTGAGAAGTTCTTGTTCTATGGAGTAGGTCAGATACAGTTCCTAATGAAGGCTCATCGAGGAAGCCTGCTTCGCGCATCCAATCGTCATTGAATACTTTAGAAAGATAGCGGTTACCGCTATCAGGGAAGATGATGAGAACGTTCTTTCCGCTAAAGCGATCCCCTTGCGCATGAATCCATTTCATTGCCCCTGTCATTGCAGAACCACTTGAAATGCCAGCGTACAGTCCTTCTTTGGTGAGTAACTTACGGGTCATCAAAAAAGATTCTTTGTCTTCTACTTGAATCATGTCGTCAATGATGGATAGGTCATAATTCTTTGGAATAAAATCTTCTCCGATTCCTTCAATTTTGTAAGTTTTAGGAGCAGTCAAAAGTTTTCCCGTTTTGAAATATTCGTAGACAATCGATCCCACCGGATCAACAGCAATGATCTGACAAGAGGGTTTATGTTCCTTCAAATATTTTCCAACGCCACAGATGGTTCCCCCTGTCCCAATTCCAGCGACAAAAGCATCAATGTCAGGGAATTGACTCAAGATTTCTGGACCGGTTATTTGATAGTGAGCTTCACGATTGGAAAGGTTGTCATATTGATTCATGTAAAGAGAATTCGGAGTTTCCCGAGCAAGTCTTCGTGAAACTTGATAATAGCTTCTCGGATCATCGGGTTCAACTGCTGTGGGAGTGACTACGACTTTGGCGCCGAATGCTCTCAGGTTTCTAATCTTTTCCGATGACATCTTATCTGGGAGAACGAAAATGCACTTATATCCTTTGATAGCGGCTGCAATCGCCAATCCAATGCCGGTATTTCCGCTTGTGCCTTCGATAATAACTCCACCAGGTTGAAGTAGGCCTTTTTTTTCAGCATCGTCAATCATCCACCAACCTATTCGATCTTTAATAGACCCGCCCGGATTCAAAAATTCAAGCTTGGCAAAAAAATGGGCGCCAACTCCTTGGGTGATTCGGTTGATTCGAACGATAGGAGTATTTCCGATCACTTTTAAAATGTTTTCGTAGATCATTGCATTCCACCCATACCGTCCTTGTTGCTCTTGCGCAAGAGGGCTGTCCAATGAAACTTTTTTTTGCCCTTTACAGTTTGATAAGATGGCCACAAAATAAAGATCTATTAACCAATATAAATAGAAAAAGTCCCAATCAGTCAATGTTTGACATGGGTGATTGACCGACTGGAATTTTATCAAATGAAAGAGAGAAAAGATATGGAAAGCAATAATAAGTTTGGATGGGTGTCAGGAGCCGCTCTTGCGGTTTTTTCAGTAGGGGCAGTCAGTGCTGCTGGATGGGTTAAGAGCCTAGACTCTAGTCATGGTGTATTGGTAGCTTCAGGCAATGAGCCTTTTCCGAGTGCTTCAAAGACTGCTGATAGCAAAGGGGAGGCTGTTGGTAAAACGACTGAAAAGGATGGGGATGCTGAAAAAAGCTGTGGAGGAGAAGGAGGTTGCGGCAAAGGTATGAGTAAGGAATGAAAATAGGGGAACCTAAGAATGTCGCACTAGGGCGTGGAATCAGTCTCAGGAGGTCGTTCCTTACTGAATTTGCGGATCGACTTGTTCATGAGGACATGAGTTTATGTTCTCGGCTGGATTGGGTGGAGCTGGTACCGGAAAACTATATTGAGCGTGGCGGTTCTATCCGCTGTTGTTTGCGCAGTATATGTGAAAGGCTTCCAGTGGTATTGCATAGTACTTGTTTTTCCGTGGGAAGTGTTGATCCTTTGGATTGGAAATTTTTGGCAAAGGTGCGCACTCTAGCTAAAGAAATCGGTGCTTTGTGGGTGACCGACCATATTTCATATTCTAGTTATAATGGTATCCAATTTCTTGATTTGCTTCCTCTTCCGTTTAATGAGAAAGCGGTGCAACATGTTGTGGGAAGAGTGAAGCAAATTCAAGATTTTTTTGAAATACCTTTCGGGTTAGAAAACCCATCTTATTACGCTAAGATGCCAGGTTCAGACATGACTGAACCTGAATTTATTAAAGAAATTGTGAGCCGTTCTCAGTGTGGATTGCTATTAGATGTGAATAATATTTATGTGAATTGTTTTAATCATTCAGAGACGCCTCTTCAGGATGCACTTGAGTATCTTGATATCGTTCCTTTAGATCGTCTCATGGAAGTGCATATTGCAGGGCACACAACCCTTCCAGGGGCAGGTCAATCCAAACTTTTGGATAATCATGGTGCTCCAGTTTCTCCTCCCGTTCAATGGATTTTGAGGCAATTGCATCAAAGAAAGGGAGTGAGTACTTTATTACTTGAGCGAGAACAAAATGTTCCCACTTTAGATGAAATTTTGGAGGAGGTGTCTGAGTTATGGGCAATGAGATCAACTCCTTTGAACCCACCCCAAGTCATGATTCAAGCGCTTTAGGCGATCTTCAAAACCAAATGCTTCATTTGATTTTCGGATCTCAAGAGTCTGCTCAAGCTGGATTGAGTCTTTATCGTGAATTAACTCGCAATGTTATAAAAAGTACCCTCTCGCTTATTTATGTCCAAACTCGGAAAATCGTTTTAAGATCCAGAGCTTTAGTAGATTCCAAAAAGAATTGGGACGAATTAGGTGAGTTGTATATTGATCAAAATTGGCCTAGTGATTGGCGGATCAATTGGGCTGTCCAAAAATTTCCGGAGTGGCTGCCAGCAGACCCTCGGTTAAAGGAGCTGGCTGATTTTGAGTGGGCTCGCTTTTTGGTAAGAACGGGACGGGATCCTACTGAGGTAGATTGGATGAATCCCACGCTGGTCTTGCGGTCCTACCAGTTTCCAGTTTTCAAATACTGGGAGCTAGAGGATGACGACCTAGTGTCTGCCATTGAGCAGGGGGAATATTCCACCTTAAGGGCAAGGGTTATGGTTCAGCATCAGCCAGAAGCGCCTTTTTGTCTCGCAATTTTTCGGCATCCCGTTACGATGCAGGTTCGGATATTAGAGGTTCAGCCTGCTGCTTTTGAATTACTGGTTCGATGGAGCGAGGGGGAAACCCCAGAGAGTTCTGCTCAGTGGCTTGCCCAACAGCTCGAGTGTTCTATGCAGAATGTCATGGACCAGATCCATCCGCTTTTAAAAATTCTCATTCACGAAGGTGTGCTATTGCGCGAAGGAAGAAAAAGTACTAGAAACTTTCTCGCATAAGGGCTACATACAAAAAAGATCAAACTCATAAGTAGGTACCTCATGGCTCGCATCTCTGGGACAAGTAAAAAGCTAGGCGTTGCTTTATTTCTGATAGTTGGAGCATTTGTGATTGTATTTGCGGTCCGGTTATTCCCGTCGGCATCCAATCAAGGCTATGCTCCTGAACAGCCCATTCCATTCAGTCATAAACGACACGCAGGAGAAAACAAGATTCCGTGTATGTATTGCCATTCGGAGGTGGAAAAATCTCGGCATGCAACAGTTCCTTCAATGAATATCTGTATGAACTGTCATTCGGTGGTAAAAGTTGACAGCCCCCTCATTCAAAAAGTGAGGAAGGCTTTTTCAGAAGGAAAAACACTTGAGTGGGTTAGGGTTCATGAACTTCCTGATTATGTTTATTTTCCTCATAAGCGGCATGTGGCTCAAGGGGTTTCTTGCGAAGCCTGTCATGGAAATGTAAAGGAAATGGCGCGAATTGAGCAGAAGTCGGCTTTGACGATGGGTTGGTGTATGGAATGTCATCGTGGGCAAACCGCTCCTCGCTCTGTTTTGGCTAAGAAGTATCCGCATATGAAAAATCCGAGCGGTCCGGTTGCCCCAACTCAATGCAATACGTGCCACAACTAAGTTTGAAGTGAAGAGAGAAGGTATGGACAAACATCAGCACAGCGAATCCGAAGGAAATCAAAAAGCAGAAACAACTTTTGTTCCACCCAGGCATTGGATTGGACCTGAGGAGCTGGATGCTAGGTATTGGAATGATCCGAAGATCCAGGAAAAACGTGCCCAAGAGTTTTATGAGAAGCCTGTAGAGTGGCTTGAAAAAATGGATCGCCTCGATCAGGCTAGCCAGTCAAGTCAGCAGGGGATAGCCAGGCGCGAGTTTTTGACAGTGATGGGTGCGAGCATGGCGATGGCTAGCTTTGCTTGCGCAAGGAGGCCGGTTCATAAAATTATACCTTATGTAATTAAGCCTGAAGAAGTGACACCAGGAGTTCCTAACTGGTACGCTTCCACCTGTGGAGAGTGTTCAGTAGGATGTGGTCTTTTAGTGAAGACTCGAGAAGGGCGACCGATTAAGCTCGAAGGGAATCCTGAACACCCTATGAATCAAGGGGCGCTTTGCTCGAGTGGCCAGGCCTCACTTTTGAATCTTTATGACCCTGAGCGGTTAGTGAGTCCGCTAAACAGAATAAGATCCAGCGGGATTCGAAAAGAGGCGACATGGGAAGATGTCGATGCTGCCATTGTTCCTCAATTAAAAGCGATCGCATCACGAAAGGGAAGCGTAAGGGTTCTCTCAGGTGCAATTTCAAGCGATTCAACACGACGGTTGATTCAGGAGTTTTTGTCCCCTTTTGCTCATAGCAAACATGTCGAGTTTGAGCCTTTGGATTTAGAGGAAATTTCGGATTCTCAGGAGCTTTCCTATGGAGCAGCAGTTGTTCCTCAGTACCGTTTTGATCAAGCCGATTTGATTGTTTCTGTTGGTGCTGATTTTTTAGAAACTTGGATTTCTCCTGTTGAATATTCTCGATCTTGGTCTAAGAACAGAACGCTCTCAGAGCAAAAAGCGTCTCATGCCAAATTATCGAAGTTAGTTTGTTTTGAGTCTATCTTGTCAGTGACTGGAGCAAATGCCGATGAAAGATATCCCATTCGTCCGGGAGATGAGCTTAAAGTCGTGCTCTCGCTTGCTTATGAGTTGATCGTTCTATTAAAACGTTCCTCCTATGCTAACCAGCCCAGCGTGGCTGCTGCGTTGGAAGGGTATGCACCCGAAAAAGTGGCTCTAGAGCTCGGGATGGATAAAACGGTACTGAAAAATCTTGCTGAGGAACTTTGGGAATATCGAGGACGAAGTCTGGTTGTAGGCGGAAGTGTTCACTCTAAGACCCAGCATGCCTTAGCGCTTCAAGTTGGAATTAATTTGCTTAATTCCATTCTTGAAAATGAAGGAGTTACCGTAGATGGAACTTTGAATATAGGGGTTCCTCGTGGGAGTTTTGCTGCTTTTTCTCAGCTCCTTTCTGAGATGAAATCAGGATCAGTGGATGTTTTGATCGTTTATCGATCCAATCCCGCCTATGCTTTGCCGCATGCTCAATTAGGTTTTGAAGATGCTTTGAAAAAAGTGCCTTTGGTAGTGACCATTTCTGATCGAGAAGATGAAATGGGACGTTTGTCTGACTACGTGTTGCCAGATCATCACTATTTGGAGAATTGGGGAGATGCTCATCCAAGAAAAGGATTATACAGCTTACAGCAGCCAACTCTGGCTCCGATTCATTCGACTCGTGCTTTCCAAGATACATTATTAAACTGGGCAAAATCTGCTGGTTTTGGTGCAAGCCAACTTCTAGGTCGTGCTCAAGATTGGCATGAATTTCTTAAATCCCATTGGAAAGAAACCGTTTATCGAGAAGTTCATGGTATCGGGAGTTCCAGGAGTTCCGCATCTTTTGAGCAGTTCTGGGAAGCAACCTTGCGTGCGGGCGTTTTAATGGTTCAGCCGTTCCGGGCGAGTCCAAGCGGCAAGGTAAGTGCTAGAGCATTTAAGGTGAGTTCTCTGACAAAATTTCCTAAGTATTCTGTTCCTTCTGAGAGTGAGGCCGATTTAGTTCTTTATGAGATGTCAGGCATGCAAGACGGACGAAGTGCAAATAATGCTTGGCTTCAAGAGTTGCCTGATCCCATTTCGTCTGTAACTTGGGATAATTTTTTGAATGTGGGTCCTGTTTTAGCTCAGCGCTTGGGTGTTAAGACGGACGATGTAGTTGAATTAATCTCAGGTGACTTAAAAGTGCACATCCCGGTTTATGTTCAAGCGGGTATGCATCCTCATGTAGTGAGTATGGCTGTGGGATATGGGCGTAGGTCGGTCGGAAAGGTCGGTAATGAAGCCGGAGTGGATGCTTTTCCTTTTGTTGAGGTGAAGGACAATCGATTGATTTTTTCCGGAAAGCCCGTGAAGATTCGGAAAACTGGAAAATTCTATCGCCTTGCTGCCACTCAATGGCATACTGCCACTGAAAATCGTCCTATTATTAACGATATTAGTATTGCTCAGTACCGAAAGAACCCAGCGACTGCAAATCACGTGGACCCTCACTTGAGGCTAGAGTCAGTCCCCTCTCTATGGACGAAACATGAATATAAGACCTATCGATGGGGAATGGCTATTGATCTGAATGCCTGTACGGGTTGTGGTGCTTGCATGATTGCATGTCAGGCAGAAAATAATGTGCCAGTGGTGGGCCGTGATCAGGTTCGTGTAAGTAGGAACATGCATTGGATTCGGATAGATCGATACTATTCAGGATCGGCGGAAAATCCGGATGTGGTATTCCAGCCCATGCTTTGTCAGCATTGTGAAAATGCTCCTTGTGAAACAGTTTGTCCTGTATTGGCAACGGTTCATGATGATGAAGGTTTGAATGTTCAAGTTTACAATCGATGTGTTGGGACTCGGTACTGTCAGAATAACTGTCCGTATAAGGTACGCCGATTTAACTTTTTTGATCATTGGAAGTCCTACGAAGGAACCATGAATATGGCATGGAATCCAGATGTTACTGTGAGAACTCGCGGCATTATGGAGAAATGTACTTTTTGTGTTCAAAGAATTCGGGATGCCAAAGACAAAGCAAAAGATGCGGGAGAGACAGTCCGCGACGGAGATTTCCAAGTGGCTTGTCAACAAACTTGTGCCACACAAGCCATTGTTTTCGGTGATGTCAATGATCCGAAGAGCCGTGTTTCCAAGCTCATGGCAGATCCCAGGGCTTATCGGGTTCTGGAGGTGGTCAATACTCAACCTGCCATTTCTTATATGACGAAAGTAAGAAATAAGCAGGCAGCGGCACATTCTGGAACTGGAGAAGGGGTTCATGAGTAGATTTGAAGTTCTTATTCAGAACAAGTTTAGTGAGTTTAAAGGAGAGGAATTGATCCATGGCAACTCCGAGTGACAGTTTGCATTTTACACCTGATGTTTTAGTGACAGGGGGCAAGGCTTTTAAGGATGTAGATGATGATGTTTGTCACCCACTGGAAAGCTTCCCTATGCGAAGATGGTGGGTTTGTTTTGGAGTGGCTTGTTTCGCTCTCCTGATTTGGCTCATCGCTGTCACTGCTTTCGTAACCCAAGGACAAGGAGTTTTAGGACTTAATCAGCCGAGTGGTTGGGGAACGGATATTACCAATTTCGTATTTTGGGTTGGGATCGGTCATGCGGGGACTTTGATTTCAGCGATTCTGTTCTTATTTCGGCAAAAATGGCGTACTGCTATTAATCGCTCTGCTGAAGCAATGACGATTTTTGCAGTAATTACCGCGCTGACTTTTCCGTTGCTTCATACAGGGCGTCCTTGGTACGCTGCATTTTGGTTATTTCCCTATCCCAATCAAAGGCATCTTTGGGTGAATTTTAGATCCCCTCTTTTGTGGGATGTTTTTGCGGTGAGTACGTATTTTACGATTTCCTTAGTGTTTTGGTATGTAGGACTTATTCCTGATTTTGCAACAGTGAGAGATCGTGCAAAAAACAAGATAAGGAAAGCTATCTACACACTCCTTTCTATGGGGTGGAGAGGTTCAAATAAAAATTGGCTTCACTATGAAACGACTTATTTGATTTTGGCAGGGCTTTCAACTCCACTTGTTTTGTCAGTGCACACAATCGTTTCATTCGATTTTGCTACATCAGTTATTCCCGGTTGGCATACGACGATTTTTCCACCTTACTTTGTTGCAGGTGCAATCTTTTCTGGATTTGCCATGGTGGTCACTCTATTGGTGATTATGAGAGAGGTGTTTAATTTCAAAAATTATATTACTCTTGGTCACCTTGAGAAAATGAACAAAGTTATTATGGCGACTGGGATGATGGTAGGCTACGCGTATGCTTGTGAGTTTTTTATCGCATGGTATAGCGGTAGCCCCTTTGAAAGGTTTACTTTTATTAATCGCGCATTTGGTCCCTATTGGTGGGCTTATTGGACCATGACGAGTTGTAATGTAATTATTCCGCAGATTTTCTGGTTTCGGGCAGCCCGACGGAGTATTCCGGTAATGTTTGTTGTTTCTCTTTTTGTTAATATCGGAATGTGGTTTGAACGTTATGTAATTGTGGTCACATCCCTTCATCGTGATTTTCTTCCTTCTAGTTGGAAATATTATATTCCTACTTGGTATGACTGGGGCTGGACTTTTGGTAGTTTCGGACTGTTTTTTGCCCTTTTTCTGTTGTTTGTTAGATTTTTTCCAACCATCGCAATGTCAGAAGTCAAAGGAGTCATGGCTCAAGAGAACAACCATGGTCCTTCAGGGGAGGTTCCTGCCCATGGCTAATCCAAAGTCTGAAAGACAATTTGCAGGAGTGATCGGATATTTCGCAGGAGCGGATCAGCTCGTTCAAGCGATGCGAAAGGTCAGGGAGGCAAAGTATTCATCCTTTGATGCTTTTACTCCATACCCAATTCACGGTCTGGATGCTGCTCAAGGCCTCAGTCGTTCTCCGTTGCCTTTTGTCACTTTTGCAGCGGGTCTCACGGGGTGTTGCTTGGGTTTTTTGTTACAGTACTGGACCTCTGCTGTGGATTGGCCTTTAAATGTGGGTGGGAAGCCTTTTAACTCCTGGCCTGCTTTTGTTCCTATTATGTTTGAGCTCACGGTTTTGTTAGGTGGCTTATCAACTGTTGCAGCTATGTTTCTGCTAAATGGTTTTCCCAATATTCGAAAAAAGATTTTTGATCCTGGGCTCACTCGAGATCGATTTGCTTTGGTGATCGAGGCTCCAGTTGAAGAATCAGAAGCCCAATCATTTCTTAAGAAGGTTGGAGCTACTGAAGTTAAGAGTGTTTACACTGAGGGATGGTTTTGATCATGCTCAAAAGATTCTGCAGCCTGAGTTTAGCGTTTCTGAGTTTAGGGTTGTCAGCCTGTAGGCATGAGGAACCCGGTACAGTCTATATGCCTGATATGGTCTATAGCCCTGCATACAAGGCTCAAAAAGAGGGCTCTATGATACCTCCAGTAAAAGGAACTATTCCAAGAGATTTTGCAACATATACTTATGTGAATGATCCTGACGCCGCTGGACGAGAGTTGAAAAACCCATTAAAACCTACTCGCGTAGTTTTAAAGCGAGGGGAGCATCTGTACAATACCTATTGTATTGTCTGCCATGGGACAGCTGGAGAAGGGGATGGGAGCATTATTCCTAAATTTCCGCGTCCGCCATCTTTGCAGTCTGACAAGGTTCGAAACTGGCCAGATGGAAGAATTTTTCATGTGATCACGGCAGGTCAGAATTTAATGCCAAGTTATGCATCTCAGATTTCTTCGGGGGATCGCTGGCCAATTATTCATTATGTCAGAGCCTTACAGCGTTCAAAACATCCTACTCCAGAAGACCTAAAAACTGCTGATCAGGAGCCCAGGTAATTTATGACGAATTCAACAATGAATGCAACAGTGAATGGAGCGCCGATAAAAAATCCCGGAACCTTTCAGGTTTCAAATGGAGTGAGGGGACTTCTAGTAGCTTTTGCTTTGGTAGGGGTGTCCACTTTTGTTTTTGCTTTGAAAGATGATCCAACGCGGGCATGGGTTGGTTTTCTTCATAACCATTTTTACTTTATGAGCTTGGCTTTGGGCGGTGCTTTTTTTGCAGCAATTCAGTGGTTGACAGGAGCAATGTGGAGCGCTCCCATTCGGCGATTAAGTGAATCATTTACTGCTTTTTTGCCCGTGGTTTTGGTTACTTTTCTGATCCTTTACTTTGGAATTTCGGATTTGTATCTCTGGAGTCATCCTGAGAACGTGCATGGCAATCCTGTACTAGAAGGAAAATCGAGCTATTTGAGTACTGGATTTTTTGTCGTAAGAAACGTCGTGGGTATTTTGATTTGGATATTATTTTCGACTTGCATGGTTCGGAACTCTGTTAATCAAGATGAAACAAAGGACTACCGTCTTACTCTTAAAAATCGAGCTCTTGCGCCAGCTTTCCTGGCTTTTTTTGGAATCACATTTACCATGGCAAGCTTTGACCAATTGATGTCGCTGGATCCGACCTGGTACAGTACGATGTTTGGAGTTTACTGTTTTGCTGGGTTGTTTTACTCAAATTTGGCATGTACTTGCTTATTGACCCTTTATCTTAAGTCAAAAGGCAAGCTCGATGGAATTGTTAATGATAACCACTTACACGATTTGGGAAAATTTATGTTTGCCTTCTCAGTATTTTGGGCCTACATCGCTTTTTCTCAGTTTATGTTGATTTGGTATGCAAACCTTCCTGAGGAAACGGGCTATTTTCTCCATCGCTTGCATGGGCAGTGGTTTTGGGTGTCTTTGTTTCTCCTGCTTGGTAAATTTATGCTCCCCTTTATTGTACTTTTGCCTCGTGATTCCAAGCGGAATCCGAAAATGTTAGCTTTTGCTGGCATATTTATGCTTTTTGCTCAATGGATGGATGTGCTTTGGATGGTTCAGCCGGAGTTTTACAAGGAAGGGCCTGCGCTAGGTTGGATAGAAGTTGGAATGGCACTCGGATTTCTAGGCATCTTTGGGTTGGTCACTTTTAGATTCTTAGGTAAGCACAATGTCGTAGCCATAGGTGACCCGCGATTGGCTGAGTCTGTCTTCCATCATCATCAGTGAGGGGACAGCCTGCTCAGCGCGTATAATTTGGAATAGGTAAGTGGAGGCTCCATAGATCGAGTGTTGCCGCGCCTAGAAAGATAATCAGGCTGAAGTTCACCCAAAGAAAAAAATGAAGCCATTTCTTGCTTTCAGGACTTTGAACGAATAGGTAAAGTTCGTAGACCACTTTAGCAGACATCAGCAAAGTAGGGATGAGGTAGATCCATTGTACCTTGAGGAAGAGTGGCCCAATGATGGCTAAGCCCAGATAAGATAAGCACCAGATGACAATTTGGAAAAGAGTAATTCTCATGCCATGTCTTACTGGAAGAGTGGGAAATCCACCTTGCTGATAGTCTTTTTGATACTTGAGAGCCAAAGTCCAAAAATGGGGCATTTGCCAAAAAAATAAAATGAAAAATAGATACAAGCCGGAAGGATGAAACACCTTGCCTGACGCCGCCGAGTATCCCATAAGAATAGGAAGTGCTCCCGGAATGGCCCCAGGAACTGCAGCATATGCCCACCGTCTTTTCCACCAAATGGTATAAAGCCCGTTATAGGAAACCACTGCTCCTATTCCTAAATAGAAAAGGGAAGTATCTAGGCTTTTTAGTATAAGAAGCCCGAAAAAGATTGTGGCAAGCACGAAAGTAATTGCGGCTGGGAGGCTCAATCGACCGGAAGGTAGAGGTCGACTTTCCGTTCTTTTCATTTGGGCGTCCATCTTTCGCTCTTGCAGTTGATTGAGTGCGGATGAACCAGATGCCAATAGGAGTAATCCTATCAGCGTGCTAAAAAGCCGACTCCACTGGAGAGGTATTTCCGGAGATTGGCCCAGGAGATATCCAGCAAAAACGCTGATTAAAACCAAAGCAACAATTCCAGATTTAGAAAGTTCACGATAAAGCCTGAGTTGCTGGCTGAAGTATGTTACAAGGATGGTCATTAGAGATCTACAGATATTCCCTTTATGGGTGAGTGTTCAAGAAAATATTCGCTTATTCTTGACTTGCACTGTCACAAAAACTATAACCGAACACGTTTGGAGTTCTCTAACGAGAGGTAATGAAGGGGATGTGCTTTTTTAGTTCTATTTCCAACTTCCTTATAAAAAGTACTTTTCCTTTTGTTTTAGTAGTGGGGTTTTTTGGTTGTGTTGGTCAGCAAGAATCTTCGTTTTCAGTTTCTTCTTCTGCTGATACTGGCAGTGCTAGAGGAATTCCGGCTGAATTAAAGGATGTGGGTGTGACTGAGCGTCTTGGGAGTCAGGTTTCAATTGGAGACCTTGGTTTCAAAGATGAAAGTGGAACTCAAGTGAAGTTCTCTCAGTATTTTAAAAAAGGACACCCTGTGCTTTTTGCCTTTCACTATAACCGTTGTACTAATATTTGCGATCTTCTTCTTAAGGGATTGGTCAATTCACTGAAGCAGCTGGACTGGACTCCAGGGGACAAGTTTGAGTTAGTGACTCTCAGTATTGATCCTGCAGACACTCCAGAGTTTACTGCAAGGAAAAAAGAGGGTTACATTCGATCGTATGGACGCCCTGAGTCAGCGGCAGGATGGCATTTTCTCACAGGAGAAGAATCTCAAATTCGGAAACTTGCATTCCAATTGGGATTTGGTTATCGATATGATTCATCGGAGAAACAGTACGGACACAGTGCTGTACTTTTTGCTCTGACCCCGGAAGGAAAAGTGTCTCGTTATCTCTATGGGATTGAGTTTTCGAGTAAAGATTTGAGACTGGCTTTGCTGGAAGCTTCTCGTGGACAAATAGGAACTGTGATTGATCGGTTTTTGCTATTTTGTTTTAGGTACGATCCTTTAACGAGGAAGTATTCAGTTTATTTATCGCGACTGATGAAAACTGGCTGTGGTGGTACGGTTTTAGTTTTCGGTGCATATTTAGTGATTTTTTGGCGTAGACAAAGAAAAGGAGCCTAAGTCAAATGTTTAATCAGGCTTTTGCAGGGTCTGTTCCACTTCAGGGATCTGAAGTCGCCGCTCAATGGGATGGTTTGTATAGTTTCTTAGTGTGGCTGAGCGTTTTTTTCTTTGTTTTGGTCGTGGGGGCAATGATTTATTTCATCATTACTTATCGTCACGATCCTCAAAAAAGAACCAAGTATATTACTGGAAGTCATTGGCTTGAAGCAATTTGGATTGCTGTACCTACTTTGCTGTTGATGGTGATTTTTTGTTGGGGATATTTTGTTTATCGAAATATGGTCCAAGCCCCTTCAGATGCTTATGAAGTCAGAGCGATAGGAAAACAATGGCTTTGGACTTTTCAGTATGACAATGGGCGAACTTCTGTTGGAGAGGTGTATGTTCCGATGAATCGCCCTGTAAAAATTATTATGACATCTGAAGATGTGCTTCATAGTTTTTTTATTCCAAACTTTAGGGTGAAACAGGACGTGGTGCCTGGAATGTATAGCAGTGTTTGGTTTACTGCGACGGTCCCTGGAAAACATCAGGTGTATTGCGCTGAATATTGTGGGACTTCCCATTCAGGCATGCTGGCTAAGCTGATCGTGCTGGATGAAGATCAGTGGGAGGCCTGGAATGCAAATCAGCCCCTCGGTGAGATTCCCGATGCAGGAGCAGATCCTTCAAATTCTATCGCAAAGTCTACGTCAAATGCTAACGCAGTAGTTCAAAGAGACGATTTGCTTACCAAGCGTGCTGCTGAAATTCCAGCTGCTGCGCAATTAAATTTGGCTGACCAAGGCAAAGAGCTTTATCGGAACAAGGGCTGTCTCGGATGCCATTCTGTGGATGGGACAATGAAGGTTGGTCCTAGTCTCAAAGGAGTTTTTGGACAAAAAGTGGAGCTTGCTGATGGACGAGTGATGAAGGCTGATGAAAATTTTATTCGAAGTCACATTGAAAATCCCAGGGCCACAATATTAAAGGGCTATAGTTCAGTCATGCCGACTTTTAAGGGACTGTTAACCGAGGCTGAAATGAATGCATTAATGGCCTACATAAAGAGCATAAAGTAACTGGGGCGCACAGGCCCATAGGAGAGAATAGTATGGCCCATAGTTCTGATACTGAAAACTACTTAAACCACTCCAAGGGGTTAGTATCTTGGCTTACTACGCTAGATCACAAGCGGATTGGGTTAATGTACCTTTTTTCTGTGATTGGGTTCTTTTTTGTGGGCGGCATTTTTGCGCTTTTGATCAGGTTAGAGTTGTTTAAGTTTGGCGGGCATAATTTGATGGACGCTAATACTTATAATAAGGTTTTTACCTACCATGGTGCTATCATGGTTTTTTTGGTAATTATTCCTTCAATACCGGCTGCATTAGGTAATTTTATTTTACCTATTATGGTTGGTGCTAAAGATGTGGCTTTCCCTAAACTGAACCTTGCTTCTTATTATATATTTATGACAGGAGCGGTATTTGCAGTTGTTGCCCTGTTTATGCGGGGAGCAGATACGGGATGGACATTTTATACTCCCTATTCTATTCGAACCAATACAACCGTTATTTTGGTTTTGTTCGGGGCTTTTATCGCAGGCTTTTCATCTATTCTTACAGGTTTAAATTTTATTGTAACCATCCATAAATTAAGGGCTCCGGGCCTTTCTTGGTCGAGGCTTCCTTTGTTTTGTTGGGCTCTGTATGCAACCAGCATTATTCAGGTCCTCGCAACTCCGGTTTTAGCTATTACCTTAGTGTTGTTGTGCATGGAACGCATCCTTCAAATTGGAATTTTTGACCCTAAATTGGGAGGGGATCCTGTTCTCTTTCAACATTTCTTTTGGTTTTATTCTCATCCAGCGGTGTACATCATGATTTTGCCAGCCATGGGGGTTATTTCTGAAATAATTCCAGTGTTTTCTCGCAAGCCCATTTTTGGATATAAAGCCATTGCGTATTCTTCTTTTGGAATTGCGCTTGTTGCCTTTCTTGTATGGGGACATCATATGTTTGTTAGCGGGCAGGCGGAATTTGCAAATTTTGTGTTTTCATTATTAACGATGTTTGTGGCTGTTCCAACAGGAGTGAAGGTCTTTAGCTGGGTAGGGACTATGTACAAAGGGTCGCTTCACTTTCATGCGCCTATGCTTTATGCACTTGGGTTTTTGGAACTATTTACTATGGGTGGATTGACGGGAGTATTCCTCGCGACTTTAGCAATTAATGTTCATATGACTGATACTTACTTTGTTGTGGCCCATTTTCATTATGTGATGGTGGGGGGGACTTTAATGGGACTTATGGCAGGAATTCATTATTGGTTTCCTAAAATGTTTGGAAAAATGTATAATGAAAAAGCAGCACAAGTTGCGTTTTGGCTAATAGTCATTGGATTTAATGTCACTTTTTTCCCTCAGTTTATTCTTGGGGCTCAGGGAATGCCACGCAGGTATTGGAGCTATCTTCCTGAGTTTACGTTGCTCAATCGAGTTTCCACCGTAGGTTCTTGGCTTATTGGTATGGGATTTGTTGTTGCAGCATATTATTTATTTCATGGTATTCGAAATGGAAAAAAGGCTTTGGCAAATCCGTGGAATGCAAACACATTGGAGTGGCAGACTTCGTCTCCGCCTCCGCATGAGAATTTTTTAAAGACTCCAGTTGTGACTTCCTGGCCCTATGAGTACTTGCCAGAGAATACAACTATGCCGGTTAATGCCTAATTAAGGAGAGATTCATGTCTAATGAAGATATGGCTGTTCATCATCATGCCCATCACTTTGCTAATGCTGACGATGAGTTCGAAGCAGCAAAGCAAGGAATGTGGATCTTCTTGGTGACAGAGGTTCTCATGTTCGGTGGGCTTTTTGTTGCATATGGAATCTTTCGAGGACTTTACCCGGAAATGTTTCATGAAGCCCATCAGTATTTGGCTGTAAAAATGGGAGCAGTCAACACAGTAGTTCTTATTACTAGCAGTTTAACTATGGCCTTGTCAGTGAGTTCGACCCAGAAAGGTCGCAAAAGCCAGGCAATTCTCTTCTTGATTTTGACTTTCATTTTAGCATCTTGTTTCCTTGTGGTGAAATACTTTGAGTATACGCATAAATTTCATGATGGACTTTTGCCTGGAGGTTTTTTTCATAATACGGAACTGACGACACCTAAGGCTCCGCTATTTTTCTCTTTGTACTTTTTAATGACGGGCTTACATGGAGTTCATGTTCTTATTGGAATGGGGCTCATTGCTTGGATGGTGAAACGATCCCTGAAAAACGAATTTTCACCTCAGTTTTATACGCCGGTAGAACTGGTGGGATTTTATTGGCACTTTGTTGACTTGGTTTGGATTTATCTATTTCCGCTTCTCTACTTGGTGGGGTAATTATGGGACCAGAAACACAAAAACAGCATCACCACATTTTGCCGACGAAGGTTGCCCTGGGTATTGGGGGGGCACTCCTGGGTTTAACAGCGATTACCGTTGGGGTGGCTCACATCGATCTAGGGAAGTTTAATTTCTTTATTGCCATGCTTGTTGCCACTGTGAAGGCATTTTTAGTGGCCATGTTTTTTATGGGGCTAAAGTATGATCGAAGAGAAAATGGCGTCATCTTTGTTACTTCCCTACTTTTTTTAGCTATTTTTATTGTACTTACTTCGACGGATTTATTTTTTCGAGGGGATGTCTATGTCAAAGGGCCCCTGTTTGCGACAAACTCCTCTCAATCTAAGTTAAAAAAGCCCTGGCTTGGCACTCCAGAGCTTGTCAAAAAAGGGAAGGAGTTATTTAGTGTTCAGTGTACCTCTTGCCATGGTGTTAATGGGGAAGGGGATGGTCCTGCAGCGTCTGCGTTAAATCCAAGGCCCAGAAACTTTCATTCCATCGATGGTTGGAAAAATGGGCGTCGGGCTACGATGATTTTCAAAACTTTGAAAGAAGGAATTCCAGGTTCTGCGATGGCTGCCTACAGTACTTTGCCAGCAGATGATCGATGGGCTTTAGCACATTTTGTGCTTTCCCTTCATCCTGAGGCTCCAAAGGAAGATACTGCTGCTGATTTTGTAAAAATTGGAATAAATCCAGCCCAAGAAGGTGGAGGAGAGGCTGCCGTTCCTACGATCTCCATTGCAATGGCTATGAAGAGGATGGCATCAGCTGCGGATGAACAAACCCATCTTTATCACCCTGAGTTTGACCGGGTATCTGAATTAAAATTGAATGGAGCTCTGGAATCCCGCGGTGCGCGTTTGTATCAAGAGTCCTGTGTGAGGTGTCATGGAGCACAAGGGCAGGGTCAGATTAAGGTTCAGTCTTTGGGAGTTCATCCAGTTGCATTTGTTACGATCCAGTCTTTTCAGAATCAGAGTGAAAGCTTGAAATCTGAAGAGGCTTTTTCCAAGAAGGTAGTTCAGGGTTTACCTGGTTCACTGATGCCAGGCAGAGGAGACCTCGGTACTTCTGACCTGCATGATCTTTACCAATTTGTGAGAAGTCTAGCCGGGAGGTAAACTGGGAATAGTTCATGAAAAAGCTATTTTCCAAACCTCTTGCAACTGATTTTTACCGAAGAAATACTATCGGTGTGGCCCACGAGCTATTAGGAAAGATGCTGCTGGTTCAATCGGATGCAGGGTTCAGGGCAGGAAGAATTGTTGAGACTGAGGCCTATCGCGGCGATGACCCAGCTTCTCATTCCTGTCGGGGAAAAACTCCCAGAAATTTGCCTATGTTTGGTGAGCCAGGATTTGCCTACGTGTATTTTATTTATGGAATGTATGAAATGCTTAATTTTGTCACAGAGCCTAAGGGATTTCCTGGGGCTGTTTTAATTCGTGCGGTTGAGCCCCTATCCGGTGTGAGCCTCTCC